>Ga0335081_10021732_pt1 | contig 10379 bp, 10 predicted proteins | sample Lox_Sample_35_FD_206713 | JGI IMG/M metagenome (GOLD analysis project Ga0335081, IMG submission 206713) | Soil microbial communities from Loxahatchee National Wildlife Refuge, Florida, United States - Lox_Sample_3.5 | ecosystem: Environmental > Terrestrial > Soil > Wetlands | place: USA...
CGTAAAAGCTCACCGTTTACCTTAAGAGCGACGGAACCGTCTGGGCATGGGGAAGTAACAGCAATGGTCAGCTTGGTAACGGGACTACGACCGATAGTAATATCCCTTTGCACGTCCCAGTGGTGGCTAACATGATGGCCGTTGCCGCAGGCAACTCATTCACCATCACCCTGGGCACCGACCGGACCGTCTGGGCATGGGGAAGTAACAGCAATGGTCAGCTTGGTAACGGAACCACGACTGATAGTTATACCCCTTTGCAGGTCCCCGGACTGGCTGCCATAATGGCTATTGCCGCAGGTAACTCATTCGCTCTCGCCATGGAGAATAATGAGCTCGCAAGCACGGTCTGGGCGTGGGGAAGTAATAATAATGGTCAGCTAGGTAATGGAGCTATGACCGATGTTTATACCGTCGGGGAGGTAAGCAACATGAACGGCACAGGCGCAATAGGCATCGCCGCAGGCTATGACCACGCTGTAGTCGTGAAGAATGACGGAACCGTCTGGACATGGGGAAATAACAGCAATGGTCAGCTTGGTAATGGCACTACAACCGTGAGTGTTGTTCCTGTGCAAGTAAGCGGAATGTCGGGTGTGGACGCCGTTGCTGCAGGCTATTTCGATACTGTTGTTCTGAAGATCAACGGCACGGTCTGGACGTGGGGGTATAATTTCTATGGTCAGCTTGGTAATGGCACTACTACAGATAGTTCCATTCCTGTGCAGGCGACATTGCCATAAACTGGAAGCATACAGGAGATGCTCTGAATTGCCACATAGGTGAGAGGCAGATTTTTGTTCAACCATAAATGGTTGGGAGCACGGTCGAGGATCGTTGTTTGCAGCCTTTATGGGAAAGTGCCTTCACCAGGTATTGTCCCACTTCTCCAGCACCACCGACAATCAGAACCCTCACACTGTCTCACCGCCATTCTTAAAAGAGTAAGGTCGGCCGGCAGAATTTCTCTTTCCACCAATCGACCTTCACTCAGTAAGCTAATCGATTATCACGTCTTGGGCGCTGCCTCCACCGATGTTGCGGCAGGATGCAACAGTCAAGCTTTCACCGGTTTAGGTATCTTCTTCAGAATCAGAGCGCCGATTCCCGACGCAATAGCGGCTGCTCCAATAACTGAACAACCAACCGTCCACCCAATTTCATAGCCCTGCGACTTGGCATAGTACAAAGCAAGAGCAGTGATAAAAGTCGGTCCTATCATACCGCCAATACCCTTCGCAGTATACATTATGCCATAATTTGTGGACAAATATTTTTCTCCGAAACGATCGTCAGTAATGGGCGGGAAGAAAGCAAACATCGGCCCTGTGCAGAAAAATGCCACCGTTATTACGATCATGAACGCATACGGATTATTCGACACAAATGGCAAAAGAATATATAAGAGACCGCACGCAATAAAATCGATAAACACGGCATTTTCCCTGCCGATTTTGTCTGAAATCATGCCCCAGACGATTCGCCCAATCCCGTTTGCTGCAGTGTATGCCGTAAAGGAAATAGTAAATATTGCAGCCGGAATCTTGTAGTCATTGGCCATGAGCTTTATGTTCGGCGTAAGGAACATATATCCGACCGCCATAAGTACGAACATACCATAAATCAAATAGAACTGGCCGGTCATGAACATCTCCGCTGGAGTGCAACTCTTGGCTTCGGCTTGTTTCGGCTTGTCGGAATCAGCCGTCTCTGCGGCACCAGTGGCCTCAGGGAATCTTAGCACCTGCGCAACCAGAAGCAATATCACCGCAAACCCAATGCCCGTGCAAAGGAAGGCGGTTTTGTATCCATAACTCGCAACGAGAATGGTTATGAGCCATCCGAAAAGTGCCGCGCCGGAACCGAAACCGAAAGCCATGAAACCGGAAGCCGTGCCTCTCTTCTTTGGAAACCACTTGAGGGATGCGGCTATGCCACCCGTATATACAAAACTCGCGCCGATGCCTGACATTCCGTAAAAGATGCACATTGCCAATACGTTATCCTGTGTGCCTATGCCCCCCCATCCGACCGCCACCAGTATCGCTGCAAGGGAAAAGAAAATCTTTGTGCCGAATTTGTCCATCAGGTAGCCGGTCAAGGGCCCAGCAAAGGTCATGCATGCTATAAACGTAGCAAAGGCCGCCTGAATCTTGACCTTCGTAAATGTTGGATTAGACTTGAGAATATCAGGAACAAAAAGAGCCCAAGAATACTGAAGACTGGATATCATGGCCATACCGAGAACGCCGGCTGTCAAGATTACCCAGGGATTATTCATGAGCCCTGTCTTAACTCCGTCTCCGTTTCCCATTTTTCCCTCCATAATTAATCCGGTAAAATTATGTTATGTTAAAATCATGTCAGATTCTTACGGTTACCTTGTTTTTATATCTCGCTGAACCTCGTTTCCTCCATGTCTTTTCATTGAGCCTGTAAAACAGATCCCTTATTAGTATTACAAGCCACCACGATACCTCAACCGGGAAAATGTTGAAGTATCGTGATGGAACTATCATCACTACCCTATATCTGGCTCATCGGGCCTTCTTCTTGGGCGTAGGAATCGGAGCTTCAACTGCAATTGCTTTGATCCTCTGAATCTTCTCATCGACGAAGTCCTGCATCTTGGCAATATGTTCCGGTTTCAGATGGGAGAACCTTCCCTGGTATTTCATGTATTCGTCTACCTTCTTGTACTTTTTCGGGAGACGTTGATATTTGTACACCCCGTTTTCCCATTCATACAGGGTCCACATACCTGTTTCGACGGCCAGTCTGCCCATTTCCAGTGTCAGCTTCTCATCGAATTTCCACCCTTTCGGACAGGGCGCAAGCATATGCAGGAACGAAGGACCATCATGATTGAGAGCTTTGCGCACCTTGTTCATCACATCGAGAGGGTAGGAAACACATGTTGTGGCAACGTACTTAACCGCGGGATGTCCCCCGATTACCAATTGCGGGGGGTCTTTTGGAAAAAGTGTCTTGCCCTCGGGGATTTCTTTGCCCGGCGGTGTGAAGGTAGTATTCGCTCCATAAGGCGTCGTGGGCGAAGTCTGGATACCGGTATTTGCATAGGATTCGTTGTCATAGCAAACGAACAGCGCATCATGACCGCGATACATCATTCCAGACATTGCCTGAAGGCCTATGTCCACCGATCCGCCGTCACCTGCCATAACTATGACATTTGGGAAAGGCCCGTCGTATTTCTTTCTGCGCGCGAGCACCTTATAGGCTGCTTCAATGCCAGACCCTACGGCCCCACCGTTGGTGATCTGGGCATGGATCCAGGATACGGCATAGGGTGTGCACAGATAACTGGAATTTGCTACGTACATGCAGCCCGTAGGTCCGATAAAGATTGTATTCTGACCTGCGGCCTTTGCCACAAGACGGTAATTCAATGCAGGTCCGCATCCGGCGCATGTCCTGTGCCCCGGCACATACATCTCTTCCCTTGGTGCCGCTTTCAAGGACTTAATTGGTTCTAAAACTTGCTTCTTATAATCAAAGGCTTGCATAATTTGACACCTCCTCGTGCTCATTATTGTTCTTCATCTTCAAATCCAACCCAATATACCTTCTGGTGCACCTTCTTCTCTTCAACCATCTTCTTCAATATCTTGGCCATATAGTAAAAGTCTTCGAGAAGAATCACGTCACCACCGAGACCAGCCATAAAGGATGTAAGCAACGGTCTCTTGTCAAGGTCATAGAGGGTTGCACTGAGCTCATGAATCAAGTTGCCGCCCCTTGTGGCGCCGCCATAGGAGGTGTTGGATTCCACCGTAGCCACAACTTTCACATGTGCAAACGCTTCCATGATCTGCTGGGTAGGCCATGGTCTGATCCAGCGCGGTCTAACCATGCCGGCCTTTAAACCTTTGCTCCTTAAATTACGGATAGCAGATTTGCACGTATTTGCATGGGCTCCCTGGACAAAGAATGCCACTTCTGCATCATCCATCATATACTTCTCCAGCCATGGGTCTAACTTCCGACCGAAAATCTTGTTGTAGTCGGCCACTGCTTTTTCAATTACCGCCGGTACCTCCAGAAACGTCATTGCCCGTTGAGCATCCATAGGCGCTCCCTGATCCGGCCTGATTTGCGGGCCGTGGGAAACGGGACACGTGGGACTTAAAGGGTGAGGCGCTCTGTAGGGGGGCAAGAATTCCCTCACCTGTGAGAGATCAGGCAATATAACCTTATCCGCGATGTGAGAAATGAAGTATCCGTCCTGGCAAACGAATTGGGGAAGCATTACGATGGGATCTTCCCCGACACGATAATTGATGAGGGTATTGTCAAAGACCTCCTGAGGCGTTGAAGCCCATCCCATCAGCCAGCCCTGATCTCTCGCAGACATTGCATCGGTATGTTCCGAGCCGAAATCTCCCGGCGGATCCAATGTCCTGTCTGCGATAGCCATTTGAAAGGGGTAGCGACCGCCCGCTGCCGGGCTGTATACCTCAAAAGCATATGTAACCCCAACACCGGAACTCCCTGTAAAAGCCCTGGCGCCACATGCTGAGGCACCAAGGACCACCGACAACTGGGCGTGTTCGCCTTCACCATGTATAAACTCCGCGTCCAGTTCACCGTTTGCCACCATCCTGGCAAGCTCCATCATGATCGCTGTATAGGGACGGATTGGAAAAGAACATATTACTTCCACTTCCGCAAATTTTGCTCCCTGGGCTGCAGCTGCACACCCACTGAGCATTTTTTCTTGAGCCATATTATTTCCTCCTTCTTAAAAGGGTTTTTCTAAACGAACTACCCCGTCTTCAAAATCAAGTTCCGGAGCAGAAGAAATTGCATCCGCCGGGCACTCATAAATACAGATTTGACAGCCTTTACAGAACTTCCAATTCCATTCCATCTGGTCCGCTTTTTCATTGTATGACCAGCAGGAATCCGGACATGCAGCATAGCAGGTGAAACACCTTGTACACTTTTCATGGTCGATAACTGGTCTGACAATCCTCCAGTTCGAAGTGATAAAGAGGTCCTGCTGTTTAACCGGTGCCGGAGTAATTGCTCCGAAAGGCACTTCTCTATCCTTAGGTATCTTTATAGCCATATTTATCTCCTTCCTTATGATAAGAATTAATGATGTGTTAGCCTCCCCATGAATATTCTGCACGGGATTTTCTGAATTTTTCCATCTTCACCTCTTTGAAGCCGCGCTCCATGGCAGCCACATCGCTGACGATTTTTGCTAGGGTTTCCTTTTTCGCCATCCCTGTTGTTCTTGCCATTGCTCCCAGGATCGGAGCCGCAATACCGGCACCTAAGCCGGACGCATCGACACCCCCTTCTGATCCGGAGAAATCGACTGTTTTTATTCCTGAAATGCCGTCGGCATCGACAGTCGCAACAGCACCAAGTATGTCGGCGTTCGGAATGAATTGCAGCATGTAATTTATGGGGCGCGCCGTATTAATGATGAGCAGGCCTCCCTCAGGCATCCCCTTCAACACATTGATCCCCTTCACGATGGTGGGTTCGACAACGACCACGACATCAGGATGTCCGTTGGTATAAAGATATTTCATCTCAATATCTTCATCGCTTATTCGCACATACTTCCTCGTCGTTACGAGAACGCGATCCGGCAAATCTTCGTAATTGTCAAAGGCCTGAACGAATTTGCCTTCGATTTTTGCTGCCTGGGCAAAGGCATTGGCAATGTCGCGGGCTTCTTTGTCCATTACCACCCCCCTCGTCCATACAGTTATCTCATTTATTTTAGCCATAGATAGCTACCTCCTTACAATCAAGATTGATTAGCTTTGCTGATTTTTTAAAAAAGTTGTAACTGTGGTTATACGTGTCCGCAAACAAATTAAATCTTTCCTGCATTTCCAATTTTTTTCCTAAAAAGTATATTTTCCACCTCCTCTAAGTGATTTCTCATTGCCTGTTCGGCAGATGATCCGCTACCTTTTTTAATCGCTGCCAGAACTTCTTTATGACCGGCAAGCGATTTTTGTTGCCTTTCTTCCGTCTGCAAGTATTCCTCGCGGGTCTTACGGAGAAGACCCATAAGGGCCATAAGGAGACGAGAGAGCACCTTGTTCTTCGACATAGCGGCCAGGACATAATGGAAATTTGAGTCCAGCATTACTGGAGTGTGCCCTTCAGAAATCTCTTTCTGCTGCTTTGCGACAATCTCTTCCATTTGGGCTATCTTTCTTTGTGTTGCATTCATTGCAGCCAATCTTGCAATCTCTGGTTCCAGGATCTTGCGAAGGGCAAAAATATCCATGATGCTATCCCTGTCATGAAAGAGCGCCTCTGCAAGAGGTTTTATGATTGCTTCCTCACTTGAAGCGATTACATACGTTCCATTGCCTTGCCGTCTTTTGACAAGATTCGTTGTCTCCAAGGATAGAATAGCCTCACGAACAGTCAGTCGAGATACCTTAAAAGTTTCTGACAGCTCATTTTCATTGGGCAGCTGGTCGCCGTACTTCAGCCTTCCTTTTTCAATGAGGATTCTGATTTGTAGAACAATATCCTCATAAGCCCGTTTTTTTCTCACTTCTTTCAACAATGTTTTTGTCCTCCCTACTTTTTAAGCCCCTTAATGGCATCATGAAAGTGACGGGCGCAAATGATAAATTTTACCGGTGGATTCCCATGGTCGTTGATATGCTCGCTTATAGCCATCATGGCCGCACTGCGACAGACAAAAGCGATCTGCGAGCCAGTCATCCCTTCAGTCAGTAATACCAGATCGTTCAAATCCACGTCGCGATCGAGAGGTCTATCCATAGTGTGCACCTTGAATATTTCCAGCCTGTCTTCTTCATTGGGAATGGGAAACCTGAGGATAAAATCAAGGCGCCCGGCACGCGTGAGAGCCGGATCAAGCAGATCCCCCCTGTTAGAAGCCCCCAGGACAATTACCTGGGAATGGTCGCTCAAATTGTCCAGCTCGTTGAAAAACTGTGTTGACATACGCTCCACGGTACTGCTTCCCTCCAACGCTGCATTACGGCTCATGCCCAAGGTATCTATATCGTCAAAAAAAAGAATGCATGGTGCTGACTGCTTCGCTTTTTTAAAGATCTGATGAAGCGCCTTTTCTGATTCCCCCAGCCATTTTGAGAAGAGTATGGGGGCACTGATGGAAATAAAGTTGAGACCCGTTTCTCCTGCCAGCGCCTTTGCCATAAGTGTTTTTCCCGTGCCGGAGGGGCCGGAGAACAGGATTCCTCTGGGGGGTGTTACTCTTGCAAGTGCAAAAATATCCGGATATTGTGTTGGCAAGTCAATAATCGATGTGAGAGCTTCTTTAATCTTTTTCAATCCTCCCACATGATGCCACTTTACCGTAGATCTTTCGGTATAGAATTCACGTGTTGCCGTCGGTTCTACTTCGCGAAGACCTATCAGGAAATCCTCCATCGTGATCTGGAGGTTATCCGACGCCGTGAGAATCATACAAAGATGGGTTTCTCCCTTTACATGAAGGTACCTTCTCAGGGCAGCCATTCCCGCCTCCTTGCAGAGCGCCTCAAGGTCGGCCCCTACAAAGGCGTGAGTGATGCTCGCAAGTTTATCAAGGTTGACGTCAGGTGCCAGGGGCATGTTGCGACTGTGAATCCTCAGTATCGCCAGACGGCCTTCGACGTTTGGAACTGGAAGCACAATTTCCCGATCAAATCGACCTGGCCTCCGCAGAGCGGGATCGATAATCTCCGGGATATTGGTCGCGCCTATAACGATTACATTTCCTCGGGACACCATGCCGTCCATCAGGGCAAGGAGCTGTGCGACTACCCTTTTCTCCACATCGCCCAACACCTCTGCACGCTTGGGAGCGATGGCATCGATCTCATCGATGAAGATGATGCTTGGCGCCTTCAGGGAGGCCTCCTCGAAGATCTCCCTGAGCTTTGCCTCACTCTCACCATAAAATTTGTGTATTATCTCGGGTCCGTTTATCCTGATGAAATGAAGCTCGGTTTCACTGGCGATGGCCCTGGCAATAAGCGTCTTACCGGTTCCCGGGGGACCATAGAGCAGGACACCCTTCGGCGCCTCTATACCAAGTTTTTCGAATACCTCGGCATACCGCAGGGGAAGCTCCACCATTTCCCGGACGAGTCTGAGCTCATTGTCCAGACCGCCAATATCCTCATAGGAGATTCGCGAGGCACTGCCGAGAGAAAAGTCGGGTTTCTTCAACACAAATCTTGTCTTCTGATTGATAATTACCCCGCCGGTGGGAGAAGTCGCCTCAATCTGAAAGAAACGCTCTTTTCCTGCGAGAAAAGGAATGTTGATTTTATCACCGGCTATAACCGCGAGACCCTGGAGGACTTTTGCGAATTGTTCAAGTTCTCCCTCGTCCGGCAATACATACGAAAAGTCAACAGGGGTCAGTACAACTGTATTTGCAGTTGCTCTCGGTATTTTCTTAACCTTTACGGTTCCACCTAAATGAACGCCGGCATTTTCCCGCGTGTTACCATCGATTTGAATTAATTGTTTCCCTTGAGATTCAGGGAAGGTACCGGTAATTCTTGCAACCGTTGTCATCTCAGCACTGATTTCAATGATATCGCCGAGGACAGCTTTCAATGAATTGATGTCCTCGGGACTCAGGCGCGCTATGCCTTTGCCTACATCTGCAGTAAAAGCCTCGCTCACTTTCAATTCGATTACAGCGTTCATGCGTTTTGTGTATTATTTCAATATTATGGCATATATAAACATCTGATGATTTGACTATCATACTATTATGTATTTAGTCAAGAACAATTTTTTGTGCGTCAAGAATATTTGGGGTCCCCCCGGCAAGTTGGAAAATCCTCGCATTCAGGCGCATGCTTTATAATATTCCTGTACTCGTTGGCTTACTTTGTCCTGAGTTTAATGTCAACGCATGAAGCCTACGGACCGGCGTCTTTGATTTTCATCATAGATTTCAAACGGAAATCATGATAATCAAAAAGTTATATGCACCGTTAGAAATTAAGATTTATATACCCTCTCACATTGCGTAAGAGTTGTATGTGCTGATTACTGAAACCTCGTTACTCAAGAGAGGGGCAGGGTTTTTCTGAGGATCGTAGACAAAATGAAAAAGGGCATCTCTTTTTTCATCTTCTCTGTCATTCTGTTTTTTATCGTCTCTGTTTCTAATGCGCAGATTAAGCACGTAGTGATCCAAATCAACGAGAACCAGAACTTTGCCGATACATTCAATATGTCCAACGCACCCTATATGACGGGGCTTATCCAACGGCACGGGGCGTTAGCAACAAATTTCTACGCTAATACCCATCCGTCCATTGGCAATTACTTCGAACTCCTGACGGGGCAGATTCTGACCAATGACTCTTCCAAAACACCTTCAAATTTTCCAATCTCAATAGATAACCTCATACGGCAAATTAACTCCGCAGGGTACACGTGGAAGGCCTATTGCGAGAGCATTCCAAGCGTAGGGTATACCGGTGGCAATACTGGCGAGTATGCCGTTCGTCACTGCGCCATTCCATATTTGACCGACGTACAGAACAATGATGCTCAGAGGCAAAACTTGGTTGATTTCCAGCAGTTCAACAAAGATTTACAGAATAATCAATTGCCCACTTTCTCATTCGTAATCCCGAATTTGATCAATGACGTTCATGATAGCGATATTCCTACCGGCGACAATTGGATCAAGAACAATATGGCCCCGTTGTTTAACAGCCCCACATTCTATCAGGATACGGTGTATATTTTCACATGGGATGAAGCGGCGGATGACAATACACATGGCGGTGGTCAAATTCAGACGGCCTTCTTGGGAGCTGGTGTAAAACAAGGCTATTCACAGCAATCAAGCACTTTGTACCAACATGCGAGCACAGGACGGACAATTCTATGGCTTTTGGGAATTACTCCTCCAGCGGATATGCACGATATAGCCACTGCGCCGATAATGAGCGAATTTTTTCATAAGTACATCCAACCCTCGTCTACCAATAATTTAAGGATTCCGTGAATTAAGATTCCTGCGATTAATAGATCCAGCAAATAACCGAAGAAAAGAAATGGTGCGGTATTGCAAGCTCAACAATACTGATAGACAGAACAGTTCCACTGGTAATCCTGATTTCCCATTGACAATAAAGGCAGTGCCTATTGACGCTGCCTTTATTCATCCCTGATATTGGGGTATGTCACTTCCTCTTTTCCCTGTTCCCTGCCAATCCGACTATCCCAAGACCAGGGACAGCATGGTGTCGGGTTCCGGAACTGAAGTGCTGTTCGAGTGTGATACCTCTATCAGATTCCGAGTGTCAGTCTATGTCCAAGCGATAGTTGTATGCATAATCCCGAGCGACCTCGAGTTCATAATGCTT
>Ga0335081_10021733_pt1 | contig 10379 bp, 4 predicted proteins | sample Lox_Sample_35_FD_206713 | JGI IMG/M metagenome (GOLD analysis project Ga0335081, IMG submission 206713) | Soil microbial communities from Loxahatchee National Wildlife Refuge, Florida, United States - Lox_Sample_3.5 | ecosystem: Environmental > Terrestrial > Soil > Wetlands | place: USA: Florida...
CGGTCTTGGAGATGGCACCCGAGAGGAACGGCTGCACGGCTCCCATCATCCGGATGTGCCCCATGTAGTGGATGGAGCGAAAACCGTTGGTGGGCTTGAAGGCGCAATCGAATACCGCCAGGTGTTCCTCTTTCAGTCCGGGTGCGCCCTCGATGGTCTCCATCTCATCGACGAACTGCAAGACCGACTGGATCGTCTCCGGCGCGTAGCCTAGCTTCTGGAGGGCGAGGGGGACGGTGTTGTTCACGATCTTGAGCACGCCGCCGCCCACCAGCTTCTTGTACTTCACAAGAGCGATGTCCGGCTCGATGCCCGTCGTGTCGCAGTCCATCATGAAGCCGATCGTTCCGGTGGGGGCGAGCACCGTGACCTGCGCATTCCGGACGCCGCACTGTCCGGCAAGGCTCACCGCATCGACGAAGGAGCTGCGAGCGGCATGCAGGAGCTCGGGGGGAACGAGCGCACCGTCGATGAGCTCGACCGCCGCGGCATGCTTGTGCAGCACCTCGAGGCAGGGCCTGCGATTGCGATCGAAGGCGGCGAATGGGCCTGTCGTGCTCGCGATGCGCGCGCTCATCGCGTAGGCCTCCCCGGTCATGAGGGCCGAGATCGCAGCCGCCGTCGCGCGGCCAGCGTCCGAGTCGTAGGGCACGCCGCTCGCCATGAGCAGCGCCCCCAGGTTGGCGAAGCCGAGGCCAAGCGGTCGAAAGGCGTGGCTGTTCTTCTCGATGGCCTCGGTCGGATACCGCGCGTTGGAGACCAGGATCTCCTGCGCCAGGATGGTGACATCGATGGCACGCCTGAAACTCTCCACGTCGAATCCACCGTCGATGGACCTGAAGTGCATGAGGTTCAGCGAGGCGAGATTGCAGGCAGTGTCGTCGAGGAACATGTACTCGGAACAATTGTGCACGACGATGCCGTTCGCGACGAAGTGGCTCGTGTCGCGCTCGGTGAGGTCGTACACTGGCCGGTCCCCCACCAAGTCGATGCTCTCCACGCCGTCCTCGAGGCGGTCGGCGTGGGCGACGACCTCGCGATTGAGCTCGGCGAGCTGGGCTGCCTTGGGGCTGCTGGGGAAGAAGCCGATCTCCTTCTCGAAGACGAGGCGCGACGAGCGGCTGATGTGCAGGCTGTGGATCTGTCGGATCGGGTACTCCGTGCGGCTGCCCTTGCCGTCCGAGAGCACGACCGAGCTCTGGCTCACGCGGCGATTCCTGTGCAGCTTGCCCTTGATCCCGAACGCGAGCAGGAGCTGCTGGGTCTGCTTGAGCAGTTCGAGCGAGGTGCTCTCGAGCGACACGCGCTGCGATTTCTCCCCGTAATTCGCCACGGTCCCGTCCGCGGTGAAGAGCCCGCGCAGTACCGCCGCGACGGAGGTGCGGTCGAGGGAGAACGCCGGCTCACGCAGCGCATTCTTCTGGCTGCCGCGGTCGAGGACGGCTAGGCGCTTCAGCTCGTCCACGACGCAGTGCGCGCTCGCCGCCAGGCGCAGCGAGCCCTGCGGTCGCGTCACCTCGACGTCGCGCGCAGCTCGAGCGTCGGCAGCGTGCTCGCGCTGGTACGACATGACCTGCTGGTTGACGTGGCGCGCGAGCGATTCCTCCTCGGGCCCCAGCGTCAGGACGGCGGCCTCCTGCTCCCCGGCGATGCAGCCATCGCCGAGCAGGAGCCCCAGGAACTCGCCCAGCCGCTCGTCCAGCCGTGCCGTGCCGAACGTCTGGGCGCCCAGCACGATGACGTCGTCGCGGGTGAGTTCGCAGGCCGGGACGTCGCCGCGGTTGCGCGTGAGCACCCGGTGATCGCCGGTCAAGTCGAGCTCGAGGCCGGCCACGGTGCGGAGGTGGTAGACGGGCTTGACGCCGGTGGCGAAAGCGGGCTCGACGCGGTGGAGCTCCCCGTCCGCTCCCACGACCTGGATCGGCGACTCGAGGAGGGAGTCGATGCGTCGCAGCCCCTGGGAGGTGGCGATCCGGGTGTCGCCAGTGACGCACGGATTCGAGGCATGGATGCGATCGGTATTGCTGCACGTGTGCCAGGTATTGATGGTCGTATCGAACTGCATCCCAGGATCGCCACACAGCCAGGCGGCCTCGGCAATCTTGCGCATGAGGTCGCGCGCCTTCACCTTGGCGATCACCTGCCCCCCCAGCCGGCCGATGAGCGGCCAATCCTGATCCATCTGGACCGCGCGCATGAAGGCGTCTGTCGCGCGCACCGAGTGGTTGGCATTCTGGAAGAAGACGGAGTCGTAGGCGCCGCCGCGGACGTTGAAGCCGCCGGCGTACCCAGCCTCGATGAGCGCCCAGGCCTTGCGCTCCTCGCTGGCCTTGCAGCCGATGAACTCCTCGATATCGGGGTGATCCGCGTCCAGGATCACCATCTTCGCGGCACGCCGCGTCTTGCCGCCGCTCTTGATGACGCCCGCGAAGGCGTCGAAGCCGCGCATGAAACTGACCGGGCCCGAGGCCTCCCCTCCGCCCGACAGCGCCTCCTTCGAGGATCGAATCTTGGACAGGTTGGAACCCGTGCCGGAGCCGTACTTGAAGAGCATGCCCTCGGTGTGGGCGAGGTGAAGGATCGAATCCATCGAGTCGGAGACCGAGTTGATGAAGCACGCACTGCACTGAGGGCGTTCCTCGACCCCGACGTTGAACCACACCGGCGAGTTGAACGACATCTTCTGCCGATAGAGGAGATGCGCCAGCTCTGCCTCGAAAGCCAGCGCGTCCTCGTCCGAAGCGAAGTAGCCGTCCTTGCGCCCCCAGGCGACGATGGTCTTGACGACGCGTCCGACCAGCTGGCGCACCGAGCGCTCGCGCTGGGCCGAGCCGACGGCCCCGCGGAAGTACTTGGAGGCAACGACATTGGTGGCGAGCGCCGACCAGCTCTTGGGGCTCTCCACGTCCTTCTGCTCAAAGATGGTCTGCCCTTCCTCGCCGGTGATGGAAGCAGTTCGCAATTCCCATGCCATCTCCTCCGCAGGGTTGACCCCGGACGTTGAGAAGTAGCGTGGCACCGACACCCCCTTCTTCGGTGGCCTCGACGCCTTCCGGCTTCGCCGGTGCCCAACAATCTCCCGCTCGATCATCGCCGCACTCCTTCTGGTAGCGGGCACAACGGCCCGAAAAGCTCGAGAATCCGACATCCTGACCACCGGTAGCGCGGCTGAGGATCTGAAAACATCAGGAGAAATGCCGGTCGCATCCTCGTCTCCTGCCCTGCCGCGGTAAGGCGCCTACCTACCATTCCACTCTGACGCGCCAACCGACTGATACTTCCTTTGGGGCACCCTAAACGGAGCCCTGATGGTGCCCCCGTACCGTAGCGGTGGAAAATCACGTGCTGGGGAGAGCCAGGTGATGAAGGCATCCAACGCAACATATTGTATGGCGATATATGGTCACGACGCTATTGGGGGCCGCGTCGAACCTTTGATGGGGCGCTCCGATGAAGGCAGCAGTGTCCGCCCGGGAGGTTCCTGACGAGCCGACCTGTCTCCGGTGGCCGCGGAAGGTCGTCATTGCGGCTCCCTTAGCGGAAGTCGCGCGCGGGGAGCTCGGCACCCCGCACGCTGGGGAGCGGCGCGAGAGAGCGAACGCGAACATTCACTACCTGTCCGACCCTCTCCACCCTCCCCTGCGCCACCAGGAAGGAGGCGCCGTGGACGAGCGAGCGAAACTGCTCGTGGATGTCGGGCATGATGATGAGATTCGCGATCCCCGTTTCGTCCTCGAGGCTGACAAAGACGATGCCATTGGCGGTCTCGGGGCGCTGCCGCACGATGACGAGACCCCCTATCTCCACTGCGGTGCGATCGGGCATTCGGAGCAGCTCGCGGGCGGTCCTGATGTGGCGCCCGGCGAGCGCCGGTCGAATGAGCGCCATGGGGTGGGCCCGCTCGGAAAGGCTCGCCGTCGCGTAGTCCATCGCCACCTCCTCGGACGCGCTCGCCTCGGGAAGGCAGGCTGCCGGCTCTTCTGTTGTGATGCCGGCGAACAGGTCGCCTTCGCTTGGCGGGCCCACCGCGAGCACCTTCCAGAGCGCGCGCCGGCGTTCACCCTCAAGGTCGCGCAGCGCGCCCGCCATCGCCAACCGCTCCAGCCAGGCGGACGACAGGGCAGCCCGCCGACCCAGGTCAGCGATGGAGCTGAAGGGCCGTTCCCGCCGCGCTGTTGCCACCGCCTCGCCGGTCGCCCGGGGCAACCCCCGGATCACCCCGAGCCCGATGCGCAGCGCGGGCCGCTCGCCCGCGCGCAGCGCCCGGCCCCAGCCCCCCCCCTCCAGCGTTGACTCCCAGCCTGATCGCTGGACGTCCACGCCTCGCACCTCGACGCCCTGGCGCTTCGCATCCTCGACGAGCGTGTGCGGCGCGTAGAAACCCATCGGCTGGCTGTTGAGGAGCGCGCACGCGAAGACGGCCGGGTGATAGCGCTTCAGCCAGGCGGACGCGTAGACGAGGAGGGCAAACGACGCGGCGTGCGATTCGGGGAACCCGTAGCCGGCGAAGCCGAGGAGCTGTTGGAAGATCTCCTCGGCCTCGGCGCGCGGGATGGCTCGCTCCGCCATGCCGGCCAGGAGGCGCGACTTCATGTCCTCCATCCGCTCGCGGGAGCGCTTGTGCGTCATGACGCGCCTGAGCTCGTCCGCCTCGCCTGGAGTGAAACCGGCGGCCACCACGGCGAGGCGCATCGCCTGCTCCTGGAATAGCGGCACGCCAAGCGTCCTCTCCAGGATCGGGGCGAGCGGCGGATACGGGTAGCGCACCGGCTCGAGCCCGTCCCGCCGCCGCAGGAAGGGGTGCACCATGCCGCCCTGGATCGGGCCGGGACGAATGATGGCCACCGAGATGACGAGGTCGTAGAAGCACCGGGGCCTCAGGCGCGGGAGCAGCGACATCTGGGCGCGCGACTCGATCTGAAAGACACCGATGGTGTCAGCTCGCCCGATCATCTCGTACACCGCCGGGTCCTCGGCAGGGATGGCAGCCAGGCTGTCCGGCCAGGCCCTCTCGGTGGACAGTGCCGGCGCCGGGCGGCTCGCCGCGAGGAGCTTCAAGCAGCGCGAGAGCGCGCTCAGCATGCCGAGGCCGAGCAGGTCCACCTTGAGAAGCCCCAGCTCCGCGATGTCGTCCTTGTCCCATTGAACGATGGTGCGGCCCGGCATGGCCGCCGGCTCGATGGGCGCGGTCTCGCACAGGGGCCGCTCCGTGATGATGAATCCACCCACGTGGACAGAGAGGTGCCGGGGTAGCCCCATGAGTTCGCGCGCATGCAGGAGCGCCTGACAAACGGCTGGCGACCGAGCATCGAAACCAGCCTGCGCCAGGACGCCTGGCGTCACCGCGGCGAGGTCCCCGTGGGCACCGGCAAGCTTCGCCAGGCGATCGGCCTGGTCCTGGGAGAGCCCGAGCGCTTTCCCCGCGTCGCGCAGGGCCGATCTGGCGCGGTAGCTCACGACCTCGCACACCATGCCGGCCCGGTCTCTCCCGTACTTCTCATAGACGTATTGGATCACCTCCTCGCGACGCTCGTGCTCGAAATCGACGTCGATGTCGGGCGGCTCGCCGCGCTCGACCGAGATGAAGCGCTCGAAGAGCAGGCCCATGCGCACCGGGTCGATGGAGGTGATCCCGAGGCAATAGCAGAGGACGGAATTGGCCGCGCTGCCGCGCCCCTGGCACAGGATTCCGCGTTCGCGCGCGAACCGGACGATGTCCCAGACCGTGAGAAAATAGCTCGCGTAGTCGAGCTGCTCGACGAGATCGAGCTCCTTCGCAATTTGCCGCTGCACGTCTTCGGGGGGGGCCCCCTCCCATCGCCAGCGCGCGCCCGCCTCGACGAGCGCCCGCAGAAGGGCCATTCCGGTCGCATGCGAGCAAGGTGTCGGAGGTGATACCCCCGGTACCGCTGCGCTTGGAACTGCTTCGCTTCGCCGGGCGGCCAGAGCCGGCACCGTGATCCCGATCGAGCTCGGCAGCGCCGCTCTTGGATCCGCGAGGACGGGCGGCAGCGGATGCTCTCCCCGGATCTCGTCGAGCCGAAAGCGGCACGCATCGGCGATCGCCACCGCGTTCTCGAGGCCTTCGGGGAAGTCGCGCCACAGCTGCGCCATCTCCGCGGCGCCCTTGAGCGTTCGCTCCGCATTGGGGAAGAGCCGCCGCCCCGCCTGGTCCACCCTCGTGCCGAGGCGAACGCAGGTGAGCACATCCTGGAGCGGCTGGCGCTGCCTGTCGTGCGTGTGGACATCGCCCGTCACCGCCACCGCGATCCCGAGCCGCCGACCGACGCTGCGCGTGGCCGCGATGCGCTCCGACTCGCCGGCGACGTGGTGGCGCGCCACTGCCAGTGCCGTCCGTCCACCGAAGGCATCGCGCAGGCGAGCCGCGGCCTCGCCCTCCGCACCGGGCAAGAGCGCATGGAGGCCGCGGGCGAGGTCGGCCACCCTGCGGAAGGAAAGGCCCGCAACTGGCTGCCGTTTCGGCGCACCTGGTTCGCCCGGGGATGCGCCGCATTGCGCTTCGCTGAGGAGCCGGCACAGGTGGGCGTACCCCTCGCGATCGACGGCGATGAGCACGAGCTGCACCGCGCGCAAGGGGTCAGGCAAGAGGTCCCGACAGGCAACCTCTGCCCCCACGAGAAGCGGCAAGCGCCGCCGTTTTGCCTCGGCATGCGCTCGCACGACGCCGTAGAGACCGTTCAGGTCGGTGAGGGCCAGCGCCGCGAGTTCAAGGTCCCGGGCACGGGCGACGAGCTCCTCCGGTTCGCTCGCCCCGCGCAGGAACGAGAAGGACGACTTGCAGCGCAGCTCGGCGTAGCGGGACGGGGCCATGTGCTCAGTCGAAAAATCCATGGAGCCACAGCCGTCCGTCTCCCGCGTCGCGGAAGATCCAGCACTCGCCCAGGCCCTCGATGCGAGCGCGGTGGTAATCGCGATCGAACGGATCGCTCCACCATTCGCCCGCGAGCCGCTCCGCCGGCGAGAGCGCGAGGACGCGCAGCGTCTGCCCACCGACGCGCAGCGCAACAAGTCGCCCCCCTTCCCCCAGCGCCACGAGCGGCTGTGGCCGAGGCAGCAACCGCGTGGGGCGGACGAGAGCCGCGAGGGGGGGAGAAGCGCTCTCGGCAACGCTTGCCTCTGCAGGGGAAGACGCGTCTCCCCCTCTTCGTCTCGGCCCCTCTTCCTCTTTCCCCTTGCACTTGGCAACGAACGCAGTCGCCTGGTACGCGACCTCTGGCCGATGCCGATCGGCCGGTTTGGCGGCGAAGAGCGCGCCGTCGCCCAGGCGTGCGGAGAGCCGCGCCAATACCACTTCCAGTGCCGCCAACTGCTCCGGGCGATCCCCGAGGGCGAGCTGCTCCGCCACGGTCGGCGCCGCCTCCATCACGCTCAGGACTGCCGATGTCACTGCAGCGGGGAGCCGGAGTGAATCGAGTCGCTCCCGCAGCACCAGGAGCCAACGAGCCGCCGCACTCGAAGGCGACGCCAGCGCGATCTCGAGCCGCTGCTCTCCGCGCGGATCGAGCCCGAGGACGAGAGCGAGACGCGTCGCGCCCAGGCCGCGGCCGGCCAGCCGCACTGCCAGGCGATCGCACAGGCGCCTGAGGCCGAAGAGGAGCGGCTGCGAGCCTTCGAGGGGTGCCTCCAGCTCGAGGCGTTCCGCGGGGGGCTCCCTTGGAACATGGGGCACCAAGGGCGACGGATCGTCGCCATGCGCCAGGCGCCAGGCGGCGAGCCCAGGCGCTCCAAAGCGGTGGGCGAGCGTTGCAGCGGGGAGCCGAGCCACTTCGCCAATCTCTCGTAGTCCCAGGCAGGCGAACCGGTCCGCTACCCCAGGCGGCAGCTCGAGGGCCATGATGGGCAGACTGGCCAGCATCGCGGGAGCGTCCTCGGGTGCCACCGGGCCGGACACCAAGCCATGTCGGGCAAGCACCCGCGCCGGCCCTCTGCCGCTCGCTATGGCCACCCGACAGCGAAGCCCGAGATCGCTCGCGAGCGCCACCGCCCGCTCGGCCATCGCCGGCTCGCCCGAAGTGCCCTCGCGCGCAAAGAGATGCGCCCCGCTCGCATCGAGCAAGAGCACGTCGGGCCATGAGATCTCCACCGTCGGCGAAAGGACGAGCAGCGCCTCCGCGATCCCCATCAGCGCTGCGCGATCCCCTGCCTCGTCCGCTGGGACCGCCTCGAGCTCCGCGCAGGCGAGCCGCGCCCTTCCGAGCGTGTCGCCCCGCTGAATGCCGCGTGCGCGCGCCTCGGCGTTGCAGGCCACCACTTCGCCATTGCGCTCCACGGCCAGTGGTGTGCGGGGGGAACCGCGCCTCCCAGCAGCCTCGCGCGCCCTCAAGAGCCGCTGCAGCGGCAGGTCCGGAAAGTACAGGGCGAGCACGCGGGGCGATGCGTTGCGCGCCCTGGACCCGACGCCGAGCTCAAGCTGCATGGTGCGCCCCGAGCGCGAGAGCCGGCTTGAGCGATTCGCCACGTCCGAAGGTCCGCCGTATGACCGCTCCACCCGCAGAGATCTCGAAGCGCACTGCCGCCGGCACAGGCACGCCACCGGGTGTGCCAAGCCAGATCCCCACGGTCCCCCCCCTCGCCGCCGCGGCGGGCAAGCGCCGAAGCACGGAAGGCAGGATGCCCCCGCCCACCACGCGACCGCACGCACCCGTCGGCGCATCGATGGCCACCGCTTCGAAGGCACCGCTCGAGAGTAGCGTCTCGGTGGACCACAGCACCTGGCGCAAAGCTTCCTCCACCGTGCCCTCGCGCGCGGACGGGCGAACGACGAGCAGGCGCGCGAGATCGATCCCGAGCGCAGCAGCAGCAGGCGGGTAGAATTCGGACCGCCCATCGACAAAGGCGGCGAGCCCCTCCTTCCCCATTGCTGCGGCGAGCACCGAGAGGGCCACTTTCGTTTTGCCGCAAGCATGACCGCCGGCGAGCTCGGTCAGCGTCCCGCGCGGGAAACCGCCGCCAGGCAGGAGCGCATCCAGGTCGGGCCGGCCGGTCGGCACAGGGTGCATCCGTGCAGAAGGCGGTTTCCGCTCAATGCGGCGGATCTCCTCCCGGAGCTCATCGATGATCTGGCGCGCGTCCCGCATGGTCCCACCCTTAGAATAACTGCTCCCATGTTCAGGTAGCAAGTCGGTCTGACAAGGGGGGGGGGGCGGCGCTTGTCTGCTCGCACGACAAGTGAACGTCAGCCCTGCTGCCAGCAACTGCCAACCCCCACTGTCGTCAGGGGAATGCGCTCATTACCGTATCTGGCAACCAAGCAAAGGGTACCGGGCAGATGCCGGCCTCCCGGCGCGATAACCGACAAGGGGAGATGCGATGAAGAAGATGGGATGGGGCTTCAGCCTGGCTGTGGCAAGCATGGTCTTCTTCGCCGGCCAAGCGATGGCGCAAAGCAGCGAAAGCACGGGCAACACCGGCTCGACGATGCCGGGTGACATCCAGCCTTCCTCGAAGGCGAGCGGCAAGTCGCTTCATGGCAAGGTCGAGAATTTCGACCGCACCCAAAACACCCTCACCCTCTCCGGTTCCAGCAAGACCCTCAAGGTCGATCCGAACACGAAGGTCATGAAGAACGGCTCCAAGGCCACGCTCGACGACATCCAGGAGGGCGACGAGGTGCGAGCCAGCTACTCCGGATCGGGCACTACGCTCCAGGTGAAGAGCATCGACATCATGTCGACCGGATCGATGGGAGCTCCGTCCACGAGTACACCTTCCACCGCCCCCCCCTCCAATACCCCGCAGGAAAACATGCCGGATCCCAACAAGTCGTCCGGAATGCCGAACCCGTGAACACCGCCTGACACCCGGCAGGCATTCGACTCGACCTTGCCGCCAGCGTGAAGCTTCGTCATCACCGACGTCTCGAACGGAGCGCGAGGAAGCCGAGGCGACAGCCTCTCGTGGGGCGAACGAGGGCCGTGGGAGGGGGGAGAAGTGCGCACGCCCCCTCTCTCCGCCCGGCGATCGTGAGGCCCCTGCCCGCAGGTGCCGGACGGAGAGCCGCTGATCGCTCGGCCGTGCCCCATCGGCGCAGCGACAGCCACGGCGGCGCCACAGGAGTGGGAGCTGCCGAGACTTGGTGTCGGGCCGAGAGAAGTCGCCAGGTCGAAAGCGAACAGGCGGACGAGATCGAGCCGGGCACCGCGACGGCAGGCGGGTAGCTGACCAGCGACGTGGGCGCCCCTTCTCCCCCATGCCGCGGGGAGTCCGAAGAGAGCCACATTGACCCTTCCACGGGCGCGGCTGCCCGAAAGCTCGGTCAGCGCACCACGAGGAAACATGTCCGCCAGACAGGAGCATATCCAGATCGGGCCGTCGGCTTGGTACGAGTTGCGTCCGGGCGGAGGGCGGGCTTTCGCTCG
>Ga0335081_10021734_pt1 | contig 10378 bp, 8 predicted proteins | sample Lox_Sample_35_FD_206713 | JGI IMG/M metagenome (GOLD analysis project Ga0335081, IMG submission 206713) | Soil microbial communities from Loxahatchee National Wildlife Refuge, Florida, United States - Lox_Sample_3.5 | ecosystem: Environmental > Terrestrial > Soil > Wetlands | place: USA: Florida...
GTGATTGTGCGCTTCCGCGACGCCTCCGTCCCGAAAGCGGCCAGCCGCATCCGGCGTCTCTCCCCATCTCCTTGATTCTGCCCCTGTTAGACCCGCCCCGCTGGCCGCTGGCGTGCTCCGCAACCCCCCATCTCCGTGGGGGGGTGCCTCATGACCTCGCTCTGGCAGGACCTGCGACATGCCGTGCGTGTCTACGCCAAGAATCCCGCGTTTGCCTTCGTCGTCGTCCTCACTCTCGCTCTCGGCATCGGCGGCAACACCGCCATCTTCGGTCTCGTGGACACCGTGTTCCTCTCTCCCCTCCCGTTTCCCCAGCCCGACCGCGTCCTCCGCCTGCTCGATTCTCTTCAGGGCCCCGACGGCCACCGCCGCACCTACGGCATGCACAGCCAGAATTTTGTCACCCTCCAGCAGACCAGCACGGCCTTCTCCAGCATGGTCGCTCTGCGCGGTGAGGATTTGACGCTCACCGGCGGCGACGCACCCGAGCGCCTCTCCGTCATCTATCGCTCCGCCGGCTGGCCGGAAACACTCCACGTCAGTCCCGTCCTGGGCCGCGACTTCACCCCGCAGGAAGAGCGCCAAGGACAGCAGAGCGCCTCCGCGCTCATCAGCTACGCGCTCTGGCAGCGCCGCTTCGGTGGTAACTCTTCCGTTCTCGGCGCGCCTATGCGCCTGGGCGACAGGACCTACACCATCGTCGGCGTCATGCCCCAGGGATTCAATTTTCCCTACGGAGCGGAGGTGTGGCTGCCCGTGGTCGTGAATCCCGCCGACCGCCAGATCGATTTCGCCGTCTTCGCCCGCATCAATGACGGCGTCTCCCGCGCGCAGGCCCTCGCCTCGCTCGATGCCGCCACCGCGCGGATCAAGGAACAATATCCGGAGACTCTCCCCGGCTACGCCCTCACCAGCATCACCCTCCGCGAAAATCTCACCGGCAACCAGCAGGGCACTCTGCTCGCCCTCCTCTCCGTGGTCGGTTTCCTCCTGCTGCTCTCCTGCGTCAATGTGGCCAACCTGCTTCTGGCACGCTCCGCCGTGCGCAGCCGTGAATTTGCGGTTCGTGCCGCCCTCGGCGCCGGCCGCGCCCGCCAGTTCCAGCAGGTGCTCGTGGAGAGCCTGCTTCTGGCCCTCCTGGGATGCGCCTCCGGCGTCCTCCTCGCCGTCTGGCTGAATCACTACACCGTGTCGCTCATCCCCTCGAACATCAGCGAACAGCTCGGCATGGCCGCGCCGCAAATGGATTTCCGCGTTCTGGCTTTTGCCCTCCTCGCTTCGCTCCTCGCCGGCGTCCTCGCCGGCGCTGCTCCCGCCTTCGCCGCCGCGCGAAGCGATCCCGGCGCCACGCTCAACGAAAGCGGCCGTTCCGGCGGCCCCGGACGCCGCGTCTCGCGCCTGCTCAGCGGTTTTGTGGTCGCGGAAACGGCCCTCGCCCTGGTCCTTCTCGCCGGCGCCGGCCTCATGCTTCGCAATTTCCAGCGCCTCCAGCATCTCGACCTCGGATTCGATTCCCGCAACCTGCTCACCATGACTCTCACGCCCCCGCTCGCCGATTATCCTCGCGGCTCCTCCCGCGGCCCCCTGCTCGACCGCCTGCTGGAAAACGTCCGCGCCGTCCCCGGCGTCTCCGCCGCCGGCGCCACCACCGTCAATCCCCTTGGGGGCGGCAATTGGATCGCCCCGGTGGACGTGGAGGGGCTCGAACCCAGCCGCCGGGAAACCCGCTTCAGCGTCAATCACCGCCTCGTCAGCCCCGGTCTGTTCCACGCCATGGGCATTCCTCTCCTTCGCGGCCGCTTCTTTACTCCACAGGACAACGAGCAGTCCCAGCCCGTGGCCATCGTCAGCCGCCAGATGGCCGCCCGCTACTGGCCCCATCAGGATCCCCTCGGCAAACGCGTACGCAGAGATCGTCCCGGCGCTCCCTGGCTCACCGTCGTCGGCGTCGTCGGCAACGTGCATGACGCCGCCGATCCCGGCGACCCCGCCGAGACCTGGTATCTCCCCTATCTCCAGCAGCCCGCCGGCGCAGACGCCGATACTTTCTATCTGATGACTCGCACCGAGGGGGATCCCGTCGCTCTCGCCCATTCCATTGACCGCGCCATCTGGCGCGTCGATGCCTCGCTCGCTCCCTTCGATGTTTCCGCCATGAACCGCTTCTATTCCCAGTCCCTCGAGCGCGAGCGCATGGGCTCCCGCATCATGTCCGCCTTCGGCGCTTTCGGTCTGCTGCTCGCCGCGCTCGGCATCTACGGCGTGATGGCCTTCGCCGTGGCCCAGCGCACCCAGGAAATCGGCGTTCGCCTCGCCCTCGGCGCCCACAAAACGAATATCCTCGCTCTCGTCCTCCGCCGCGGCCTGGGTCTGGCCGCGGTCGGCGTGGTCATTGGCGGTGCCTGCGCCGTGGCCCTCAACCGCGCCCTCGCCGGTTTCCTTACCCAGGTGCATCCCTTCGAACTCAGCCTCATCGCCGCCGCCGCTCTCCTTCTTCTGGCCCTCACCCTGGCGGCCTGTTCGCTCCCGGCTCGCCGCGCCGCCGCACTCGACGCGCTCCAGGCCCTCCGCCATTCCTGATTCGGCCAGGCCATCGGCCTGTCCATCGGTCTCGTACTGGTACTGTCCGCGGACTTTTTACCCGCCGCGTGAATTTTTTGCCTTGTGGAATTATTGACCCCGCTGAAAACACATGAGTTAGCCGCGGCACTCCAGATGCTCTTTCCCCCCCAGAGGAGATGTTGGGCGGAGGATCCCTTTAAGAGGGGATTTTGGGCTGGGCCCGTTCAGCATCTCCTTCCTTCTTTTTCCTGACACTCCATCCTCTCCCCGCGCAGTCTAATCCTTTAGCCGGCTCCGCCGTCGCTCTCGCTTCGTAACTGTGAACCTCGGCGGTCGTTCGGTCGTACCATCCTCCTGGGGGGAGTCGAAGGTGAATCCGGCCATCTATCCCATCCGTTTGCGCATGTCCATGGCCTACGTCCTGCTCGGCGGCCGCGCCGTGCTCGTGGACTCCGGATGCGCCCGCGAGGAGGAGGCCATCCTCCGCGGCATGCGCCGCTTCAACCTCGCGCCGGAGAGCGTCGCGCTCATTCTTCATACCCACGCTCACACCGACCACGCCGGAAGCACGCGCGCCCTCCAGTCGCGCCTCGCGACCCTGAGTGATGCGAGAGGGTCGCGCCTCGCGACCCTGAGCGATACGAGAGGGTCGCGCCTCGCGACCCTGAGCGATACGAGAGGGTCGCGCCTCCACGTTCCTGCCGCCGTGCATTCCGCCGATGCCGCAAAGTTGCGCGCCGGAGATTCCAGCCCTCTCGTTCCTCTGCGCTTCTCCAGCCGCCTGTTGTCTTTCTTTCTCGACCCCAGATTTCCCGCCGTCGAGCCCGACCTCCTGATCGAAGATGGCTTTTCCCTCCGCGAGTACGGCCTTCCCGCCACCGTCGTGCACACCCCCGGCCACACCCCCGGCTCCATCAGCATCCTCTTCGACGATGGCCGCGCCATCGCCGGCGATCTCATGATGGGCGGCTCGCTCGGCGGCGCCTTCCACCCCTTCCATCCCGGCTATCACTATTTTGCCGAAGACCTCCCCGAACTCCGCCGCAGCATCCGCAAACTCCTCGACCGCGGTGCCAAGACCATTTACCTCGGCCACGGCGGACCTCTCGAAGCCTCCCGCGTCCGCGCCCATTTCTCCGCGGAGATCGCCGGCCTGTAGCGCCGTTTCGCTCGCCTTCATTTTGTACCGCCGGCATCTTGCCGGCGGGTTTCCTTCCTCGCCTTCATTTCGTACCGCCGGCATCTTGCCGGCGGGTTCCCCCCTGCCAGCGGTACAACTCGCTGCTTCACATTTCCCGCCCGTTCCACGAAAATCCCACCGATGACTCGCCCGCCATCCGATCTCGCCCCGCGCATCGCGGGCCTGGCCTGGATTTCCGCCCTGGCCTGGCTCGGCGTCTGGCTGGCCGCCCCGCACGGCGTCGCGCCGCCCCTCGCGCCCCCCGCGGAGTTCTCCGCCCGGCGCGCCATGCTCCACATCCGCGAGATTGCCCGCGCCCCTCATCCGGTCGGCTCGCTGGACCACGCCCGTGTGCGCGACTATCTCCTCCGCGAGCTCCGCGATCTGGGCCTCGCGCCCGAAGTGCAGACGACCGTCGGCATCCTCCCCGATTACGGCGTCGCCGCCTCCGTGGAAAATATCCTCGCGCGAAAGTCCGGCTCCTCCGGCCCGCCCGCCCTTCTGCTCGCCGCTCACTACGATTCCGTCCCTGCCGGTCCCGGCGCCGGCGACGACGCCGCCGGCGTCGCCACACTCCTCGAAACCGCCCGCGCCCTCAACTCCGGCCCCGCGCTCCGTCACGACGTCATCTTTCTTTTCTCCGATGGCGAAGAGCTCGGCCTCCTTGGCGCTTCCGCCTTCGCCGCCGGGCATCCCTGGAAAAAAGACGTCGGCGTCGTGCTGAATTTCGACAACCGCGGCACTCGCGGCGCCGTCCTGATGTACGAAACCAGTCCCGGCAATCTTTCGCTCCTCCGCGCTCTCGCCGCCTCCCTCCCACAGCCGCGCGCCTCTTCGCTTTCCTCCGCCGTCGCTCGCCTCATGCCCAATTCCTCCGATTTCTTCGTCCTTCGCAAAGCCGGTCTCCCCGGCCTGAATTTCGCCTTCATCGGCGCGCCTCAGAACTACCACACTCCGCAGGACACTCCCCAAAACGTGGACCTGCGCACCCTCCAGCAGGCCGGCAACGACGCCCTCTCGCTCACCCGCCGCCTCGCCGATGCCGATCTCTCCCAGTTCGCCCGGCCCGCCGGACCCGACGCCGTCTTCTTCAATCCCGCCGGAAGCTGGCTCGTCGTTTATCCCGCCGCCTGGGCGCGCCCATTCGGCTTCGCCGTGCTGGCCATTTTTCTGTTCGTCGCCGCCGTGGGACTGGCCCGCCGCCTGGTACGCCTCAGCGCGCTGCTCTCCGCCCTGCTCCTCTGCCTCGTCGGCCTGCTCGCCGCCTGGCGCCTGGCGGACCTCGTGGCCATCTACGTCCCTCACTTCCACGCCGGCACCGGCCGGGCCGGCCCCTTCCTCTTCCATCCCCTTTACTCCGCCGCGCTCGCCTCTCTCGCCGCCGGATTGACCCTGGCCGTCTGGGAGATTGGCGCTCTTCGCTGGGAGGAGCTCGCCCTCGCCGGCGCCGCCGTTTGGACCGCCGTTGCCGTTGCCCTGGCCATCAAATTTCCCGACGCCAGCTATCTCGCCGCCTGGCCGCTCCTGCCCGTTCTCATCGTGCTCGCCGTCGTTTTCGTCCTCCCGCGCCGCGAACCGGGCAGCCGCTCTCCCCTGGTGTGGCTCCTCGCCTGCCTCGGCGTGGTCCCCGCCGTGCTCCTCATCGCGCCGTTGCTCCCCTCCGTCGAGCTCGCCCTGGGAATCAGCTCGATGGGCGCCACGGGCCAGGCCCTGCTCGTGGCTCTCGCCGTGTGGCTGTTCGCTCCGGCCCTCGCCCCTCGCGCTTCCTCCGCTTCGCACCCCGCCGCGGGGATGTCCCTCGTCTTCCTCTTCGGGGGTGCGCTCCTGCTCGCCGCCGGCCTCGCCACCGTTCGCTATGGCCCCAGCCATCCTCGCCCGGAGTGGATGGCCTACGTCGAAGACGCGGACCACTCCTCGGCCCAGTGGATCAGCGAAGCGGACCAGAATCCCCCCGACCCCATGCATCCCGACGTCGATCCCTGGCGTCTTCAATTCCTCACCGCCCAGCCCTTGCGCATCAACAATCCCGTTCCTCTCCCCGGCCGCGCCGGCATGATCTGCTGGTCGCACCAGGCGCCCTCGCTCGATCTCGCCCCGCCCGCCGCGGACCTGCTCGCCGGCTCCTCAAACGATTCCTCCCGCGAGCTGCGCCTCCTGGTGCGTTCGCCTCAGGGCGTCGCGCGCCTCTCCCTCCAGGCCGAGGCGCCGAAAATCCTCTCTCTGCGCGTCAACGGTAAATCCGTGGGAGCGCGCCGCATTTCCGGCGCGCTGGTATTTTCCAGCGGCGCGCCCTTTGTCCCCCACGACCAGCGGGAAATCTGGAGCCTGCTCTACGCCGCTCCTCCGGTTGACGGCCTGGAAATCGATGTGGAAGTTCCCGCCGGCGCGCCTCTCACTCTCACCGTCGCCGATATTACCGACGGCCTCCCCTCCGTCCCCGGCCGCACCTTCTCCCCGCGCCCGCCCGGCGTCACCGCCCGCCAGTTGGCGGACATGACCGTGGTCATGAAATCCTTCACCTTCTGAGCCGCCATTGCTGGCGCCGACTCGCTGTGCCCCCTGGCCGTTCCGCGTCCTTCCGGTGCATCATAGTTACAAGCATCTCCGCTGGCCCGTGGTCCAATTGGTAGGACGCTGCACTGTTAATGCAGACGGTGGAGGTTCGAATCCTCCCGGGCCAGCCACACGATTTCGCCCGGGCCGTCCGTCTTGATGTTTTGCGCGGTCCCGTTTCGAGGAGCTACTGAGGATTCTTCGCCACCGCGTCCGTCCCGAACACCATCTTCAGCCCCGGAGTCTCCGCCGCCCGGGAGCCTTTCTGCGCTTCTCTGGACATCCGAAGATATGTCTTGATATTTGGGAAATGCAGCGATATCCTCCGCTGGAAGAGCCTATGGCAAAGACGAGCACCGCAAAAATCGGCCTGGAGATCGACGCAGAGCTCTACAAGCATCTGAGCGAGCTCGCGGAACAGAACGGCCAAAGTCGCCGTTTTCTGCTCGAACAGGCACTGAAGTTCTATTTCGAAGCGGTTGTGCCCTCTCAGGGAACGATCCGTCCCGACGTGCTGGCTCACTTCCGAAAATCCGCCGCCAAGAACCAGAAGCTGCTTCGGCTGCTGGCCAGGTAAATGCCGGACCGGCTGTACCCCACCGTGGCAGAGGCCTTGGAGATTCAAAGACAACTCATCGAGCTGTTCGGCGGCGCCCACGGCCTGCTGGACAGAGGGCGGCTGGAGGCCGCGATCTTCCGCCCGCAGATCGGTTACTACGAAGATCTCGTCGAAGAAGCTGCGGCACTCATGGAATCCCTCGGCAACAATCATGCTTTCCTCGATGGCAACAAGCGGATCGCCTTCACGCTCACCGATGTATTCCTTCGCATGAATGGCTTTTTCCTGCACGTCGAGGCCGAGGCGGCAAACAATTTCATCCGTCGCGCCATGAGCCGTAGCGAATTCCGCTTCGCGCACATACGCGAATGGATCCTGCACTCGCTGCGCCCGCTCAAGGGCTAGGCCCCATTCTGGTCTGTGGAGGACCGCGGGGCCCCTGTCCTCCTCGCGCCCGCGCGCCTTGCTCTGTTTGCCGCCAGGCTGTTTCGATGAGCTAGCGAGGGTTCTTCGCCACCGCGTCCATCCGGTACACCCGTCCGCCTTTCATCACAAACACCACCCGCCTCACCGCCGGGATGTCCTCCAGCGGATTCCCATCAATCGCAATAATGTCCGCGTCCATCCCCGCCGCAATCGCGCCGATCCTGTCGCCCAGCCGCAGCGCCTCCGCGCCCAGCGAATTCGCACTCACCATCGCGTCCATCGGCTTCTGCCCCGCGTCGCGCACCCGGTAAATAAACTCTTCCGCGTTCCGCCCGTGCGCCCCCGCCACCGCGTCCGTTCCGAACACCATCTTCAGTCCCGGAGTCTCCGCCGCGCGATGCACCACCGCGATCGCCAGCGGCACGGCCTTCTCCATCGCCGCGAATCCTTCTTCGTTGTAGTTCCCGATCCCCAGGTAGCGCGCCTTGTTGTCGAAATAATTGTGGAAGATCAGCCCCGCCTGCGGATCGAAGTACACGCCCCGCTCCGCCATCAGCCGCAGGTCCGCGTCCGTCGCAAACACGCCGTGCTCGATCTCCGTGCACCCCGCCCGCACCGCCGCCTCAATGCTCTCGGGCGAATGCGCGTGCACCAGCGTCCTCAGCCCCTGCGCCTTCGCTTCGCCGCAAATCGCCGCCAGTTGCTCGTCGCTCAGCGTCTGCGCCCCGCCTTCCCGGATGCTCTTCGACGCGAATATTTTGATCAGGTCCGCCCCGTCCGCCTTCCTCTGGTCCACTTCCTTCCGCAGCTCTTCCGGCGTCGGCTTCGTGCTGAAAAACGGTTCGAGCGACGTCAGGATCCGCGGCCCCGGGATCGCTCCCGCGTTGATCGCGTCGCGCAGCGCCTTGTCGTCCGGACTCCCCACGCTCTGCACCGTCGTGAATCCCGCCTCCAGCGTCGCCCACGCATTCGCCTCCGCCGCATACGCCGCCTGCTGCGGCGTTTCGCTCTTGTCCTCCGCGCGTCCGTTCGGCCCAAAGTGGTAAGTGATGTGCACGTGCGCGTCAATCCAGCCCGGCAGCACCGTCAGCCCGCGCAGGTCGTATCCCGCTCCCGCCGCTCCCGCCGTGTCCGGCTCGACGGCCGTGATTCGTCCGCCCTGCACGGTTATCCGCTGGTCGTGCAGCACGTGCCCCCGCCCGTCCAGCATTGTGGACACGCGCACCACCACCGGCTTCTCCTGCCCCGCGGTCACCACTGGCAGCAGCAGTCCGACAATCCAGAGAATCGTGTGCCGCGTCTTCATCGCTCCAACCCCTCAGGCCACGCTGTCCTTCTTCAACAGTCACCAGTCACGCATCACTGATCGCCTCGGCCGGAAGCAACCGCCCTCACTTCTCCGTCGGGTACCCGCTCTCCACCCACACCCGCCATCCCCCGTCCATCGACACCGCGTTCGTGTACCCCATCTTTTTCAGCGATTCCGCCACCAGCGCCGACCGGAATCCCCCCCCGCAATACAGAATGATTTCCGCATTCGTGTCCGGAATGGTCTTCTCGATGTCGCGCTCGATCACCCCTTTGCCCAGGTGCACGGCCCCGGGAATCCGTCCCCGCGCCACTTCGCTTTCCTCGCGCACATCCACCAGCAGCAGGCGTTCGCCTTTGTCCATCCGCTGTTTCACTTCCTGCACGTTTGTTTCGCGCACGTGCGCCTTCGCTTCGTTCACGAGCTTCAAGAATCGGCTGGAATGTTGCATGGCTTTTTCCTCCGGAGGAATGGCAGGCAAGTCAGAATATCACGCCGGCAGCCGGCAGGCTGCCCGGGCGCCTGGCTTCACGGCTTCGGCTTCTCCGCCTCTTTCGGTTTCGCCAGCGATCGCATGTAATTGATCACGTCCCATTTCTTGTGTTCCGGCGTCCGCTCGCCTTCTCCCACCATCTTCCCCATTCCGTTCGTCAGGATGTAGAACAGCTCCCCGTCCGTGAACGGCGCCAGCGATTCCGCCTTCCGGTAATCCGGCATATTCAGCCCCATCTGCTGCGCCAGGTCGCCCTGCCCGTCGCCGTCCTTCCCGTGGCACATGGCGCACTGCGACGAGTAATACTTCGCCCCCGCCGCGATCGACGCCTCCGTCGGCTTCACCGGATTCTCCCGCTTCACCTCTTTTTCCGGAATCGTGTATCCCGGCGGCAGATGCGAATCCGCCGGTTTTTCCGGCCCGGGATTCTGCTGGCTCGCCCCTGCGGCGGCGAGCGCAAAAAGTGCTATGGCCGCGCTGGCAAGAATGGTTTTCATGGCTCCGGCCTCCTTCTCCGCGGATCTGAGCATCTCCGCTGGGCGCAACCTGCCGCGGATTCTACTCCATGTCCCGCCAGTTCGGCCCCGCTTTCACGTCCACCACCAGCGGCACGCGCAGCGCATGCACGCCCTCCATCGCCTCTTTCACCATCCCGCGCACCTCCGCCAGCCCTTTCTTCGGCACTTCAAACAGCAGTTCGTCGTGCACCTGCAGCGTCATCCGCGCCCCCAGCTTCGACCCCGCCAGTTTCCGGTCAATTTCGATCATGGCCAGTTTGATCAGGTCCGCCGCCGTCCCTTGCAGCGGCGTGTTCAGCGCCATGCGTTCCCCCATCGCCCGCATCGCTCCTTGCGGCGACTGGATTTCCGGAATCGGCCGCACGCGTCCAAACAGTGTGCGCGTCACCCCCGTCTTGCGCACCTCTTCCAGGTGCCGGTCCAGGTACGCTTTCACTCCGCTGTATCGCTCGAAGTACGCGGCGATGAATTTCGCCGCCTCGCCCCGCTCGATTCCCAGTTGCTGCGCCAGCCCGAACGCCGAGAGCCCGTAGATGATTCCGAAATTCACCGCCTTCGCGGATCGCCGGTGTTCCGCCGTCTGCGCCAGCGGACCCACGCCGAACACCAGCTCCGCCGTCCGCGCGTGGATGTCCTCCCCGCGCCGGAACGCCTCCACCAGCACCGCGTCTTCCGAAAAATGCGCCAGCAGCCGCAGCTCGATCTGCGAATAATCCGCCGAGAGCAGCGTCATCCCCTTTTCCGCCACAAACGCCGCGCGGATTTGCCGTCCCGCCTC
>Ga0335081_10021735_pt1 | contig 10378 bp, 7 predicted proteins | sample Lox_Sample_35_FD_206713 | JGI IMG/M metagenome (GOLD analysis project Ga0335081, IMG submission 206713) | Soil microbial communities from Loxahatchee National Wildlife Refuge, Florida, United States - Lox_Sample_3.5 | ecosystem: Environmental > Terrestrial > Soil > Wetlands | place: USA: Florida...
ATTCCACCTCGAACACCGCGCCGCCGCTTTCCGTCCGCACGAACTTCACGCCCCGCGCCCGCGCCGCCGCCCCGCCCGATTCCTTCACCGCGCCTGCATCCTTCGCCGGCAGCCACACCGTCGCCGCCGTGTTCGGTGGAATTGTCAGGTCCAGCGCGAAGCTCCCTCCGCCCCGTTTCCACGCCGCCGCAATCTTCCCGTACGGCGATTGGTGCGAAGCTTCCACGAAGCTCAGATCGCCCGCCGGGTAAGGATGAATCAGGATGTGGCGGAAGCCGGGCCGCTCCGGATCGGAACGAATGCCGCCCAGGTATTCGTACATCCATACCGCCAGGTCGCCGATCTGCATCACGTGATTGCCGGAATTCATGGCCGGATCGGCAGTATCGCCGTTCCACAGCTCCCATATCGTGGTCGCGCCCTTCGACACCATATAGCCCCAGCCGGGATACGTCTTCTGCGTGGCGATCTCGTAGGCCAGGTCGGAGCGGCCGTTGTCGGAAAGCGTACGCATCAGGTACTGCGCGCCGATCAATCCGGTGCCCACATGCCCGTGCGTCACCTCCTCGATATTGCGCGCCAGGCTCGCCATCAGCCCCGCGCGCGCATCCGCCGGCGCCATGGAAAAATACAGCGGCAGAATGGAAGAGGTCTGGGTGGCGTTGTCGTAGATCGAGCTCTCCGGCTTATAGAATCGCTTTTGGAATGCCTCGTTCACCGCAGCAGCCTCACTCTCCAACTCGGCGGCGTCCGTCGGCCGGTCCAGAATGCGCGCGTAACCGGCCACCTTGCGCAGCAGATGATAGTAGAACGCGGTGGCGATCAGCGTACCGCTGGTGACGCGCGCCGGATCCTGCGAATGGATCAGCTTCGGATCTTCCGGCGGCACGCACCAGTCGGCGTACTGGTCCTTGGAAATGAGGCCGTCCGTCACGAAGCCGCGTTCGTGCTCCAGCCACTTTCGCATAGCGGGATAAGCCGATGCCAGCACGCGCTTGTCGCCATACTGGTCGTAAAGCATTCCCGGCACGAAGATCAGTGTGCTCGGCCAGGTGACGTCGTCGTGATACAGCGGCCAAAAGTTGGGCGAGACGTCTGGGACGCTGCCGTCGGGCCGCTCGGAGTCCACCAGGTCCCGCGTCCACTTGCTATAGAACGCGGCCACGTCGTACATGTACGATTCGCTGCGGCTCACTTGCGAGCGGTCGCCCAGCCAGCCTTGGCGCTCGTCGCGCTGCGGGCAGTCGGTGGGGATGCTGCGATAGTTGCCGCCGATGCCCCAAAGCACGTTGTGATGGATCTGGTTCAGCAGCTCGTTGGAGCTGCGGAAATCGGCGATGGCCTCCATGTCGTCGCGCACCACGCGGCCCTCCAGCGCCGCCGCCGTGGGCGTGCCAGGGAAGCCGGTGATTTCCACGTAACGAAATCCGTGATAGGTGAAGCGCGGCTCCCAGGTTTCCGCTCCCCCGCCTTTTAGCGTGTATTCGTCGGTGGCGCGCGCCGTCCGCAAGTTATCCACATACAGCCCGCCGTCCGGGCCCAGCGTTTCGGCAAAGCGCAGCCGGACCTCGGCGCCGTTCGGCCCGGCTGCGTGCAGCCGGCACCAGCCCACCATGTTCTGGCCCATATCGAAAATCCAGGCGCCCGGTCTGAGTTGCTTCACGCTGGTGGGTTTCAGCGTTTCCACCACGCGCAGCGGTTCGGCCATCTCGGCCACTAAAGCTCCGGCGGGCGCGGCCATCGTCTGTGCAGGCTCCCACTTGGAGTCGTCGAAACCGGCGCGGTCCCATCCGGGCATTTCCAGCCGCGCGTCGTATTCCTCGCCGTCGTATTCGTTATTGGCGCGGATCGGTCCGGCGGCCGTGAGCTTCCAGGAATCGTCGGAGACCACGCTCGCGCGCGTCCCGTCTTCATATTCGATATTGAGCTGCACCAGCGCCCGCGGGTACCCGAAATTGCGCGTGCTCGGCACCAACCGCGGCGCGAAATAGCGGCCGTTGCCCAGCACCAGCCCCATGGCATTGCGCCCGGCAGCCACCAGCGCGGTGACATCCTGCGTCACGTAGAGCACGTGTTTGTCGTAATCCGTGAGGCCGGGCGAAAGCACATGGTCGTTGACCCTGGCGCCGTTCACATACAGTTCGGAGAGACCGAGCCCGGAGTAGTAAACCACCGCGCGGCGCACTTTCTTTTCCACCGCGAATTCCTTGCGCAGATAGCGTGCCGCCAGGCGATGCTCGGCGGTCAGCCCGATCGTGCCCCATGGAGCCATCCCATAAGCCCCCAACTCGACAGCCGGAGCCCAGCTTCCGGACGGCTGCCCGTCTGCGCTCACCTGCCATTGCGAGCCGCTCTGGATGATGAGAGGCTCGCCGGAGGAAAACTCTACGCGCAATGCACCGATCAGCCCGGAAGTATGTCCAACGCGCGTATGCTCCGCCCGCACCGCGATCCCGTTCTCGCCCACGTGCAGCAGCGACTCCACGCGCGCGAGGTTGGGAGCGACCGAATCGGAACGGAACGCCACCACAGAGCCGTTGACCGAAACCTCCGCCTGGTGGTCCGCACCCACAATGCACCAGGCGCGTACCACGCGGCGGCCATCCGGAATACTGAACGAAGTTCGAAAATGGCGGACCTCTACTTCTTGCGCATCGACGCGGTCCCAGATCCATTGCGCGCCTTTCAGAGCCTGGTACGGGCTGGCGGGGTCCTGATAGTTTTCGGCTTCCTCGCGCCCAATCCACTTGCCCTGCCAATTCTCCGCCCGCAGGAGGCCCATGCTCCAGCGTGCCGCGGCGCTCCATTCGCTCGCCTTCCGGTCCTGGTCCCAAATCTGGACCTTCCAGAAAACCTGCTGGCCGGAGGTCAGCGGTTTGCCGCGATACACCACCTGCGTGGATTCGCCCGATTCCACCCGCCCGGAATCCCACAGATCGCCATTACCGGCGGCCAGCAGGCGCTCGTTCGTGGCGGCAAGCACGCGGTACGCCGTCTGACGCAATCCCCGCGCGCCGGGCTTGTCTGCCGCCAGCAGCCAGCTCAGCCGCGGCTCGGCGGCGTCGATACCTTGCGGATCCGTGCGGTATTCCGTGCGAAGCTCCTGCGGATGCACACCGGCTGCCAAGACAATGACAGCGGATAAAAGAAGGAGAGCAAGCGTTTTCATAGGGACAACTGAAGGCTACGGTATCACTTTTCGAGCGTGCCAGATGGGTTAGAGGCAGGTGGAGCAGATACCCACGCGTTTACGAAGAAAATTCGTGCGGCTGGTTAAAGGAAGCGCCAGCCGCCAGCGGATCATATCCGTCAATTGCCGCTCAGCGCTCTTTTTTAGAGCTTCGAGCCTGGCCTTTCGACCGCGTGGTTTCTTCAAGTGTTTTCTCCAGAAGCTCGAGCACGGCCTTGTCCCGCGGACGGCCGGCCGCCTTCTTGCTCTTAATGATATCAGCGAGATCTGCAACGTCGAGTTCGCTATCGCCATCGCCAAGCGTTACCACACCGCGCGGAGGTTTTACTTCGCTTCCACCGACACCAGCACCCGCTCCGCCATGGCGAACTTCAGCGCCTCGATGCCCTGCCCGGTGGCGCTGGATATCTCAAAGAACTCCAGGCCGCGCTCTCTGGCGAAATGCCGCAGCGCCTCCACTCGTGCCGGGTCCTGCGCCACATCCATCTTGCTGGCTGCCACGATCATCGGCTTTTGCGCCAGTTCCTGGCTGAAACTGGCGAGTTCGGCCATGATGGTCTCGAAGTCGTGCACCGGATCGCGGCCGCTCGCTTCCGATACGTCCACCAGGTGCACCAGCAGGCGCGTCCGCTCTATGTGGCGCAGAAACTGAATTCCCAGCCCGGCGCCCAGGTGCGCGCCCTCGATCAAACCGGGAATGTCGGCCACCACGAAGCTGCGGTAATCGGGCAGTTGCACCACCCCCAGGATCGGTTCGAGCGTAGTAAACGGGTAATCGGCAATTTTGGGGCGCGCGGCGGAGATGCGTGAAATCAGCGTGGATTTGCCCGCATTGGGAAAGCCCACCAGCCCCACGTCCGCCAGCAGCTTCAACTCCAGCCGCAAGCGCCGCTCTTCGCCTGCCCGGCCGGGTTCGTGTTCGGTGGGCGCTTGGTGGGTGGAGGTGGCGAAACGCGCGTTCCCGCGCCCGCCCCGCCCGCCGCGCGCCACTAAAAAGCGCTGCCCCGGCTCGGTGAGATCCACCAGTCGCTCGCCCGTTGCTTCGTCGTACACCACCGTGCCCACCGGCAGGTCGAGCTCAATCGAACGGCCGTCGGCGCCGGTCTTGTTGCTGCCTTCTCCGTGCCGGCCCCGCTCCGCTTTGTGTTCGGGGTTGTAGCTGAATTGAAGGAGGGTATTCTGGTGCTCCGTGGCCACCAGGTACACGTCACCGCCGCGCCCGCCGTCGCCGCCCGAGGGGCCGCCGCGAGGCACATACTTTTCCCGGCGAAAGGCCAGGCAGCCATTTCCGCCGTCGCCGGCCTTCACCAGAATTCTGGCTTCGTCGAGGAACTGCATGTGAGCGGCAGGCGCCAACCGGCAGCCCGCCCGATTGGGAGAGTTATTCTACTGCGCTGATGCTGACGAACTTGCCCATGCGGCCGCGGTCTCTGAACTCCACTACGCCCGTGACCTTGGCGAACAGCGTGTCGTCCTTGCCCCATCCCACATTGGTGCCGGGCTTGATACGCGTGCCGCGCTGCCGCACGATCACCGACCCGCCGGGTACCAACTGGCCGCCGAACACCTTTACGCCCAGCCGCTGCGCGTTGGAATCGCGCCCGTTCTTGGAACTGCCTAATCCCTTTTTATGCGCCATACGTCACCTACACCACAATCTCGCCCACCTTCAGCTCTGTGAAGGACTGGCGGTGCCCTATGGTTTTCTTGTATTGCTTCTTGCGTTTGAATTTGAACACAATGACCTTGGCATCGCGCCCGTTGCCCACAATCGTGGCCTTCACGGTGCCGCCCTTCACCAGGTCGCCGCCGTCCGCAAATGCCACGGTAGCGGGAAGCTCGATTTCCGAGCCGACATCGCCGTCCAGTTTTTCCACGCGGATGGTTTCTCCCGGCGAAACTACATACTGTTTCCCGCCGGTTGTGATTATCGCTTGCATCAGAACCTCTGTTGTTGGGAGCCGGAACACACGGGGTGCGTCGGAACCGCTGAGAAGTAAACTATGAGTGTACTACAGCTTGGCGAGCGATTTCAAATGGCCGTTCCTTCCGTTTTCGCCGCCGCCCGGAAAATTTCTTCCAAATTTGGAACCCTCATGTGTTCCTCGTGCATCCCCTCTAATGCGTGTATGTCCTTGTTTTTACAAGGCGCTTACCCTTATTATGTGGTAGACTGTAGAATGAGTTCGCTGGGTAGAGATTTTCCAAAAGCTGTAACTGCGGAAGCTCTTCAAGCGTCCAATTAGCGAGACAGCGGCTCTTTCTTCAGGCGAGAGCTGGCGGTTAAACATGGCTGATCTGTCGCATCCGAATACTCCGTTTAGCAACAATCCCGACGACCACTTGGCTCGGCTGCTGGTCGACGATGTCGAAACGCCCTGGTACAAAACATTTATCCAGGACTTAAAAGAGTACATCAACCCCCCCAAGCTGCCACCGCTCGAACTCACTTCGAAGCCGGTCGCCGTGAAAGATATCTGGGGCCTCTATGGACGGCAGAAGAAGTCGTTCATGATGTCCACCGGGGGCCAGGCTCTGGTGGTGGCGCTGGTTTTCATCGCCTTTTCCACCAAGCCCGTGCAAGACGCCGCCAAGACGGTGGCCAGCCTGGTGTTGCCAGTGGATATCGCTCCGGCGCCTATTGCTCCTGCCAAGAAACAGACCATGCAGGGCGGCGGCGGTGGCGGCGATCGCTCTCCTCTGCCGGCCAGCAAGGGGCGGCTGCCGAAAGCCGCTTTGCGCCAGTTCACTCCTCCGTCGGCGGTGTTGAACAACCCCAATCCGAAACTCGCCATGGAGCCGACCATCCTGGCGCCGCCGGACGTGCAGCTTCCCAACGTCAACATGTCTCAATATGGAGACCCGCTGGGTAAGCTTGGGCCGGCGTCAAACGGTCCCGGTTCGGGCGGCGGTATCGGCTCGGGTAAAGGCGGCGGCGTCGGTTCTGGTACCGGCGGCGGTGTCGGACCCGGCGAAGGCGGCGGCATCGGCGGTGGTCCCTTCCGCGTCGGCGGCGGCGTCACCGCGCCGGTAGTGCTGCACAAAGTCGAGCCCGAATATTCCGAGGAGGCTCGCAAGGCGAAGTATCAGGGCACGGTGCTGCTGTACATCGAAGTCGATCCCAGCGGCCGCGCCACCAATATCCGCGTGCAGCGCAGCCTCGGCCTGGGCCTGGACGAAAAGGCCATCGAAGCTGTGAAGCAGTGGAAGTTCAAACCCGGCTATAAGGACGGCCGCCCCGTCACCGTGGCCGCCACCATCGAAGTGAATTTCCGGTTATTGTAACGCTGGCGGCATGCCCGTTCCGGGTCTTGACACCGGCGTGCCTGACCGGCACTCCTCGCATTGACAGATTCGCCGGAAGTGCTCGTACGAGTAGATTCCCGCATTGTGTCCATCGCTCCAGTGAATGCGGATGGCGTATTTGCCCACCGGTTCCACGTCCAGCATCTTCAACGCCGGCTTGAACATGGGAAACGGCGTGTCCGCTTCCGCCTGGCGCGGCGGTGTGCCGTGCGCGCCCGTGCATCCCGCGCACGGGCACTTGTCGCGCAGGAACTGTAGGCCGTACTCGCTGTGGTGCCCGTCCTTCCAATCGATCTTGATGCCTTTCGATTTGGAGATGGCAATGTGTTCGGGGTCGGTTGAAAACGCCATGGTTCAGTTGAACAGCCTCTCCACGTCGCGCACGCCGGAAATGCGCCGCATGGCGGACACCAGTTTTTCAAGCTGTTTCTTGTCGCGCACGTCCACCGTCATTTCCACCACGCCGCCGTCCTGGTCCGATTCCGCCTTCGCCTCCAGGCTGCGGATATTGGTGTTTTCTCCCGAGAGCACGCTGGTAAGCTGGGCCAGCATTCCCGGCCGGTCGTCGGTATGGACCACGATCCGCACCGGGAAAGCGTCCTCCGCCGACCGCGCCCATTCCACTTCGATCTTCCGCTCCACGTCATACATCAGGTTCTGCACGTTGGGACAGACGCGCGAGTGCACGGCAACGCCCTTGCCGCGCGTCACGTAGCCCACAATCGATTCGCCGCGAATCGGATTGCAGCACTTGGCGCGATAAACCAGCAGGTCCTCGGCGCCGCGTACGCGAATCACGGCATCGTGGTCCTGCGGCCGGCCTGGCACGGGGACGGTGCCCGGCACACCCGCCGCCGGAACACCCGCGCCAGGCAGGTCCACAGCCGCCGGCTTGCCGGGGGCGCCCTCTGGGCCCGGATCTTCCTTCACCACGTTGGGCGCCACTTTGCTCAGCACCTGCCGCGCCGAATAGCGGCCGTAGCCCAGCGCCGCGTGCAGGTCCTCCGTCTTGCTGTAGCCGTATTCGCTAGCCACCCTGTCCAGATCCGCGCGCCCGATTTTGCTCAGCTGCACACCCAGACGGCGCGCTTCCTTCTCCAGGTACTTCTGCCCGATTTCAATGGCCTTCAGCCGCTCGCTGGCATTGATCAGGTGCTTGATCTTGTTGCGCGCGCGCGCCGTCTTCACGAACGCCAGCCAGTCCTTGGAGGGCTGGTGCCCCGGCTGCGTCATGATCTCCACAATGTCGCCGTTGCGCAGCGGCGAGCGCAGCGGCACAATCCGCCCGTTCACCTTGGCGCCCACGCACGTATTGCCCACGTCGGAGTGGATGGTATACGCGAAGTCGATGGGCGTAGCGCCGCTCGGCAGCACGATCACCTTGCCCCGCGGCGTGAAGGTGTAGACCTCTTCCGGGTACAGGTCCACCTTCAGGTTGGCCATGAATTCGCCGGGGTCCTGCACGTCGCGCTGCCATTCCACCAGGTGGCGCAGCCACGTGATGCGCTGATCGTCGGCTGTCGGCCCCTTGCGCCCCTCCTTGTATTTCCAGTGGGCCGCGATTCCCTCCTCGGCAATGCGGTGCATCTCTTCCGTGCGGATCTGCACCTCGAATGTCTGCCCGTGCGGTCCCACTACCGACGTGTGCAGCGATTGATAGAGGTTGGGCCGCGGAATCGCAATGAAGTCCTTGATGCGTCCCGGAATGGGACGCCACTTGTTGTGAATCACGCCCAGCGCCGCGTAGCAGTTCTTCACCGAATCGGTGATGATGCGCAGCGCCATCAGGTCGTAAACCTGGTCGAGCGCGATCTTCTGCTTGCGCAATTTCTGAAACACCGAGTAGGGCCGCTTGATGCGTCCCTCAATGCGCGCCGGAATGCCTTCCCGACGCAGTTCCGCTTCCACCGTCTGCCGGATCTCCACCAGAAACTCTTCGCTCGAATGGCGCCGGCTTTCGATCGAGGCCACCAGTTCGCGAAACGCATCCGCTTCCAGGTGCTGGAACGACAGGTCCTCCAGTTCGCCGCGAACTTTACCCATGCCCAGCCGGTGCGCGATGGGCGCGTAAATTTCGATGGTCTCGCGCGCGATACGTTCCCGCCGCTCCGGCGGATTCACGAAGCCGAGCGTGCGCATGTTGTGCATGCGGTCCGCCAGCTTCACCATGATGACGCGGATGTCTTCCACCATGGCCAGCAGCATCTTGCGGAAACTCTCCGCCTGCCGGTCCTCGGCCGAGAAGAAATCGAGCTTGGAAAGCTTGGTGACGCCGTCCACGCAGCGCGCCACATCGTCGCCGAACTCCTTGCGGACCTGCTCCACATCCACGCTGGTGTCTTCCACTACGTCGTGGAGCAGCCCCGTTTCCATGGCCACCACGTCCATGCGCATGTCGGCCAGAATGTGGGCCACCATGACCGGATGCACCATGTACGGCTCGCCCGATTCGCGCCTCTGCCCCTCGTGATACTTGCGCGCGAATTCGTAAGCCCGCCGCAGCGGTGCGAGGCCGTCCTTCGGCCGGTACTCGCGGATCTTCTCTTCCAGCTCCCGGTAGAGCTGTTCCACCGTATCGGGAGGCGGATTCGGGGGCACTGGTTCAGAAAGGCTGGCGAACTCGGCAGACACCTTGTATCAATTATAGCTGTTAGCTATCAGCTTTTAGCTTTTAGCTATTAGCTATTAGCACAAAACCCTCTGCCGAGTGCACTTCCGACCCGCGGTAAGCAGTCTCCAAATGGAAGCGGCCACCCCGAAGGGTGGCCGGAAAAGCTAACAGCTAAGAGCTAATTGCTAACAGCTATTTCGTTTCCTGGACGATGCCGCCCTTGGCTGCAGCCTCTGCCTTCTTGGCATCGAGCATTTTCTTGGTGTCCAGGGTCTTCTGCATCCAGCCGTCGGCGGTTTTGACGTCCTTCTCGTAGTCGCCCTTGTTATCCGCCAAATCGGCACGCTCGCGGAACAGCAGGTTCTCGTAAGCCATCGCGTCCACGTAGTTGGGGTCGATCTGGAGCGCTTTGTCGAGGTTCTTCAGGCCGTCGTTGATTACCGGCTCGTACTTGCCTTTCAACTCTTCCCGCACCTTCTTGTCCTTCAGCGGTCCCGGCTCCTCCAGCTTCATACCCATTTCGACACGGGCCTTCTGGTCGGCGGGATACCACTTGGACCACGCGATCCACCCCAAGCTGTAATATGCGGTCGGATTGTTGGGATCCACCGCCGCCAGCTTCTCGTACCACTGCTGGGCGTCATCCAGCTTCTTGTCGTTGAGATAGATCGAAGCAATTGAAGCAACCGCGTTGGAGTTCTTCGGCTGCTGTTCCAGTACCTTTTGGAACTGATCCATGGCCGCTTTCGCCATCTGGGCATTCTCGGGCGAATCGGCGCCCGGAATCCACTGCTGCATGTAAGCGGTAGCCAGGTAGAGCCGCGCTGTGACAAAGCTCGGATCGTACTCCACGGCTTTCTTGAAGTGTTCCACCGCTTCCGGATACTGAGCGTTCTTGAAGGAAGCCACGCCCGTATTGATCTCGTTGCGCGACTGCAACTTCGCGCAGCCTGCAGCCGTCAGGACCAGCGCGCTGACGGCTAAAATCATCGTCCATTTCCGCATGGCGTCGAAGCTCCTATTGACCGAGGTCCTTGTACGGCATCAGGCCGACCTTGTCGATCTGCGCCCCGTGAGCGATGTCGATCGCTTTCGCCACGTAGCTGTACTCCAGGTCCGGATCGCCCTTTACGAACACCACCCGCTCGGCGCGTGTCTTAAAGATCTCTTCCAGACGCGTACCCAGTTGCTGCTCCGTGATCGGCTCGGCGTTCACCAACATCGAGTGATCCTTGTTGATGATGATCACCACGGTGCGCAAATCGGCCTGC
>Ga0335081_10021736_pt1 | contig 10377 bp, 8 predicted proteins | sample Lox_Sample_35_FD_206713 | JGI IMG/M metagenome (GOLD analysis project Ga0335081, IMG submission 206713) | Soil microbial communities from Loxahatchee National Wildlife Refuge, Florida, United States - Lox_Sample_3.5 | ecosystem: Environmental > Terrestrial > Soil > Wetlands | place: USA: Florida...
ATCCGGCTTAGCGCTGGCCAGCAGCTCCGAGTTCACCTGATAACTGTGGAAGATCTCACGCCGTTTGGCTGCCTCGGTCTCCTGGCCCATGCTTGCCCACACGTCGGTGTAAACCACATCGGCCTCAAAGACCGCTTCTCTCGGGTCATTGATGATTCGGCAGCTACCGCCGGTCTCCCGGGCCCGCTCCCAAGCCCAGCCAATGACCTCGGCGCGTGGCTCGTAAGCCGGCGGTGTGGCTATCCAGACGTCCGCGCCAACCTGGGCGCCGGCGAACATAAGGGAGTGGGCGACGTTGTTTCCGTCGCCAACGAATGCGATCTTCAACTTCTCGAGTCTCCCCTTGACCTCCCATATCGTCAGATAATCGGCCATGGCCTGACAGGGATGGCTGTAATCCGTTAACCCGTTGATCACTGGAATTCCTGCATACTCCGCCATCTGCTCCACAATTTCGTGGGCAAAAGTCCGGATCATGATGCCCTGCACCATGCGCTCCAGGTTCTTAGCCACGTCATAAATGGATTCGCGTTTACCCAAATTGATTTCGGCAGGAGAAAGATAGAGGGAAAAACCGCCAAGTTGCTGGATACCGACATCGAAGGTCACGCGTGTCCGCAACGAAGGCTTCTCGAAGATCATGGCTACGGTTTTCCCCTTCAGCGCTTCGCTATAGGCGTTTGGCTGGGCTTTGATTTGCCGCCCCAATAACAGGAGATATTCAATTTCGGGCGGAGAGAAATCTCGGATTGAAATGAAATCCTTGCTGTTCATCGTGCCACCTCCGCCGGCACTTCAATCTGGGCGAGCATCTCGGCCAATCCGGGACACGTGAGTTCTTCCACTTCGTAGGTCACGCGCAGGGTGGGTTTGTTGATCTTGATAACTCGCGTCAGATCAATCGGCGTCGCGATCAGCACGAGATCACAAGGCACCCGGTTGATGGTCTCTTCCAGTTCGTGCCGTTGCGTCGGGCTATAGCCCATGGCGGGCAGCAGATGATCGAGATGCGGATACCGCTCATACACATCGCGAATGGAACCGACCGCAAAAGGCTTCGGCTGCACCAGTTCGGCCGCGCCGCACTCCTCCGCTGCTACCACTCCCGCGCCATAGCGCATCTCGCCGTGGGTCAGGGTCGGGCCATCTTCTACAACCAGCACGCGGCGGCCCTTGACCAATTCCGGCGACGGGACCGAAACGCAGCATGCAGCGTCTATGATCCTCGCGTTTGGATTATTTGCCCGAACATTTCGCCGGACCGTCTCGATATCTTCCTCCGCAGCCGTATTCACCTTGTTGATCACGACCACATCGGCGCGCCGCAGGTTGACTTCGCCGGGAAAGTAGGACAATTCGTGACCGGGACGGTGCGGGTCGGCAACAACGATCTCCAGATCGGATTTGTAGAACGGAGTGTCGTTGTTTCCGCCATCCCACAGAATGATGTCTGCCTCCATCTCGGCCCGGTGCAAGATCCTCTCGTAGTCCACTCCCGCATACACCACGGTTCCCTGGCGGATGTGCGGCTCATATTCCTCGCGTTCTTCGATGGTGCATTGCTGTGCATCCAGGTCGTCCATCGTGGCAAAGCGTTGCACCGCCTGCGCCGCCAGATCGCCATACGGCATGGGGTGACGAACCACGACCGGTTTCCGGCCCTGGCGGTGTAGCTCTGAGACTACGAGGCGGGACAGCGGGCTCTTGCCGCAACCGGTGCGCACGGCGCAAATGGAAACCACCGGGACTGAAGACTCAAGTTGCGTGTGCTCTGTGCCCAGCAGCCAGAAATCAGCGCCCGAAGCGACCGCCCGACAAGCCAAATGCATGACATTCTGATGTGAGATGTCGCTGTAGGAAAACACCACGGCGTCGACGTGGTGTTGCGCAATCAGTTTCTCGAGATCTTTCTCCTCGAAAATGGGTATCCCATCCGGATAGAGCAGACTGCCAGCCAGCTCTGGCGGATAGCGGCGGTTTGCGATGTCAGGGATTTGCGCGGCAGTAAAGGCGACGACCTTGAACTCAGGATTGCTGCGAAATACCACATTGAAGTTATGAAAGTCTCTGCCGGCCGCACCCAGAATAAGAATTCTCTTCATGACCTTCCCCCGGGCCGAACTCTTAACTTGCTATCTTCCCGTTGTCACGAAGGAAGGGGCTGTGCACTCTGTCACGCTGCCGTGTGATCTCTGGCACCAGTAAAAAGCGTCGCTAAGTTATGCGTTGTCTTCACATTAGACTGAATATTGTTGCCTGTGTATTTAGCTGAGGTAAGCGCGCCGCGCCCTTGTCGCGAAAATACGGCTAAACATCGCGAACGAAGAGGGTGAAAACAGCGCCGACTTGCCTCGATTCTGGGAACCGCGAAAAACGCCGGCAAACCTGGCTCGCTTTTTTGACCTGCTAGACTTTCGGCGTGCGGCGGCTAATCGTTAACGCGGATGACTTCGGGCTGACGGGTGGCGTGAATCGCGCAATCGTAGAAGCGGCTAATCAGGGCGTGGTCTCTTCTACGACGTTGATGGCGACGGGCGCGGCTTTCTCTGAAGCGGTGCGTGCCGCACAATCTGTGCCCCGGCTTAGTGTTGGCTGCCACGTGGTTCTTGTGGATGGATCGCCAGTACTTGATCCAACTCATGTGCCAAGCGTGATCTCTGGACGAGGCGACAGTGATGGTCCGCGATTCTACGAAGGATTCTCTGCATTAGCCATGCGTGGCGTCCTCGGCCGCCTTGTTCCAGAGCAAATTGAAGCGGAATCGAGCGCGCAGATTCGCAAACTGCAAGCGGCTGGAATCTCCGTATCTCACCTCGACACGCACAAGCATACGCACATGCTTCCGCAAGTGTTAGCGCCTTTACTCCGCGCGGGTTCAGCCTGCGGTGTAAGAAAAATTCGCAATCCTTTTGAATTCGCCCGCTTGTCACTATTCGCTCAGAGACCTGGCCTATGGAAGCGTCTGGCCCAGGTCAAGGTTCTCGCCACTTTGGCTGGAAAATTCAGGGAAGCTGTCCGACGGGCTGGCATGCTTACGCCGGATGGCACATTTGGGGTCGTTTCAACCGGGTGGCTCAATGAACGCCTTCTCAGATTCATGATTCACCATCTTGGGGAAGGGACCTGGGAATTGGTCTGCCATCCCGGCTACAACGATGACGAGTTGCGTCATGTCCACACACGTCTGCGGGAATCCCGGGAACGGGAGTTAGAACTGCTAGGTTCGGAGCAAGCCAGAAAGCTGTTGCAAGAGACAGGTATCGAACTTATTTCATATGCGCAGTTCGGAGAATAGAACGGTGGGAAACACCTGGCCCGGTGAGCGTTCGTTTTCGGGTACGTGAAACAGCTTCCTTACCTCAAATCGCTGAAGAGCGAGTTATCATGTGGTTGCCGTTCCACGAAAATAGAACTTACCCATCCTGACGCATGACGGAGAACCTAGACCCTCGCGTCGAGGCCGGCCTTCCCGTTCGAATCTGGGGAATGGGGGCAGACGGCCAACCGTTTTTTCAGGACGTGCAGGCGCAAGACATCGGTGCTCGCGGGGCCCAGCTTTGTGGCATTGACCATCCATTGAAGGTAGGCGACGTCATCGGGGTTCAATTCGGCGAGAAAAAAGCGCGCTCCAAGGTAGTCTGGGTCATCGATGCGGGCCAGGCGCTGAAGATCCAGGTCGGGGTTGAAATATTGGAGGGACAACCCTGCCCGTGGCAGGACAAATTGAAGAAACGGGCCCCGATGCCAGCGCCGGTCGCTCAACAGGTGGAGGCGTCTGGGGATCCGAAGAACAAAAGAAAATACGAGCGCCATAAGATCGCCTTCCCCATCGAGATCCAGACCAGCGAAAGCACTGCAATCATCCGCACCCAGGCAACCGACATCGGAGGCCGTGGATGCTACGTGGAGACCATGCTTCCGATGGCCGTTGGCACGGCCCTGACTATCACGTTTTGGATCGATTCGGACAAGGTGATTACGGATTCCCTGGTCCGTACCTGCGATGGTGGCGTGGGCATGGGTATCGAGTTTACGGGATTGAAAGAGGCCGATCAGCAACGCCTCCAAGGTAAATTAGAAGAGATGGACCGGGGTTCATCATCCTCTGCCGACGCGCCGGGTCAGAACTAACCGCCACTTTTGCCCAGTTACGACCTGATGCCGGTTTATCATCCCAGATCCCCTATTTGGCGTTCTCTTAAGAGCTTAAAATCCGTGAATCTCCCCTGACGGCCTGCCATCGAATCGAAAGAACCCAGGCGGAGGGACGCGAATGAAGGTCGGGATTACCTGTTACCCCACCTATGGAGGGAGCGGGGTTGTGGCTACGGAGTTAGGCCTGGAATTGGCCGAGCGGGGCCACGAAATTCACTTCATCAGTTATGCCCAGCCGATCCGGCTGACGAGTCCGCACCCCAACATCCATTACCACGAAGTGGAGGTCTCGCGTTATCCGCTGTTCGACTATCCGCCTTATGACCTGGCGCTGGCTACGCGCATGGCGGAGGTATCGGAATTGTACGATCTCGATCTCCTTCACGTGCACTATGCGATTCCTCACTCCGTCAGCGCTCTGCTGGCCCGGCAAATGCTGGCCGCCAAGCCGCGTGGGCGCAAGCTGCCCTTTGTAACTACGCTTCATGGAACCGACATCACCCTGGTGGGCTTGGACCGTTCCTATCTACCGATAACGCGTTTCTCGATCGAGCAAAGCGACGGGGTAACGGCCATCTCAAAATATCTGCGCGAACGCACCATGCGGGAACTCGATGTCAGGAACCACATAGAGGTGATCTATAACTTTGTAAATTGCAGCACGTACATTCGTGGGCCGGAAAATCCCGCCTTGCGCGCCGAATATGCCCCAAAAGGTGAACGCATTCTGGTCCATCTTTCCAACTTTCGTCCGGTCAAACGCGTCACCGATGTGATCGAAATCTTCGACCGCGTTCGCAAGCAACTGCCGGCCCGGCTGGTGATGATCGGCGATGGCCCCGACCGTTCACAGGCAGAATGGCTGGCAGTGCAAAAGGGGATCCACGAAGATGTCCTGTTCCTCGGAAAACAGGAGCAGGTTCAGGAAAAGCTCGCATTGGCGGACATCATGCTTTTGCCAAGCGAATTGGAATCGTTTGGATTAGCCGCGCTCGAGGCGATGGCTTGCGAAGTAGTTCCGATCGCTACGCGGGTGGGCGGCCTCCCCGAAGTGATCGACCATGGCGTCACTGGTTATCTGGCCAGCGTCGGTGACGTGGAAACGATGGCCCGGTACGCGATCGATCTTTTAGGAGACGAGACAAAGCTCAGAGCCATGGCAAAAGCCAGCCGGGCCGGCGCTCAGTCACGTTTCTGTACCAGCAGGATTATTCCGCAATACGAAGAGTTTTATCGGCGCGTGCTGGAACGTTCCTCGTAAAGCGGAGCGGCCGCGACTTCTTCACTTTGTAGGACCGGCAGCCGCAAGCGTACTAGAGTTCCCTTCCCTTCATGACTGTCAATCGTCATGCGGGCGGTATCGCTGTAAAGCACTTTCAGCCGCTCGGCAACATTGGCCATGCCGATGCCAGTTCCTCCCAGGCCGGTCGGCCGTTCCAGAAAATGGGCTGATCCCATACCCACCCCGTCGTCCTCGACTTCGATAATGAGATGAGACTCGGTCAGCCGGCTGCGTAAATAAATGCTGCCTCCTTCGATCTTGGAGGATAAGCCGTGCTTGATCGAGTTCTCCACCAGCGGCTGGAGCAGCATGCTGGGAATCATGGTATCGAGCGAGGCTGGGTCTAGTTCCTTCACGACGCGCAACTTGTCATGACCGAAGCGAACCACTTCGATATCGAGATAGTTATCAATAAATTCAAGTTCCTCGCGCAGGGGCACGAAGGCATCGCTGCTGTGCAGCAAACGCCGCAGAATGTTGGCCAGCTTGATGATGAGTTCACGTGCAGTATCGGGATCGAAGCGCACCAGAGATGAAACCGAATTCAGGGTGTTGAAAAGAAAATGTGGATTGATCTGGTTTTGCAGCGCCTCCATGCGGGCCTGCAACAACATGCGTTCCTGTTCTTCCAGCTTGATCTGCAGGCGCACGCTATTCCAGATTTTGAGCTGGATGCCGATGACCGTGATCGACGTTGCGTAGATAAGCGATTCCACCCAAATTTTGGGGCTTTCGATGCTGAAGATGCTCCAGGGCAGGAATTGAGCAAGTTCAGTTTGCGCGAAGCGCAAGCCCACGATGGTGACGAAAAACATGATTTGCCAATCGAACAGCTTTGGCCGCGGCCAGTTGCGGCGAATCAGGCGATAAACGCTTAAATCGATAAACGGCGAGAACGACCAGATTTCCTCCTGGTCGGGCGCCATGTCGCGCAGCTGTCCTGCCACAAAACCACAAAGGACATCGAATGGCAACGCAGCGAATTCTCCGTGCAATGTGGCGGGAAGAGCCAGCAAAACCCCGCCTAGAACGCCGGTAAGGCGACCCCCAATGATTCCCAGAATGACGGCAGTTTCGAAAGCAAGATCTGCCGCAACGAAGCTTTTGGCGGTGAGACGGATCCAGACGCCGAGCGTAAGAGGAAGACCAATCCAGAGCACCAGATAGATTTTTTGCTTCAAGGTGCGCTCTTCGTTGAAGAGTAAAGATTTGAACTCCACCGAACGCACCAAGGCACTGGCGACGGCAGCGGCAACCCCGAGTTTCACTAACAAGTTGACGAGAATCAGGCGCTGTTCCATGGTCGGTTTACGGCCGTTGCTGAGGAAAATGTAGCACGAGAATCGCCATCAGATGATCGCGAACGGCTGACAGTTAATACGGCCCAATAATTCCGCCGATCTGGCGCGATGCCGGCTGATGGCTTCTCTGGTTCCAGGATTCGATCACATCCAGGTATTTCAGTCCCGAGCCGGTATTGAATAGAACCACGATGTCGTCGGCAGAGAAAAATCCGCTGGCCCGCAATTTTCGATAGGCTGCAAGCGATGCAGCGCCTTCGGGAGCGGCGAAAACACCTTCCACTCGGGCCCAATGCCCCAGAGCGTTCATTATTTCATCGTCGGTTACAGCAACCGCGGCGCCACTGCTCTTTTTCAGAATGTCAAGAATCAGATAATCGCCGTAGGGTTTGGGAACGCGCAGGCCAGCGGCTATTGTCTTGGCATTCGGCCAGAATTCTGTGTTCGCCTTAGCTTCATCCCATGCTTTAACAATTGGAGCGCAACCCGAAGATTGGACGGCTACCATCTTTGGACGTTGTGAACCTATCCGACCCAGATCTTCCATCTCCTCAAATGCTTTCCACATTCCCAACAAGCCGACGCCGCCGCCCGCTGGGTAAATAATGCCCTTTGGCAGCTGCCAATTCAGTTGTTCTGCGACTTCGTAGCCCATGGTCTTCTTGCCTTCCACGCGAAAGGGCTCCTTCAGCGTGGAGACATCGAACCATCCTTCTTTTTCCTTCTGTTCAGCCACCAATTTTGCGCAATCGCTGATCAAGCCGCTTACGAGAGTTAGGTGCGCGCCATAGCTCTCGCATTCCATACGGTTGGCAAGCGGAACATCTTTGGGCATGAAGATATGCGCTTCAATTCCAGCCACCGCGGCGTAGGCGGCGAGCGCGCTGGCAGCATTTCCAGCAGAAGGGATGGCCAGTTTTTTCAAGCCATAGATTTTTGCCATTGTCACGGCGGCAGAAAGCCCGCGCGCCTTGAACGAGCCGGTCGGATTCAAGCCTTCGTCTTTGATGTAGACGTTCTTGAACTCTTGGCTGGGAAGCATGGGTGTGAAGCCTTCTCCAAGCGAAACCGGGTGCGATCCGGGCAGAACCTCGGCGTAGCGCCACATGCTGGCGACACGGCCCGTGAGCAAAGCGGGCCTAAAGTTTTGCTTTAAGTTTTGCAGATCGTAACGCGCATAGAGAATGCCGCCATCGTTGGGGCACACAGTTCGGGGCTGGTCCACCCCATAGTGTGCACCACATCTGGTGCACTCCAAATAAAGAATCGAGCCCATGCGGGAGAGTGTAGCAGGGCAACAAGCCGGAGTTCCTCAGGCGGGTAAGCTTCTCAGCAGGCTGTTGGCCTTGCGAAACCAGGGACGCTCGCGGCGCTTTAAGTACCCCGGCATGGTCGGTTTTTTTGCCAGGATGGCCCGGGCCCACTTTCTGGCCTCGGCGTTGCGGCTTTGGCCTGCAAGAAAACGGGCATAGTTGTAGTACGTTTCTGAGATGGTCGAGATTTTCGTTACTTCCTGAAACAGGGTGTCAGCTTTTTCGGGATCGCCGGTGTTGGCGTAGGCCCAGGCCAGTAATCCGGCGGCACGATGGAAATCATATTTCGAGTCTTGCGCTACCACGCGCTCCAGATCAGCTCGCGCCGCGGCGAAGTCACCCAATCCGATTTCAGCGATTCCGCGACGGTAAAACGGGTCGGGCGAGTCGGTGCGCGATGAAATTGCTTTGTCATAACATTCGCGCGCGCGAGAGTATTTTCCTTCTTCCAGATAGAGGTCGGCCAATTCCTCATAGTTTCCCGCCGAGGGATTATCTAAAATCGCGGACTCCAGGTCATGAATCCGCCGCCGGCGAGGAAAAGCCTTGAACGATTGCTGAAGGAGGCCGTAGTCGGGAATAACCTCAGCGACGATGTAGATGAGCGCGCCGATTGGCCCCAGAAACAGAATCACAAAAATCCAATAGGTATCAGGGCGGCGACGAATAAAATGCACGATGGCCACCGCCTGCAGAATGATGCCCCACGGATAAAAGAATCCAATCAAGCCCATTTGGTTTGTGCGCACTATAGCATGCGTGCCGGGCACAGGCCGTTCCGAGCAGGATGCTAGAATTTTCTGGTGAAGCCTCCCATCCGATTGCTGGCGATTGATATCGACGGAACCCTGTTAAATCCCGCCTTTCAAATTTCTCAAGCCGATATGGCCGCGCTGCGCCGGGCACATGAGGAGGGCGTCGAGGTAATCGTGGTAACCGGGCGCAGGCATACGTTCGCCCTTCCCATTGTGAGCCAGTTGGGATTTGATCTTTGGCTGATAAGCTCCAACGGCGCAGTGACGCGTTCGCTTGCCGGTGAGACATTTCACCGCGATTTATTGCCTGCTGAAACCTGCCGCCGGCTTTGTAAGGCAATGCAGGAGTTTCGCGGTAATGCGGTGCTCACTTTCGACAAAGAGGGCAAGGGTGCGATCGTTTTGGAGAACATGAAAGAACTGGAGGGCAGCATCCAGCGCTGGCTGGAGAACAATCTTCAATACATTGATTTTGTGGTTCCCATTGAAGGTTCGCTCACTGACGATCCGGTGCAAGCCATGTTCTGCGGCTCCATTGAACGCATGCACAAGGTCCTGGCGACCCTTGCCTCCGCCGGATTTGAAAAGGAAATAACCGTCCTGCGCACGGAATATCCGGTGCGCGATTTGTCGCTGGTAGACGTCCTTAATCGCGGATGCTCCAAGGGCCATGCGCTCGAGCGATGGGCCAATTACCGTGGCATTCCCCGGGAACAGGTCATGGCCATCGGTGATAACTACAACGACATAGAAATGCTTGCCTTTGCCGGAGTGCCGTTTATCATGGGTAATGCATCCGAAGAGCTGCGGGGACGCGGCTGGGCGGTCACTTTGCCGAACGATCAAAATGGCGTGGCGGCCGCGGTTGAGCAGGTGCTAAGCAACTCGAAGGTGAACGCCTAAGCTTCAAAAGTTCCGCATTCGCAATGCCCTTTCTCAAGAAACTCGCCCTGGTCCTCGGACTGCTTATCGCGTCGATCCAGATGTCTGCTGCCGATCTTGCCATCTTGCGCAACGGATTCTCCATCCGGCACGAACATCGGGAATTAATCGGAGCCGTCACAAGGCTTTATACCGGAAGCGACAAGAGCAGCTTTATAGACATCCCCACCGTTGAGATCGATCATTTCGAGAGGGACCTTGCGCCACCGCCTCTACCACCTGCGCCGGTTTCGCCCGCAACACAACGTAGCACACTCACTGCACCGCAACTGAACACGCCAAGGAGCCCTCAGCAACTGGGGGAAATGATTGATGGCATCAGCAAGCGCCAAAGCCTGGATCCGGATCTGATCAATAGCGTGATCCGCGCCGAGAGCGGATTCAATCCCCATGCCGTCTCGCGGAAGGGCGCGCGGGGGCTGATGCAACTCATGCCGCAGACGGCTTCAAAGCTGGGGGTATCAAATCCGTTCGATCCGGCCGCCAACGTCGATGGCGGTACGCGTTACTTGCGTGAGCTGCTGGTGCGCTACAACTTTGATTTGATCAAGGCGCTTGCCGCCTACAATGCCGGGCCCCAACGGGTGGAACAATATCGTGGTGTGCCGCCTTACTATGAGACCCAAGTT
>Ga0335081_10021737_pt1 | contig 10377 bp, 7 predicted proteins | sample Lox_Sample_35_FD_206713 | JGI IMG/M metagenome (GOLD analysis project Ga0335081, IMG submission 206713) | Soil microbial communities from Loxahatchee National Wildlife Refuge, Florida, United States - Lox_Sample_3.5 | ecosystem: Environmental > Terrestrial > Soil > Wetlands | place: USA: Florida...
GCCGATCTGGAGAATCTGACTTACGACGTACAGGCCTGCTGGGAGGTGGACCACGCCGCCGCCCGCTGCCCTGGCGGCATTCAGCGCGGCCTGGATCGCCGTTGCCGAGTCGCTGGCGCCCGTCGGGTCTGCGCCGAAGGAACGAACGTTGTACACGCGCCCACGGTGGTGGACGTCCGCGCTGATGCTATCCGCGCTGCAGGCGTCAAGCAGCGGACCGAGGCCGACGGCGAGGAGCCCGGCGCCTGCCGCCTGGATCAGGAAGCCACGCCTGGAACGCCCGGCAGGCGACAGTGTTCCATCGGCAGGCAAGGGCTCTCTCGGGCGCAAACTCGAACACCTCCAGCGAAGGGGCCATCGCCTCATCAAATTACCTGCATCGGTCCCCTTAGCGCCACTGTCAGCCTTGAGGAGCCACTGGTGTGACGTCCTCGCCCGAGTGCCCGGCGAGACGGGTTTTGATCTTGAGTTTTGGCGCCCGGCGTGGCGTGGCGCCCGGCTGTCGCGTCGGGCAGGCGCCGGTCCACTGCCGGCTGGTGATTGTAGGTTCTCGTCGTAGCTGGCGCTTTCTCAGATGGTTTGACGCCTGTCTGGCGCTCAGGGTGGTATTGGTCGGCGGCGCTGGGGCGGCTGGTGGTCTGTGAGAGCCGGCTGGAGCTGGCCCGGATCATGCTGGCCGACTTCGATCCGGCTGTAGCCGGCCTGGCGGCGCAGCCGTTCCTGCTGGCCGCCGATGCGGTCACGCTGCGTGGCCGTGCGTGTCATTGGCTGCGCCCACCCGGGAAAGGGCGCCGCGGTGCGGCGAGGGATTCTCAGTTCGCGGGCCCGCTTCATGGGCTACATGGACGCTGATCTCGCGACGCCGATCGAGACGCTCGACCTGGTCCTGCCTCTCCTTGAGGCCGGGTATCAGGCCGTCGTGGGCTCCCGCCGGGTTGGTGGTGCCGCGCTCGCTGAGCGGCAGCCGATTCAGCGACTGGTCGGCGGCATGCTCTTCCGGGCGGTGGCGCGCCGGGTCCTGCCTGGTATCGCCGACACCCAGTGCGGGTTCAAGTTTTTCTGCGGGGCTCTGGCGCGGAGTGTGGCTGGCGACATGCTCATCGACGGGTTCGCGTTCGACGTGGAGCTGCTCCAGAAGATCACCCGGCTGGGCTTGCCGATCAAGGAAATCCCGGTCGTGTGGTCGGACGGGCAAGGCTCTACCATGCGTGCATTACGCGATGGCGCACGTGCTACTGCGGATGTTATTCGCCTGGCGCGCCGGAAGGCAGCCTGATGTCCGTGCTCGAGCAGTTCGCCGGGCGCCGGATTCTCTTCCTGAATTGGCGCGATCTTTCTCACCCTGACGCGGGCGGAGCCGAGGCGTATGCCGATCAGATTGCCCGCCGGCTGGCACAGGCAGGAGCCCGGCTCACCCTCTTCACTTCCGAGCATGCCGAGGCGGCACCGCATGATTGGGCGCGCGGCTACCTCGTCGTTCGAGAGGGTGGCCGCTTCGGCGTGTACCTGGCGGCCGCGCGGCACCTGGAGAGATACGGGCGCCGGTACGACGCGGTGGTCGACTGCCAGAATGGCATCCCATTTTTTGCGCCGGTCTGGGCGCCAGCCGACACGGCCGTCGCCTGCGTGGTGCACCACGTACACCAGAGCCAGTTCGACATGTATTTCCGCTGGCCCGTCAATGTCGTTGGGCGCCTGCTGGAGGGCAGGATCAGCCGGGCTGTCTACCGCGATCGCCCGCTGGTCGCGGTCTCGCCTTCCACCAGGGCCGAGATGCGCCACCAACTGGGTTTTCGCGGGGTGGTGCACGTCGTACCCAACGGCATCGAGGCTCTGCCACGGAGCGATGCTCGCCGCGCGCCCGCCCCGGCCATCGCTGTCGTGACCAGGCTCGTACCGCACAAGCGACTCCACCTCCTGTTGGAGGCGGTGCCCGCTCTGCTGCGCCGCTGGCCGGAACTTCGCGTGGACATCGCGGGAACCGGGCCGGCCCGGGCCGACCTGGTGGCAGCGGTGGCAGGTCTTGGACTGGGGCAGCACGTGACCTTGCCCGGCCGTATCTCTGAGCAGCGCAAGAGCGACCTGCTCAGCCGGGCGTGGCTAACCGTGGTGCCCTCGCAGGCGGAGGGGTGGGGGCTCACCGTCCTGGAAGCCAACACGCTGGGCACGCCTGCGCTGGCCTATGACGTCCCGGGATTGCGGGATTCAGTACGACACGGTCAGACCGGATGGCTCGTGCCCGGCGGCCATGCCCTGGCACCGGCGCTGATGAACGCCCTGGATGAACTCTCGGATCCGGTACGGCGCCGCCTCATCGCGGAAAAGTCCCGGCGCTGGGCGGGCAGATTCTCCTGGGACGCCAGCGCAGAACGGCTGGCCCGCGTGCTGCTGTCTGAGATCACGCGGAAGCGCCTTGGTTCCCCGTCCCGGCGGCGCGCCACTGACCTTGCGACGGTAGCGTCGTGGCCCGCCCGCGGCATGGATGCGATCCATGCTCGCCTTCGGCAGGTGCTCCGGGCGACCGACGCGATCAGCCAGAGCGAGGACGGCCTCCGGGTCCTGCTGACCGGTTGCGACGAGGCCCAGGCTGCCCGAGCGCTGAGGCGAGTGCCCGTCCCGCCGTCCAGGCTCCGCCTGGCGACCACTACACAATTGCTGTGCGGCACCGGTGAGGACCGGTTCCGGTGACCGCTCCCGGTCACCGGGAGGAGTCCATCGCGGCCAATGGCGCACGGTGGTTCACCATGGCGTTCCTGGTCGTGGGGATCCTCAACTATGGGTACGCGCTACTGCTGACCCGGTTGCTGGATGTGGGTGCGTACTCGCGCTTCGCCGCGGGCCAGGGGTTGCTCCTGTGGGCCGGGTCCATGGCGGCCGTGTCCGTCCCCTGGGTGCTGGCCCAGGCCCTGGCCCGCGCCCGCTCAGACGCGGAACGATACGCCGCGACCCGGTTCGCGATGATCGCGAGCGCAGGGAGCGGCGTCATCGCGGCCATGGTGGTCGGCATCATTGCCACCTGGTTCGCCGGCTGGCTGTCGACGCTCGCCCTGGCTCTCAGCACGTTCGTCATCTTCCTTGGTACAACCACCGTGGGCTGGCTGCAGGGCCACCAGCGCATGCGTGCCCTCTCAGCGCTGATCGTCGGGGAGAACCTGCTGAAGGTCGCCGCCGGGCTGCTGCTCGTGACATTCGCCGGCCTGGGAGATACGGGGGCTATCGCGGCGTTCGGCATCGGCGGACTGCTCTTGCTGCTGTGGTGGCCATCCGTGCCGCGCGCTTCCGTTCGCCGCTGGCGTACTGCCCTCGCCAACCGTGACCTGTGGCATCGCGCCCTCGGCATCACCGCGGTACAGGCCCTGGTCAACCTTCTCGCCGTAATCGACGTGGTGCTGGTCGCGACGCTCCCGGCCGAACGTGCCACGATCGCGAGCTACCAGGCAAGCGCAGCGCTGTCCCGGGTCCCGCTATTCGTGGCGAGCGCCGTCGGGACGGCGTTCTTTCCGTCGCTGTCGAGGCGAGCCGCCAGCGGGGGAACCCTGGCTGCCGGGGCGGTCCGGATGTACGCGATGGTGGCGCTGCCGCTCACCGCGATCCTGCTGACAATGCCGGCGCCCGTCCTGGCGGCGGTGTTCCCGGCGCAGTACGGTCCCATGGCGACGTTGCTCAAGTTCACTGCCATTGCCGGCCTGGCGGCTGGCGGCGTCAGCCTGGTGACGACGTTCTTCCAGGCCACGGGTGACTACTCCTGCCTGTGGTGGCAGGGCGGCGGCCTGATCGTCTACGTCACGGCGCTGCTGGCGGGATGGCGGTTCGAAGGCATCACCGGGCTGGCCGTAGGCGCCGCGCTCGGCGGCGCGGTTGCGTGCGCGCTGCTGAGCTACCACCTGACGCGCCGCCTGGGGCTCGGGGTGCTGGCCCGGGTTCCGCTGGCAGTGCCCCTCCTGGCGGCCGGGGTACTGATCCTGCTGCGACCGCACCCGGTGCTGTGGCTGACAGCCGCGACCGTGGTGGGACTGGGGGCCGCTGTGGGATTCCTGCGTCGCCCCCGATCAATGGGCAGGCCGGACCTGGACAGAACTGAGCCCGAGCAGCGAAGGGAAGCCATGAGGAGTTTCAAGGATCATCCCACGGTGTCGCTACTGCAGGATGCGGTGTGGCGGGGTATAGCGCGTGACGCCACCTACGCGGAACTCCAGCGCGCTGCTGGGCTGGCCCGCCGCAATCAGGTCGAAGGCCGGCTCGCGCGCGTCTACCCCAGGCAGCTCGCACACATGCTTGCGGAGGTCCGCGTCGCCAACGAGCTGTTTGCGCGCAACCTAGGCCAGGTGACCGGCCGCCTCCAGCAGGCGCGCATTCCAGCTGTGCTGATCAAGGCCGATCTGCCGGGCGACTACGTTTACACGAACTTCGACCTCGTGGTGCCCGCCGATGAGTGGGACGGCGTGTACAGTGCTCTCGCTGGCTGGTACGTGCACCGGTCGACTTACTGGCTCGAGCGCTCCAGCAAGACCCTCCTCTATCCGCCGGTCGGGCCAGCGCTGCACCTGCACAACTGCGTCTCGTGGTTCGACATTCCCGTGGTGCCGACCGACAAATTGCTCGCAGGCGCCAGCGCGAACGGTGACGGCTGCCTGACCCCGGCACCGGCTGACCACTTGCGGATCTGGCTCGCGCACGCGTTGTTCCAGAACCTCGCTCTGGACATGTCCGAGTTGCTCGCCATCCGGGACCTGCTAAGCCCCGAGGTGATCGAGGCCGGGCGCGACGAAGCCAGCCGGGAAGGATGGCGTGCCGGTTTTGACGGTGCGCTTGCCACCGCGTGCGCCGCCATCGACCGCCTGGAGGACGGCGTCCCGCTCAGCTTGCCGGTCCCGCTCCCTGCAGCGCTGTCTCTGCGGGCAGGGGCAGGTCACGCGTACTACCTGCACCGGTTGGGACAGCCGCGGGTAGCGGCCCGTGAGGCCATGCTGCGGGTACCCCTCATCGTCGCCAAGCGACGCAGGATGCTGACCGGATGAGCCGGCGCCGCCGCATGGTTGTCGCGGTATCGGGACCGGATGGGGCGGGCAAGTCCTCGCTCGTCCAGCGGCTGGCGGAAGTGCTGGAGGAGCGCGGGTTCTTCGTGGCGACCGCATACTGCTATGGATGTTTCGTCTGCCGCCGCCCAGCCCGCGGCCGGGCGCGACGGTATGGGCCGGAGCCAGGCAGCTGGTCATGGGTTTCGAGGTCCCATGCTGTAGTGGACGTAACAGACCTTCTCGTGCGGCTTGCCTCGGCGCGGCTGCGGGGCCGCCTTCGGGCCCATGGGCGCCCGCTCGGCGTTGTGACCGATCGAGGTCCGCTCGACGGGCTGGCCAAGTTCGACCCGCCGCCGGGGTCGCGGGCAGCGGTGCTGTTCACATCAATCGGCCGGCGGTATGACCTGGTGCTGCTGCTGGACGCGCCGTCAGCCGTAATGGCAGCCCGCGATGGCGAACATTCGCGCCATGAACTGGACGAGTGGCGGGACCGCTACCGCGGTTGGGCCGGGCATGAGCCGTCGCTGGTGCGGCTGGACACCGGTGCCCAGTCACCGGCCGCGGTCGCGGCCGAGGCAGCCGAGGCGGTCATCGCGGCCGGGGAATCCGGAGCCTTCAAGGCGGCCAGGGCAGTCCGCAGGCGGGTAGTGATCTCGAGCTTCGATAGCCCCGGCAACCGGGACTACGGCGGCGGGGGTGCCGAGGTCGTCGAGATGGTGGCGGGCTGGCTGGCCAGTCATTTCGAGGTGACAGTCGTCACCGCTGCGCGCCACGGCGGGGCCGAGGTGCGTGATGGGGTGCGCTACCGCTACCTGCCTGCCGGGTGGGCGGGCCCCCGCGCCGGGCAGTTGCTGTTTCACGCCATGCTGCCCTTCTGGGCTCGCCGGCTGCCGCACGACCTTTGGATCGAGAGCTTCACCCCGCCATTCTCCACCAGCTTCCTGCCGCTCTTCTCGCGAGCGCGTGTGGTGGGCCTCGCCCAGAGCCTGAGCGGCGAGTCGATGTGGCGCAGATACCGGGTACCGTTCTTCGTTGTCGAGCGACTCGGTTTGCGCTTCTACCGCGACGTCGTGGTCCTCAACGACGCCGATCGCGCGCTGGTGCGCCGTTACAGCCCATCCGCAACGATTCAGGTCATTCCCAACTGCGTCGATCTGCCGCGTCTCGACGAGCGGCTACTCGGTCACGGTGAGCACGTCCTGTTCCTTGGCCGGATCGACGTGTGGCTTAAGGGGCTGGATCTGCTGCTCAGCGCATACGCCAGGGGCGCACTGGCCATGCCATTGCTCGTCGCGGGCGCCGGCACCAGCAGCGAGGAGCGCAAGCTCGCGGCCCTGCTCGCAGCCACCGGCGGCGACGTCCGCTGGCTCGGCCAGGTCACCGGTCAGCGGAAGCGCGACTTGCTGGAGCGCTGCGCCTTCGTGGTGCTGCCGTCGCGGCACGAGGCGTTCGGCCTGGCCGCCCTGGAGGCTATGGCTTACGGCAAGCCGGTGGTGCACTTCGACCTGCCCAGCCTGCGCTGGATGGGTGGGGACGTGCGCGTCCGGCCGTTCGACCTGGGGGCCCTAGCCCGCGAGATGCGTGCGCTCGCGGACGATGAGACAGCACGACGTGAGCTTGGCCGGGCGGCGCACGCGGCCGCGCAGCGATACGGGCCGGAGCAGATGTCCCAGCGCTATCTCACGCTCGTAAGGCAGCTCCTAGGCTCGCCGGGCGTCGATGTCCGCCCGGGCTACAGGGCGGCGCGCAAGTGAACCCGCTGACTGCGGCGATCGAGGGCGGCGTGCCCCTCATCGTCCTGTCCCCGCATCTGGACGACGCTGTGCTCTCCTGCGGGGCTCTGATGATCCACGCCTGCAGGCGCACCTCAGTAACGGTCGCCACGCTCTTCACCGAGGCGCGCCCGCCGCCCTACACCCTGTCGGCGCGCCGGCACCTGCACCAGGTCGGGGCCCGTGACGCCGAGGCACTGCACCGCCAGCGCCAGATCGAGGACCGCGCAGCCCTGGAGCCGATGGGCATCACCTGTATCCATGCCGGGCTGACTGAGGCACTGTTCCGCCTCCGGCCTCATCCGGGAGGCCGGAGGCGGTGGGCGTGCCCGCTGCCTGAGCTCGCGCATGTCTACCCGGTCTACCGGCGGCACATCATCTCCGGCCGAATCGCGGAGGCCGACGCTGCCACCTTGGACCGCGCGCGCGACGTCATCCAGCGGCTGGCGCTCGCCGGCCCGAACCTTGTGCTGGTACCGCTGGGGGTTGGCGGCCACGTCGACCACGCGCTGGTGCGTACCGCAGCCGAGCGAAGCGGAGCGAACATCATCTACTACAGCGACTTCCCATACAATCAGCGGCATCCAGCCGACCCCGCTCTCATCCAGGGGAAAAGGCTAGTCGAGGCGCAATGGTCGAGGCATCTTGAGGCCAAGGCTGAACTGGTCCGGGCATACCGGTCCCAGGCGCACGCGCTCTTCCCCGGCGGCCGCATCCCGCTCGTCCCCGAGGTCTTCTTGTTCGAAGGCCCGCTCGCGCCCGGGAGAAACAGTTGACGGCAACCGATACCAGCCACGCCCCGCCGACGGCCCGGCCCACGGCACCCGCCGCGACCGCGCTTACCACAGTTGCCGCAGCTGCGGGCGGTATTACCCTGCTTCTCCGGCTGGCGCTCGCCGGCGGCTCGTTCGACCTGTTCGGCGACGAGGTCATCTACACTGACCTCGGTCACAGCGTAGCCTCTGGCGGGTTTCCCAGGATTGACGGCCAACTATTCTTCCTGCACCCGCCGGGCTTCTTCTACCTCGAAGCGGGCTGGGAATGGCTGCTGGGCCATCAGCCTGGCATGATCGCCGGCGTCTACCAGATGCGCATGCTCAATGCGCTGCTCGCAGCGGCGACCGCCGTGGTGCTGGTTCTACTGGTGGCGCGGGCTGGCTCGCTGAGGGCGGCTGCCGCAGCCGGATTGGTCTTCGCCGTCGATCCCTTCTGCATCCGCCAAAACGACCGGGTCCTGCTCGAGACGGCGATGATGCTCTGGGTGCTGCTGGGGTACCTGGCGCTGGTATCGCTGATCGGGCGGCTGCCGTCGCGCCAGGCTTATGCCCGCGCGGTCGGCGCCGGATTGCTGTTCGGCTGTGCCGTCCTGACCAAGGACGAAGCAGCGCTGCTCACCGTGCTCCCCCTGATCGCTGCCGTGGCGCTGCGCTGGGGGCCGAGCCGGTCCTTGGCCCTGGTCACGGCCGCGACCACGGTGGCGGCTTACGCCGCCTATGTGATCGCGGTGGCCGCAGCCGGGGAGTTCAGCGCGCTGTGGCTGGCCAAGACCACGGGCGTCAGGCGGCTGCTCGGGCTGGTGCAAACCACTGGGTTCAACCGGCCGAGGGCACCCTCCCTCAGTACCCGGCTCATCTCGGAGGTCGGCTCTTTCGGGGTGACGTACGTCATCCTGGCGATGAGCGTGCCGGCTCTGGTCCTGGTGCTGCGCCGCGGCGGCGCGCCGCAGCGGGTGCTCGGAATGCTGCACGTGGCGGCGGCCCTGGCGCTTGGATACGGGCTCATCCTGGGCACTCTCGAGGAACAGGAACTGTACATCCTGCTCGTCCCGAGCCTGCTGACGCTGGCGGTAGGCGCCGCGCTCTGGCGCGTCCGAGCCGGGGAGCGGTGGGGGATGCCGAAGACTGTTGCGATCATCACCGCGGTGATCGTGGCCCTCAGCCTCAGCTTCACGACCTGCCTGCGGTGGCTGCTGACCCCGGACGACGGGTACGCTCAGCTGCGCCTGTACATGGCGGCACATGTGCCGGCCGGCGCCGCAGTTACTGGGGTCGACGGTACAACGGAGCGCGGCGTCACCGCGTGGGTGCTGGGCGACCGGTACCGCATCGGCCGGTGGGTGACGCCGGCTGCCCGGTCACAAGAGCGCGTCCGGTACGTCGTCGTGCCGTGGGAGGAAGTCGACCAGGACTACTCATACCTCACCCGGGCCCAGGTCCGCGATCTCATCGAGCATGGTCGGCTCGTGTTCTCCTACCGCGGGCGCACCTACGGTGACCTCGCCCTGTACCAGTTAGCGCTCACACCAGGCACAGGGCATGCCCCGTAGGGCGCCCAGCCGCGTCCTGCTCTTCACCAGCAGCCCGCTGGAGGGCAGTGAGGGGGCCGACAAGCAGCTGGCTGCCCTGCTCGCCAGTACGATTCCGGATACGGAGTTCACCTGGTTCACCTGCTGGCCCGCCAGGGACAGGCCCAGACTCGCTGGTGGACGCCGTATTCCCATTTTGTCCCAGGACGGCATCCCCCATGCGAGGGAGCGGCTTCAGGTCACTGTCGCGGGCGCGCTGCAGGCACGCCAGGTCGACTTGGTGCACGCGGTCCTGACCGTGGGAACCGGGTTCCCGTTGTTGTCCCGGCTGTGGCCGCGCATCTTCCCGTCCCGGCCTGTCATCCACACGGTGCCTGGCGTGAAGGATCCGCATCTACTCGGCAGGGCCCGTCCGCTGGGCGTGACCGTGGCGCTCTCCCACGCGAGCGCTCACATGCTCGACGATGCCGGCTTCGGTGACGTGCGCGTGATCGCCCCGGCGATCTCGCTCGCATCCTGGCCGCGACGAGCCCGCTCTTCAGGATTCCCCGTGGTCCTGTTCGCCGGACATTACGATCCAGGAGGCGGGGCGGCGGAGGCAGTTGCGGTGGCGGCCGCGGCTCATCGGGCCGGCGCCCGCTTCAAGCTGGTGCTGGCGATGCGGCTGCGGCCAGGGCAGGACGAACAGGTGCAGGCGGAACGGCTGATCAGCCTCGCCCGGCGCGAGGGGCTCGATGACGTCATAATCCACGGTCATGTGGCCGACATGGGTGCGCTGATAGCGGCTGCCGACGTGCTCCTCTTCACCCCGCGGGCGCTGTCTGGCAAGGCAGACATTCCGCTCACTGTGCTGGAAGCACTCGCGACTGGCCGCCCGGTGATCACGAGCGACCTGGCACAGTTCACCGGGCTCGGCGATGCAGTACTTCGTGCACCTGTGGGTGACGTCGAGCGCAGCGGTCACCTGCTTGCGCAACTCCTCGCCGAGCCGCGGCGTTGGGAGGCCGCTGCCGAGCGCGGATGCGTCACGGTGCGGGCGCGGTTCGGGCCGGAGCGTTTCGCCAGGGAATATGCGCTCTTGTACCAGAAACTGCTCAGGTGATTTGCTCGCCCAGCCAGCTACTTGCCCCAAAAATGGCCCGGAGTCGGCTGGCCGGGCGTCGACAAGATCGGCAGGTTGCCTTTTCCCGCGGCGCCAGGCCCATCCTGGACCCGTCGGGATCTTGTCGATCGGGGAGCGTCAAGCGGCTAGCGCGGCCTGGCAGCGCTGACCGCCCTAACC
>Ga0335081_10021738_pt1 | contig 10377 bp, 5 predicted proteins | sample Lox_Sample_35_FD_206713 | JGI IMG/M metagenome (GOLD analysis project Ga0335081, IMG submission 206713) | Soil microbial communities from Loxahatchee National Wildlife Refuge, Florida, United States - Lox_Sample_3.5 | ecosystem: Environmental > Terrestrial > Soil > Wetlands | place: USA: Florida...
ATCATGAACGGGATCTCCGGCCCACTGCTCGACCGGCTGGGGACGCGGCTCGGGTACGCGCTCACGATCGCCTGGTGGTCCGCAGCCGCCGCCCTGCACGCGCTCGCGCGCGGCACCTGGAGCCTGGGGATTTACAGGTTTTTGCTTGGCATGGGCGAAGCGGGCAACTGGCCCGCGGGCGTGAAGGTGGTGGCGGAGTGGTTTCCAGTGAAGGAGCGGGCGCTGGCATCCGGCATTTTCAACAGCGGCTCCTCGATCGGCGCGGTCATCGCTGCGCCGCTGATCGCCTGGATCGTGTTGCAGTTCGGCTGGCCCCCAGCCTTCGCGCTGGTCGGCGGTTCCGGCTTCCTGTGGCTGGTCCTCTGGTGGGCCGTCTACCGCACGCCCCCTGAAGTTCGCAAGGAGACCGCGACCCGGCCGGCGCCGGCGCTGTCGCTGCTGCGGACCCGTTTCGTCTGGAGCTTCACGCTCTCGAAAGTGTTCATGGATCCGGTATGGTATTTCTACATCTTTTGGTTCCCTGAATACCTGAAGGCCGCGCGCGGGTTTGACCTGGCCGCCATCGGAAAGTTCGCCTGGATTCCGTTCTTTACGGCAGGCGTTGGAAACCTGGCCGGCGGCGGTGTTTCGGCCTGGCTCCTGCGGCGGAACTTGGCGCCGACGGCCGCGCGCAAGCTCTCGATCCTGCTGTTTGCTTTGCTGATGACGTCCGCCATTCCGGCGGTCCTGGTGCGCGACGTGCGGCTGTCGATAGCGCTGGTTTCGCTGGCGACCCTGGGCTACACAGGCAGCCTCGCCAACATGCTCGCGTTTCCCGCCGATGTATTCCCCAAAAACACCGTGGGGTCCATCTGGGGATTCGCCAGCATGGGCGCGGGCCTCGGGGGTATGATCTTCAGCCTGCTCACGGGCTGGATCGTCGATCATTACTCGTTCGTGCCCGCCTTCATTCTGTTCGGGCTCATCCCGCTGATCTCGGCGTCGATCGTGCTCACGCTGCCTCAGACGGTACGGCTGAGGCCAGAGGGAGAGCTTCGAGCGTGTTAAACATCCTCGATTCGATTATCATCTTCATCAGCCTGGCGCTGGTTGTTGGCGCGGTTCTGCGCGCGGCGGGCAAGCAGCAAACCGACGCCGAATATTTTTTGGCCGGGCGCGACCTGCGCTGGCCGTTTATCGGCATCTCGCTGCTGGCGTCTAATATCTCGGCCGAGCACGTGGTCGGCCTGGCGGGTGACGGATACCGCGTCGGCTTGGTCACCGGCGGGTTTGAATGGATGGCTGCCTGGTGCCTCATCATTCTCGCTTCTCTGTTCACCCCTCTCTATCTGCGTAGCAAGATCTATACCATCCCGGAATTCCTGGAGCGCCGCTTCGGATGGGGCCTGCGCGCCTTCCTCTCCGGCAATTTGCTGGTGATGAATGTGCTCACCAAAAACGCCATTGATCTGTGGGCCGGCTCGCTGCTTCTGGTCCTGCTCTTTGGGTGGAACCAGATGGCGGTGATGATCGGCCTGTCGATTTTCACCGCCTTCTACACGATGAAGGGCGGCCTGCGCGCGGTGGTTTACGCGGACATGGTGCAGGGAACGTGGCTCATTGTCAGCAGCATTGTCCTCACGATCGTGGGGCTGGCGACCGTTGGTGGATGGCATGGCCTGACCGCCCGTGTCGATCCCGGGCTCATCCACATGGTGAAGCCGCTCGATTCCGAGCTTCCCATCACCGGATTTCTCATCGGGAACTTGTTTGGCGGGATGTTCTACTGGTGCATGGACCAAACCAACGTGCAGCGCGTTCTGGGCGCGCGTTCCGTGGACCAGGGCCAGAAGGGCGCTATCTTCGCGGGCTTCCTCAAACTGCTCATCCCGTTCATCCTGGTGCTGCCGGGTGTCATCGCCCATGCCCTCTATCCGCATCTCGCGAAGGCCGACATGGCCTATCCGCGCCTTGTCAGTGACTTGCTCCCCGTCGGGCTGCGCGGGCTGGTGCTGGCGGGACTGATCGCCATTCTGATGTCCTCGATGAGCGCCTGCTACAACGCCAGCGCCACGCTAGTGGTGCGCGACTTTTTCCTGCGCTGGAAACCGGGACTCTCGGAGAAGGATCAGGTAGCCATCGGGCGCAAGATTACGGTGCTGATGGCCGTGCTTGGCGTGCTCGCGGCTCCTTTGGTGGGACTCTCGGTCACCATCTGGCATTACCTGCAGATGATCTCGGCGTACCTGAGTGTGCCATTGGGCGCGGTGATCTTTGTCGGCTTGTTGTGGAAGCGCGGCAATACGGCGGGCGCAATTGCCGGAGGCGCGGCAGGATTTGGTTTTGGCTTGTTCCTGTTCCTCGATCAGACACTCGGCTGGGGGCTAGCGGCGCACCCTTATCTGACTTCGTTCCTGCACCGTTCGATCCTGGTGTGGCTCTTCGCGGCAATCACGATGGTTGTGGTCAGCCTTCTGACCACGCCGCCAGCGCACAACGTGGAAAGCACCGTGTTTGCTTCCGCGGCGAAGCAGGGTCTGGGAGGAATGGATTATCGGATCTGGGCCGGTGTGTTGTTCGTCTGTTCATTGATCCTATGGGTAATTTTCCGGTGAGTCTTCGCAGAATCGTCGTAAGTCTGTTTCTTTGTGGGGCCCTTCACGCGGCTAGTTACCGCTATCCACTCAAGATCAGCAGCGCAAATCCGCGCATTCTGGTTGATCACAACAATGTTCCTTTTCTGATGGTGGGTGACTCGCCCCACAGCCTGTTCTCCAACCTTTCAGCGGTTGATGCGGCAGCTTATCTGGCTGACCGGGCAGCGCGTGGAGTCAATTCGCTGTGGGTGAATCTGCTTTGCATCAGACCCGTGGAGGGGCGCCTCGACGGCAGCCTGTTGGACGGAACGAAGCCCTTCACGGCAACCATACCGGGCACGCGCTATTACGACCTGACAGCGCCGAATGAAGCTTACTTTACCCACGTGGACCGAGTGATTCAGACCGCGGCCGATGACGCCATCGTGGTGATGATTGATCCCCTCGAAACCGCGGGGTGGCTACAAACAGCGCTTGCCAACGGTGCCGTGCGGTGCCGGGCATATGGCCGCTATTTGGGACATCGGTACAAGGAGTTTCCCAACATCTTGTGGCTGAACGGCAACGATTTTCAGACATGGAGCGTTCCGGCTGACGACGCGGTCATCACCGCGGTTGCCCTGGGCATCCAAGATGAAGACCCGAAACATCTTCAGACCGTGGAATTGAACTATCAGGCGAGTTGTTCGTTGGACGACCCAAACTGGGCGCCCATCGTCGGCTTGAATCTAGCCTACACTTACTACGCGACCTATGCTGAAGTACTTCGATGCTACAATCAGTCGGCCAAGATTCCGGTCTTCATGGGCGAAGCCAATTTTGAATATGAGAGAAACGCCGACGAAGACGGCGGCTCGCCCCACGTTCTGCGCATGCAGGAATACTGGACCATGCTCTCCGGGGCGACCGGCCAGCTTTACGGCAATAAGTACATATGGAGATTCCTGCCGGAGTGGAAGAGCCATCTCGAGTCACCCGGCATCGTCCAGTTGGGGTTCATGGCGAAGCTGTTCCGGACTCGGAAGTGGTATGACCTGGAGCCCGACCAGAGGCACACCTTTGTCACCGCCGGCTACGGGAGTTTCATTTCCACCGGCCCGCCGGCTACGCCAACCAGAGGACGATTCGCCGGCAACGATTATGTGACGGCGGCCTTGACGCCGGACGGCGCGCTGGGGGTGGCCTACCTGCCGCAGGGTGGGAGGATCACCGTGGCCATGGGAAGGCTTCAGAATGGCATCTCCGCCCGCTGGTTCGACCCCACCGACAATACGTTCCGGAATATTGCCGGCTCACCGTTTTCCGTTCGGGGCACAGTCCGATTCACTGCGCCGGGCAAGAACAGCGCCGGCGACCCCGACTGGGTATTGGTGTTCGAGGCCTCGCCACGTGTCGGGGGCGGAGCACAAGGGAGCCAGTCTCATTGAAACCGGCAGAGGCAAGCACTTCGACGGCGTACGCGGTCTGCCGCGTGAATATTCTCAGGATGATCCACCGGAACACCTATGAGACCGGAGCTGCGAGGCTTCGAGTTATCATCTGCACCGGCGTCGAGGTGCTCATGATCGCCCCCGATTTTCCATCGCGAGCTAAACCCGGCAATGGTCTCGAACAGGGACCGCTTGCCCATACTGGTGCCTTACATCAACTATAAAGCAACCGCCGCAGCGGAAGAACAAGGCCTGACCAGGGGCTCACCGATCGTGGCGAGGCCTGCATGCCCTCCACCACGGTGTGGGCGCGGTGGACGAGGACACGATCCAGCAGTATATCGAGAGCCAGCGGTGGGACGTCGACCGGTTTCAGCCGGCGATGAGCTGTTGTCCGCCATCGATGTCGTAGGTCGCCCCCGTGAGGGTCTCATTGATCATGATATGAACGGCGAGCGCGGCCACGTCGGCCGGTCCGACGACGCGCCGGATGGGAAGGCTGGCGCGGAGCTGATCGCGGCGCGCTTCGAGATGATCGCCGAGGAGCGAGGCCGACAACGGCGTGTCGACGAAGCCGGCGGCGATGAGATTGACCCGGATCGGCGCGAGGTCGATTGCGAGGCCGGCGACGAACGCGGGCATCGCGGCGGTGACCGCCGATACGAGCGCGAGCCCGCGAACCGGGCGGCGGGCGCCGGTGCCCCCCATGAACAGCAGCGTGCCCCCGGGCCTGACCTTGGGGGCAGCATTGCGGGCAACCCAGAGCGCCAGCAGGATGTGCTCGCTGACAGCGAGGCGCGCCTGCTCGAACTCGATCTCCATCAAGGGCCAATATCGCGGACCCGGGCCTGTGACCATCACATGGTCGATTGGAGTCGGCAGGTCGAGGAAGAATCTCTCGAGCGAAGCCGGATCGTTGGCGTCAAAGGCCGCGGTGCGACGTGCGCCGAGTTCGCTCGCGGCGCGCTGCAGTCGCTCGGGGTTCCGCGCCGTGAGGATAACGTCGGCTCCCTCGGCGCGCGCCCGTCGCGCCGTTTCGAGCCCGATGCCGGCGCTCCCGCCGATCACGACGACGGTTTGTCCGAGGAGTTCCGGTTCGCGCTGGCTGCCGGAAGCTAAGGCTACGGTGTTCATGATTCCTCCGAGTCGCAATTCAAAAATATCATTGTTCCTCACCGTCCGCCATTAGCTCTCAGTGTTGAGACTCCGCTGGCAAAAGCAGCGGAGGCACCGCTGGACCAGCGGTGGCTATGCAGGTTCTTCCCGCACGACCACGCCTTATAGCGATTGTTTGCACAGGTAACGAAATCGGCGAGTACTCTGGGACACGAATTTACATTTTACACGCCGCCCCACGGCGTCCCATATCAAGTGCGATGACGCTGACTTATCGTCACTATTAATCAAGGCAAGGCCGGGTCGGGAAAATTAGCATTTGTCTCGCGTCGAAGATGATAGAATCACGATGTCGACAATAGATGTAGCACGGACACACCAAGATCTTGTGTCTGGCGCTTCGGTCACTCGTGGTGGCTGGCTTTGCGAAGTTCGCAGGCTACTCGGGCGAACGAATATTCTGCTCCACGCGCAACGTTGAGGCGTTCGCGAACAGTCTCTGGAAAGTATTTGAACTCAAGGTCAAAACATGCGAACAACTTATGTCCTAATGTGTCTTTTCGGCCTACTCGCGGCGAACGAGTATGGCCAGACTGCTAATCCACCGGGCACCGTCCTTGTGAAAACGGCATTCGGCGGATCCATTTTAGGCTACGATGTCGACCAAAACGGGAGCGAGGGACTGTTGAGCGAAGGGCGCCTCGTGTCTGGCGGAAAGGTCGATATTGCCGTCGAGACTTTTGATCAAACGACCGGCGCGATTCTTAACATCGTGGCCCGCCAGATGAACACCCACAACAACTTCGCTACTTTGGGTATCTTCGGCAACAGCATTGGGCTGGTGGAACTCGAGAAGTCAAAAGGGATATTCGTCAACCAGCGTCTTTACGGCACGCTGAATCCGCTTTCGGCGAACCGGTTTACCGGGCAATGGACACCGCCTTTGGCAAATGGCGACGTCATTACAAGCATGGCGTACAGCCAGGGATCTCTCAACACGGCAGTGCTTGCGTCACACAGCCTGGGCAGTTTCGTGTTCGGCTCGAACGTCGCCGCAAACACCTTTGGACCGCTGGTCACTCTCACGAATCCGGTTTTGGGCTCTAACAACTCACCGGTAATCGCCATCGACACAAAGACGAACCAGGCGGTGGTGGCCGCTTCGGTAGGAGCTCCGCGAGACCGGCCGGCCATCGCCCTGGTGGACCTGACCACCGGGAATGTCATCGAGTTTATGGGCATGGGAGCAGGGTTTGTGAATGGCATCGCGGTAGATTCGGAAGATGGCATCGCGTGCACTTCCACGCAAATCGACTTCGCTCTGGAGCTCTACGACCTGGCGGCACAAACCGGTTTCCGCGTTCCGCTGCACAACGCCATCAACCAAGCGCAGAGCGGCACCTACGTTCAGTTCGACGCGGTGAACAGACTTTTTCTGGTGGAACAGGAGCTCTCGAGCACCGCGCCCAGCGGAAGCAGCATCCAGGTGTTCGACACGCACGGCCACTTCATCGAGGCTATCGACGGTCTCAGCTTGCCCGCGGACCCCTCGCTGATCGCCCTGAATCCCAGCCAGCGGACGGGATACGTGATCGTGGCGCCGGCGCTCAGCCAGCTTCAGTCCTTCAAATATTAGCGGCCAACTCCTTTGGTCCGCGGAAACTGGAGGGAGCCGGCATACCGAGCCTAGACTCATGGCGGGCCCTCCTCGAAAAGAGGATAACGATGTTTTTAGAGAAGTCACGGATACTAACTTTTGTCGCCGCTTCGTTAGCTGTTTGGGCGTCGGGCGCTTCGGCGCAACCGCCGCAGTTGTTCAGCGCGGACACCGGGCTCGCGCGGACACTCCCATCATTCAACGCGCGTCGAGACTACGTCGCTCCTGGTGCGGCGGTGCCCGCCCAGGGTGACCTCAACGGTGATGGCCTTGTGGATATCGTGGTGCCCAGTCTGGGTTCGAACAACCTGAACGTGCTGCTGGGGAACAAAGACGGCACCTTTCAAGCGCCGCTCTCCGTCAAAGCCGGCGCGGGTTGTTTCTCTGTCGTGATAGCTGACTTCAATGGCGATGGTGTAAAGGACATCGCGGCCGCCACCGCGTCCGGTGTCTCGATCATTTTAGGTGAGGGCGGCGCCAGCTTCGGTGCGCCTACGATCATCCCGGCCGGAAGGAGTCCGGAACGGATGATTGCGGCGGACTTCAACGGCGATCACATTCCGGACCTGGCGGTCGCCAATTTCGGTTCCAACGATATCTCGATATTCGTAGGAAAGGGCGATGGCACCTTTTCGCAGACCGCCACAATCGCTGTAGGTATGGGGCCGCTCGGGCTGGCGGCTGCGGACTTCAATGGCGACGGGCACTTGGACCTCGTGGTTTCCGATTCGGGCAATTCCGATGGCTCCAACAAGGGACCCAATCCCAACACCATCGCGGTTCTGCTTGGCACTGGCGCTGGGACGTTCTTGCCGCCGGCGTTCATTTCTCAGAAACACACCCCGGAGGGAATTGCCGTGGGTGACTTCAACAAAGATGGCAAAGCGGATTTTGCGGTCGCGTTGGCTGCGACCGATCAGGTGGGCGTAATGTTGGGGAACGGCGACGGCACTTTCCAGCCCGCTCGTGTATTCACGGTGTTCCCTCAAAGCCAGCCCGAGCCCGGGGTGGGACTCGGTCCCACAAACGTCGGCCTGGCAGACTTTAATGGCGATGGCAACGTGGACGTGGCCGTGGCCAACTCACTGACTTCAACGGTGGGCGTGCTCTTTGGCGATGGGACCGGCAATCTCAAGTCGCCTCGCAACATCGAAGTGGGCCGTACCCCGGTTTGGGTGCTGACCGGAGATTACAATCACGATGGTAAGGCTGACTTCCTTTCGTCCAATGCGGATGCCAGCACCGTCTCCGTGGTCCTGGGGAACGGGGACGGAACGTTCGTCGACGCGCCCACCTTCTTGTTAGGCGCTCAGCCTCGACAAATGGTGGTCGCCGATTTCAACGGCGACGGCCGTCCCGATTTGGCCTCGGTGGGCGGCTTCGGCACCGGTCCGGACAACAGTCTGTCCGTTCTGCTCGGCCAATCGGGTGGAGGCTTCGCGCCAAAGAATGCAATCGCACTGAGCGCCAATGTCACAGGCCTGGTCGCCGCCGACATCAATCAGGACGGGCACATCGACTTGGTCGGCGCCAATTTTGGCAGGCTGGGCACTGATGACGGTGGCATCACGATCCTGCTCGGCAAGGGCGATGGCACCTTTCAGCCAGCCGTGAATGTTCCAGCCGGGGTCAACCCCAGTGCGATTGCGGTAGCTGATTTCAACAGCGATGGAAAGCCGGATGCCGTTGTATCCAATTTCGTGTTCACGACGAGCGTAGTCAGTCTGGCGTTCGTGCCGGGCGACGGCAGGGGCAGCTTCGGAAGTCCCTCCAACATCATCACATTTCAACCGTTCACCCAACTTACAGCCCTGCTCACCGGGGACTTCAATGGCGACGGCAAAGCAGATATCGCGTATGTCGTGACTACGAACCGGACTACTTTGACGGTGCAGTTCGGAAACGGAAACGGCACCTTTCGAGCGCCGATAGTCCTTACTAGCGTCGGCGTCAACAGCTCCATCTTCGCGGTTTCAATCGGCGACTTCAACAACGACGGAGCCCCGGATTTCGCTGTGGAGGAAGGCGGGGTGATCGAGATTCTGGTCGGGAATGGCAAGGGCAAGTTCGTGTCCAAGGGGAAGTTCCCTGAGAATCAGCTCTCATCGTTCGCCTTTGTTCCGGCTCTCGTTCTGGCGGATTTCAACGGTGACGGTCTGCTGGATGTGGCCGCCACGGATGGGTTCGACGACAACGTGCCCGTGCTGCTGGGAAACGGGGACGGCACGCTGGGAGCCCCGCGGCTGATCGTCGGCGGCGGTCACACGGCGGCTGCCGTGGCGGCTGATTTTGATGGCGATGGGCGTCCCGACATAGCTCTGGCCACGACTGCTCCCACGGCTCGCCCGAACAGCGCCGGAGAAGTCATCCTCCTTCTGAACACAACTCCCTAACCGGCCGAAGCCGGAGCCAAACAGGTCCGCCGCAGGCGGCCGCGGCACGCTCCTCGAACCCGGCTGCTCCTCCGCTGCTTCAGCGGTGGCACCGCGCATGGGGTCCCGGGCCTCCCAGGTTCGTCGCCGGGAGATCCCGCTTATATTAGAGGAGGACCCTCATGCAGCGGCAGTTTTACCTGGAATTAGCAGCGCGCGGACTGCGCATGCCGATTGGCGCGGACCTGGTGTTGCATGATCAGCCGCGCCCGGAGGAGATTCTTCTGGATGGCGAGAGGCTCGGCCGGGTGGTCGAGTGCGCGGCGAGGAAGTACCGCACACCGCTCGCGTTCCCGCTGATGGATCTAAGGCTGGAGAAGGCGGACCTGCTTGCAGTACTCGGCGTCCCCGCGAGCGAAGTGGACCTCTTCCACTTCAGTGAGCCGCCTTCGCCGGACATGGTTGCCGAGGTCTGTGCTGCTGCGGCGGTCGCGCCGTCGTCACCGCGCATCAGGGCCGCGTGCGAGGCGGTCGGATACATCACCCGCGCGACGGATCTTGTCCCGGTCGGCATGGTGATCGGACCGTTCTCACTCATGACGAAACTGGTTGCCGACCCGATCTCTCCAGTAGCGATTGCCGGCGCGGGAAGGACGGCTGGGGAAGACCCCGAGGTGTGCATGGTGGAGCGCTGCCTGCGCATGGCGCTGTCGGCCGTAGTGCGGTCGGCGAAGGCGCAGATCGAGGCCGGGGCCAAAGCAATCATCGTGTGCGAGCCGGCGGCTAACACCGTGTATCTCTCGCCGCGGCAAATGCGGGCGGGAGCGGACATTTTCGAGCGTTTCGTGCTGGAGCCGAACCGCCGGGTGCGGGCTCTGCTGCGGCAGCACGGCGTTGATTTGATCTTTCACGACTGTGGAGAACTGCTGACCGAGATGGTGCGGCAGTTTGCGGTTGAGCTGGAGCCCGTAATTCTCAGCCTGGGCAGCAGCCGCACGCTGTGGGAGGACGCCGCGGTCGTGCCGAAGGATATTGTGCTCTTCGGCAATATGCCGACTAAGTCGTTTTACTCAGACGCGGTGATGCCGCTCGAAGAGGTCATGCGGCAAACCATCGAGCTGAGAGACAAAATGGCGGCGTGCGGGCATCCTCACATCCTGGGATCGGAGTGCGATGTGCTCCACGTGCCGGACCGAGGTGAGACCATCCGCGCCAAGGTGGAAGCC
>Ga0335081_10021739_pt1 | contig 10377 bp, 13 predicted proteins | sample Lox_Sample_35_FD_206713 | JGI IMG/M metagenome (GOLD analysis project Ga0335081, IMG submission 206713) | Soil microbial communities from Loxahatchee National Wildlife Refuge, Florida, United States - Lox_Sample_3.5 | ecosystem: Environmental > Terrestrial > Soil > Wetlands | place: USA...
TGGAACGGGTGCGGGCAGCCGGGGCAAAGATGGTCTCCGCAGGCATCGCGACCATGAAAAGCGGCACCAGGGTCGTCATGGTGCGCGACCCGGACGTGGGCATGTACATCGAGCTCTTCGAGCAACCCGGGACCTGATCAGACCCGCGCTCCGGGCGGGCGATGTGACGCCCGCACGGTCCTGACCGCGGATCCTCAAGACTTCGCTGCCTTGGCCGATGGATAAACCGTCGGGGATGGCTGTGCGCGCGCCGAGCGCGACACGTGACCCCCGTCTCATTTTGGAGGAGTGTTGATGGATAGTCCGAATGATGCCGTGTGTCCGGATGTCTCGATCCTGGGGCCCACCCTGCGTTTCAAGGGCGAGCTCGTGGCTGACGAGGATTTGCTGATCCGGGGTCACGTGCATGGCTCGATCAAGCACTCCAAGCGCCTGACGATCGGCTCGGATGGACATATTAAGGCGGATATCGACGGCCACATCGTGGCGGTCGCCGGCACGGTCGAGGGCGACGTGCGCGCACAGACTTCAGTGGCGGTGACCGAGACGGGCCGGCTCACGGGCGATGTGAGCGCCCCGAGCGTCAGCATCGTCGACGGCGCCGATGTGAATGGCAACGTGATCATGGATGCGTCGAAGCGGAAACGGTGATTTATGGCACGCAATATGATGTCAATGTTTGGTCAGAACGGTCGCGCGGGACTCCCCGGTGAAGCGCTTGCGCAGCCGGAAGGCGACGCCTCAGGCGCTGGCAGCAAGCAGGTAGCACAGCACCTCGCCGTGATGACGCTCGGCAAGACGCTCTTCTTCAAGGGCGAACTGCATGCCGAAGAGGACATCGTGCTGTTCGGACGCGTCGAAGGCTCGATCTCCCATACCGGCAGTGTCACCGTCGGTATTGGTGGCGTGGTCGTCGGCAACGTGCTGGCGCGTGCCATTACGGTCAAGGGCACCGTCGAAGGCGATCTCGAAGCGAGCGAATCGGTCAGCGTGGCGCCGAGCGCCGTCGTCAACGGCGATATCGCCGCTCCACGCGTCAGCATCGTGGACGGAGCGAAATTCAACGGCGCGATCGAGATGGTGCGCCCGGCGGCGGAAGCCGCCAGGCCCGCGAGCGAGCCGGCAAAGGCCTATGTGGCGCCTGCCGTCGATGCGCCGCTGTCTGAGAAAGCCGCGGAGCGCGTGCTGACCGGACGCTGAGGTTCAGTGGGACCAAGGGCTTATTGCCGCTGCCCGCCCACCCCTCTAGCTTGACTCCCGTATCGCCCGCTTCGCGGGCGCGGGGAGTATTTCAACATGAGTCTTCGTACGGGAATCACGACGTCGATCGTCGTGGCAATGGCGCTGGGTGTCGCGGGCTGCACGACCTACTACATGGTCAAGGACCCGGCCAGCGGCACTGAGTACTACACGACGTCAATCAAGAAGAATTCGAAGAACGACTCCGTGAAGTTCAAGGACGCGAAGACCTCGGCAACCGTGACGCTGCAGAGTTCGCAGGTCCTCGAGATCACTGAGGATCAGTACAAGGCGGCGGTTCCTGCGAAGAAATAGCGCCTGGACGCCGATCAGCCCTCGGGAGCGATCGGCGTCCAGTTGTCGTCCGGATTGAACTGCTGAATGGCAGCGGCGGCCTGGGCGGTGTCCTTGCCCAGATCGCGCTGCCAGATCACTCCATCCTGATTCACGATGAAGGTCATCACGCCGCTCACGGCGTACTGAGCCGGATAGGCGATCGCAGCGAACCCGCCGATCTGCCTGCCCTTGACGATATAGTCGCGCGCCCCGCCGTTTGCCTCCGGGCCCTGCGACAACAGCAGCCGATAGATGTAGCCGTGGTACGGTGCGCTGACGCCGTGGCTCGCGCCGGCTGGCGCGGTCGCACTCTCGGCTCGCGCATAGCCCTCAGAGCTCGCTGCCGCGAGCATCGGGCCTGCGGGACTCGGAGACTCACCGGGCGCTTCCTCCCAATACAGTCCGTCGTGCTTGCCGGGAGTGCTGTGGAGCTTTTGCGCGTACGCGCCGGGCTTGCTGCCGTCATGCCCGCTCGAGGCATAGTCTTCCTGCGCCGCGACGAATCCGTTCATCACATCGATCGTGTGGAGCTCGTTGGCGCCGATGCGCCGCAGAACGATCTCGCCCGCGCCGGCAGCACCATCGAACGACCACGAGTTGCCCGTACGCAGCAGCGGTATGGGCACCGGCCAGCGATCCTCGCCGACGAGCAGCACCAGATCGTCAGGGCTGCCGGCCACGAGCTCATGCTGCGCGTCGTAGCGCTGCACGAAGGCGTCGCGCTCGCGCTTGTCGGCGACCGGGTCTCCGGATGACAGCAGGTCTGCGGTTCCCGGGCCGAGCAGATTCTGCAGCGCGACCAGGTCGCCCGCGCGCGAGGCGGCGATCAGCGCTGCCACGGCCTCATCGGGCGATTTGAAGCTCGCCGGCGTAGGTGTGCTGGGCGCGTGCTGTGCGCAGCCCGCAAGCGCCACAAGAGCCGCGGCGATCAGAGCCCTGCTCGTAAATTGAATATTCATGCTCGACTCCTAGCGCCGCCGCGGGCCACCGCCGCCGCCACCGCGACTTGCAAGCCCGCTCGCACCGCCCGCACTCGCGTTGCCGCGTGCGCTCGAGGCGCGCGCGAAATTGCCGCTGCCGGCACTGTCCGCGCCGGAAAACGCGTGCTCGCGGTCCCCTGCCGCGGGCCTTCCAGCGCCTGCCGAATCGCGCGCCGGAGCAGAAGGCCGCTCCGGAGCGGAGGCCCGCGCTGGGCTCGTATCGCGTGCAGTGCCGAGGCTCGCGCCGCCGCCACGATTGGAGTCGCCATAGCCACGATCCACCGCGGGGCTACGATTGTTGCTCGCGAGCGCCGGGTTGCGCGTGCCAGCGGCGCCGCCAACGCGCTCGGGTGCGCGATTCGCCGTTTGGTTCGGTCGCGCGCTGTTGTTGCCATGCGCCCCGGCATAGGTGGACTGGCCCTTCCAGTTGGACTGATTGGGCTGACCGTTGCGCGTTGCGCCACCCACATTGTTCTGAGTCGCGCCGCGCAGATTCTGATTCTTGTTGTACTGATTGAAATAGTTGTTGTTGACGTTGACGTTCACGTTGCGATTGATGTTGTTGTAGTTGTAACGGTATCCGGGCGGCGAGTGATAACCGTACGCCGGATGAAATGCCGGGCCGTACACGGGATGGTAGACGTACGCCGGTGGGTAGAACGGCCGCGGCCCCACGAACACCACTCCGGCGCCCCAGTGGGGATAGCAGTAGCTGTCGTTATGGATGGTGCTGCCGATCAACACGCCCACGCCGAAAGCCAAAAGACCGCCCGCGACGGCAGCATCGGTACTGACTGTTCCCGAGGTGCTTGCCGGCGCAGGCGGAGGGGGTGGCGTGGTGTAGACGACCTGAGGGTTGTACTGCGGTACGTAGATGACCTGCGGGTTCGCAGGCTTGACCTCGATGATCGTCTTCTGATTCTCGGACTTGGTCTCGACGGTCTGCTGCGGCGTGGACTTGAGGTTTCCCACTTGTGCTGCCTGGGCGCGCAGGCGCTGAACCGCATCGAGCACGCCGGATTGGTCTGACGTGAATGCCGTGCCGAGCTGGCGCGTCCAATCGATCTGCTGGCACATCATGTCGACCACTTGCGGAAACTGAACCAGCGCCCGCATCGCAGGTCCCAGACCCGCCTTCTGCGCCGCCGCGTCGAGCTGATCGCCTTTGAGGTTCTCGTTCTGCAGCAGCCAATTGCCGCCATCGAGCACTTCCTGCGAATTGACCGACGCCGCGAGAATCTGGCCCACGAGCTGATCGGGATACAGCGCAATTGGTGAGACCAGCTTCTCGAGCTCATCCGGCGCCCAGGACGCCTGAGTCACGGCCGGAGCCGGTCCGTGCGGGACTGCCTGCGCGGGCTCCGTCTGTCCGGTCTGTGCGGCGCCTGCAGGCGCTGGCGCGGCAGCCTGCTGCTGAGAGTTCGAGCCGCACCCTGCCAGCAGGATCCCGCCGGCGATCCCTGCCGAGGCGAGCAGCCGCAATAGAGTATTCACGCTCATAGGCGCTCTCCGCATTCCAGGGGCCGGATCATCGGGCCCGGTGCAGCCTCGGAACAATAGGACTTTGGGGAGGGGTGGGACGCGGCACACATGCGCCGCAGAGCTGTGCGCTTACAGCAGCAGAGCCGCGACTTTCTTCACGATCACAGCGAGAGGCACGGCGAGCAGGGCCACCGGTATGAAAGGGGCCAACGTTGCCACGACGAGCAGGATGAGGCGCTTCAAATCGATCGGCACGATACGCATCGCGTAAACATTCGCAACGATGGAGTACAGATCGGTAGTCGCGGAGAAGTCGGGCACCCCGAGTGCATCGGCGTCCATCGGTTTCTCCGGGGTCAACCACTTGCGCTCCATCTGAGTGCCCAGGCGCACGGCAAGAGCCCCATAGCCGAAGATCCCGCGTCGTCGCTCGGCGATCAGCCGATTCGAGAACAGCAGCAGCGGCCCCGCGCACAGCACCAGAACGAAAACCACGGCGCCGAGTATCAGTGTCTTGAAATCCAGGATCGAGGTGCTGCGATGGAGCACGTAGTTGGCCGTCGGACCGGCGACGATGACGCCGATGCTCAAGCCGATCGGCATGAGCACTTGCAGAGACTCGCCGACAAATCTGAGGCCGGCCGCATGGTCGGGATGCGCGGGAACGAGCTTGAGGTCGATGCGGCTCATGAGCCACAGGAACCGTGCCCACAGCATCAGGCGCCACAGCCACGCGAGCAGCAGGATCAGCAGCAGCGGCAAACTCACCAGCACTCCCCACCAGCCGGCCGCTGACAGGATCATCGCCCCCCCCTGCACCGAGCCGTGCCAGGCGGGCACTTCGGGCGAGAATCTTCCGAATGCCAGCAACCCGATCAATCCATATGCCAGTGCCACGACCAGGATCTCGATGACCCCTGAATTCATCAGGCGTCGGGTCGAGTCGACCGCGCGCAGATAGCGGCTACGATCGCTGTCGGCGATCAGGCCGGCGTCGATGAGATGCCGCGCGATGTGCGTCAGCTGAGGCAGACAGATGGATTCGGCGAGCACCAGCAATGGCGCCGCGAGCAGAAAGCGCGCGTGCGCGCCGATGTCATAGGCGAAGGCCCCCTCGTGGACGGGCCCCACGAAGCTGCCATTCGCCGCGCTCAGGATGGCGAGCGGCACCCAGGCCAGGGCCGCGACGAGCAGCGCGCGCCACACGACGTTGGGCTTACCCGCGCGGATCAGCCCGACCCAGGTCTGGAAGTGATGGGGTGGGCCGCCCTCGAACAGCTCGCGCCCAGCGGGCGTGGGATCGCTCATGGCGCGCCGGTATCAGCGCCTGCCTTCGGCGGGCGGAGGACTGGAGTGCTGGCGGACGCGAATCTCTTCCAGATCACGGTCGAGGAAGAAATTCAGGAACGTGCGGATGACCGCGATGGCAGCCACACGACCGATCGTCTGCCAGTCCGTGGTGATTGAGGTTTCGATGATATCTGCGGCGAGCTGGAAAGTGAGAGCCGCCGTGAGCCAGCGGGCGTACTTCAGCCAGATGATCCGCAGCTCGTGCGACGATGCGCCGCGTATCGCGGCGCGCACTGCGCCAATCACCACCTCGAGCGTGCCGAAAACGATTACGGCGAGCGCGACCGCATCGATGAAGACGATGCAGTGCTCGCTGATGGTATCCAGCCACTCCTTCATCCCGGTCGCCTAATCGTACGGTCCCGTATGCCAGAACATGCTGAGCGCCGCGATGACTCCCACGATGAGCAGCAGCAGCGCGATGATCAGCGTCAGAGAAGGCGGGAACTTGCTCTCGCCGTGGATCAGGCCCTGCGCCTTCAGGGTGGTACGCTCTTCGCGCAGGCCCACCATGAAGGCGATGTGGTAGATGATGCCGAGAATCAGCATGCCGACACCGATCAGCAGGAGCGATGAGCCAAAATTGCGGGCGGGGGCGGCCCCCTTCAACACGCCGGACTCTTTCAGCTTCTGGAAGAACTGGTAGATCGTGAAGCCGAAGCTGATGAGCGAGAGCGAGGTGCGGATCACCGACATGAGCGTGCGATCGGCACTCATGCGCGTACGCTGGAACGACATGCCGGTGCGGCGCATCGACAGTTCGACGCTGACATCGTCGGACGCTTTTGCCTGAGCCATTTCAGCCATGATTCTTTCTCACGATGCAGCGAAAGCCGACGTGGCTTGTCGAGGTGTCGATGGGTTCCGCGTGGCGCGCAGCCGGCCGATACCGCCGGCAGTAGTTGGGCGCGCACAGGTGCGAGCCACCTTTGAGCACCTTGCGCGGAATGCGGATGTTCGGCTGACAGGAGTCGTAGCTCGCATCCTGCGCCCCGCCGCGCGGATTCTCCGACGGACAGCACGGCGAGGGCGCCGTGGGAGCGTGCATCGCGGAGTACCAGTCGGCAGTCCACTCCCAGACGTTGCCGATCATGTCGTAGATGCCGTAGCCGTTGGGCTCGAATGCGGTGACGGGCGAGGTGCGTGCGTAGCCGTCTTCTTTCAAGTTCTGGTGGGGGAACTCGCCCTGCCAGGTGTTCGCCCTGTGACGGCCGTCCGGTGTGAGCTCATCGCCCCAGGCGAATTCCTTGCCATCCAGGCCGCCGCGTGCGGCAAACTCCCATTCGGCCTCGGTCGGTATCTGCTTGCCAGCCCACTTTGCGTAAGCCTCGATATCGCGGAAGGAGACGTGCACGACCGGATAGTCATCGAGGCCGGAAATGGAGCTGTTGGGCCCATAGGGCCGGCGCCAGTAGGCGCCGAAGCGAAACTGCCACCACTGACTCCAGTTGCGCAGGTCAACCGGACCGGGAGGCGGTGTAAACACCAGCGAGCCGGCCTTCAGCATGTGTGGCAGCGCGCCGGGATAGTCCTTGGGGTCCGGAGCAATTTCGGCAAACGTCTCATAGCCCGTCGCCTCGATGAAGCGGCGGAAATCCGCGTTGGTCACCGGCGTGCGATCGATCCAGAAGCCATCGACGCGCACCCGATGCGCGGGCCGCTCTTCGGCGTAGTGATGATCCGAGCCCATCTGAAAGATACCGCCCGGCAGCCAGATCATGCCGTCCGTCACGGTGGTCGCAACCGAATCCTGTGTTTCGTTCTGCACGCCTGGCTCGCCCCGCAGCTCCACGTCGTCAGTCACGAGAATAGCATCCGTTGCCCGATCATCGCGGCAGGACATTGAGCGCGCGCAAGCCGATGATGATGATCTGGATCGCAAGACACACCTGCAGCACGCCCAGGACCGCGCCCAGAATCTGCAGGATCAGAAGCATGATGCCCCGCATGACCTGCCGCACGAACAGCATCGCGAGCAGATTCAGCACCATCACGAACACCAGGAGCGCATAGATGTGCCAGCTGTCAGTCGAATTGTCGCTGACAGCGAGCAGCGCGATCAGCGCCGCAATGCCATAGGGCGTCACGACAGTGGGGAAAGTCAGCCGCAGCGCTGCGGCTATCGGAGCCGCTGGCAGGGGTGCTGGCGGAGCATGCGGCGCCTCGTACGCGGTCATCACGGCACTGATGGCCACGAGCAGGAAGATGATGCCCGTCGCGATCGTGATCGCCGGCACCGAGATATGCCAGTTGCTCGCCAGAACCTCGCCGAGATAGCCGCCTGCGAGCACCGCGATCAGCGCGATCACGAATACCCTCAGTGAAAGTGAGCGCAGCGCAGCCGGCTCGAGCGCCTGCGTCTGCTGTGCGAACGGACCCAGGACCTTGAGAGGTCCCAGAGTCACGAAGAAAAGCGTAAAGATCGCGCCGAGTCCTAACATGTTCTCTCCGGCAATCGCGCGAGGGGCTGAAGCGTCCCTGCCGCCCCTCGCGACCCGTCCCGCCCGCGCAGACCGCCTCGTTGCGTCTGGCGTCCCTGCGGCGCTAGCTCGCGGGCGTCACCGTCACCGCGACAGCTTCGGTGTAGACCACATCGACGTTGTCACCGGGTTTGAGCGTGCGGATGAACTTCTGCCCCTGCGGGGAGTTGATAGCCACCGTGTGCACGGTGCCATCGTCGCGCTTGAACGTTACCGTGTTAAACGAGGTATCGACCGACTGGATATTCACAGTGGTTGAGATGGAGTGTCCCACCGCGCCTGCCGGACGTGCGCCTTCCGGTGCCGTGTACGTGGAAACCGCTTCCTGCGGCGCGCCCGAGGCACCTTTCTTGGCGAGCTGTGCCGCGATCGCCTCGTAGTAACTGACATTTACCTTGTCGCCAACGTGAATGTTGTCGAAGTTGCGAACCTCGGGGCCCACTTCGATGAAGAACGTGCGCGTCGGACCCTTGAGCTGCAGCAGCCGATCGGCCGGCTTGATCGCCACCACCGTGGCGCTCACCGTCTGCATCGCGTCCCTGACGACGGGTTGCGGCGGCTCGCTCGCGCAGCCGGCAATAGCTGCCGTCACCCCAGCCATCGCGGCCGCCCAGAATCCTGCTTTGCGTTCCATGATCATGCTCCTGAATCAATAAGAGAAGCGCGCGAACAAGCGCGCACCGCCGTAACGCCAATCAAGACGGCCACTGTAGGACGAGCTGTCGACACCGAAGTGCGTGACGAACTCATTCCAGCCCGCCCCCACGCCGAAGTTCTTCCATGGCATGTAGACCAGCGACAGGTTGTAGTCCTCCAGATCGCCGTCGTAGGGATTCACCTTCAGCTTGAAGAATTGAAACATCGCATCGAGATTCAGCTGCGGTGTGAACTGCCAGACGTAGTGCAGGCCGAGCACCGGCAGCGGCCCGTTCACCGAGGCGCGCGCCGACGTCGAGGCATTGATCGTGTTGCCAACCACGCTCAGTGTGAGCTTGAACGACATGTCGTGCACACCGGCGGAGGCCGCGAGCTCATAGTTGTCGCCCTTGAGAAAGGCGTACTCATACGCCACTTCCGCCACCTGTGTGTCGAGGCGGGCACCGAGGGTCGTATTCAAATCGTAAGTCTGACCCTGGAAAGTGATGTCCCGGGTAATCGTCTTCTGCGCCGACCGGGCTTCATCGAAAAACATCACCCGCAGCTTGTGCTTCCTCGCAAAGCGCCAATAGCCATCCAGGCGAAAACTGTTGCGATCGGCGAGCCCGAGGTCGCGCTTGAGGTCAATCGGCGTGCCGATGAGGGAGCTGCCGTCCACCCGAACCGTGGTGTCGGTCGTGATGATGAACGTACCCAGACTGATTGACAGCTTGTCGTTGAGCGCGTTCTCATCCGCGTGCGCAACGCACGCGCCGCCGAGCGTCAGGGCGATGCCGAGGGCGCGTGCGAAGCGCATGACCGCTATTCCGCGCGGCGCGGCTGCAACGACCGCACCATCATGATCCGCAGTAACGCGATCAACGTGCCCAAGAGCAGTAGTCCGCCGCCGAGGAGGCCATAGAGCGGCAGCTCGCTCGCCGTCTTCGGCACATGTCCCTGCTTCGCGGGTTCAGGGGCTGCCGCAATCGGGGTCGTCTGCAGCGGCTCGCTGTCAGCGGCGGGTGCCAGCGCGACGACGGGCTCGCTCACCTTGACGTACGCTGTCAGCTCCTGGCCGAGCGCGAGATCCTGCACGTCGGTCGCCTTGCCGTTGATCTGGACCTTGAAGTTCTTCTTCACGTTGATGCGCTGGGTCTTACCGAGGGAGCCGTCCGGCTGCTTGACCCTGACGTAGACCTGTCCGGGCCCGGTCTTGGTCAGCTGCGCCTTGATGACGGCGTACTGCTGGCCATCGCGAGTGATGATGTCGAGACAGTCGGCGGGCAGCTTCGGGAAGCGTGCCAGCAGGTCCGGGTTGTATTGGGCGTTCTGGCAGGTCGCACCCTGAGCGTTCGCCGCCGGGATGGCGAATACCCCCGCCAGGATCGAAACCGCCAGGATTGCAGCATTACGTCGCATGATCATTCTCCGTGTTGATGAGAAGCGGCGGATTGAGCAGGCCACTCAATCTCGCCGTGTACGATGAAGCGTTGTGGAGCATGGCCCACGTAATAGAACGGGTAGCAGGTCACCAGCGTGACCGTCGGATCCTCGGTTTCCTTGAGCAGGTGCGCATCGGCGGCATCGACGATCTCGACGCTGGTGATGCGGTAGCGATGTACGGCAAGACGCGTTTGCACCTCGATCACATCGCCCTTGTGCACGTCCTTGAGCACGCGGAAGAAGCCGTCACGATGCCCTGAGATACCGAGATTGCCGCCCTCTTCCGGCAGCGACATTCCATCGATCAGGCCGGCACCGCGATTGAGACTCAGTTCCGATGAATCCGGATACACCGGCACCTGCAACTTGATGGCCGGGATTTTGAGCACCGCCACGGGCGCCTCGGAGTGGACGCCAAGCGCCGCCGCGTA
>Ga0335081_10021740_pt1 | contig 10377 bp, 6 predicted proteins | sample Lox_Sample_35_FD_206713 | JGI IMG/M metagenome (GOLD analysis project Ga0335081, IMG submission 206713) | Soil microbial communities from Loxahatchee National Wildlife Refuge, Florida, United States - Lox_Sample_3.5 | ecosystem: Environmental > Terrestrial > Soil > Wetlands | place: USA: Florida...
CGTCACACTGGCATCGCAGAACGTGATTACAGCGTAGTCGCATGCGCCCGCGAGTCGAAGGATCGCGAGGCGAAGCTCAGTGCCAGCCTGCTGAGCGGCCTTGCCTGTGACAAAGGTCTGCCGAGAGGCCGACGTTTTGCCGCAATCGGGCGTGATCGCAGTATCTCCGGGGAGCAAGTCGAAGCGATCGATGGGCGCTCCGAGGGCGTCGGCGCAAATCTGGGCCACGATGGTATTCGACCCTTGGCCGATATCGACGGCACCCTGATGCAGCGCAATTCTTCCATCGCGTTTCAGTCCAACGCGCACCGTGGAAGGGTTGGGAAGTGAAGTGTTGCCGCATCCATACCACATGCCAGCCACCCCTACGCCGCGACGACAAGAACTGCTGCCACCGGCGTTGAACGATGCTGCCTCCGCATGGGCGGCGATCCAGCGTGGTCGCAGTGCCTCAAAACACGCACGGATGCCGACGCCTGCGCCGAGAACTTGCCCGGTGACCGTCGGCAAGTCGTCCGTCAGCGCATTAAGAATGCGAAATTCAAGTTTGTCGATGCCAAGGCGGTCAGCCAGATCGTCGTAAACCTGTTCCTGCGCGATGGCTGCCTGGGGCACGCCAAATCCACGAAAAGCTCCGGCGGGCACGACGTTGGTATGCACGGCGCGTGTCAGAGCGCGATAGTGCGGTACCCGGTAAGGGCCCGAAGCGTGTACTGGGACGCGCGCCGCAACGGTTGGCCCCCAGGACGAGTAGGCGCCGGTATTGAAGTCGGCGGCGAAATCGAAAGCGAGAAGTCTGCCATCGCGCGTGGCGCCGGCGCGTGCTCGAATCCGCGCGGGATGGCGCTTGGTGGTAGAGATGATGGATTCATGGCGAGAGTAAACCATCCGCACTGGCCGCCCGAGATGCCAAGCCGCGAGCGCGAGAAAGGGTTGGACGGAAAGATCAAGCTTCGACCCGAACCCGCCGCCCACCGCGGTGGGAATAATGCGAACCGACTCTGGGGAAATGCCGAGTATCTTGGCGATGTCGGCGCGGTCCATGTACGGCGACTGCGTGCATGCCTGGATCTCGATTCGATCGCCCACGCGGCGAGCGAAGCCGGCCTCCGGTTCGATGTATGCGTGCTCAACGAAGCCGGTCTCATACTCACCTTCGACTACGACATCCGCCTCGGCCAGCGCCTTCTCAACATCGCCGGATACCACGCGCCCACGAACCAGCACGTTGCCGGGACGATGCCCATGAATCTGTGTGGCGGCGGGATCGAGCGCTGAGTCCATCGTCATTAACGCCGGCAGTTCGTCCCACGTCACCGGGAACTTTGAGAGGTCGAGAGCAGCGATCGCTGCGGCCTCGCCGACCACGGCAGCGACGGCTTCTCCGCGATAACGTGCCTCCGTCTGCGCAAATACCGGCTGATCGGCGAAACGGGGTATGACCCCGTAGCAATCTTCTCCCGGAACATCTCTTGCGGTGAAGATACCAGCGATGCCCGGGTTTTCTGATTTGTAAACTTTGAAATCTCCGAAGTGAAACCGTGCTCGACGGTACGGACTGCGAATGGCGCGGACGATAAGCGCCTCGGCGGGAGTCTCGTCTGCGCCGAAGATTTCGCTGCCATCGACTTTACGCTTGCCGTCCAGACGAACCAGGCGAGTACCCACGGCGGCTCCCGCCTCCGGCGAAAGGGTTGCAGGTTTGCAGATCCCGCCTGCAACGATTGCCGCGATGATTTTGCGATATCCGGTGCAACGGCAGAGCACACCGCCGATCGCGTCCATCACCTCGGTTTCGCTGGGCGCCGGATTCTTTTCCAGTAGAGCGGTCGCCGCCACCAGCATGCCCGGAGTGCAGGCGCCACACTGAGCGGCACCGTGCGACAGGAAACTTCTTTGAACGCGATCGAATAGCGGAGGCCGTCCGGCCAATCCTTCCACTGTGGTGATTTCGCATCCCGCTGCCTGATTGACTGCGACCAGGCAGGCACATACCGGATCGCCATCCAGCAGCACCGTGCAGGCGCCGCAGTCACCCGCGTCGCAGCCAACCTTGGTTCCGGTCAGGCCCAGCTCGTCGCGTAGGACCTGTGACAGACGTGAAAGGGGAGAGGTCGACACATGAACGGGTTGGCCGTTTACCGAAAATGCCATGACGCTTGGAGGGCTGACGACCGTCTCCGGCGTGGTGGCCATCAACAGTTCCCCACGCAGGTGTCGAGCGAGCGTTTGACGAGAGTCAGGCTCGCATCGTTGCGGTAGACACCGGTAGCGCGCACGTCATCGATGGGGGAGAGACATGCGAGATGATCTCTATTCACAAGAGCACCCAAGCCGCTGTCGGTGGGCACTCCGACCAAATCCCTCTCCAGATCGCGAAGTCGTTGCGCCCTGGCGGAACAGGATCCGACTGCGACGCGAGCGTCGACGATGCGACCGGTGCTGTCTACCGATACAACCGTCGCAACCATGCTGATCGAAATCACCAGGTAGCGGCGGGCGCCGAGCTTCAGGAAAGTGGATGTGGCATCGTCCACCCGGCGAGGAACAATGATGCGCGCAAGAATCTCATCGGGATGGCGCAGGGTCTTTCTGTTTCCGACGATAAAGTCAGCCAGCGCGAGACGCCGCGCTCCGCCGACCGATACGAGCTCCACTTCGGCATCGAGCGCGAGCAGAGGCGGAATTCCATCGGCGGCAGGTGAGGCATTGCACAGATTGCCCGCCACCGTGCCGCGATTCTGAATCTGCACAGAACCAACTTCTCGCGCAGCGGCCTTGAGCGCATCGAAACAGCGGGGAAGAGGAGTTCGGATCACCTCGCTCCAGGTGGTCAGACCGCCGATGTGGACTTGATCGGAATCGATCGAAATACCTCTGATTTCACTGAGGCCCGAGATGTCGATTACCGGGGATTGGACAGGACGGTCACCCAGGGCGGGGAAAAAGTCGGTCCCCCCAGAAAGAATCTGGCATGGACGAACCGCTAACGCCTCCAGTGCGGTGGCCAGCGTAGTGGGCCTGAGATACAACGGACGGTCTCCCCCGGGTGTCGCGCGATCCCTTAATCGGCGCAGCGTTGAGGCCAATTTGTATACGAATCGAAACCGTTTGTACAGTAGCCAGGGCGCGGGGTCTGCGCATTTCCTGCTGTACGTTTTTGGGCCCCCTGAAGATATAAAATAGGCTGAACGGGAGCTTCCGAAATGCGACCTCTAGTCCCATCGATTGTCGCGCTTGCACTGAGCCTGATGCTTTCCAATTCTTTGTGGGCGCAGTCCACTGGATCGGACACCGGCGGTTATACCGAACAGTCCTGGAGTTCGACAAGCCAGCAAAGCGATCCTTCGGGCACGGTGAATCCGACAAAAACTAAAGAGTCGCACAAGGAGAGCGGCGGCCGGACGGTTGACAAGCAATCCGTCGAGCGCCTGGGGATGGATGGAAGCTATCAGCCGTATCTCGATACCGAGCGGGAGTCGGTGCGGGTCAACGACACGACGGTTCGTACGATTCATCGGACTTACGGCCGCAGCCCCGACGGACAAAAAATTCTGACTCAGGTCACAGAAGAAGAAACACGCACGTTGCCGGGTGGGGCGCAGAAAGTGGTCCGGACAACTTCCAGTCCCGACGTGAATGGCGGGCTGCAGGTGGTGCAGCGCGAGATGCAGGACTCGAAGCAGATCAATTCTGCCGTGCGCGAGACCAACACCACAGTGCTGACGCCCGATCTCAATGGAGGTTTCGCTCCGAGTTTGCGCACTCAGTCGCGCGAGACTAAGACGAACGACCGCACAACGCAATTCAAGACCTCGACCCTGGCGCCCGATGGCAACGGGAACTGGAAGGTTAACGAAGTCCACGAAGGCGTGGTTAAGGATGACGGTGCCGGCGGCAAAACCAAAGAAGAGCGAGTGCTGCAGCCCGGCAGCGATGGACAATTGGCTGTGACGGATCGCACAGTGACGCGTGAGGCACAGAATGCCGCGGGAGAAAAACAGCAGACCGTCGAGACTTATTCTGCCGATCTGCCGGGCAGCTCGCCGGACGGTTTGCAGTTGAACCAGCGGGTGACGACCCTGCAACGCAAGACTGCCGGGGGTGGAGAGTCAACCGAGGAACGGGTGGAGCAGCGGAACGCCGCTTCGCCGAGTGACAGTCTGCGCACCACGCAAAAGACGATCGACATCGTGCGTCCGGCGTCGGCGAGCAACCGCACCACCGAGAGTCGGAGCATTCAACCCCTAGGTGCAGGCGGTGATTTGGGAACGGTTTGGGTGGATACGAAGACCACTCAGAAGACTGGTCCCGCCGTGCAGGTGGACACCCGAAAGCCAGCGGCGCAGCAGCAAGTTAACGTCGATACCGCGGCTGGCGCGAAACCGAAATAGCAGGCGGCATACCCCTGGCCGCATGCCTCCGCCACTCTCTTATCCCTCTCCTTATTGTCGGTTCCGACAAATCCTGCACACCAGAAACAATCGCAATTGTCGTTGTTAGATCACGCTGCAGGGTGATCGAAGTCACTGATTCATGGTATCGATTGCGGCGATAAACAACACGTTCGCGCCGCAATGGCCGTCAGTGCTGGACGCAGTGGAATCTGAGATAAGGAAACGCTGGACAGCGCAAAGTTATCATCGACTTATTCTTCATCGTCCAGCAAGCTCCCCTCAAAATCCCTGCCTTGGCACGGTTGCTGACCGATATACGCGCTGGCGTACCGGTTGCGGCAACGGGGCAATCTCTCAGGGTCCGAAAATCGAGCGGGCGTTCGATCGATTTCGGTAAAGACTCGAAGCCATGCTTCTCGAGGAAACCCGAGTTGCCGGGGAATGGCCTATGCCGAGAGCAAAACCGGTCGAAGACAACACCAAAGAAACCATTGCGAAACATCTTGATCGTTGCGGCGTTTCCCGCCGGGACTTTCTTCAGCTGTGCACTGCCTTGATGGTGACGGCGCCGGTGGGCTTGGCGCTGACCGCCAAAGCGAACGCCTTCGAAGTAGCCAAGGCGGTGGGAAAGGCGCGGCGGCCGTCGGTCATCTGGCTGCACTTTCAGGATTGCACGGGCTGCTCCGAAACGCTCCTGCGCACGTCGAGGCCGGACGTGGCCGACCTGATCCTGAATGTCATCTCGCTGGACTACCACGAGACGCTGATGGCCGCTTCGGGTTATCAGGCGGAGGCCGCGCTCAAGCAAGCGGTGGAGGAGAACTTCGGCAAGTTCATCCTCGTGGTCGAGGGCTCCATTCCTACCCGGGATCAGGGGCAGTACATGAAACTGGCGGGTAAGCCCGCCATCCAGGTCTTGCGCGAGATTGGGCCCAAGGCGGCGGCAGTCGTCGCTCTGGGATCTTGCGCGGCGTGGGGAGGAATTCCCAGCTCAGACCCGAATCCCACCGGCGCGCAAGGCGTGGATTCGATCCTCACGGACAAGGCGATAGTCAATATCCCAGGTTGCCCGTCGAATCCCTACAACTTGCTGGCCGTGGTGCTCGAATACGCCACCATGGGACGGTTGCCCGCACTCGATGAATATAACCGGCCGAAGTTCGCCTTCGACCGTCTGATTCATGATCACTGTCCGCGGCGGGCACACTTCGATGCGGGCCGATTCGTTCGCGAATTTGGCGACGAGGGCCACCGTGAGGGCTGGTGCCTGTACAAGATGGGCTGCAAGGGCCCGATGACTCACGCCGCCTGCTCGACACGGCACTTCAACGAGATCCCGGATGTGTGGCCGATCGGCATCGGCTCTCCCTGCGTGGGCTGCACAGAAAAAAGAGTGGTGTGGAAGATGGCCATGTTCGAGACCGCTCCCATCCACCTGGCAACTCCCCCCGATACCTATCCTCCAGTCTACAGCTCTGCCGGCCAACTCAAGGTGGGCGCGGCCGCCCTGGTAGGCGCAGTGGCGGGAGCGGTCGGAGGAGCGACCTGGGTGGCCTCGCAAAGATTCCAGAGCAGCAACGAGGCGGGGGTGGAACGAGTGGCTATCGATCGGGCGCACGCGGAAAAAGCCAATCCGCCAGCAGACAAGAAAGAGGATTGACGTGGCCATCACTCGGCGAGAACTGATTACCACCATCGCAAAAGCCGGTGTGCCGGCTGCCGTGGCCGTCACCGCCGGTTGCGGAACGCTACAGGCAGAGACCATTCCGGTGCCCAGTGCCGCGGTCGGGTTGCTCTATGACGCCACCAAATGTATCGGCTGCAAGGCCTGCGTGGCGGCATGCGCGGAAGCTAACGGCACTCCGCCCGACACTCGCGGCGACGCCTTGCATCAGGCGCCGTCCGATCTGAATGACCTTACCCGCAACATCATTAAACTCTACAAGCCCGCAGACGGTTCTCCGATCTCCTTCGTGAAGCGGCAGTGCATGCACTGCCTGGATCCTGCTTGTGCTGCCGGTTGTCCCTTCCAGGCTCTGCACAAAGATCCGGAAACCGGGGTTGTGAGCTGGACCGCCGAGAAGTGTATCGGCTGCCGCTATTGCACGATCACGTGTCCGTATCACATCCCGCGCTTCCAATGGCAGGGATTCAATCCGCGAGTGACGAAGTGCGAGTTGTGCAGTCACCGGCTGGAGAAAGGCTTGAAGCCGGGGTGCACGAGTGTCTGTCCAACCGGGGCCGTAATTTTTGGGCCGCGATCGGTACTGGTAATGGAGGCCCAACAGCGGATCCGAAACACCCCCGGACGCTACTATCAGGACCGCGTGTACGGCGAAACGGATAACGGCGGAACGCAGGCTCTCTACCTCTCGCACGTCCCGTTCGAGAAACTGGGTCTGCCAGAACTGGGATCGGAGTCGGTGCCGGCACGGACGCTTCGCTGGCAGCGGCGGCTCTATCAGTACTTTGCTATGCCGGCAGTTCTCTATGTTGGCCTGGTGCAAGTCATTCGCAGGAGCCTGAAGGGTCACGAGCAGGAAGCGCACGAACAAGAAAAAGAAACCGGATTGAGGGCGCAACTATGAACCGCGCACCGCTAAATGACGATCGCTGGCGCCGAGCTGTACCTGTCTACGGATTCCCAGTGGTGAACGGGTTCTTCATCGGTTTGTCGGTTCTGATTTTGCTGGCATTTATTTTGACCGCTTACCGCGAACTGGCCGGACTGGGGCCGGTCAGCGGAATGAACGACGCCTACGGATGGGGAATCTGGAAGACCTTCAACGTCATGGTGCTGACCGCTCTGGGCTCGGGCGCATTCGCCGTCGGCATCTCAGCGTGGGTTTTCCGCCGCAAGCGCATGCATGCGCTCATGCGCATGGCTCTGCTCACCAGCTTCCTGGCCTATGCCTGCGGCCTTCTTCTGCTCGGCATCGATGCCGGCCGGCCCTGGAATTTCTACTGGATCGTCTTCCCCTGGAAGTGGAACATGCACTCACCCCTGGCGGAAGTGGCGATCTGCATGTCGATCTACGCCATGATTCCGCTCGCGATCGAGAATCTCCCGCCCCTACTGGAACGCCTGTGGTACTTCGACTCACGTTTGCGTCCCGGGGTGGAGAAATTTGAGCGCAGGCTTCACGCGTGTTTTCCCTGGATCATTGCCGCGGCGTATCTGTTGCCAGGGATGCACCAGTCATCGCTGGGCGCATTGATGCTGCTGGCGGGGGAACGAGTCCATCCGCTGTGGCAGACACCCTGGCTGCCCTTCCTCTACCTGGGCGCGGCCACGTTTATGTCGTTTGGTTGCGTCGCGGGAACCACCATGTTGTGCTGCCTGGTGTGGAAGCGCGCGATGGACATGGAGGTTCTTGATGACGCAGCCCAGATTACTGCATGGCTGATCTTCGGCTGGCTTGGGCTGCGTCTGCTCGACATCCTCTTCCGCGGTGCGCTGGGCACGGCCTTCCACTTCGACCGTTTTGCGGCGGTGTTCTGGCTGGAGATGATCCTGATTTCGGCAGGAGGCTGGCTGCTCCGCCGCTCGTTGCTCCATCACGACAAGCGACATATGTTCCTGGGCTACGTTCTCAGTTCGCTGGGCGGAATGATCTACCGGTTCAGTCCCACGACGCTGGCCTTCCGACCCAATCCTGAGGCTTTGTACTTTCCGGCTACCACCGAAATCCTGGTCTCGCTCGGGTTCATTTCTCTGGGCGTGGCCGGCTTTCTTGTGGCGGTGAAGCGGTTGGCGATTCTTCCCGCCCCCTTGCACGCCTGGTACGACATGGCGAGCTACTTCCGGTTCCGGAGGCCCTACATCCGCTGGACCGGTTATTTCAAGTTCGGATATTTCGGCGACGACGAGCCGAAGGCAGTTCAATCTGACTAAGAGCAGGTTTCCCATGAGCAAACGAATCACCGTGGATCCGATCACAAGAATTGAAGGCCACCTTCGCATCGATGTGGAGATCGACAATGGAGCGATCTCCGATGCCTGGGCATCGTGCACCATGTGGCGAGGTATCGAAAAGATTCTTGAAGGCCATGATCCGCGCGAAGCCTGGCTGTACACCCAGAGGTTCTGCGGTGTCTGCACCACCGTGCACGCCATGGCGAGTGTCCGCTCCGTGGAAGACGCGCTGAAGCTGGAGATACCGGCGAACGCGCAGTACATCCGCAACCTGATCCTGATCAACCACGGGCTGCACGATCACCTGGTGCACTTTTATCACCTGTCCGCGCTCGACTGGGTCGATGTTCTGCAGATTCCTAAGGCGGACCCGGCGAAGACCTCGGCGCTGGCGGAAAGCTTGTCGCCATGGACCGGCAATTCCAAGCTGCAGATGAAGGCGGCGCAGGACAAAGTGAAGGGCGTCGCCTCCAGCGGCCAACTGGGAATTTTCACCAACGGCTACTGGGGACATCCGCAGATGCGGCTTAGTCCCGACGTGAATCTTCTCGCTTTCTCGCACTACTTGCAGGCCCTGGAATATCAGCGCAAATCGAACCAGGTCGTCGGAATGCTCGGGGGCAAGACTCCGCATATTCAGAACCTCACGGTGGGCGGGGTCTCCAACGCGATCAATCTGGATAGCCAGGCAGTGCTGGGGATGGAGCGGCTGGAGTCGATCAAGCTGCTGATGGACGAGGTGGCGGCATTCGTGCACCAGGTCTACCTGGTGGACGCCTGCGCGATCGCGGCGTTTTATCCGGATTGGTTCGGTATTGGCAGCGGCGTTCGAAATTATCTCGCCGTGCCCGATCTGCCGCTGGACGCGAGGGGGACCGAGTTCGATTTGCCCGGTGGATACATCGCGGACGGCACCCTGCACAATGTGCGCGTGTTCAAGACGGCGTCGGACCAGCCCTTTCGTGAAGCCGTCGTCGAGGATGTGAGCCACGCGTACTACCACGGGAACGAGCGCCTGCACCCGTGGAAGGGCGAGACGGTCCCCGAATATACGGACTGGGAAGCCGACAAGAAGTACTCCTGGGTGAAGGCGCCACGCTTCGAGGGCAAGCCCGCGCAAGTGGGACCGCTATCGCAGATCCTCATCGGCTATGCCCAGGGACATCCTCTGACCCGCAAGTGGACCGACGCGGCGCTTGAGACCGTATCGACGGTGGCGGGGCGGCGCATCACGGTGAACGACATGCAGTCGACCATGGGCCGTCATCTGGCGCGCGCCATTCGCGCTTGCATGCTGGCGGATCTGGGCCAGAAACACTGGCAGTTGCTGGTCGACAACATTGCCAAAGGAGATCTTGCGGTCCACAATGCGCCGCATTTTCCGAACGGCGAAGTTATGGGCGTAGGAACCCATGAGGCACCACGCGGCACTCTGTCGCACTGGATTGTGATCGAGGGCGGGAAGATCAAGAACTACCAGGCCGTCGTGCCTTCCACGTGGAACGCGAGTCCGCGAGACAGCGCCGGCGCTCATGGACCCTACGAAGCGTCGCTGCTGCACAGCCCGATCGCCAATCCAGAGCAGCCGCTGGAAGTGCTGCGTACTGTCCATTCATTCGATCCTTGCATGGCCTGCGCCTGCCACACCTTCGATCCCGAGGGCAGGCAGATCGCGAAAGTGAAAGTGCTGTGACGCGGGTGATCATTGCCGGGATTGGCAACGTCCTGCTGGGCGACGACGGCGTCGGGCCCTACGTGGTTCAACTGCTGAAGTCACGCTTCGAACTTGACGACGGCGTCGAGGTCGAGGACTTGGGCACGCCCGCGCTCGACATCATCGACTATTTCGCGGGCAAGGACGCGCTGATTGTCGTCGATTCCGTCGACAACGGTGCAGCTCCGGGCACTGTCACGTTGTACCGCAAGGACGACCTGATCCGGCATGCGCCCGCGGTCCGAATGGATCCGCATTCGCCCGCGCTCTCCGAATCTCTGTTTACCGCGGACTTGATGGGATATTGCCCCGGAGAAGTTCTGCTGGTTGGCGTGTCGGGCGCAAACTAT
>Ga0335081_10021741_pt1 | contig 10377 bp, 10 predicted proteins | sample Lox_Sample_35_FD_206713 | JGI IMG/M metagenome (GOLD analysis project Ga0335081, IMG submission 206713) | Soil microbial communities from Loxahatchee National Wildlife Refuge, Florida, United States - Lox_Sample_3.5 | ecosystem: Environmental > Terrestrial > Soil > Wetlands | place: USA...
ATCCTTTGCGCGTTCTGCAGACGACAAAGAGATATCGAGATATGAAATTCTTTCCGAAGCGTCCGTCACATTCATGAATAGTTCCTTTGAAATCAACTTATGCAAAGGTTATCCTATGCAATATCATTAGAGTTACGAAAGGTCTCCGAGATCGTTGTAAGACCCTGTGCTGTCCCTCAAAGCAACTTTCATATGGAACGGAGGGTTGTGCACGATGTGTCATAATTTAGAAACGTAGCATATTTGGCAAAGCGCGTGCGTTTTCGATAGGCAGTTGATGGTACACGATCTTTGCATAAGCTGAATCTTAATAAAAACAAAAAGATGAAACAAACGATATGTTCCATGATTGAATCGTCAGTCAACCATTATCCTTTGAGTGCTCCAGCTGTCAAACCAGCTACGATTTGTCGTTCGGCGAACAGATAGAAAATAACGGCGGGCACCGCGGACAGAGCCACAAAGGCCGCCACCAATGCCAAGTTTGAGCTGTATTGTCCCTGAAATTGCATAGTTCCGAGGGGCAGGGTCCAAAGGTTTTCGCTATCAAGGAGCACCAAGGGAGTGAGCAGGTCGTTCCAACTAACAATCATGGTTAATGCCCCAACCGCTGCTAGTGCCGGGCGCACCAGCGGGAGCAGAACGCGCCAAAAAAAGCCAAACGTCGTACAGCCGTCGATAGAGGCAGCATCTTGTAACTCAATCGGTACCGCAAGGAAGAATCCGCGCAGAATCAAGATATTTCCAGATATGCCAAACGCCGTTTGCACTAAAATCACAGCTATAAGCGTGTTCGTCAGATGCATTTGGCGGATCACGAGGTATACCGGCATAATGGCAACGGTAATCGGAAACATGAGACCTAAGGTGAGAAAATTGAAAGCCAGATCCTTCCCTCTGAATTGCATACGGGCAAAGACAAAGGCGGCCAGGCTGCAAACGAACAGCACACCAACCGTTGATAACGTCATGACAATAAGGCTATTACGCATTAAGACCCAAAACGAGGTTTTCGTTAAAATCTGGACATAGTTATCCCATTGTGGGATATCGGGAGGGGTGTAAGGGTGCAGAAACATTTCCCCATTGGTTTTGAGGCTGTCAAAGCACAGGATCACGATTGGCACGATGATGATGAGCGCGACAAAGGAAAGAACGAGGTACTGGAAAAACCTCGGCATGTGTTTCTTCAAAGCGTCACCTCGATGTCGTTGATCAGTTGCCATGATCATCCTTTCTATATGCCGCCTAGATAGTCTGGTTGGCCTGCAAGTCGCAGATATATTACGGAAAAAGCCAAGCAGATTAGCAGCATCACGAGAGCCACAGCTGACCCATATCCCAGCATGAAGCGCACAAAACCAAAGCGATACATATACGTGGCCATGAATTCGCTGGCGCTAACTGGTCCGCCCTTGGTCATAATCCAGACCAGAGTGAATTGTGTCAGCGAGCCCAAGACGGATAGATAGATAGTGGTACGAATAGTGCTGCTAAGCAATGGAACGGTGATATGGGTAGTTAACTGCCAGCGATTCGCACCATCGATCAAGGCGGCCTCTTCAATTTCCTTTGGTATATTTTGTAAGCCAGCCATATATAACAACATGTGTAATCCAAAATATTTCCAGCTCAAGACAACAAAAACACATAGTAGGACTTGGTGAATATCACTCAAGAAACCCTGAGGTTGTATACCGGGAATGAGAATCAAGAGGGCATTAATAAGACCACGAGATGGATCAGCACTGAAGAGTCCTAACCAGATGATGGCAGTGATGACCTCGGAAAGCACATAAGGCATGAAAAAGATCGCCCGAAAAAATGCCCGCCCAGGCAGGTCACGTCCCACCATAATCGCCAGCGCCAAGGCTAATGGCAATTGCACAATCAGCGAAAGCACAACAATTAGAAAACAGTCCCCCACAGCTCTCATGAAGATTTTATCAGCCAAGATTTGCTTAAAATTATCCAATCCCACAAAGTCTACTGCCGCGCCCATGCCATTCCAATTGAACAAGCTAAAATAAATTGAGCTGAAAATAGGGTAGACAAGAAAAATGAGAAAAAGTATGAAAGCCGGCGCCAAGAACAGAGCAATGGTTAAATGGTCACGAGTTCGGCGAGGAGAGCGAGGCTGTTGATGTGGTTCAGGTATATCTCTTCCGGCTTGAACTGCTTCCATAAATAAATCTCCTTTATTACTTGCTGCAGCGGGGTCGGGCATTGATGACCCGACCCCTATCACATCAGAAATAGCCTAACTTACTTCAGGTTCTGTTTGGCAGAATCTTCAATCGCTTGGGCAGCCTGTTGAGGTGTGGCTGTACCAGCAAAAATGGTCTGCACGGAGTCGTTCAGGGCCGAGCCCATCGCCGGAGGCAAATATTGATCGTAATAAAGCTGGAAGTAGGTTGCATTCGCAACATTCTGCTTTACAGCCAGCATATTGGGGTCAGTCAGGCCGGATTCAGCACCAACGACCGGTGGAATGCCCATGCCTAATTTTGCCATTTGTGCTTCGTTGGCGGCGCTGGTCAGGAATTTAACGAAATCAATGGCTTCGGGTGGTGCGTTCTTGCCAATTGCAAAGCCATTGCCGCCACCAGCAACATCTGTATTTTTGCCAACGCCTCCCTCAACAGCCGGGAAGTTGAAGAAGCCTAGATTAGCAACGCCTTTCTTATCGGCGCTGTCTGCCGTTTCAACAGATGGACCCCACTGACCTGTCAACTCCATAGCGGCTTTCCCGTTTCCGAAGTAACCTTCCATGTCATCGTGGGTTGCGCTAAGGTAACCAGGCTGGAAGGGTTGGAGAGCAATCAAATCCTGGAGTTTCTGGAACGCTTGAACAAATGGGGGGTCCGTGAAGGAGCCCTTTCGAGAATAAGCGGCATCAAAGGCAGGCTCACCGCCGATGCGGGTGGCAAGATACATCCAAATGTGCATGCCAGGCCACTTATCACCTTCGCCCAAAGCGATGGGAGTGATACCAGCGGCTTTAAGTTTCTTTACATCAGTCAGGAAATCGGTCCAAGTGGTAGGTGTATCCGTAATGCCAGCCTTGGTGAAGAGGTCTTTGTTGTACCAAAATCCAACCATACCCATATCCCACGGCACTCCATAGTTCTTGCCTTGGTATGCATACACCGACAAAGCGCCAGCGCCGAAAGTATTTCGCCAAGCGCCATTATCTGCATCAAGAGCCGGGGTGATATCCTGGAGCATACCAGCCTGAACCTGCGAATTCATATCGCCGCCGCCCCATGACTGAAAGATATCAGGGGGATTGCCAGATTGCAAAACAGTGGTTAACTTGGTTTTGAAAGCTTCATTTTCCAATACCGTAATATTGATCGTGACATTCGGGTGAGCGGCCATATATTGACTCGCCAAGCCTTGCCAGAATGATAAGCCTGGGTCAGCGGTTGAGATATGCCACCAATTAATGGTCACCGGTTTTGATGCAACAGTGTTTGTTGCCGCGGGTGCCGCAGTTGGAGCAGGAGGTTGGGTAGCGGCCGGTTGGGCGGGGGGTTGAGTAGGAGCGCTTGTTGCTGCCGTACCACATGCGGCAAGAGCAAAAGCGCCAATGAGCACTATACTCAAAATCGTGTAGATCTTGCGAGACATTTTCTTCTCCTTTTTATTATCAATGCGTTATACTATCAATGTGCGGAGCAATGCTCCTCACGAATGCGCAGGTCTTCCTTCCTCTATCCAAAGTCGAAGAGAGGACCTGCAATTCATTTCTGCCAATGTGAGAGCCTCACCTCCTTTCGATATCCAATACGATTATGAAGACAACCTGTTGATGTAAGAAATATGATCTATTACACCTCCGCATTCTCGCTACAGGAAGTGCGAACAACCAGTTGGGTTTGCATCTTGTAAGTTTGATCTTCGAGCGGCAAGCCATTGATTAGCTTGATCAACATATGGGTGGCGACGTAACCCATTTCGGAAATGAATTGATCGACAGTGGTCAGCCCCATATATTTGGATTCGGTGATATTGTCAAAGCCAACTACCGACAAATCGCGGGGAATCTGCAAGCCCATTTCTTGAGCTACCTGAAAAACGCCAATCGCCATTTGATCGTTGGAAGCAAATATTGCAGAAGGAGGCTGATCAAGCGAAAGAAGCTCTCGTGTGCAACGTATACCGGTTTCGGTAGTGTAGTCACCGGATACGATCAATTGTTCATCCAAAGGAATCCCTGCTCTTTCGAATGCTTCTCGATAACCTTTCAAACGGCGATTTGAGCTCTCTAATCCAGGACGGCCACTAATATAACCAATCCTTTTATGACCTAGCTTGAGTAAGTATTCCATCGCATCGAGCGAACCCTCATAATTGGTTGCATGAACTGCCGGATAATTTGGATGGCTTGATAGCGGGTCAATTGAAACAATTGGTGCGTCTATGTTGAACTCGCCTGCTATGGGCGCAACCAAAATGACACCATCTGAAATGGAATTTGTGAGTAAGGAGACATATTTTTGTTCGTGGGAAGCACTTTCACTCTTTCGCACATCACCAGTGGTATATACCAAAAGATCAAATTCAGATTCAGCTATTGCCCGATTGACTCCCTTCATGACTTCAATGGCAAATGGATAGGCAATATCCGGCATGATCAGTCCCACCAGGTTTTTCTTGCGGCTTCGCATACTGCGCGCCGCCAAGTTTGTTGCATAACCCAAATCTTCAATTACAGAGAGAATGCGAGCCTGCGTTTCGCTTGCAACATCAGACTTTCCGTTTAACACCCGGGATACCGTAGAAACAGACACTCCTGCTTTTTTAGCGACATCGTGAATCCTTATAGCTCTTTTTGACTTTAGCATATTTTTCCTTGTCTAGTTTCGTTCGGTAACGTTACCGGTAACGTTACCGAAATTATGACATGTTTTTTAGAAATTGTCAATTCAAAAATGAGAGAGTTGGTTCAGCTGGTTGGCTGGCTTAATTATATGAGGTAAAAAAATACAACTTCAATCTATAATCTATCAAACCAACAGAAAAGTGCATGGCTTTTTGCCCATAATGTGTTGATGATTGGGAGTCCGGGCGCTGGCAAAACTTTATTAGCGCGCGCCATGCTCGGCATCTTACCGAAACTATCCGTCGAGGAATCATTGGAAGTGACGCGCGTGGATTATCAAAAGTTGAGCAGTGATCGCCTAGGCGAATCGTCTGATGCGATTCGTTGCCGCGTTGAAGCAGCGAGACAAAAACAGTGTGAACGATTCTCGAATATCAAATCAGCTAATATCGTTGCCAATGCCGATATGCGCGTGGTGGAGATTCGTCAATTCTGCAAATTGGATGAAGCGGAGGAGAGACTGATCCTTGCCACAATGGGGCAGATGAATCTATCGGCACGAGGATATCATCGCGTGCTGAAGTTGGCGCGCACGATTGCGGATCTGGCTGGAAGCGAACAGATTCAAGCCGCGCATCTGGCGGAAGTATTGCAGTACCGGCCAAAGTTGATGATAGGATAAATCAGCTGATTTATTCCATGGAACGAATCAGATTGAGCGGTTCTTTATTGTATGCCACCTTCTCGAAATGCGGCATACGCCAAAAGTTATCGGTGGAGTAGCGGGCGAAGCCTCCGCCGACCATGTCATACATGCCGCCGCGCGCCATGGCTCTCAACGCGTGAAGTGCGGTATTTAGAATTTTCTCGCTGCCAGTTGTCTCTGATAAAGATTTGTGAAATAAATATTCAATCGTCATCGGTTGAGGGAACTTCGGCGCCGAGCCCCAGCCGCCATAACCCCAATCATACTTTTCAAGAATCGCTGTAGTGATTTGATCCAAGTTGTCTTGTGAAAGACCAGCATTTTGCTTTTCGATGGATAAAGTTTGCTGAAGGTGTTGAACGAGTTGGTCCCCGACGCGATCGATTTCGCCGCGTTCGTTTTGCCAGGCATTGGAAATGCCGAGCAAAACATCGTGGAAGCATGGCTGGTTGTAACGCAGCGTAGGCGGAAAATAGGTTCCCGCATACAACGGATGCAGATCGGGCGTGAGAAAAACTGACATGGGCCAACCGCCCGCACCGGTCATAGCTTGAGTTGCTTGCATGTAGATGCCGTCAAGGTCAGGACGCTCTTCGCGATCTACCTTGATACAAATAAAATGTTGATTCATGATCGCAGCGATGGCTGGGTCCTCAAAAGATTCATGCGCCATCACATGACACCAGTGACACGCCGCATATCCGATGCTGAGAAAAATTGGTTTGTTTTCGGCGCGCGCCTTTGCCAAAGCTTCTTCGCCCCAGAGATACCAATCCACAGGATTATTTGCGTGTTGGAGTAGGTAAGGGGATATAGAATTTATAAGATGATTCATGGCGAATATTATAATGGTTCTGACCGCCGAACCATAATTATAACTTAGATGCGATTGCTGTAGAAGAAGCGTTCTATTGTAATGTGAATTCTTTATGCTATACTAAATTCATCTAAAACGTCATCTTTCATCTAGGAGGTAAGAATGCAAACGGGCAATAAAAAGATATTTCTATTGGTCGGCTTAACTATAGCCATGGCTTTTGGGCAGTCAGCCTGCGCTGCTTCAACTCCAGTTCCTCCAATCCCAACTGTCATTGTAAATACACCCACTCCCGAATTCACCTCAACTCCAAAAGCCACCTTCACTGCCACCGCAACTCCAACGGCCACAGTTACGTTCACGCCTGCAGTAACGGCAACACAATTACCGGAAATTACCCCTGCGGCAGATGGTACGGGAAATGTTGTCGGGCTGGTCCTATGGGATAGTCAACCAGTTACCCAATCAACCGTAAGACTATGTGAAACATGGTATTCGTATTCTGGATGTGGCGGCACAAAATACATAGCTCAGACTGACGAAAATGGTTATTTCGTATTTTCGAATGTAGTACCTGGTCAGTATCAAGTTGTGACAACTGTAGAGAACACTAATATAATTCTATTATATGTTAATAAGCAACAATCCAATCAGCAACAGGTTATTGCGGGTAAAAATCTAGTTCTTGACCCCTGGAATACATGGAAACTTGATCTTCATCCTGTTTTTCCAAAAAATGGACAGACTGTTTCTGACGTGCCTCCGACTTTTAAATGGGACCCTTATCCGGATGCGGCTTATTACAAGATTTCCGTCGGTAAAGAGAACAATGATTCGACTACAGATTGGATTTTGGAGAATGAAAGAGTCGATGGAACGGAATTTACGCCTAAAGACTCCTTGATGAATTGTACATATGACTGGGATGTGCAAGCATTTAATATTCAGGGAACAATAATTTCAGAATTTGCACCTCCAACATTTTCTGGAACGATATTTTATCAACATTTTAAGATTACCAATGGAGAAGGAACTTGCTAGTATTGCGAACAGTTTAGGCGTGATTGCTGAGTTTCTAAGTGGTAAATGGTGATTCATTAAAACGCTCCTGCATCAGGAGCGTTTTAATGTTAAATAAAATGCGATGTTATGCTTATTTTATTTCACAGTTACTACTAAAGTATAGTTCACTTCCTTACCAGGAATCTGAGGCACAATATCAATGATGTAATCCTGAGAAATAGGAAGTTTCATGCTGAAGGTTGTTGCGCCGGTTACGGAACGAATGTATGGCTGGCCATCGCTGAATCCGTAAACCGTTAATGCGGCATCTTTGCCAACACCGTTCAAGTCAACTTCCATATACTGAGCCTGTTGGGCAAAGATGACATAGGAAACAACGTACCCTCCTGCAGTCGTGCCTGACAGGATGGCATTGTTTTTGCCGATTGCAAAACTGATGCGGGCCGGCGTTTCTATGGTTAGCGTAAAGTTTTCAGAGGACGCGCCGCTGATCACCGTAATGTAATAATCTTCTGAAACAGGCAATAATGTATTTAGATTTTGTCCATGGTTAAGTAGGGATGTGCCGCCTGCCGTTTTGATCGTCATCGTGACATCATGATTATATGAATCAACCATGGCGATCATCGGCTGTCCTTGCGCGGCGTTGAGAACATAATATAGACTCTGGCCGGGCTGGATGGTTCCGGTCACAACACCGGCGGTGGCGTCGGCGAGGAAGTTGATGCGGGTCGCGGCGGGCAGGACCGGAGTCGGAGGCAGAAGCGGAAAGGTGGGAGATGGAACAGCAATCGGCGGCATTGAAGTCGGCGTGGCTTGGGCTTGTATCGCTTCCATCGTCGCGGCAACCACCGTTGCAATATCGTTGGGTGAAGTCGTTGATATTGCGGAATTCGAGCCGGAACATGCGGCAATCGCAACGAAGGTTGCAAGCAAAGCAATAAATAGTTTCCAAAGATTGAAAAAAGATTTCATGAAAAATCTCCTTGTTGAAAAGTATATGGATTAACCAAAACACTAGACGTGTTAAGATGACGATTTGTTTCGCACTGAATCAAAAAACTCGAAGGCCGCAAAGCCTTCGAGTTTTTTGATTCAGGATTAGTTTGTCGCGAACACCGGGTCTTTCATCTGCGTGACGACCAGCAGGCTGATAAATAACAGCCCGACTGCCAGCAAAAGCGATGGTGTGAATGAACCGTTGGAACTTTTCATGGCAACCATGAGGTAGAAGAAGCCGATAGATGTCTGACCGAACAGTTGAATCAACCCGTTGGAAGTTCCTTCCGGGGTGGGGTGGACAATCTCGGCTCCGTATTGAAAACCAACCGGGGCGAGGCCAACCAAGAAAAAGCCCAGCCAAAATCCTGAGGTCATCAACAACCAATAACTTGTTGCATAAGCCAAGCCAAGCATACCGGGAATGGCAAGTAGGATTCCAAGAAACAAAAACCGCCGACGCTTCCGCTGTCTATCGGAGAAGTAGGATAGAACTACCGCGCCAAGAATACTGCCGACTACGATCAAAGCGCCAAGCGTGCCGGCATCCGTTGACGTGAAACCGCGCGGCAGGATGATGTCTTCGACCAGGGATGAAACGCCGTTAAAGATGGCAAGCGCAACGAATGCAATAAATATCAAGAGCCAAAAATCCTTGACGGTAAGCGCATGTTTCAAACCATCAAACATCACCGAACGGGCGTCCTGGCCGGGAGGGCAAGGAGGCGTGGGCGGCTTATCGCGCGCCAACAATAAGAAGAGCAGAGTCGAAAATGCAGCGATGACTCCAAAGATCAATTGCTGGGTCTGGATGGACATGCCGCCCTGTAAAAGAATCGGAGGCACGGCTTCGCCAATGGCAATGCCAAGCAGGTTGGAAAGTGTGACTAATCCAACCATGGTGGCGCGATCTTCAACTCCGAACCAATGCGCCGCGAATTTTGTCCATGAGTTGAGCAGGAAAGGTTGAGCCAAGGCAATCCCGGCTGTGATCCAAAAGACCTGTGTGTAATTCACCGCAAAACCGCGTAAGACGCCAAAGACCGCCATCAGGACCGCGCCAAAACCTATGGTGATATAAATGCCGTAGGTGTCAATTGCCCACGAGGCGGGAATGGACAAAACCAAATAGGCAACTAGCCACGAAGTTACTGCTAGCGCGGCAATTTGAGTATCGGAAACACTGTAAAATTTCGCGGCTTGGGTGAGGATGGGTGCGTAGGAAATCCACAAGATTTGAAGGGTGAGGTTGACGAACATGGTAACCGCCAGCACCACCCAGCGATATCCATACACACGATAACCTTTATCAGTCATGTTTTCTCCGGTTTAATGGATGGAATTTTAGCACAGAGTTAAAAACCCCGATGCTTTGAATTGGTTGCAATTGTATAGATTAATCATTCGCCCAGTTCGTACGCGCTCTTGAGCCAGCTGATCAACTCATCATCAATCTCATTCGGCGATGTCAATTTAAGTTCGTTATGGAATCTCCTTGCCGAAATCTGTTCGCTCTTCTGAATGCGCGGGCTCTTGATCTTGTAATCTGTCCGGATGTTGAGCCACAACGCGTCCTTGCGCGTGGACACGCCTGCCAGCGCAGTGCCATGCACGATGTGAATGGATGTCTTCTTCGGCTCTTCGACGATGGGACCGAATCCCTTGATCGTCTTTATCAACCGGTCATAGATTTCGCGGACGACGGGAGACTTGCCTTCAAAGTGATTTGCGATGGTAAATTCGTTTGATTTGCTCATAGTGTTTCTTAATTGGCATGATAATGAAGTCAAGATATTAAGCGACTTCAGGTTCCAATTTAAACCTTGAATCGCTTGATATCATCGGGTTGAGCTTCTTCAAGTCTAAAACTTGATATGTCCACATCATTTAGTAATCGATAATAATTTACTGCTTTATCTCCGGCGGAAGTTATTTCAACCTTAACGACATATCTTCCAGGCAAAAGTTTCCATTTTTGATTTCTCCATGCTGGCTTACTGAAAT
>Ga0335081_10021742_pt1 | contig 10377 bp, 10 predicted proteins | sample Lox_Sample_35_FD_206713 | JGI IMG/M metagenome (GOLD analysis project Ga0335081, IMG submission 206713) | Soil microbial communities from Loxahatchee National Wildlife Refuge, Florida, United States - Lox_Sample_3.5 | ecosystem: Environmental > Terrestrial > Soil > Wetlands | place: USA...
CCGCCGCCCCGCCGGCGCAGCTCAGGCCGCCTCGGCGTGCTGGTTGACCTCGTTCTGGGCGAGTTCGGTCAGCGCCGCGTCGGTCTCCTTCTCCTCCGCGAGCGTTTCGTCGATGAGCTTGACCGCCTCGTCGAGACCGAGCTCGGCCGCCCAGGTCTTCAGCGTGCCGTAGCGCGAGATCTCGTAGTGCTCGACCGCCTGGGCGGCGGCGAGCAGGCCCGCATCGAGGGCGGGCGTGCCCTTGTACTCCTTCATCACCTCCTGGCCTTCCTCGATGATGCCGACGATCGCATCGCAGGTCTTTCCCTGCGGCTTGTGCTCGATCTCGCCGAAAACCTGTTCGAGGCGCGCCACGTGCTCCTCGGTCTCGCCTTCGTGCTTCTCGAACGCGGCGCGCAATTGCTCCGATTGCGCCGCCTTCGCCATCTTGGGCAATGCGGTGAGGATCTTCTTCTCCGCAAAATAGATGTCCTTCAGCGTGTCGTGAAACAGCTCACGCAGCGTCTTCTCCTTGGCCATGATCGTCTCCTGCTGTTGGCCTCTGGCGATGGTTCGAGGGACCTCGCTGCTTCCTTCATGTCAGTGCGTTGTGAGCGTCGCCGCGTGCTTGCAGCTGCCCTCGATGGTGATCGATACGGTGTAGCCCTGCTTGATGGCATTCGACGCCGGGCCGATCGCCGCCTCGAAGGCCGCCTCCTTGGTGTCATATGGACCGGCCATCTCGCCGTCGTGCTCGACACCCCAGGCGCCGTAGTGGCGACCGATCTTGTATGCTGCGACCGTCATGGTTCATCTCCTGCACACGCGAAATGGCGCCGCCGCCGTCGCCAGTCGCGCAGGCCTGCGCGCGCATCAGCGATTCTCCGCCGGCCAATCAGAATCTTACGAATCAACTTGGCAGCGCCGCATGTGTTCCAGGCCGGGTCGGCCTGCGGACCCGGCTCGGCCGGCCATGTGCCAAAACGAACTCGGCTTTTTGCGTCCTTAAGGGAAACACTGCGGGCGCCGTTTGTTGACCATCGGGAGAGATGCGCCCCGGGGACCGGCGGATGACGCGCTTGCGCGAGAGCGTGCGTTGCGTGCAATGGCAGCCGCTCGGTTGAGCGCGCCGCGCTAGATTTCCTTCATGACCTGCGCATAGGCGATCAACGCAAAAAGTGCGGTACCGCCGATCACGTTGCCGATCAGCGCCGGAACGAAGAAGTCCGTCACCAGCGCCCACCAGCCGAGGTCGCCGTGCAGCGCGAGCAGGAACGCCTCGACGCTTCCCGCCACGATATGCACGAAGCCGCCCGCCGCGATCAGATAGGTCATCAGCACGACCACGTGGAATTGGGTGTTTTCGGCGCCCGGCAGCAGCCACACCATCGCGGCGACGAGGAAGCCGGCGGCGATTCCCTTGAACACCATCTCGAACCAGCCGTGATCCAGGAGTTGCCGGCTGATGGCGAGCATGCCGTCGCGCAGTTCGGGCGTCAGCGCCGGCGTGTAGATGGAGATTGCGGCCGCGAACAGCGTGCCGGTCATGTTGGCGGCGAGCACCACCGCCCACATCCGGCCGAGGTTTTGCAGGTTGCGCAGCGTCGGCGCGGCCATGACCGGCAGCACGACCGTGATGGTGTTCTCCGTGAACAGCTGCTGGCGCGAGAGGACGACCATCACGAAGCCGACCACGTAGCCGAGGCTCGCCACGAGGGGGCGCCACGGCGCGTCCGGCAGACGCGTCAGCAGGATGGCTTGCGTGAGCAGGGAGAAACTGATCGAGAGGCCGGCCGCGACGCCCGACCACCACAGCGAGGTGACCGGCCGCACCATCTCCTCCTCGCCCAGCCGCCGCACGACTTCATAGATCACCGGCGTGCGCGGGCTCGAGCGCTCCTCGACGTGCTCGACTTCCCGCGCGGTGATGCCCTGTCCCTCGCTCGTTTCCGCGCTGGTGCGCGCTTTTGCGTCCGCGCGCGGGGGCTCGCGGGGATGCGCGGCGCTCATCGGGCGCTCAAGGGCGGATCAGCGCGAGACCGCTCTCGGGGTCCTGCGCTTTCAGGAGATGCGCCGGCGGCTCCGTCACGATCACCTCGAGCGTTGGGCGCACATGCGCCTCGGCGAGATGCCCGGCGAGCGCGCTGCCGTTCCGCCGCCCGAGCACCACATGAATGTGCAGCGCGGGCTTTCCGTCCGGCGACAGCGCGACGTCCCCGACCAGCGACGCGACCTCGACCTGCTCGTCGACCGGGATCGGCTGATATTCCTTGGTGTCCCAGTCGAAATAGTGGAGCCGCGCATCGCTCAGCGCCCCGATCCCGGTGATCTGGGCGGCGGAGATCCGCTCCTTCTCGACGAAGATCTGCAGACAGCCCATCGCCTCATCGCCGGTCTGCAGCACGACCGCGAAGGTGCGTTGGCCGTCCGTGTCGTTGAGAAGCTTGCATCGCATGGGGCGCCTCCGGCGCTGCACCACGTCATCGCGAATCTGACGCAAAGGTTCCCAGCTCCCGGCGCGCATCTCGGGCGAGGAGCCGGTTCCGGCACCGGAACGAAACAGGTTGCGGCGAATTGACCCGTCAACTTCCGCTGTCACAGCGGAGTTCCACAGGAGAGTCCCTCATGAAAAGTGTCTTGCTCGCGGCATCAGCGATGATGGCGCTCGCCGCCCTCGGCTCGGCCAATGCCCAGAATGCCGGCCCGACCTACAGCAACTCGATCCATCAATCGGCCGGCGACCGCGACGCCCGCGGCACTCCGAAATACTATCATTCCGAGCGATTGTACCATCGGCATGGCCGTTACGTCCGCGCCGCACCGCGATCCACCACCGGCGCCGGTCCATCGGGACCGTTCTACGACAACTCGATCCATCAATCGTCCGGCGGTCGCGATGCGCGCGGCACGCCGAAATACAACGAGGAGAAATAGCCGGCCGCCGTTCAGGCGGCAGTCGGATCGGGAGCACCCGGCAAACGGCGCGTTTGCCGGGTGTGTGCATTTTGCGATGCAGCGCATCCTGTTCCCTCGATCCGCCCGTCCGATGCCGCACACACGCCCTGGAACGGATGCGGTATTTGAGCGGTTACCACCTCGCGGCGGGGGTTTTGCGGTTGCTTGCGCAGGAGCGAACCATGGCAAAGCCGACGGCCGGCGACGTGCTCGTTGAAACTCTGATCGACTGGGGCGTGGATACGGTCTTCGGAATCCCCGGCGACGGCATCAACGGCATCATCGAATCGCTGCGCACCCGTCAGGATCGCATTCGCTTCATCCAGGTCCGCCACGAGGAGGCGGCGGCGTTCGCGGCCTGCGCCTACGCCAAATGGACCGGCAAGCTCGGCGTCTGTATCGCGACCTCCGGTCCCGGCGGCATCCATCTGCTCAATGGTCTCTACGACGCCAAGCTCGACGGTCAGCCGGTGCTCGCCATCACGGGGCTTCAGTTCCACGACCTGGTCGAAACCTTTACGCAGCAGGATGTCGAGCTCGACAAGCTGTACATGGATGTCTGCGTCTACAACGCGCGCGTGATGGGTCCGGCGCATGTGGAGAACGTCGTCGAGCTCGCCTGCCGCACCGCCCTCGCCTACCACGGCGTGGCGCACGTCACCGTCCCGGTCGATATGCAGTCGACGCCGGTGAGCTCCGATCGTCGCTCCGAACGCAACGTCGCGCACCACGTCTCCGACCTCATGGCGTATTCGAGCCGCCTGCCGAGCGAGGAGCAGCTCACGCGCGCCGCAGATGTCCTCAACGCCGGCGGCAAGACCGTGATCCTCGCCGGCCGCGGCGCCATCGGCGCCGGGCGCGAGCTCGTCGCCGTGGCCGAGCGCCTCGCGGCTCCGATCGCCAAGCCGCTGCTCGGCAAGGCCGCGGTGCCGGACGACAATCCGTACTGCATCGGCGGCGTCGGCCTGCTCGGCACCAAGCCGGCGCAGGAGGCGCTCGAAGGATGCGACACGCTGCTGATCGCCGGCAGCTCGTTTCCCTACATCGAGTTCTATCCCAAGCCCGGCAAGGCCAAGGCGGTGCAGATCGATCTCGACCCGAAGCGCATCGGCCTGCGCTATCCGGCCGAGGCGGGTCTCGTCGGCGATACGGCGCGCGTCCTGCAGGCGCTGTTGCCGCGGCTCAAGCCGCGCCAGAACCGGGCGTTTCTCGACAAGGCCCAGACCGGAATGAAGGCGTGGGACGAGCTGATGGTCGAACGCGGGACCCGGAAAGACAAGCCGATGAAGCCGCAGGTGGTCGCGCACGAGCTCAACAAGCTGCTCAGCGACGACGCGATCGTCGCGACCGACTCCGGCACGATCACGACCTGGATCGCGCGGCACCTCACGATCCGCGGCAACATGATGTTCTCCTGCTCCGGCAACCTCGCCACCATGGCGTGCGGCCTGCCCTACGCGGTGGCCGCCGCGGTGGCGCATCCGGGCCGGCAGGTCGTCGCCTTCGTCGGCGACGGCGGCCTCACCATGCTGATCGGCGAGCTCGCGACCTGCGTGAAGTACCAGTTGGACATCAAGATCGTGGTGATCAAGAACAACTCGCTCGGCCAGATCAAATGGGAGCAGATGGTCTTTCTCGGCAACCCCGAATACGTCTGCGACCTCCAGCCGATCGATTTCGCCACGGTGGCGCGCGGCTTCGGCGTGCAGAGCTTCTCGGTCGACGATCCCGCGCAGTGCGGCGAGGTGCTGCGCCGCGCGCTTGCGACGCCCGGCCCCGTGCTGGTCGAAGCGGTCGTCGATCAGAACGAGCCGCCGATGCCGCCGAAGGTGACACTCAAGCAGGCGGCGCACCTCGCCGAGTCGCTCGCCCGCGGCACACCGGCGGCCGGCGACATCGCGTTGACCATCGCGTCCGATACGGTGCGCGAGCTGGTGTGAGGGGGCGAGCCCGAAGCCGCCATGCAACATGCGCTTGCCGTCATCGATCGCGTCGAGGGATGGGCCCTTCGTGTGCCGACCGATGCGCTCGAGGCGGACGGAACATTCGCGTGGGACCGCACCACTCTGGTGATGGCCGAGGTCCGGGCGGCCGGGGCGACCGGGATAGGCTACAGCTATGCGGGCGCCGCGGCCGGACAGCTGATCAACGCGGTGTTCGCAAAGACGCTCGTCGGCGACGATGCCTTCGCGATCCCGCGGCTGTGGGACGCCATGGTGAGTGCGGTGCGCAATCTCGGCTGGCGCGGGCTTTGCGCCAACGCGATCTCGGCGGTCGACGTCGCGCTGTGGGATCTCAAGGCGAAGCTCCTGCAGCGGCCGCTCGTCCAGCTGCTCGGCGCCGCCCGCGCGTCGGTGCCGATCTATGGCAGCGGCGGCTTCACGTCCTATTCGCGCGAGCGCCTCGCCGAGCAGCTCGCCCGCTGGGTCGAGCAGGACGGCTGCCGCTGGGTCAAGATGAAGGTCGGCACCGATCCGGCGCGCGATACGGAGCGGGTCGAGACAGCGCGCGCGGCAGTCGGCACGGCCGGGCTGTTCGTCGATGCCAATGGCGCCTTCGCGCGCAAGGAGGCGCTCGCCTTCGCGGAACGGATCGCCGAGCTCGGCGTGAGCTGGTTCGAGGAGCCGGTCTCCAGCGACGACCTCGAGGGCCTGCGGCTCATGCGCGACCGCGCGCCGGCCGGCATGGAGATCGCGGCGGGCGAATACGGCTACGAGCCGTTCTACTTCCGCCGCATGCTGGAGGCCGGCGCCGTCGACGTCTTGCAGGCGGACGCCACGCGCTGCTGCGGCATCACCGGCTTCCTGCGCGCGGCCGCGCTCGCCGATGCCTACGCACTCCCCCTGTCCGCTCACACGGCCCCGGCGGTTCACCTGCACGTCTGCTGCGCGGCACCTCGCGTGCGCCACGTCGAATGGTTCCACGACCTCGTGCGCATCGAGCACATGCTGTTCGATGGCGCCCCGGTGCCGGCGCACGGAGCTATCGCTCCGGATCTGTCGCGGCCGGGCCTCGGCCTGGAATTCAAGCGCAGCGACGCCGCGCGGTTCGCGGCTTGAACGGGAGGAGCGGGGCGGCGAACCAGCGGAGGACCGCATGGCCCATACGTTCGAGGTCGATCATCGCAAGGCCGCGCGCCACCCGCCTTACCGCGTGACGCGCACGCCCGCCGGACGGATCACGAGCGCCTTCGAACCCTCGCCGCCGGAACATCATGCGCTCGCCCGCGAGCTTTCCGGCGCGATCGCCGGAGAGGTGCGCTTCGACAATGGCAGCCGCGCGCTCTATGCGACCGACGCCTCGAGCTACCGCCAGGTACCGATCGGCGTGGTGATCCCGCGCAGCATCGACGACGTCATCGCGACCGTCGACCTGTGCCGCCGGCACGGCGCGCCGCTCCTGCTGCGGGGCGGCGGCACCAGCCTCGCCGGCCAGGGCTGCAACGTCGCCGTCCTGGTCGACTTCTCGAAATATCTCCATCGCATCATCTCGCTCGATCCGGGCCGGCGCATCGCCAAGGTCGAGCCGGGCTGCGTGCTCGATGCGCTGCGCAACGCGGCCGAGGAGCACCACCTCACGTTCGGCCCCGATCCGTCGACCCACGACCACAACACGCTCGGCGGCATGATCGGCAACAATTCCTGCGGCGTGCATTCGGTGATGGCCGGCCGCACGTCGGACAACGTCGAGGCGCTGGACATCCTCACCTACGACGGCGTGCGGATGACGGTGGGCCGGACCGGCGACGACGAGCTGCGCGCGATCCTGGCCGCGGGCGGCCGCCGCGCCGACATCTATCGGGCGATGATCGACCTGCGCAATCGCTACGAAACGCTGATCAAGGAGCGATTCCCAAAAATCCCGCGCCGCGTCTCGGGCTACGAGAACCTCGACGAGCTGCTGCCCGAGAAGGGCTTCAACGTGGCGCGGGCGCTGGTCGGCACCGAGGGCACCTGCGTCACCGTCCTCACCGCGACGGTCAACCTCATCCCGAGCCCGCACAAGCGGGTCCTGGCGGTGATCGCTTTTCCGGACATCTTTGCGGCTGCCGACGCCGTTCCCGAGATACTCGAATACGGCCCGATCGGCCTCGAGGCGATCGACGACCTCTTTGTCAAGTTCGTGCGGCGCAAGCATCTCGACACCGACAAGATCAAGGAGCTGCCGGACGGCGGCGGCTGGCTGCTGGTCGAGTTCGCGGCCGACGATGATCGCGGCAACGATGCGGCCGAGCGGCTGGTGCGCGCCTGCGAGCAGAAAGGCCATGCCGCCAAGCTCCTTGCCGATCCGGCCGAGCAGGCCAAGCTCTGGGCGGTGCGCAAGGACGGCTTGCCGGCGACCGCCAAGATCGAGGGCTGGCCCGAGACCTATGAGGGGTGGGAGGACTCGGCGGTGCCGCGGGAAAATCTCGGGCGCTACTTGCGCGATTTCAAGGCGCTGCTCCACGCGCACGGCTACGAGTCGTCGGTCTACGGCCACTTCGGCGATGGCCTCGTGCACTGCCGCATCGATTGCGATCTGCGCACCGAGCCTGGCGTCGACAACTGGCGAAGCTTCCTCGATCAGGCCGCCGACCTCGTGGTGCGCTACGGCGGCTCGCTCTCGGGCGAGCACGGCGACGGCCAATCCAAGGCCGAGCTGCTCGGCAAGATGTACGGTCCCGAGCTGCTCGCCGCATTTCGCGAGTTCAAGGCGATCTGGGATCCCGATTGGAAGATGAATCCCGGCAAGATCGTCGATCCGTTCCCGATCACGTCCAATCTGCGCGTCGGCCCGCTCTATCAGCCGCCCGAGGTCACGGGCCATTTCGCCTATCCGGAGGACCACGGCAGCTTTACCCGAGCGACCCAGCGCTGCGTCGGGGTCGGCTCCTGCCGTCGGCGCAACAGCGAGCACGGCATCATGTGCCCGAGCTACATGGCGACCGGCGAGGAGCGCTACAGCACCCGCGGACGGGCGCGCCTCCTGTTCGAGATGCTGCACGGCGGCCCGATCGCCGATGGCTGGCACAGCGCCGCCGTCGAGGAAGCGCTCGACTTCTGCCTCGGCTGCAAGGGCTGCAAGAGCGATTGTCCGGTCGGCGTCGACATGGCGACCTACAAGGCCGAGTTTCGCGCCCACCATTATGCGTGGCGGCCGCGCCCGCGGGCCGCCTATTCGATGGGACTGATCCACCGCTGGGCGCACCTCGCCGCCAAGGCGCCGAACCTCGCGAATGCGCTCATGCAGACGCCCTGCATCGCCCCGCTCGCGAAGTGGATCGGCGGGATCGCGCCGCGGCGGACGATCCCGCGCTTCGCCGAGCAGACGTTCGCGACCTGGTTCCATCAGCGCGCCGACGCGCGGGTGGCCGGTCAGCGCGTGCTGCTTTGGCCCGACACCTTCAACAACCACTTCCGCCCGCAGACCGCGATCGCGGCCACGCGCCTGCTGGAAAACCTCGGCTTCCAGGTCGCGATCCCCGACCAGCCGCTGTGCTGCGGCCGACCACTGTACGACTGGGGCATGCTCGACGCCGCCAAGCGCCTGTGGCACCGGACCATGGCCGGCTTGCGCGCCGAGATCGAGCGCGGCACGCCGATCGTCGGCCTCGAGCCCGCCTGCGTCAGCGCATTCCGCGACGAATTGCCGGGCCTGTTTCCGCAGGACGAGTCGGCCAAGCAGTTGAGTCGCCAAGTCTTGTTCTTCAGCGAGTTCCTCGACCGGCACGTCGAGCCGGCGGTGCTGCCGCGCATCGCGGGCCGCGCCGTGGTTCAGTTCCACTGCCATCACCATGCGGTGATCAAGACCGAAACGGAGCAGCGCCTGCTCGCGCGACTCGGCCTCGAGCATGAGATCCTGCCCTCCGGATGTTGCGGCATGGCGGGCGCGTTCGGATTCGAGGCGGCGAAGTACGATGTGTCGATCGCCGCCGCCGAGCGCGTCCTGTTGCCGCGGCTGCGGGCGACGCCGCCGGAGACCTTCGTGCTGGCCGACGGCTTCAGCTGCCGCGAGCAGATCGAGCAGTGCACCGGCCGGCGCACGCTGCACCTCGCGGAGGCGATGATCCGGCCCGGGTGAGACGGAATTGTCCACATATCCACCGGTAAATCGGTGCCTGCGGATTGGATGCGCGGCCGCAGATCGGTATGTTTTTGCCCACGCGGGAGTCGGAGCAGCGTCCGGACGATTCGCACATGGCAGCAGACAAGCCCATCAGCGTCGGCGACTGGCTCGATCAGTTCGTCGATCTCGACACCTACATCGCCAATGGCGGGCAATTGCTCGACCTGCCGATCAATGCGTTGGACATGGTGCATCCCAGCATGGTCGAATCGCTCGTCAGGCGCATGAGCGAGGAGCGGATGAACCATCTGGCGCGCTTCCGCGACCGGCGGCCCAATCCGGCGCAGCAGCGCGACCGCGCCGGGGGCGAGACGACGGCCGAGCCTGAAGCCGCCCCGGTCTCCGAGAGCGCGCCCAAGGACGTGCACTGAACTCCCCGGAATCTTTTTTGCCCGGCTTGCGGGCGCTGGTCGACGTTGCGCCGGCAACGTGCGCGCCATGATCGCAGGACGTCACCATGACCAGGCCGGCACCGATTCGTCTCTCCTTAACGGTCGCGGTCATGACGCTGTTCGGTATCCAGGCTCCGGGCGCCCAGCCGAGCGCTCCGAACTCCGGACGGCCGGCGTTTGGACCTGCCACGGACGATCTGCAAAAGCTCGTCGCACGACTTCAGGCATGTTGGGACGTGCCTGCCGCAGTGATCAAATCGCGCGAACTCGTGGTCAGACTGCGTATCTACCTGAAGCCGGACGGGTCGCTCGCCGTCCCGCCCGCTATCGTCAATACGAGCCAGGACCCGTTATTTGCCATCGCCGCACAGAGCGCGGTCCAGGCGGTCAGCAAATGCGCGCCGTTCAGCTTTCTTCCTGCGTCGAGCTATGCCATCTGGCGCGTTGTCGAAGTGGCGTTCGATCCACGCCAGCTCCCCGATGATAAGCCGAAGTGACAGCGCGACAACCGCCGGCACTCAGCGCACCTTGAACACGAGCTTGCCGCGGAAATGCCGGCCCTCGCTCACCCGATGGGCATCGGCGGCGTCGGCCAGGCGATAGAGCTCGATCGCGGGCGGCTTCACGACGCCGGCCTGATAAAGCTGTGCGACCCTTTCCATGTGCCGCCGCGTCCGGTTGACGGCCGGCCGCAGCGACGCGACGTCGTCGCGCGGCGGCTTTGGCGCTTGCGCGCCCGACGCGATGAAGGCGGCGCGGCCGCCCGGTTTGAGCACGAGGAACGATTTCTGCGCGACGTCGCCGCCGACGGTCTCGAACACCGCGTCGCAGTTCTTCACCACCTGGGTGAAATCCTTCGCGTTGTAGTCGATCACCTCGTCGGCGCCGAGGCCGCGCACATAGTCGAGATTTGCGGCGCTGGTGGTCGTGATCACACGGGCGCCGA
>Ga0335081_10021743_pt1 | contig 10376 bp, 4 predicted proteins | sample Lox_Sample_35_FD_206713 | JGI IMG/M metagenome (GOLD analysis project Ga0335081, IMG submission 206713) | Soil microbial communities from Loxahatchee National Wildlife Refuge, Florida, United States - Lox_Sample_3.5 | ecosystem: Environmental > Terrestrial > Soil > Wetlands | place: USA: Florida...
CCCGCAGACCGCAGCCTTGGCCAACTCCCGGGAATCCCGGCTCCCGCACTCTTCAAAACGTTCTGTAAGCCCGAATTCCAACCCCCCTGACTGAGTTGTCGGCTATGTCGTGAGAAATTCGGGCTAAAGGCGGAGCCCGTCAAAGCCGGAATACAGTTAGGTCTGAAACCGCTCTGGCCTTACACCACTTCGTGGGTTTTCTTCAGCTTTCGCAACAATGAGGTGGGATGGATGCCGAGGATGCGAGCGGCGTGGGTTTTGTTCTGGCCGGTCGCGGTCAACACCTGATGAATGTAGCGGTCTTCCAGCTCCCGCAGCGAGACGAACTGATCGCCGGTAGGCGAGACGTCGAAGGACGATAGTTTCTCTTCGTCGGACGGCGCTTCCAGGTAATCGCGCACCTCTTCCGGCAGGTCTTCTGCGGTGATCTGGCTCTCGTTCGAGAGGATCATGGTGCGCTCGATGACGTTGCGCAGCTCGCGAATGTTGCCCGGCCAGGGATAGCGCTGCAACAGCTCGGCCGCGGCCGCACCGAAGCCCACGAAATTCTTCTTCAGCTCTTTGTTGAAGAACTGCATGATATCGAGCCCCAGCGGCAAGATGTCCTCGCGCCGCTCGCGCAACGGTGGAATGAACAGCGGCACCACATTCAGGCGGTAGTACAAATCCTCGCGGAACTCACCCTTGGTGACCGCTTCTTTCAGGATTTTGTTGGTCGCGGCGATAATGCGCACATCCACCTGGATCGGCTTGGTCCCTCCCAGACGCAGAAAGTTGCCCTCTTCCAGAACGCGCAGCAGTTTGGCTTGCAGGCTGGCGGAGGTGTTTCCGATTTCGTCAAGGAAGAGCGTCCCGGTGGAAGCCTTCTCAATCAGCCCTTCCTTGCGGCGGCGGGCGTCGGTGAAGGCTCCGGGCTCGAAGCCGAACAGCTCGCTTTCCAGCAGCGTGTCCGGCAACGCCGCGCAGTTCAGGCTGATCATAGGCGCCTGCGCGCGCGGACTGTTGTAATGGATAGCCTTGGCCAGAACTTCCTTGCCCGTGCCGCTTTCGCCCTGAATCAGGATGGTCGTGTGATCACTCTCCGCGGCGCGGCGTGCCATTTCCAGCACTTCGCGCATGGCGGGGCTTTGGGTCACGACGCGGCCGAAATCGTAACGTCCCTTGGCGTGTTCCACCGTCTCGCGCACACGCACCCGCAACGCCAACATCTCCGTCGCGCGCTGGATGGTGTTGACCATGTCCGCGATGTGGAAGGGCTTGATGAGGTAATCGTAAGCCCCAAGTTTCATCGCTTCCACGGCGCGGTCGACCAGGTGATAGGCGCTCATCATCACCACCACCATCGCGGGCGAGATTTTGCGCCCCTGGCGCAGGACTTCGATGCCATTGATCCCCGGCAGCACCACGTCCAGCAGCGCAACTTCGGGCTTCTCTTCGGTAATGATCCGCAGCGCCTCTTCGCCGCTGGTTGCCTGCAAGACTTCGTAGCCTTCGGCGTGCAAGGCGCGCCCAATCGTGCGCAGCGTCAGGGCTTCGTCGTCGACGATCAGGATCGAATGCGCCATCTAGGCAACCACCTCCTCGTTGTACTGCACCAGTCTTCCCGCCTGATGGATCGGCAGGGTTACCCGCACAGTTGTCCCGTAACCCGGAAGGCTTTCCACCTGGATGTCCCCGCCATGGCTGCGCACGTAATTGCGGGTGATGCTGAGCCCCAGGCCGGTGCCCTTGCCACGCTTCGTGGTGAAGAACGGCTCGAAGACATGCGGCAGGATGTCGGCGGGAATGCCGCAACCGGTGTCGCAGACGCGCAATTCGATCAGCTCTGCGAACTTTACTCTGTCGGCCAGAATCGTGATCCTGCCCCCCGGCGCCGTGGCCTGCGCCGCGTTCAACAACAGATTCATCAAAATCTGCGACAACTGGTTGGCATCGGCAGTGATGGTGGGCAGATCGGCTGGGACGCAATCCTGCAGCTCGATGTTGCGGAACATCGGCTGATGGGCCACAAAGTTCAAGGTCTCGTCGGCCACGATCCGTAGATTCACTCGGCTCAAGGTAAGCGGGCTGGGACGCGCATAGTCCAGCAGCCCACGCACCGCGGAGGAGATTCGTTTGCTGCCTTCAATGCACTGGTCGATCTCCTCGCGACGTTCTCCGTCCGCCTCCCTGCGTTCCAGTTCCAGATGGGACATGATGCCCATCAACGGATTGTTGACCTCGTGAGCGGCGCCCAGCGCAAGTTGCGCCAGCGAGGCATACTTCTCGTAATCGGAAAGCTGCGATTCGAACTGCATCTTCTCCTTGGCCAGCTCGCGTTCCTCCTCCAGCCTGCGTACTAACTCCTGCTGCGCCTGATTGCGCTCGCTCTCGCGATGTTCGGCCAGCTCCTTCAACCGGGCAATTTCGCGCTCCGCGGCTTTGACGCGTGTGCGCGACCACAGGGCGATCAAAATAGCCAGCACCAACCCGAACGCAACCCCTCCCAGGAATCCGTCGGTCGTCGAGTAGACGGTGGTTTGCGATGTCGGGTCTGCCGAGATTGCCTGCTCAGGAACGAGCAAAAGGAACAGCCATGCAGCGCACCGGCTGATTGGCGGGACAAGACCAAAGAGGAGCCGCAAAGGGCTGCTTGAGAGCCGGCGTCCACGGCCGTTCGATGGGGCCTGGACCATAAAACTCTCCAACTATGACCTTCGCGCAGTTGGCCGGAAGCGGCAGTGACAGCAGTCACCTGCAGGCGTGATGCGGAACGCGGCGAGACCGTCATCGGATGCCAATCGCGTTCAATGGGCGCCGAATGCGGCATGATACGAACGCGAAGTGTTCGGGTGAACACTCCGCGTCCGGTTGGGTTCAACCGCTGGCCCGAGCAGGGGAATTTCTATTCCACCACAACGCCCCACTGCGGCTTGGACAGGTGGGACAGCGGGACGGCGAAGCCACCGCCCACTGTGCGGCTACGCAGGCTGTAAGCCCCATTATTGTGCATCGAGTTGGGAGCGAGTCGAGTTGGGAAGCGCAGCACCGAGGTAGCCGCATGACCTGCGTTGCTGCTGGACACGGCTGCAAAGCTCGACGTGCTGGAAAACGTCTGCAGCACCTTCGCTGTGGGATTGGACGATCCCATCACGCTGGCCGCCGCCACCTGGAAGCTGCCGGACGAAGACGGAGCCTTGCCCGCATTGACCAAAGCAAGCTGAGCGGGGGACAGACCCGGCTTGGACGTCACAGTTCCAGACGCGCCATCCAGAGTGCCGCTGCTCGCCGGCTTTGCTGACCCCAAAGGACTGAAACCATTCTTCGCGCCACCTGGCAGCGGCCCAGAGACCACGGTCAGGAGCACATCGTCAGTTTGATAGGTGATTGTGAAATGCTCCGAGGAGTTGATCGCCAGACCGTTGACCGAAGAGAACTGGCCACTGTCACCGTTGGTAGAGGTCACGATCTTAAATGTGTTGCCCACGGCGGGAGTGAAATTGAGCAGGCTGATATTTAGAGTTCCATTCAAACTTGCAGTGCCGGCCGAACCCGTGGCTTGCAAGCGATCATACTGGCTTCCCACGGTGGTCCCAGCGATGCCAATATCCAACGCTCCGTGACTGCTCTGGGCGTAGGCGCCCGAATCGGTGAGAATTCCCGTCGTGGTGCTGGAGTTGCCGGGAGTGACCGTGCCGCTGGACGAGACCGGACCTCTGAGGGTGCCCGTTCCGAAGAGCGACCCTGTTTGGAAACTGAGGCTCCCAGCCGCCAAGGTTCCGTCATCCGTGGTTGTACCTGATACCTGAGTGAACGACGTTCCAGTTCCTCCTACCGTGAAGGTGCTGCTACTGCCTACATTAAACATGCCGCTGTTCGTGAAGTTGCCCACGGTAGTGAAGTTGCGTCCGCCTTCAATCGTGAAACCAGCGCCGGTGGCGTTTGTGCTCAGGTTGGACAGGGCGTTTCTTCCACCTCCATCCACAAAGCTTGAGGCAGTTCCATTCAGGATGATAGTGGCTGCGTTCGTGGTGATTTCGCCTCCGCTGCTGCCCAGCTCAGCGATTTCCAGCTTGCCCCCTATGTTGTAGGTGCCCCCGGTCAGGGTGTTGCTGCTGAAGTTGCTGAACGGCCCGCCCAACACGTGCAGTAGGCTTCCGCTGGCTACCTGCAGTGTGCCGTTGTTGGTGAACCCACTACTGGAGGTATCGATCAGCAGCGGCGTGCTCTGGTTGGCCAACACGGTTCCCGTGTTCACAAAACCCATGCTGCCATTGCCAATGTTGCCCGAGCCTTTAATGGTGCTGGCATTGGTAAAAACGTCAGTGGAAGCCGCAGCGGTAATCAGGTTCCCGGAAAGATTCGACATGATCAGGTTGCCGCTGCCGGAGAGCGTGACCGCCGGGGCGCTGATTTTCAAAGTGCCCGGCCCGTTTGCGTCGCCCAGGTTGATGGTGCCCGAATTTGTCTCGGTTCCGGAAGCGGTGAGGTTCAGGGTGCTGTAAGCACCGATATTAACCGTACCGGAGTTGTGCAGCAGGTGGACATTGGCCACATCGCCCGAGTAATCATAGAGCGTGAGAGTCGCCCCCGACGCGTTAGTCAGTGTCCCGCCCACATTCAGCGTATCCCCCGCGCCGGCGTTGTAGCCGCCGTACATGGTAAGGCTGCCGTTGTTCGTGAACCCTCCATTCACCGTTACAATGTTTCCGCCGGTACCGCCGCCTGTCAAAGGATTGTAGCCAGTCACAAAGTTGCTGGAACTGTTGGTCAGATTCCCATGAACCGTCAGCGTGCTGCCGCCAAATGAAACCAAAGAGCTGCCGGAGCTCGCCAGGTTCCCACTCACCGTCAGGGCGCTGCCGTCGGCCAAAGTCAGGCTGCTGCCCGTGCCCAATGTCATACTTTGAGACACGCTGAGGGCTGCCCCGCTAGAGATGCTTGTCGATCCGGAGTCGTTCAGCGCGCCAGTCACGGATAAGTTTGTGCCCGAATAGTTCAGGGCCAGACTGCCAGTCGGGGCCACTGTCAGGGTCGTTGTATCCGTGGTGGTCTGGGAATTTCCGAGGGTTAGTGCTCCTTCCACGCTCGCCAGATTCGCCAGCCCGTTGCCCGATTCCGTCGTAAACGTCCCGTTCACGGTCAGCACTGAGCTCAGCGGCACGTCCGTAATTCCGTTGGGCTGGTCGGTGAGGTGCAGAGTCGTCCCGCTGCCGATGGTGACGGTACCTGCGTTGCTCAGCGTGTGGATATTGGCCACATCGCCCGAGCCGCCCACGAGGTCGAGAGTCGCCCCCGCACCGTTGGTGAAGGCTTCGGCCACATTCAGCGTATCCCCCGTGCCGCCGTTGTAGGCGCCGTACATCGTAAGGCTTCCGCTGTTCATGAACGCACCGTGAACTGTCAGCGTATCCCCGCCGTGTCCGCCGCCTGTGAAAGGATTGTAGCCTGTGAAAAAGCTGGTGGAATTGTTTGTCAGGGTCCCGCCCACCGTCAGTGTGCTGCCGTTGAGCAAACCCAGGGGGCTGCTGGGGCTTACGTTCATGCCTTGCGACACACTCAGGGCTGCCCCGTTAGCGATGGTTATCGACCCAGAGTCGCTCAGCTTCCCAGTCACGGATAAGCTTGTACCCAAACCTCCCAGGTCCAGGCTGCCACCCGTAGCTACGGTCAGAGTGTCCTGCATCCCGACCGGCGTGTCTGCAATCGCTTGGTAATTTCCGAGGGTTAGTGCTCCCTCCACGCTCGTCAGCTTCGCCAACCCGTTGGCCAATCCCGACTGCGTCGCCGTCGTGAACGTTCCGTTCACCGTCAGCGCTGAGTTCAGCGGCACGTCCGTAATCCCACTGGGCTGGTGGGTGAGGTGCAGCGTCGTCCCGTAGCCGATATATACGCTGCCCGAGTTGCTCAGCGTGGCGACATTGGCCACGTCCTGTGATTCGTCAACGAGCGTGAACATCCCCGCTGCACCATTGATGAATGCCCCGGCCACATTCAGCGTATCCCCCGCGCCGGCGTTGTAGGCGCCGTACATCGTAAGGCTGCCGTTGTTCGTGAGCCCTCCATTCACCGTTAGTGTGTCCCCCCCGGTACCGCGGCCGGTCGAAGGATTGTAGCCCGTCGAAAAGCTGGTGGAGTTGTTTGTCAGTGTCCCGTTCACCGTCAGTGTGCTGCCGCCGTACAAAGCCAGGGGGCTGTGGGGGCTCACGGTCAGATTCTGCGACACGCTCAGGGCTGCCCCGTTAGCGATATTTATCGATCCAGCGTCGTTCAGTGCACCGGTCACGGCTAAGGTTGTACCCGGATTGTTCAGGGCCACGCTGGCGCCCTGGTACACGTTCAGGGTCCCACCGTTGGGCATGTCCGCGGTGGTCTGGTAATTTCCCAGGGTTAGTGCTCCTTCCACGCTCGTCAGCTTCGCCAACCCGTTGGCCAATCCCGACTGCGTCGCCGTCGTGAACGTTCCGTTCACCATCAGCGCTGAGTTAAGCGGTACGTCCGTAATCCCATTGGACTGCTGGGTGAGGTTCAGCGTGGTCCCGTAGCCGACATCTACGGTGCCCGAGTTGCTCAGCATACCGAGACTAGCCACATCGTTCGAGTGGTCAACGAGGTCGAGAGTTCCCCCTGCGCCATTGGTGAATGTTCCGGTTACGTTCAGCGTATCCCCTGCGCCCCCATAGTAGCCGCCGTATATGGTTAGGCTTCCGGTGTTCGTGAAGTTCCCATTCACCGTCACGGTATTCCCGCCGCCACCGCCGCCTGTTAAGGGGTTCAAGCCTGTCGAAAAGCCGCCGTCGTTGTTGGTCAGGTTCCCGTTCACCGTGAGCGTGCTGCCGTTAATCATAGTTACCACGCTCTGGGGATTAAACAGCGGGTTGCCCGTGATGGTGGCTGTGGCATCGTTGAGGGAGAACGTTGCACCCAACGGGGCGCGCGTTCCCCCGACCGTCAAGCCCCCCTCAAACCTGAGAGTACTGCCGCTCCCGAATTCGAGGGCGCCGTTGATGTCGATACTGGTTGCCCCGGTAACCGTGAGGGTTGCGGGCGTGCCGGAAGCGTTTTGCACAAGTGAGGAGAGGTTGCTGTTGCCGACGGTCAAGCTGCCAAACGTTGTGCTGCCGCTGCCGAGGGTCAGGGTTCCGCCGCCCGAGACGGTGACTTCGCCGGTGACTGTGAGGTTCTCCGACACGCCCGAAACATTCTGGAGTGTCGAGCCTGCGGTGTCGGTAGCGCCGCCCAAGACGAGAGAGCTAATAGTGGGACTGATGTCAAGGTTGACGACGTCCCCGAGGCCCGAATCGATGGTGACTTCGTAAGTGTTTCCACTCCCGTTGTTGGGAACCATAGGCGGGCTCCAGTCCGACGCAGTGCTCCAGTTACCCGTCCCACCTAGCCAGCTCTCGTCGACGACGCCGGAGTTCACTAGCCTTGGCTGTTTAGTCCCGATATTCGCCGCTGGAAGATGAAACCACCCTTGCCGGCTGTTCAAGTTCTGACGCGGGAACAGCTTCGCTGACTGCCAAGTCACTCCTGACTGCGTCTTCCGCACCCATTGACCCACCCCACCAAAAGCAGGATTCGCGCGACAGAGATACGATCCGGTCAGGACTAGATAGTCCGCTGATCGGCTGCAACCACCACGACCGACCGCAGTCTGAGAGTGGGCTGAGATGGGCGAAAGCCACCCGATAGTCCAAAAAGTGATGGCCACCAAGACAAGTAAGTGCAGCGGTCTTGTCGATAGGTGCTGGTTATGGAATTGTCCAAGAGAAACTAAAGTGGCGTGGCGCATACTACCTCCTATCCTCGAAAGTTGGAACTTTAGAGGAGCTCTTGCATCAGAGGCCCAAAACTGTTTAAACCGGAATTTCGCGACGCTAACACAGGCTTGTTTCCTTGTCAAAGAAAATCTCAGCCTGATAGGAAATACGAGTCTGAAATATCCCGTCTGGTTCAAAGGCGAAGTTGAGCAATAGTTAAAGGTCCGTAAGTTGCCCATCAGTCAGGCACAGAGGCAGGCACGCATTTTTCCTGCACCTTGGTCAGCTTCGGAGTTTCCTTAAGGAGGATTATTGACAAGCCTGGAATCGTGAGGTTACTTATGCAACCCGGTACGCCGGTCTCTTCCTGACTATTCCTACTGCAATAAGGGACATTGGAGGTTCCAGGCCATGCGGAATGGGTACCAGCTAGTCAGCACAAGGTTCGAGAAGCCGAGTCCACTTGCAGCCTCGCTGTTTCAAGTTGTTCTTCACTAGATCGCTCTATATACACTCATATTGCTTGCCGGTGACTCCACGATCTTACCGGTGCATTACAAATCTTCAATGGCACGCGGTGTTTGGATATTCAAGCCTGAGGTTCCCTCGCTATTGCCGGTCGTGTGACGCGATAAAGCTGAAAGACAAAGGCTCCCATACCCAGCAAGACAACGGCGAAGCGTACGAGGCCACCGAGATACGGAACGAATCCGACCACGGTGATTATCAGGACGCCGACAAACAGTTCCAGCATCCAATCGGCCGTAGTCGGCGCCGTTCGTTTCAGAAGCGCCCGCCCCAGGAACGTCCCGACCCAGATCTTTGCCAGGTAGATCCCAGCCAGATAGAGCTCAAGCGCCAGCAACGAGAGTGGAAGGCCAACCAGCGTGATTGCCAGGATAATCATAGCCACCGGCACACCGGCCAGAACCGCCAGCCCCAGTCCGAGACTACGCCAACCTGAGCCCACGGCCTGCACGCTGCTCACAAAGAAGCTGGGCAGCAGAACCAGGCACAACCATCCGACTAGAACCGCGGCCGCAATCCACAGAGCCTGGTGGAAGTAGAAGCTGGGGCGAGCGAACCGGCTCCGCCTCACGCGCACCTGGACGTCCCGCGCTCCCACAATCGTGGCCCCGTCGGCGATATGCACCTTCTTCAGATCGCGCACGCGGGCGCTCAAGCTGCCGCCGATTCGGCACGTGTTCGCCAGGGTGAGGCTGTCCCCGGTCATGTTCAGGTCGCGGCCTATGCTGCCGCTAACATCGGCATTGCCCACGTACACGGTCACACTGCGATTCACGTTGCCCTCGAGGCTGAGGTCTCCCAGCGCCGCCAGCACACCTCCGCCGACGTGACTCTTGTCATTCACATGCAGCGATTGCATAAAGCCGTAAAGGTTGTGGGCCAACTGGCCGTCAAGGTCCAGGCTATTGGAAAAGTCGTAGATGTTGCCCTCTACGGTTCCGCTCACAAGCGTTCGCTTGGCAAAAGTCACCAGGTCACCCTTGACCGTTCCGCGAACTTCCATGGATTGAGCAAAAACCAAGAGATCTCCGTTGATCACGCCGTCTACGCGCACGGTGTTGCCGGCGGCCAAAAGCGTGTCGTCAATAGTTTCGCTCGCCGGCACCGTGACGAACTCACTATGACGGTGCTCCAAAGCAGAGCCAGGCAACACCAGCGCCAACAGCGTGATCAGCAGGGGCAAGCCCGTCCGGTGTGGACGAGCTCGCCGTGCCAGCAGCAGTGCGCTCCCGCCCAACAGCAGGAGCAAAAGAATCTTTCCGACAGCAGCGGCATAATCACGCAGCATGGCAGGATCTCCTTGTGCAAGGTAATAAGTAAGGGTGACGATCAGGTTCGTGCGTCCGCTGAAAGTGAAAGGATTGAGCCACTGCAGCGCTTCCGGAATGTTCAGCTGATTGATCCAAACGGCCGCGGCCGAAGCTATCGTCAGCAGAATGGCCACGACCGCTACATGGCCCCATGGCCGAGGCGCCGGCAAATCGGCGAAGCTGGGCAAGCTGGCTGCTTCTTCCGGAAGCTCTTGCAGGCATTCGCTGAGGACCCGGGTCTCAACGCGTAAGGCATCGAACAGTTGCCGGCAGCGCTGACACGTGGCCAAATGGTCGCGCAAGGTCCGCGCCTCCTCGGCCTCCAATTCACCGTCCGCAAACACGGCGAGAATCTCTTCTGAACAACATTGCATGGCTAGTTGCTCCTGTGGCCCAGTTTCCGGCGCAGCTCCTGCTTGGCCCGAAACAGCAAGGCGGCCACATAGTTCTTCTGTAAGCCCAGTTGCTGTGCGATTTCGTCGTAGCTCAGGTCGCCGTAATAGCGCAGGACCAGCGGCACGCGATAGTTCTCCGGCAAACGCGCAATAGCATCCCGCACCTGTGCTCGCTGTTCGCTGCTCATGACGGCCGCCAGCGGCGAGGGCGCCGGACTGGCTGCCTCGACCATCGCAACCTCTTCTTCCAGGTCCACCCTCACTTGCTGTCCACGCTTGCGGCGCCGCAAGATGTCAATGCATTGGTTGCCAGTCACCCGCAGCAGCCAGCGGACAAACGGTATGGACCCGTCGTAGCTCGCGATGGAGCGCTGCAGCTTAAGGAAGACTTCGCTGGTCAC
>Ga0335081_10021745_pt1 | contig 10376 bp, 7 predicted proteins | sample Lox_Sample_35_FD_206713 | JGI IMG/M metagenome (GOLD analysis project Ga0335081, IMG submission 206713) | Soil microbial communities from Loxahatchee National Wildlife Refuge, Florida, United States - Lox_Sample_3.5 | ecosystem: Environmental > Terrestrial > Soil > Wetlands | place: USA: Florida...
CCAATGGCGGACCAACGGCATCGCCATCGCGGACGCCACCAACGACACCTGCGCGATACTCATCCCGGACGCCGCGGACGCGCTCAACCGCTACGACGTGGTCGTCAGCGCATTGACCGGGTCAATCACCAGTCAGGTCGCAACGCTCGCAATCAGTTACGGTCCGCCGTCCATTTCCATCTCCCCATCCAACCAGATGATCGTTCCCGGGGTGTCGAACGCGACTTTCAGCGTTTCGGCATCGGGAGAAACGCCCTTGAGTTACCAGTGGCGCACCAATGGCGTCGCCATTCCCGACGCCACCAACACCACTTACACCATCACCAATCCGGGAGCGGCCGACGCGGCAAATGCGATTGATATCGAAGTGTCAAACCCGTGTGGTTCCGTCACCAGTGCTCCTCCGGTGGCGGTGTATTTTCCGACGTTGTTCTTCGCCGGGATTGACGCCGGGGCCGGGTTCTTCAGCGGTGAAAATCTCATTTTCACCAACACCAGTGGACTTGCTTTTTACGTCTGGTCATCGCCCGATCCTACGATTTCGGTCACCAAATGGACCTTGGAAGGCCCGATGAGTGAGCTTCCCCTGGGCACCTCGGGCTTCAGCCGGTATGGCATCAATCTGAATCCCGTCACTTCCCCGGTCTATTACATCTTTGCCCAATCGAACCTTGGCCCCTACACGCCGACCGAGTGGGTGACGTGTCTGACCACGCCCGACTTTGCGACCTTCTATGTGACCAGCGAAAACGTCGGCATCACCGCTAACGGCATCCTTGAATTCCCGGCGCCGCCGCAGATTACGCAACAACCCGTGAGTGAAACAGTGTTGGCCGGGCAAAACGCCAGTTTCAGCGTCACGGCCACCGGCTCCGGACTTGGCTATCAATGGCTTTTCAACAACACCAACGTCACCGGCGCCTCGGACGCGACATTCACCTTGACGAACGTATCCGCCGCGGATGCCGGGGCCTATGCGGTGATCGTTACCAACTCATTGGGTTCGGTAACCAGTAGCGTGGCAACGCTCACCGTGGCGATGCCGCCGAGGTTGAAGGTCGGTTTGTCCGCTCCCGGAACCGCCCAATTCACAGCGAATACGATTACCAACCTCATTTACATTATCCAATCGGCTACCAATCTGGCGAATCCCGCCTGGGTGCCCATTCTGACAAACGATACCGGGTTGAGTGGGTTGGTGTCCGCTCAAGCCAGCACTGCAGGCGTTCCTTCGCAGTTTTTCCGTTTGTCTTTCCCACCGGCATTCCCGGGGACGCCGAACATCGTGGTGCCACCGCAAAGTCTGACCGTGCTGGCCGGCCAAAACGCCGGCTTCAGCGTCATCGCTACCGGCTTCGGCCTTGGCTATCAGTGGTTGTCCAACGACTCCGGAATCTCCGGGGCATCCGATGCAATCCTCACTTTGACGAATGTGTCCGCCGCGGACGCCGGGGCCTACGCCGTCATTGTGACCAACTCGCAGGGTTCGGTGACCAGCAGCGTCGTGACGCTTACCGTGGCGACGCCGCCGGCGTTGCAGTTGAATTTCATCACCCCGAACCTCGTCCAGCTTGACGCAAATTCCATCACCGGTCTCACCTACGTGGTCCTGTCCGCCACCAATCTAAGCAGTCCGGTCTGGACCCCCATCCTGACCAATAACACCGGTGCCGCGGGCGTCGTGAATATCCAAACGAGCCCGACGAACGCCTCGCCGCAATTCTACCGGCTCCTGTTTCCCTGAGCGCTGATCACTGAAATCCAACGTCATACCTTTGTTCATTAACAGACCATTTCACGAGGGCCGGCGCGATCGGAACGAAGCTGTTGCCCTGGCCAAACACCTCCGGGCACGGCGCCGGGCGCGGTGGATTGCGGTGAGCGTGGCCTTCATTCTACCGCTGCTGCGAGTGAGTCGGACTCTGGGACAGGAAGATGAAGTCGGCTATCGCAAGTCCTATTATCTGGAGGACGACAATCGTATCAATGTCACCACCGACATCGCGCAGTTTGATGTCGGCTTAAGTGACAAAGTGCGCTTGAACGGGAATGTGGTGATAGACGCCATCTCCGGCGCGACGCCGACGGGCGCGCCGCCGCAGACCCAATGGCCGTTCCCGTCCTTCAACAATCTCTATCAGTTGGCCTACCAGAGTTCCTACGCCAATCAATACAGCCAGTTCATCGCCAATAACCAGATTTACGTGGATAGCGGGCTGGAAACCTACCAGCAATTGACCAACGACGCGACGGCTTATGCGTTGCTCACGGCGCCGCCCATCGCCACCAACAACGCCGCCGCCTCGTTTCAGAGCCTGACTAACAATCCCAATTTTCGCAATAACAAGGTGCCGTTGACCCAGATGCACGACCACCGGTCGGCATTCTCTCTGGCAGTTCCCGTGACGCTCGGCCCGCAGGTGATCACGCCCTCTTTCGCCTTCAGCACCGAAAGTGATTACACCTCGTTTGCCGGAGCGCTGAATTATTCCCTCTCGCTGAACGACAAAAATACCATCCTTAGCGCCGGTTGGGCGCATAACGGCGACAGCGTGCGCGACGATCTGTTCAAATGGCAGACGAAGACCACCGACAGCGCCTTTCTGGGATTGCAGCAGTTATTCGGGCCCAAGGCTTATCTGATTGTTAACGCCTCGCTCAGTTTTGAGCACGGTTACCTGGCCGACCCTTACCGGGGCGTCATGTTCGCCGACGTGCTGCAATTAAATCCCGACGATCCGGCGCTCAGCCCGGAAATCCGCCCGCGCCATCGCAACAGCCAGATCCTCTATGTTTCCTGGACCCAGTTCATCACGCCCGCAAACGGGAGTTATGAATTGGATTACCGCTTTTTCCACGATTCCTACGGCATCTTTGCCAACACGGCGGAACTGGATTGGCACCAGAAAATTGGCAAGAACATCGTCGTTACCCCCACGTTCCGTTATTACGTTCAAAACGCGGCGGATTTCTATTACATCCTCGTGCCGAACAGCGCCAGTCCGCCGACGTATTATTCGTCCGACTACCGTTTGTCGGAATTTCAATCCTTCGCCGCCGGACTGACCATCACCTGGCGCATCTACAAGCACCTGTCTTTGGACGCGAGTTATCTGCGCTACATCATGCGCGGATTGGACGGAGCTACTTCGCAAAGCGCCTACCCGTCCGCCAATGTATTCAACATCGGTTGCCGCGTCTGGTTTTAAATCAACCCCCGATTCCCATGAACACTGTTCTAACCAATCCGCCGCCCGCCGAGCCAACCCATCTCCCGCAATGGATTGGGAACACCGGAAATGCCAGGGTCGCTCTTGCCGCTGATGTTGTCATGCGTGTCATGCAATCAGCGCGCATGTCGGTCGAGAACGGTCTGCACCGCCTGGAATTTCAGGCCATGAGCACGGCTTGCCGGATCAATTGCCACGGCGCGCCGCCGGCAGCCATCCGCGAATTCCAGCACGACGCGGTCAACTGGACCGCTCAATTCGAGGCGCGTTACTCGCGGTTCATCCCCGACAGCTTGATTGGCCGCATCAACGCGGCCGCCGGCGAACAGTGGGTGGACACCGACCCGGAAACTGACCGGTTGTTCAACCTGTGCCAGGAATTGTTCTTCTTCACGCGCGGTTCCTTCGATCCGACCGCTTTGCCGCTCATCCAGCTGTGGAACTGGAAGCAGCGTGCGCCCGTCATCCCGGATGACCGGGCCATTCAAACGGCGCGCGCCCTGGTCGGATGGAATAAAATCCAGCGCCGCCCCGGCGGGATATTTCTGCCCGAACGCGGCATGGCGCTCGACCTCGGAGGCATCGGCAAGGAATACGCCGTGGATTGCGTGATAAACATGGCGCTCCAGCGCGGCCTCACCAATGTGCTGGTGGATTTCGGCCAGGATGTCCGCGTGCACGGCCATGCGCCCGACAAAAAATTCTGGTGGATCGGCCTCGACGACGCGGTTTGCCCCGGCAAATGCTGGACCGGCGTGGCGGTCACCGACCACGGCGTCGCCACTTCCGGCGATTACCTCCGCAATTTTCAGGTCAACGGCCGCCGCTATGGCCACATCCTCGACCCGCGCACCGGCTACCCGGCGTACAACGATTGCCGAGCCGTGTCCGTCATTGCGCCGAGCTGTACCATCGCGGGCCTGCTTTCCACCAGCGTATGCATTCTTGGCCCGAAAGAAGGCATGCAAATCATCGAACTTCACCCCGGCGCCGCCGGTGCCGTGACGACTGAAACCACCAAACTCTATTCCCGAAAATTCCATGAATACATCCCTGCTTAAAAAAATTACGTTGGCGGCGCTGGTCGCCGGAGCTTTTTTCCCCGCGGCCGCCGCGCTCAAAGTCGGCGACGATTTCCCCGATCTCGCCGGCTTCAAGCTGGAAGGCAAGCTGCCCGATTCGCTCAAAGGCAAAGTAGTCATCGTGGATTTCTGGGCATCGTGGTGCGGGCCTTGCAAGAAAACATTTCCGGCAATGAACGACCTGCAAAAAAAATACGGCGACCGCGGCCTGGTCATCATTGCCGTCAACGAGGACGAAGAACGTTCCGACATGCGGGATTTCTTGAAAGAAAACCCGGCCACGTTCGTCGTGGTTCGTGATCCCGGCCAAAAGCTGGTCGCCGTCGCAGGCGTCCAGACCATGCCCGGCTCGTTCGTGCTCGATGACACCGGCAAGGTGCGGTTCACCCACAGCGGATTTCACGGCGCCGAAACCAGCAGGCAATACGAACAGGAAATTGAATCGCTCCTGAAAAAATAGACCTATGCGTCGTCACCGGAGAAAACTCATTTTGCTGGCCGCCTTCGCCGTCATCACCGTCACCCAGAACGGCTGCGAGACGGTGCAGCCGTGGCAGCGCAAGACCCTGGCGGATTACACCATGCGCGGAGATCGCGATCCAATGGGCGACGCGATTACCGAACACATTTATTTCTCCCGCGAAATGGCTTCCGGCGGCAAAGGCGTCGGGGGCGGCGGTTGCGGCTGCAATTGACCAACATGAAACCGCATCTCCATTTCCTTGCGGCCTGGCTGGCCACCGTCGCTCTTCCGGCGACGGCCCAGACGCCGGATCTGGCGGTGCGCAGTCCGTTTGGCATCGCCGTGGCGGCAACTAATGAAGCCGACGGCACCGCGATTCTGCGGGTGGATTTCACCGTGCCCACGGAGTGCGTCCTTTATTTTGACCGGCTGCATTTTCACACGGCGGACGGTCCGGAAATCCGACCCTTGAAAATGCCGGAACCGCTGGTGGAAGCGGACAAAGTCACCGGCAAACCCCGGAAGGTTTACCTCAAGAACTTCTCGGTCGAACTCAATCCAGCCGATTTGCCCGACCACCAATTGGCGGTGAAATTCCAGGGTTGCACGAACGACGCCTGTTTCTTTCCCGAGCAACGGCTGTTTGCACCGAATGCGAAAGGCATCTTCGCGGAAGTCGCCGCCGGCGCCCCGGGCACGCTGGCCGTCGCCGGCGGCATTTCGACCGTGATTGATTGGGCACAGGAGTTCAAAGGGTTCACGGTCAAGGGGCAGCAGACCGGCTATATGAACGCCTCGGCGTTCACCGCTTTTTTGGACCGGGCCGCAGCGGGCCGGGAAACCGTGAATCCGCTGGAAAAATTTCAAAAAATGGGAACGCTGGCAACGTTGCTGTTGATTGTCGCCGGCGGTTTCCTGCTGAACTTTACGCCGTGCGTGCTGCCCATGATTCCCATCAACCTCACCATCATCGGCGCCGGCAGCCGCGCCCGCTCGCGAGCGGCCGGGTTTCGGAAAGGCGCCATTTATGGTCTGGGCATGGCCCTGGCCTACGGCACGCTCGGACTGGTCGTGGTGCTGACCGGCTCGAAATTCGGCGCGCTGAATTCGTCCATCTGGTTCAACGTCGGCATCGCGTTCATCTTCGTGGTGCTGGCGCTGGGCATGTTCGACGTGGTGAACATTGATTTTTCGCGCTTCGGCGGGGCCAATCCGAGCGGCTCGGCGAGCAAAGGAACCCTGACCCGGAACGTTGTGGTCTTCTCGATGGGGGTGATGTCAGCGCTTCTGGCCGGCGCCTGCGTCGCGCCGGTGGTGATTTCCGTTGTCCTGCTCGCGGCCAATTTCTACGCCAGCGGCACGGTGGCCGGATTGGCGCTGCCGTTTCTGCTGGGCGCCGGCATGGCCTTGCCCTGGCCATTGGCCGGCGCCGGCCTCGCTTTTTTACCCAAACCAGGCAACTGGATGAAATATGTGAAATACGGATTCGGGCTGGTCATCCTCGCTTTTGCGTTTTACTACGGCCATCTCGCCTGGCATGCGCGCCAGACGGCGAGCGGCCAAATCACCAGTCTCGGCGTCACAATCGGAACCGGTAAATCATCGGCAACCGAAGCGGACCGGGAGCTGTTGGCCGCCCTCCAACAGGCCCGCGCCACCGGCCAGCCCCTGTTCGTTGACTTTCACGCGAGTTGGTGCAAGGACTGCTCGGCCATGGATGAGACGGTTTTCAACCGTTCGGAGGTAAAAGCCCATCTGCATGATTTTATCGCGGTTCGTTATGCGGCGGAACAGCCGAACGCCGTCCCGGCCAAACCGTTGCTCGACCACTTCAACATCGTCGGCTTGCCGGCCTATCTCGTTTTGTCGTCCAAATAAACGATTCAACTCAACCTAAAACCGAAACAAACACCTATGAAAATCAAATTCATTCGACTCATGTCCATCTTGCTGGCCGCCATGCTGCAAGTGGCGCCGTTGCTGCGTTCGTTCCTGCCCGACGCGCAAGGGATGGCGCCCTCGGCCTGGGCGTTCATTCTCAAAATCGGCGTCGGGGCGACGGCGTTGCTGGGATTCGACGCCGTGTCCCAGGCCTCGAGCATCGCGATTTCGCCGCCCAACGCCACCGTGGGCCAGCCCTATATCGGCACCGTCACCTATTCGGGCGGCCACGCCGGTTCCGTCAGCTCGATGGCTTTTACCAACTGCATCGGCGGTGGCATTCCCTTTGTTGACGGCCTGACCATTGTTTATGACGGCGTCAATACCGCCACTGTGTCGGGCACACCCACCAACGCGGGGAACTATTCCTTCTCGATCAAAGTCTTCGATCAGGGAGGTTGCGGCACCAGCGGACACACGGACACCCGTTCCACAACCCTGGTCGTTGGCAGCGGCACCGGCGGGCCCGTCGCGCCGACCATTTCCGCCGCGCCGCCCAACACCTGTGCCCAGGTCGGCTCGGATGTGCAGTTGAGCGGCGGCGCGTCCGGCAATCCCATTCCCCAATATCAATGGTGGAGCGGTTTGACGCCGATACCCGGCGCCACCAATTCGGTCCTGACCCTCACCAACGTGCAGTTGACCGATGCCGGGGTTTACACCATGACCGCTTCGAATTCTCAGACTGCCGGATTCAGCTTCGGCGCGTTGCCCAAGGCGAATTGCTATTTGTCCGTCGCCATTTCCGGCGGCACAAACTTTACCGCCTTCAACTACACGAATTTCGCCCCGGCCGGCACGGCCTTGACCATGTTCAGTTGGGTCACCAATGTCGCGACCTCGACCAATTACTATTTCTGGACCTATAACGCCGTCAACGTCATCAGCACCAGCAACACCATTCCGCTCTCCGCCACCGCCTTGACTCCGGCCAAGAGCGGCACTTACACCGTGACATTCAACAGCACAAACGGCGGCGGCGCGATTCTTACCGGGCAAAATTACGATTCTTATTGGGCGTTCGGTTATCCGCCGATGTTCACCAATTCCCTGCCCGCCGCGACCAACGTCAATTCCGGCGCCAGCGTCACTTTATCCATTGCCATCAGTGGCACCCTGGACGTTTACAACGCCAGCGGTGGAGCCGGCGGTTATGCCACCAACAGCTCGCTGCCCTGCGTTTTCTGGTATCAAGGCAACACGCGGGTGGCAGCTCAAAGTTACGTGCTGGGACCGACCAGCAGCGTGACCTACTCCAACACCGCTGTCATTGCGACGCTCACCTTGAACAACGTCACCCCGGCAAACGCAGGCAACTACACCGTGGTGGCGACCAATTACTGGGGCAGCGTGACGAGCAGCCCGGTTGCGCTGTCGGTGGGCGGAGGCGCCGGCAATGCGCCGGTTATTACCACCAACCCGCCGCCCGCCCTGGCGCTGCTGGCAGGACAAAGCACTGCCATCAGTGTCACGGTAACGGGCACGCCCCCCTATTTCTACCAGTGGCGCGATGGCGGTGCGAACCTGACTAACGGCGGAGTTTATAGCGGCGCGTTTACGAACACACTGACGTTGACCTCGGTCACCATCAACAACAGCGGCAATTACAGCGTGGCGATTACCAACATTGCGGGCGCCGTCACCAGCAGTGTCACGGCTTTGAACGTTGGTGCGCTGCCGCAATTGACGATCACGGCCGGCAGTCCCGGCAATTTCCAGTTCAGCGCGAATACCGTCACCGACCTGAATTACGTCGTCCTGATGACTACCAACCTTGCCGCCCCGTCGTGGACTCCCATCGCGACCAACAACACCGGCTCAGGTGGTGCCGTCAACTACCAGACCAACACTGTCAATGGCCCGAATCAATTCTATCGGCTCGAATTCCCGTAACGACAACAACGGGAAAATCAGGCGCAAAGGCGGCCAAATAACACTCGCGACCGCCCGGACGTTGATATCGTCCGGGCGGCATTCCGCCGCGCTGGCAATCATCAACCGTCGCCTGCCGGACATTGCGACGCCCACGCAGCGCCACCTGAAAATTGAGATGTGGTGCAATTGCCAGGCGGTCAGTTTTTCCGTTCCGGTTCGGCAAAAGAAACCAGATACCGCGAGCCGGCAAAAGCAATGGGCACCAGCAATCCGGCGAGCACCAGCCAATCACGAACATCGCGATGCCAGACCATTTCCAGCGCCAGGATGATGGCCGCCAGCAGCAACAAGACCAGGGAAATTCCCCGATGAAACCGGCGCAGCTCCGACTGCAGCCACGCGTCCAGACGGCTTTCCAGTTCACGTCCCGCTTCGGACTCGGTGCAGTTCTGCTTGCAATGGCAGACATTGCACTTGTGCGCCGGCGCGCGGTAACGCGCGATGCGGCGCTCAAAGTCCGTCTCCACACGCGTCAGGTGATGGCCGGTCGGACATTCCCACACGTCGAGCTTCCGTCTATAAACGAACCCGGAATTGCGATAATGTTCCGAGCGCCGATGGGAATGGCGGGCCAAGTATTCCAACCCCAACGCTACGAGCACCAGGAAGAGCGCGTAACCGCCCGCCAAAAGGACCTCAACATGGATACCGTGAAACATCACAAGAAAATGACGAATGACGAAGCGCTAATAACCAAGGAATGACAAATGACGGAGAACAAATAGGATTTCGCCGCCTCTTCCGCCCTTCGGTATTCGTTAATCGGCATTGGAACTTCTTTCGTCATTCGGATTTTGTCATTGATCATTTCACACTGGTTTTCTGGATTTCTGTGAACAACACGCCGTCCGGTTCTTCTCGCGGCGTCCGGCCTTTCATCCGGCTCACACCGCGCCAACAGAGATACAGCACCGGCAGCGTTCCGCCCACGATGAACAACGCGTCACCGGGCAGGCGCAACCATTCGAGCAGGGCGTTGGTGTGGTTGGACAGAAATTTCAACGACCGGGCGTCGAAATAGCCTGCGCTCACCGAGTGATAAAGCTGCAGCAACCCCAGCGGGAACAACGAGGCGAACACCATCCACGCCAGGCCGAGGTTCAGCGACCAGAAACTCAACTTCGCCGCGCGGTCGCTCCACAACTTTTCCGGAACCAGATAGCGCAGACAGAACAGCGCCAATCCCACAGCCAGCATGCCGTAAACGCCCATCATGGCCGCGTGGCCGTGATTGGCCGTGAGCGCCGTGCCGATTTCGTAGTAGGAAACTATGGGCAGATTGATGAGAAAACCGAAAATGCCCGCGCCGAGGAAATTCCAGAACCCGACCGCGGCCAGGAACATCACCGCCCAGAAATGCGGGAACGGCGTGCGCGCCTGCGAACCCTGTTGCGCGCCGAGCTGCAGAAAGCTCCAGGCTTCGAGCGTCAGGAACGTCAGCGGAATTACTTCCGCCGCCGAAAAAAACGCGCCCAAGGCCATGTGCACTGCCGGCTCGCCGGAAAAATACAAATGATGCATCGTGCCAATCACCCCGCCAGCCGAATAAAGCACGACGTCCAGATAAATCAGGCGCAGGGCCACTCGCTGATGTACCACCCCAAGCAGCACAAAAATGTAGGCAACCATCACCGTGGTGAACAGTTCGAGGAAATCTTCCACCCACAGATGCACCACCCAGAACCGCCAGAAATCCGTCGTGGTGAAGTTCGAGTCCGTCCGGGC
>Ga0335081_10021746_pt1 | contig 10375 bp, 9 predicted proteins | sample Lox_Sample_35_FD_206713 | JGI IMG/M metagenome (GOLD analysis project Ga0335081, IMG submission 206713) | Soil microbial communities from Loxahatchee National Wildlife Refuge, Florida, United States - Lox_Sample_3.5 | ecosystem: Environmental > Terrestrial > Soil > Wetlands | place: USA: Florida...
CGCCAGGTTGGTGGCGGCGGCGTCTGTGACGCTGTGCATCACCTCGGGGTACGAGGCGACCGGCTTGCGTCCGCGGTGGCGGAAGAAGTCGGCGCCCTTGCGCCCCACCAGCACGAGGTCGACGCTCTCCCACTTCCCGCTCTGCAGCAGGGTGTTGGCCTCGCGCAGGAGGTTGGTGTTGAACGCCCCGCAAAGCCCCTTGTCGCCGGTCACCACCACCAGGGTCACGCGGCGCTCCGGCCGCTCCACCAGCAGCGCGTGGCGCCCGGCGGGGATCCGCGACGCGATCGAGCGCATCACCCGCTCGAGCGCCGCGGCGTAGGGGCGCGCCTCGATCACCCGCTGCTGGGCGCGGCGCAGCTTGGCCGCGGCGACCATCTTCATCGCCTTGGTGATCTGCTGCGTCGACTTGACCGAGCGGATCCGGCGCCGGAGGTCCTGCTTGCTAGCCAACCTTGTCCTCCGGGTGCTCGCGGAGGAAGCCGTCGAGGGCCGCCTTGCAGCCGGACTGGAGCCCCTCCTCGGTCGCGCCCTCGAGCTTGCCGGTGGCGAGGATCGCGTCGAGCACGCCGCGGCTGTGCGTGCCCAGGTGCTCGTGGAGGTAGCGCTCGAACGGCCGCACCGCCTCGATCCGCAGCGTGTCGAGGAAGCCGCGCGTGCCGGCGAACACCGACGCGACCTGGAGCTCGACCGGCATCGGCTCGTACTGCCCCTGCTTGAGGATCTCGACCAGGCGCTCGCCGCGCGCGAGCTGGCGCTGGGTCGCCTTGTCGAGGTCGGAGCCGAACTGCGCGAACGCGGCCAGCTCGCGGTACTGCGCGAGGTCGAGGCGGAGCGTGCCGGCGACCTTCTTCATCGCCTTGATCTGCGCGTTGCCGCCGACGCGCGAGACCGAGATGCCGACGTTGACCGCCGGGCGCACGCCGGAGAAGAAGAGGTCGGACTCGAGGAAGATCTGCCCGTCGGTGATCGAGATGACGTTGGTCGGGATGTAGGCCGACACGTCCCCCGCCTGGGTCTCGATCACCGGGATCGCGGTGAGCGAGCCGCCGCCCAGGTCGTCGCGCATCTTCGCGGCGCGCTCGAGCAGCCGCGAGTGGAGGTAGAACACGTCGCCCGGGTACGCCTCGCGGCCGGGCGGCCGGCGCAGCAGCAGCGAGATCTCGCGGTAGGCCGCGGCGTGCTTGGAGAGGTCGTCGAAGAACACCACCGCATGGCCGCCGTTGTAGAGGAAGTACTCGCCCATCGCGCAGCCGGCGTAGGGCGCGAGGTACTGCAGCGGCGCCGCCTCCGAGGCGGTGGCGGCGACCACCACCGTGTGGTCCATCGCGCCGTTGTCCTCGAGGATCTTCACCACCTGCGCCACGGTCGAGCGCTTCTGCCCGATCGCGACGTAGATGCAGATCGTGCCCTTGCCCTTCTGGTTGATGATCGTGTCGGTGATCAGCGCGGTCTTGCCGGTCTGGCGGTCGCCGATGATCAGCTCGCGCTGGCCGCGGCCGATCGGGATCATCGAGTCGATCGCCTTGATCCCGGTCTGCATCGGCTCCTTCACCGGCTGGCGGCGCACCACGCCGGGCGCGATGCGCTCGATCGGATAGGAGTCCGCCGCCGTCACCGGACCCTTGCCGTCGACCGGGATGCCGAGCGAGTTGACGACGCGGCCGACCAGCCCGGGGCCGACCGGCACCTGGAGGATGCGCCCGGTGCGGCGCACCTCGTCGCCCTCGGCGATCGCCTGCGACTCGCCCATCAGCACGCAGCCGACGCCGTCCTCCTCGAGGTTGAGGGCGAGGCCGAAGACCTCGTGGGGGAACGCCACCATCTCGCCCGCCATCACGCGGTCGAGGCCGAACACGCGGGCGATGCCGTCGCCGACCGACACCACGGTGCCGACCTCGGCCATCTCCACCGCGGTGTCGAGGCCCTGGATCTGGCGCCGCAGGATGTCGGTGATCTCGTCGACCTTGATTTGCATGCTCCTCCCCTACTCCTCAGGGGCGGGAAGCCGGCCGCAGACCGCTCTTGCCTTCGCGGCTTCCCGCTCCGAGCCCCCGCGCGCGCGCCGGCAGAGCCGGCCGCTCGCGCCTCTCATCCCCACCCCCCGCGCGACTCGTCTGCCTCCCGGCGCCGGAATCGTGCATGAGGGGCTACTCCTTCGCCGCCGCCGCGGCGAAGCGCTCGACCTGCGACCGCAGCGACCCGTCGAGGACGCGGCTGCCGACGCGCACCACGAAGCCGGCGAGCAGCTCCTCGCGGCGCTCCGCCTCGAGCTCCACCCGCGCGGCGAACACCCGCTGCAGCGCGTCCGACACCGCCGCCACCTGCGCCGGTACCGGCTCGACCGCGAGCTCGAGCCGCCCGCGCACCACGCCCTCCTTGCGGTCGACCAGCTCGCGGAACGCGGCGGCGACCTCCGCGAGGTAGCGCAGGCGCACGTGCTGGGCAAGCGCGGCGAGCATCCGCCGCGTCTCCACCCGCAGCCCGCAGGCGGTGCCGATCGCCTCGAGCAGGGCGCGCTTGGCGGCGACGGTGACCGACGGCACCTCGAACACCCGCACCAGCTCCGGCTCGCGAGCGAACACCTCGGCGACCGTGCCGAGCTGCCCCTCGACCTCGCGCAGGACCGCGAGGCCCTGCCGCTCCATCACCTGGAAGAGCGCCGCGGCGTAGGGACGCGCCACCCGCCGGCTCATCGGACGCCTCCGGGCGCTTCCTCGCCCAGCCGAGCCAGCGTCGCCGCGAAGATCCTCTCGCGGTCCGCAGCGGTGAGCTCGCGCCGGAGCAGCTCGACCGTCAGCTCGGCCGCGATGCGCGCGGCCTCGGCGGCGAGCGCGCGCCGCGCGTCGGCGACGCGACGGGCCGCCTCCTGCTCGACCTGCGCCAGGAGCCGGGCGGTCTCCGCCTCGCCCTGGCGCTCGAGCGCCTTGCGGTCCCTCTCGCCCTCCTGGTGCAGGCGCTCGCGGAGCGCGGCGATCTCGCCCGACAGCGCCGCCAGCCTCCGCTCCATCTCGGCGCGCAGCTCGACCGCCTGCGCCACCGCCTGCGCCGCCTCGCTCGCCTGGCGCGCGACCGCCTCCTTGCGCGAGGCGAAGAAGCGCGCCAGCGGGCGGGCGAGGAAGTAGGCGAGCAGGCCGAAGAAGGCGACGAAGTTGACGATCTTCCAGACCAGCGTCGGGAGGCCGAGGAACGTCTCGCTCGCCTCCTCCGCGGCCCACGCCGGGAGCGCCGCCAGGCACGCGGCCGCGGCCGCGCACGCGAGACCCGCGAGGCGGCCGACCGCCGCGCCTGCCGTCTCCACGCGCCTCATCGCAGTGTCCGCCCGACCAGCCGCGACGCGAGGTCGGACGCCAGCTCGGCAGTGTGGTCGCGCAGGCCGACCCGCGCCCGCGCCACGGTGCCGCGGAGCTCCTCGTCGAGCATCGCGAGCCGCTCCTGCGCCTTGGACCGCGCCGCCTCGAGGCGGGCGCGGCGCGCCGCCTCGCCCGCCGCGCGTAGGCCGGCACGCTCCTTCTGCGCCTCGGCGGCCGCCTGCGCCAGCTCGCGCTGGCAGCGCGCCAGCGCCTCGTCGAAGGCGTGCTGTGCCGCCTCGAACCCCTCCCGCGCCTCGCGATCGCGACGCTCCCGCTGGTCCAGCAACGCTCCGAGCGGCCTGACGAACTGGGTCGACACGAGCAGGAAGACGAGCCAGAAGCAGGCCATCACCAGGAGCAGCGAGAAGTTTGGCGGCGCGAGCACGCTGACCCTCCCCCAGAAGCCGCGCAAAAGGGGGCCCGAGGCCCCCACACTTCGGCGCGCCACCCTAGCAAACTCCCCAACTCCGGTCAACCGCTGTGGCGCGAGTGGCTTATGCCGCCCGGGCGAGGCCCGCGACCGGAGTTGGGGGTGCCGGCTGGTCCGCGGTTACTGGCTCTCGACCTTTTCCTGGTAGACGAGGGTCGGGAACCGCTCCTTGAGCGCCTGGTAGAGGCCGAGCACCTGCGTGTTGTTGCCCGCCTCCCACGACGCGTCGCGGAAACGGTAGCTATCGCCCTTGTACACCTGCATGCCGATCTCGTAGCAGTAGTTGCCCTGCGGGCGCGGCTTGCAGGTCAGCCACACGGTCTGCAGCCCGGTGGCCAGGATCGAGAGGTTGCGGTCGGGCTGCTGCTCGTCGTACCACTCGATGCGCTGCGCCTTGACCGCCATCGAGCCCTGCGAGTTCTTGCGCAGCGCGCCGGTGACCAGCAGCATCGGCTTGAAGGTGAGGTCCTGGATCGGCGTCGGGGTCGGTGGCACGTTCGGCGTCGGCGTCGGGGTCGGCGGCGCGGTGCTGGCGAGAAGCGCGGCGATCACCGCCTCGGGGACCTGGTTCTCCTTGAGGTAGACGAGGTCGTTGACCGTCATCTGATAGCGCTCGGTCGAGTGCTTCACCTGTTCCGCGATCAGCGACTCGGACAGGCCGGCCTTGACCAGGCGCACGAGATCGATCAGCCGGGGGTCGTCGGGGCGGGACGGTGCCGGCGTCGGCGACGGCATCGGCGCGCGGGCCATGAGCGCCGAGATCACCGACTCGGGCACGCCCGCGCCACGCAGCGTCGTCACGTCCGCGGTCGAGACCGGCGCCACCGACGGCGCGTCGTTGATCAGCTTGATGATGTTCTCGGCCGGCGCACCGGCGCGGTACGCGGCGAGGATCTGGGAGACGGTCAGGGCCTCCGCAAGGACGATTCCGGCGGTGAGAAGCGATAGCACGGCAACGAGCAGGACGCGACGCATGTCAACCTCCCTTTCTGCACGTGCGAACTATCGTAGCACGGTCTCTAATCCCACCATCACCCGGCGCCCCGGCGCGGGGTAGCCGCGCACCTCCTCGTAGCTGCGGTCGGCCGCGTTCTCGATCCGCAGCCGCGCGGAAAAGCGGCTCGCGAGCGGGACCTTCGCCGCCAGGTTCACGGTCGCGAACCCCGGCTGCCGGACGTCCGCGAAGGTGAGGGGATCGGCGTCGGTGCGGGCGCCGACCCAGACCAGCGAGGCCGAACCCTCCACGCCGCCGCCGAGCGGCGCGATCAGCGCGAGCGCGCCCGACCACGTCGGCCGGCGGAGCAGCGGCGCACCGCTCCCGTCACGCGCGTCGAGCCAGGTCAGCGCGGCCTCCACCCGCCCACGGGTGCCGACCGCGGCGATCCACGAGGCCTCGACGCCGTCCTGCAGGGCGCGCGAGATGTTGGCGAAGCGGAACGCGACGAGGTCGAAGTCGATGAGGTCCGTCTCGCGGTTGGAGAACCCGACCACCTGGAGCGCGCCGCGCGCGGCCGGGACCGGGAACGCCGCGCCCAGCTCGAACGAGCGGGAGCGCTCCGGCCGCAGCGTCGAGTTGCCCGAGAACGGGTAGTACAGCTCGCCCAGCGACGGCGCCCGGAACGCGCGACCGTACGAGGCCCACGCCCGCCGCACGCCGTCGCCCCAGGCGAGCGTGAGGCGAGGCGACCACTCCCGGCCCCACGCCGCGGCGTCGTCCCAGCGCAGGCCGGCGAGGAGCTCCCAGCGCGGGGCGAGCGCGAGCTGATCCTGGAGGAACCACGCGCGGGTCGCGATCCTCACGCCGGCGAGGTCGGGGCCGAAGCTCGAGCCGTCGGTGACGGTGTCGCGCCGCCACTCGCCGCCGAGCGTGACGGCGTGCGCTCCCCAGCGCTCGTGCAGCGCCGCGTGCAGCTCGTCGGAGTCCGCCTCGGTGTCGGAGGCGACGAAACCGCCCGGGTCGTCGGGGTCGCGGTAGGTGAGCGCGCGCTCCACCCGCGAGGCGACCAGCTCGAGCTCGCCGTCGCTGCCGAGCTTGGCGTGGAACGGCAGCGCGGCGAGGTTCTCCCCCTCCGCGGTGAAGCGGTGCGGCGTCGCCAGCGCGCCGGAGAACGGCACCTCGGTGTGGCTGGCCGCCCGCCGCAGCAGCAGCCCCAGCTTCCCGCCCTCGAACGGCGCCGCGCTCACCTCCACCATCCCCTCGCGCGACCAGAAGCCGTCGTTGGCGAGCGTGCCGCTGCCGTCGCGGCTGCCGCCGGCGGCGAGGAGCTCGACCCCGTCGCCGACCGCGCTCGCCTCGACGTCGGTGCGCCGCCACTGCTGCGAGCCGCCCTCGACCAGCGCCCGCACGCCGTCGCCGGCCGCGCGTGACGGCACCAGCTGGACCACGCCGCCGAGCGCGTCGCCGCCGTAGAGCGCGGAGTACGGGCCGCGCACCACCTCGACGCGGTCGAGGCCGAGCGCGAGCGGCAGGCTCCAGTCGTAGCCGCCGAAGTACGGCGAGTTGAGACGCACGCCGTCGAACAGCACGAGCGTCTGGGTGGAGCTGGTGCCGCGCACGAACAGCGACGCGGTGTCGTTGTCGCGCCCGGATTGGAGGAGCGTCGCGCCCGGCACCAGGCGCAGCACGTCCGCCACGCTCACCGCGCCGAGCGCCTGCATCTCCTCCGCCGTGATCACCGTGGAGGCGGCCGGCACCTGGTCGGCGGGCACCGGCTCGCCGGTGGCGGTCACCACCACGGTGTCGTGGACCGTCGGCGGCTGCTGCGCCAGACATACCGCGACGGGGAAGAGGACTGCGACGAGGAAAGGACGAATCCGGACCATGGAACCCTCCCGTTCCCGACTCGGGATGGCAGGTCTCCTGGCTCCCGGATCCTCCGCACCCGCTCGCCTTCCCAGGCGTCCGGCTCTCGCGAACCGGTGTGCCCAGTGGCCTTCGTGAGCGGGCCGTCCCCGGTGACAGTGGCGGGGGCCGCGCCGGATTCGCACCGGCTTCCCTCGAGACCACCCCGGACTGGCTATCGCCGCAACTCTACCGCGCGGCGACGAAATTTCAAGCCCGGAACCTCGCGGCCGAGGTGCGGCCGCGACTTCAGCCCGCGGCGGGCGCCGCCTCGCGCGCGCGCCGCTCCTGCGGCAGCAGCGCGGCGTAGACGAAGCGGTTCACCGGCGTCGGTACGCCGGCCGCCTCGCCGAGGCGCACCACGGCGCCGTTCTGCGCCTCCAGCTCGGAGGGCCGGCCGGCCATCACGTCGCGCTGCATCGACGCGGTCGCGCCCTCCGGCAGCCCGTCGACGAACGCCAGCGTCCGCGCCACCGCGTCGGCCGGCAGGCGCGTGCCGCGCGCCTGGGCGACCGCGACGATCTCCTCCATCGCCCGCACCAGCAGGTCGCGGGTCGCGGGGAGGCTGCGGAGCGCTCCGGCGGGCACCCGCGTGAGGGCGCCGAGCCCGCTCAGCGAGGCGATGAAGAGGAACTTCTCCCACAGCGCGACGGCGATGTCGGCGGGGATGCGCGCGTCGACTCCGGCGCGGGCGAACGCCTCGCGCAGCTGTTCGAGCCGCGGGCTGGGCCGGTCGTCGAACTCGCCGAACGCGATGCGCGGGTCGATGCCGGCGTGGCGGACGTGGCCGGGCGCCACCACCGACGCGACGATGTGGCAGATCCCCGGCGCGACCTGCTCGCGACCGAGCGCGGCGGCGAGCTGCTCCGCCGCCTCGACCCCGTTCTCCAGCGGCACGACGACGGCGCCGGGGGCGAGCAGCGGCTCGAGCGTCGGCGCGAGCGCCTCGACCTGCCAGGCCTTGACTGCCACCAGCACCACGTCGGCCGGGCCGGCCTCGGCCGGGCTGCCGGCCGCCCGCACCGGGCGGACGGCGAAGTCCCCGGCGATGCTGTCGACGCGCAGCCCCGAGCCGCGCAGCGCGGCGAGCGTCTCGCCGCGGGCGACGAACACCACCTCCACCCCGGACTGCGCGAGCCGGCCGCCGAAGTAGCCGCCGACCCCGCCGACACCGACCACCGCGACGCGCATGACGCCCCCGTTCCTGGCCGGTCGTCGAATCCGGCGGCGGTGACCAGCCGGAACTGAGACCGGGCCTCAGCCCGCGATGGTAGCAGGAGAGCGACCCCTCAGGAGTTGGCGGCGAGGATGGCGCGCTGGAGGGCGATGTTGTCGCGGTGCCCGGTGAAGCGCGCCGTCACCCGGCCGCGCACCGGGTAGCCGAGCAGGTAGAGGTCGCCGATGATGTCGAGGATCTTGTGGCGCACGAACTCGTCGGGGAAGCGCAGCGCGGTGTTGATGACGTTGTCCTCGCCGACGAGGATGAAGTTGTCGAGGCGTCCGCCGGAGCCGAGCCCGAGCTCGTTCATCATCGGGATGTCGCGCAGGAAGCCGAAGGTGCGGGCGGGGGCGATCGCGTCGCGGTAGGCCGCGAAGTCGGAGAGCACGAACTCGCAGCGCTGCTCGCCGATCGGCGCCGGGTAGCGCAGGTGGTAGGAGACCGAGAACGCCTCGGCGGGCTCGATCGCGAGGCTCTTGTCGCCGCTCCCGACCTCGTAGCGCCGGTCGATCACGATCTCCTTCCGGGGAACGGCCTGGTCCTCGACCCCGACCTCCTCGAGGCGGCGGCAGAACTCCAGCGCCGAGCCGTCGAGCACCGGGATCTCGCCGCGCACCTTGATCAGCAGGTTGGTGATGCCCGCCGCGTGGAGCGTCGAGAGGAGGTGCTCGACGGTGCGGATCTCCTCGCCGTCGCGCGCGAGCGTGGTGGCGTACTCGGTCTCGCCCACGGCGGAGAGGTGGGCGGGGACCAGCGTGCCGTTCGGCAGGGTGAGGAAGTGGACGCCGGAATCGGGCGGGAGCGGCTGGATCACCATGCCGGTGCGGTTGCCGGAGTGGAGCCCGAGGCCGTAGATCACGGTGCTGGCGCGGATCGTGCGCTGCGGCAACGAGCCCTCGCGCATCAGACGGCCGAGCGGAGGCGGGGGCGTCACCCGCGGCGGCGCGGCCTCGGTCTGCGCGGGCGGCGTGTCGGCGCCGCCCCGCCGTACGTGCGGCGTGGTGCTCGCCAGCGCGCCCCGCAGCGCCTCGACCACGCGCGCGTAGGCGAGCGGCTTCTCGAGGTAGTCGTAGGCGCCGAGCTTGATCGAGGTGACGGCGGTGGGGGCGTCGCCGTGGCCCGAGATCATGATCACGGCGGCGCCGGGGTCGAGGCCGCGCAGCGCCTTGAGCGTCTCCAGGCCGTCGCGGTCGGGGAGCCAGATGTCGAGGAACACCGCCGCCGGCCAGCGCGTCTGGTAGAGCTCCAGCGCGGCCTCGCCGCTGCCCGTGACGATGGTGTCGAACCCCTCGTCCTTGAGGATGTCCGCGAGCGTGATGAGGATGCCCGGTTCGTCGTCGACGATCAGCACGAGCGGCTTCATGGCGGCGCGAGTGTGCGACCGGCGCGCCGGGCGGTCAAGGGGCGGTCGGATCAGGGGAGCAGGACCGACGAGCCGGTCGTCCGCCGCGCCTCGAGGTCGCGGTGCGCCTGGGCCGCGAGCGCGAGCGGGTAGGTCTGGTTCACCTCGATCGCCACCGCGCCGGAGGCGATCGCGTCGAACAGCTCCTCGGCGCCGGCGAGCAGCTCCTCGCGCCTCGCGGTGTAGGCGGCGAGCATCGGGCGGGTGAGAAAGAGCGAGCCCTTGGCGGCGAGCAGGCTCGGCGGGAACGGCGCGACCGGCCCGGAGGAGTTGCCGTAGGAGACCATCAGCCCCATCGGCTTGAGGCAGTCGAGCGAGGCCTCGAAGGTGTCCTTGCCGACCGCGTCGTAGACCACGTCGACGCCCTCGCCGCCGGTCACCTCGCGGACGCGGGCGACGACGCTCTCGCGCGTCGTCACCACCGGATGGTCGCAGCCGTGCGCGCGGGCGAGCGCGGCCTTGGCCTCGGTCGACACCGTGCCGACGACGATCGCCCCAAGGTGGTGGGCCCACTGGCAGGCGATCAGCCCGACGCCGCCGGCCGCGGCGTGAATCAGCACCGTGTCGCCCTCGCCGACGCGGAAGGTGCGGCGCAGCAGGTACTGCGCCGTCAGGCCCTTGAGCATCGCGGCGGCGGCGCGGCGGTCGTCGAGCTCGGCGGGGAGGAGGACGAGGCGATGGGCCGGGATCAGCCGCTTCTCGGCGTAGGCGCCGACCACGCCCCCGCCGTAGGCCACGCGGTCACCGGGCGCCAATTCCGCCACTCCCGCGCCAACCGCCTCGACGACGCCCGCCGCCTCGCTGCCGATCACCGCCGGCAGCGGCAGCGGATAGAGCCCGGTGCGGTGGTAGACGTCGATGTAGTTGAGGCCGATGGCGGTGTGGCGGACCAGCGCCTCCCCCGCGCCCGGGGCGCCGACCTCGACCTCCTCCCAGCGCAGGACCTCGGGACCTCCGGTCTGGCGGATGCGGATCGCGTGAACCGCCATGGTCACCTCCCGCTCGAGGAACCCGACTCGTCGCCCCGCGGATCGCTCTCCGCGACGGTCGGCGCCGCGGCCGCGACCCGCAGCGCCCCCGGCAGCAGCGTGAACGTGGCCGGGCCGCTCGCGTACGTCTCGCCGTCGAC
>Ga0335081_10021747_pt1 | contig 10375 bp, 11 predicted proteins | sample Lox_Sample_35_FD_206713 | JGI IMG/M metagenome (GOLD analysis project Ga0335081, IMG submission 206713) | Soil microbial communities from Loxahatchee National Wildlife Refuge, Florida, United States - Lox_Sample_3.5 | ecosystem: Environmental > Terrestrial > Soil > Wetlands | place: USA...
TGTGGATTTATCTGCCGGATTCATCGGGCGGAACGCCCTTCGCACTCTTGAAAGGATTCTTGAGCGTCGCATTTGTCGTCTTGTTCATGGTCACATTTGTTGCCTTATTCATGGTCACATTTGTTGTCTTATTCATGGTCACATTTGTTATCTTGTTCATGGTCACATTTGTTGTCTTGTTCATGGTCGCATTTGCTGTTTGGTTCTCCGCGATGGCCACGCCGAGAGCGACCACCAGAAAGACGGAAAAGAGCACAAAGGCGAATCCCTTTTCGTTTTTCATAACCTACACCCCATTCTTTACAGCTACCCAAATGATGCATTTAATAATTATAAACTTTTCTCTGATACAGGTTTGATACTCGACGAGTTTTTGATTTCAATCTCGAACCCTCTTTAGCCAGCAAATCGTGAATCGGCTGCACCAGATCTTTCTGGTCAAAAGGGTCTCCATGCCTGCCTTCGCGGAGACATATACCTTGGCACCTCCACACCGACCCTTTGTCATAACCGCATCCTGCTTGTTCCTGGAAAACGCTCGCAGTGAACGATGACCTGGCTACATTGGATATTCCATCTTAAATTATTTTCAGACTCATACAAATCGTGATTCAAACATAAGATTTAAGCTCTTCGCATCCTCACAATATCCCTTATTCATGAGGCTCAGTGTCAGGATGGTAGTGGAGAATTCGGCAAGTTTGGCCAACGCCAGATTGTGGTCTCAGCACGGGCTGTGCATCTTTGTGGAGGTCAATCTGGGAGCCGACCGACTGAAGGTCCTCATGGATACGGGCTCCTCCCCTGAGGTGACTCTCCATAATCTCGATGCCTTGAACATCGATCCAAAAGAGATCGATTTCATGTTCCTGAGCCACGGCCATTATGATCACACGGGAGGCCTTATCGATGTCTTGAAGCGCATCAACCGCAAGGTTCCGGTCATCGCCCATCCGGAGGCCTTCTCGCCTAAGATGAAGGACCTTCCCTTTCTAAAGTACATAGGCGTGCCTTTCAGCCGAGCTGAGGCTGAGAATGCGGGCGCTGTTATGCTACAGTGCAGAAGTCCTGTTTCACTAGCGAATAGTGTCATGACTACGGGAGAGGTAGAACGCGTCGTGCCTTTCGAGACGGTGGAGGGATTCTCGACCGTCAAGGGAGGCTTGTATATCCCCGATTCCATGCCGGACGACCAGGCATTGCTGGCAAACATCAAGGGTAAGGGGCTTGTAGTGATCGCGGGCTGTGCCCATGCGGGAATAATCAATATCATAAGGCATTCTCGGAAGCTCATGGGAGTGAGTGATGTATATGCCGTAATAGGAGGCTTTCACCTTGCGGGCTCAAAGGAAGAACGCATAGCCAGCACAGCGCGGGCGTTGCTTGAGCTTGATCCCGCTATCGTCCGGCCTGGACATTGTTCAGGACAAAGAGCCGTGTCCCTTCTGCAAGAGACGCTCGGCGACAGATGCCAGCCTTTGGCCACGGGAGACCTCATAGAGTTATGAAGAATACGGCGCACGAAAAAATGATTGCTTTTTTGCCGTGCCAACCCGCTGGCTTGGTGAGGGCTCGAGATAAATAATATACTTCGGAAACATCGACAAGACTTTTCCATTCAATTGAGCAAATGCCGATAGAGTGACAACATTGACCTAATCTATGCCATACCGTGATGGAGAGTGTGGCCAGATACCTGTGGCAAAAAAACGTAAGTCATGCGATATACCGCGTTCACGAGGGGCAGAATTTATAGGATGTCGCTGTCATATAATCTCACATGGTCGAGCTCGTGATATCCGAGGATGCCAGAACCGAGGAGCTAACTCCGCTCGCACTGGCGATCAACGAGGTCATCCGGCTTCCAACGACGCTGCGCAGTGTGAATTTTCCTGGGGTCAGGGTCGAGAGGGGTGAGGTCCTGGACAGAGCCTATAGCGGCCCCGTTCTCGAAGAGGTCATAAGGACTGGAAGACCCGTCCGGACGATCCCTGAGCGGGGAGCCTTCAAAGGAGTGCCTGTCTCCGTGGCCCCGATCATCGTCGGGGGCAAGGTCGTAGCAGCGGTTGGGGTGGTGGACGTGATAGGCACCATAGACCTCCCTGAGGTTTTCGGTGCCTATGAAGATGTGGTAAAGGAGGTCGAGGGGAAGACTTCAGAGAGGAGATGAGGGTTCGCCGCGCGGAGCTGGCCGACCTCCCCAGGATCGTTGAGATCGAAGGGCTCTGTTTCGCCAGGGAAACGGCCTTTCCTGCGGGGATGTTCGCTTACCTCATCCGCTACTCCGAGGCCCTGGTGGCCTGCGAGCCTGATGGGAGGGTGGCCGGATTTGTGATGGGCTACGTCAGCGGCAACGTGGGGGCAGTTTATACCCTGGACGTTCACCCTTCCTCCAGAAGAAGGGGCGCTGGCCTCGCGCTACTCCAGGCGTTGGAAAAGAGGCTGCACCTTCTTGGCGCTGAGGCGATCAGGCTTGAGTCAGCCTTGGAGAATCCTGAGGCGATGAGGCTCTACCGCAGAGCAGGCTACCGCGAGCGGGAGCTTGTCAGGAACTACTACGGCAGGGGAAAGGACGCTGTGAGGATGTGGAAGTGCCTCGTTTGAAAGGATGGCCTATTTACTGGATGCCGTCGCAAAAAATCGCACGGATCAATGATCTCTTCTATAATCAGCTAATGCAGCCTTGCTTCTATGTTCGCCTCTCTAGCTTGCACAAGCCTTCCGCATTTTGCACATCTCAAGCAGTTTGTTCCCAAAAATCGACTTTAAGAAGCTCTTTCCAGGGCGGCCTTAAGCTCCTCAAGATTTATGGGCTTGCTGAGATAGTCGTCCATGCCAGCCTCAAGGCATTTTTCCCTGTCGCCTTGAATGGCGTGGGCGGTGAAGGCTATGATTCTGGGACCGCCTGATGGCCATCGCCTGCGTATCGCTCTCGTCGCCTCAAGGCCATCCATTTCTGGCATCTGGATGTCCATGAGAATCAGATCATAGGTTTGGCGTTCCAGCGCCTCCAGGACCTCATGGCCGTTAGCCACCGAATCTGCTTCGTATCCCAGCTTCTTGATCATGAGGGTAGCCATCCTGCAGTTGACCATGTTGTCCTCGGCCAGTAGAATGCGCAAATCCCTGGCCGTCTTCGGCACATCCTGGATCGTCGAATCAGTCATGGCCTTCCTGGGCAGGTCATCGGATGCCTTTACTCGAAGGGTGAAATGGAAGGTGCTGCCTTTTCCTTCCATGCTCTCGAACCAGATACTACCACCCATCAGATCCACCAGCCTCTTGCTTATGGCCAGGCCCAGACCGGTTCCGCCGTATTTTCTGGAAGTAGAGGCGTCGGCCTGAGAAAAGGGCTGAAACAGCCTCCCACCTGTCTCCCGAGATATGCCGATTCCCGTATCCCTCACCGAGAAATGCAGCTCGTAGGTGTCGTTCTCGGGTTCAGAAGCCCATGCCCGGACCTCTATCTCGCCCCTCTGCGTGAACTTCACTGCGTTCGAGAGCAAGTTTACTAGGATCTGGCGAATCCTTGACGCATCTGCCACTATGGTTTCAGGGGTACCCGCTTCAATGGTATAAAAAAGCTTCAGGCCCTTCTCCGATGCCTGGCTGGAGATCAGGCTCAGAGCTTCTTCTATACACGATCTTAATAGAATAGGAGCGTATTCAAGCTCTATTTTTCCCCTTTCGATCCGTGAGAAGTCAAGAATATCGTTTATGATGGTAAGCAGGGCCTGGCCGCTGCACCTTATGGTTTCGATGTACTCCTGTTGCTCCTGATTCAGGTCTGTCCCCAAAATAAGGCTGGTCATTCCTATGACGGCGTTCATGGGTGTTCGGATCTCATGGCTCATATTTGCCAGGAACTCCGATTTTGCCTTTGCTGCCGCCTCCGCTTCGTCTTTGGCTCGAAGCAGGTCATTCTCGATGCTTTTCCGTTCGGTTATGTCAAGGGCGGTTCCTACAACTGCCGGTTTGGACTCATACTCCGTCATTGATCCAAAGACTTCAACATAGACCAGATCGCCCTTCTTTGTACGCCCTCTGATCTCAAGATATATGGATTCGATCTCGTCGGCGAGCTTCTTTTGGAGGGCTTCCTCGACTTTCGGCCAGTCTTCCGCAAGAACGATGTTTTCCGGTCCCGTGTCAAGGATCTCCTCGATGCTGTAACCAAACATCTCCGCAAACCTGGGATTGACGTATTTGAACTTCCATTCCTGGATGATATAAATGCCTACCAGCGACTTCTCTGCAAGTCCCCTGAACTTGCTTTCTGATTCCTTCAGAGCCAGCTCGGTTCGCTTGCGCTCGGAGATATCAAGGAAGATCCCCCTCAGCCCTACAGTCCTGCCTTCTTTTATTATCGGCATCGAATAAGCAATCGCAGGAAATGTGCTGCCATCTTTCTTTTTCAGGCGGTATTCGTGAACCTGAGGGCTTCCCTGCATTGCCCGCCTGAAATCCGACTTGACCATCTCCAGATCCTCCTCTGCAACGACCCGCAGGATGTTCAATCCCTCCTCCAGATCTGAAGGAGCATAGCCGAGCAACTGGCGGCCGAAACTGTTAATGGAGACAATGTTGCCGGAGGCATTCAGCTCAAAGACCGTCTGAGGCAGCTGGACCGCCAGCTCCCGATACTTCCTCTCGCTCTCTTTCTGCTCCTTCTCCGTGCCCGATCTCCGCCTGATGTTCAGGGCTGAGATGGCCACCAGGCCGAGGACAATGGAGAGAAGCATGGTGGCAAAAGCCGTAATCAAAGAGCTGTTCTTCTCAAAAAATGAAGGCTCGGCGTTGACCAGAACGCTTCCCTCTGGCAGAGATCCCTGGGATAGGCCAAAACGCTTCAACTGCTGCAGATCAAATTCCAGCGCATCCGAACTTTCTTGGATTATAGGCGGATCGGGTGGATTTCCTCCTTTAAGAACACTTACGGCAAGAGCTGCTGCGTTTGTGCCTTGAACACGTCCAGACGCCAATTCCCCCCCCACAATGCCGTGGCCAAGCTGAAATTCCCATAGACCCCAGACCGGCACACTGCTGTGGGAGCAGATCTCGGCAGTAGCTTCACTGGCGTTGATCATCCGGCCGCCTTGTTCAAGGTTCCTGGCCGCGCAGAGAATGAGGCCGTTGCTTCCAACTGCCTGCACATCTGAGAGTACCTGGCTCATATTAGCATTCCGCAGCACCCGAATGCTCAACTTTTTTTGAAAGGGAAGGATCTGCTCATCCAGGTCCTTGCATGTGCCATTTCCGGTATCTGGATTGCCCAACACAATGAGAACGTTCTTGGATACCGGATGAAGCTGAAGCATGGCCTGCAGCGTTTCTGCAATCTCGGACCCTTCTATAATCCCTGCGATTCTCTCCTGGCCCTTGATCGATGATCCGTTGTAGCCCTGGGCTCCGGCAAAAATCAGATAGGCTCCGGGGAATAGATCCTTTCGGTATTCGAGGGCAAAGGCCAGTGCAGGCTCTCCGAAGGCAACGACTTCATCCAGCCTCCTGGGCGAATATCTATATCGATAAAGATCAAAAAGGTGTCTCAGGTTTTCCTTTTCAGGATATCCTTTCGAGTCCATGTACTCAATCATGAGGCTAATAGAGCCCGGAACTTCTTGATGAATTTCTTTCGTAAACCCCCTCATCACCTCATCCGCCCAAGGATCGCCCTGGGAGTAGGAGTTGAGAATAAGAACCTGAGGCCCGCTATCTTCAGCCTTGGATGATGCCATTCCTAGATCTGCCAAGATCAGGAAGCAAAGGATCAAGCAGAATCCTCTGCATTCTGGAGAAGGGAGCATTTTGCTATCTCCGGATTCTTGTCGTGCCTGCGGCTATCGGGACATGCCGTCCAAAAAACCTTTTCGGAGATCGGACCAATCACTCTCCTTCGAAGCCTGAGGCACGAGCCCTAAATTTAAATGGCTCTAACTATTAAAAGCTCTCTTCGAGGGTAGGGTGACCGGGATTGCCCGTAGCATTTGTTTAATGATAGGAATCCTCAATCATAATGTTATATTCATAATCATATTATATCTGCAAAAGCTATATTTATTGAATTTGTATCATTTGAAGTTTAGGATGACCTTCACAGTCTAGAACTCCTTTCAACGCTTTCGTAGAGCGTTGTCCTCTGCACCGCCTTTCTCCCTTGCCCCTCGATGAGGTCAGTTAGCTCCTGGGCCGATAGGTATTGAGTCTCCTTCGAGCCCGCGCTACGGGAGATATTCTCCTCCATGAGCGTGCCTCCGAGGTCGTTCACGCCCCAGTGAAGGGTCGCAGCCGCAACCACTCTCCCCAGTTTCGTCCAGCTCGCCTGGATGTTGGTGATGTAGGGGAAGAGCATGACCCTCGCCAGAGCGTGCATCTTCAGGTGCTCCAGAAGGTCAGGCTGGCGGGCCAGAGGACCCAGGGCATTGTTTCCGGTCATGAAGGGAAGCAGCACAAACTCGGTGAACCCATGTGTTTCAGCCTGAAGCTCCCTCAGGATCTGAAGGTGCCGCAGCCTCTCCTCGAAGCTCTCAATGTGGCCATAAAGCATGGTGGAGGTAGTGGGAATGCCCAGGCGGTGGGCGGTTGAGACGATCTCCCGCCATTCTTGGGCTTTCATCTTCTCCGGGCAGATCCTCTGGCGCACCGAGTCCACCAGGATCTCGGCTGCAGTCCCAGGCATGGAGCCAAGGCCGCTGGCTTTCAGATGCCGCAGGGCCTCCTCCGCGGCGAGACCCGAGTTCCTGGACATGTGAAGGACCTCCATGGGAGAGTAAGCGTGCAGGTGCATCCTCGGATAACCTCTATGAATCGCCTCCAGGATCTCGCAATAATCCTCCAGGACCATGCCGGGGGCGAGTCCTCCCTGCAAGCAGACCTCGGTCGCTCCTTTCTCCTCGGCGTCCCCAACACGCTCCAGGATCTGGTCATGGGATAGGAGGTAGCCGTCCGAGCTGCGAAAGGCGCAGAACTTGCAGGAGCTTACACATCTGTTTGTGAAGTTGATGTTCCTGTTTATGACAAAAGAGACCTCGTCGTCCTGGCACCTGCGACGCAGGGCGTTGGCGACGCGGAAGAGGCGCAGAGGCTGAGACCAGAGCCTTCGAATCTCCTCGATGTCTGAAGACGGATAGATGGGGGCAAAGTCTGCCGCCTCGATTCGTGAGATATCTCTTGACATCAAGTCTCATCACCATTTGTGCAGCCGGATCTCAGTTCCTTGGGAACCTGAGAGATCAGCCTCCCACTGGAATACAGACCGCATCCAAGCACTCCTCCTCTATAAAATACCACCGCGTAGCCGGCCTCGGTAGCGGACTCGATCTTCTGGGTTCCCCCCGCCAGAAAGATCGAAGCCTGATCGTCATCCAGAGGAACAACATTCTTGGCGGCAAACCTGCCGAAGATCTGCAGGGCGCAGGTTGTCGGCTTCCAGACCCGGCCCTTCAGATCCATCATGCGCATTCCCAGTGCCTCGTAGCTGAGAGCTGGCAGAGTGACGTCGCTTACGACCCAGACGCTCTGCGCCTTTCGATAAAATCTGTAACCATCGAAGGCGCTATCAGGAATCCCGAAACGCTCCAGCCACAAGGCTGTCACCTCCGATCTATCAAGAGGCTCGAAGACGTTTCTAGTTCTTGATGAGCCTGGCGACAAAGAAGCCTCCTGTGTCGTTGAAGTGAGGATAGTACCTGGCAGCGCGGTGGAGCTCCTCGTTCAGCTCGCAGCCGTTCCATTTCGTTATTCCAGGACACTCTCTCAGCCCTGGGATGGATATCCTTTCAAGCCTTGACTGGTTCAGCGCAGCCTCCACCACCATCTCGTTCTCCTCGGGCGCGTATGTGCAGGTAGAATAGACCACCACTCCGCCTGTTCTCGCAAGCCTGAGGGCATTTTTCAGAAGCCCTATCTGAAGCGTCTGAAGACCGAGTGAGCGCCTCAGGCTGCATCTGGAGAGCGCCTTTGGGTCTCGCCTCGCCCTGCCTTCGCTGGAGCAGGGAGCGTCCACAAGAACCCTGTCAAAGGGCCCGCGTGGAAACCTTCTCCCGTCGTACCTCGTGATCGCCACGTTCAGCACTCCAAGGCGTTCGCAGTTGGATCTCAAGGGAGCGATCCTTGAGAGAGATGGCTCATTAGCCACTACCAGTCCCCTGTTTTCCATCATCTGAGAGATCTGGGTGGTCTTGCTTCCCGGCGAGGCGCACAGGTCAAGTACCGTCTCGCCCGGCTTCGGGTCCAGGACGAGGGGCGGAACCATCGACAATTCCTCCTGTAGGTGGATGTAGCCCAGAAGGTTGGTCCTCAGCTTTCCCGGGCTCTCGGAATCAAGCCCCAATCCAAGCGAGTACCATTTGAAGGGACGGCCTTTCACACCCTCTTCTTCAAGATGTTCCATGGCCCTTGATCTCTCCGCCTTCAGAAGATTGATCCGCGCGGAGGGCAAAAGCCTCCTCTGCTGAGCCGCTTTGAAATCCTCGAAGTCGGGAACGATCTCCCTGTACCTTTCAAGCCAATCCATATTCACCTCTCTCACCGCCCAAGGTGAAATAAATTCGCTTGAGAAAGATTTCCAAAAATTTTTCGAAAATCCAGCACCACCATCATCAACACCCAGGTAAAAGCCAGGGTTGTGGTCTTTGCCCCAGGCAATGTCATGTCTTGGGAGATCTGCCCATCTGCTCCCGGTATCTACAATAAAACTAAGATTCTTCATATCAAGGCCAACACGGACTGACGCCTCGAGGTTAAGGATGGCCGACTCCGATGCAGGAGGGTCCATGCAGGAGGGGAGTGGCAGCAGTTAAGGCAAGTAGAAGCTCTCTCTGCCCAGGAAAGTCTCGGCCGACAGGGAGGTCATGCCTCTCGACGGCAGCGGGTCGGCCTATAGCAGAGGGAAAGATGACTGGTTTGCAAGGGAGTCGATGTACAGGTTACCTTTTGAGCAGGAGGTCACTCCTGAGGACCTCCTGGAAGGCGGGAAAACCTATAGGAAAGAGGTTACACCTGTCTCATTTCCAAAGACATGATGAGAATAAAGCCAAACAGCTTCTACTTCAATATCTCCTGCAGCTTGAACTGGTGCGGCCCTAGCTTCCCTCCGAAGTTCGCAGCCGTGATCTTCAGGACTCCCGGCACAGTACAGGCGGCCCTGATTCCTGCCCTCATCGACTCCTCGATTGCCTCGCGGCTGACTCCGTTGATGACAATCTCGTAGCCTGACTTGATCTCCTCAGGCAGGGTGCAGGTACCGTCCTCCCGCAGGGACGGGCAGTAGGCTGTGTTGGTCGATGCCTTCAGGAACTTGTACTTCGAGCCGACCTTCGAGCCGCTGGCGACGATGCCACCGGGAAACGGCGTGATCGTTCCCTTGAGCTTACCGATCTCGTCCACCGCCACCTCGGCTGTAGTTAGTGGCAAAGTCCAATCCCTGGCGATCAAGCTTTAAATATCAAGAACCCTGAGGTAGTATCATGTGTGAGAGCCTGGAGCGCAAAGAGGTGAAGCCAGACCTTCCTTACGACGAGGAAGAGCCAGAAGATATCACCAGAGCACTCATGAAGCTATCCGAGCTATCACTACATGACTTCTTGGCAAGCGAACCGGATATCTACACGAACGATGATCTGAAAGTTCGATTTAGATGAAGGGAGATATCGTACTCGTTCCTTTTCCAAATTCCGACCTCACCACGTGGAAGCGAAGGCCTGCGCTGGTCATCTACGAAGACCCTGTAGAGAATGAGACCACGATTGCCTACATATCAACCAGGACGCCGATAATCCCCTCCATCTGCGATGTCCTCGTCACAAGAGGGACACCTTCTTTTGATGAGACAGGCTTGAAATACAATTCGGTCATAAAATTGAACAAGTTAGCGACGATTAAAACTCATTTTATCGCCGGCTTGCTTGGGACAGCGGATGATGCTTTGCTGTCCGAAGTTAACAAGACTCTGGATGCCTGCTTGAAGTTTGCACTGCAAAAATAATGCTGTATGTGCTCAGTTGCGCCAGCATTCGCCCCAAAAAAGAGGATAGCCAAATCAGCTTCTACTTCAATATCTCCTGCAGCTTGAACTGGTGCGGCCCAAGCTTTCCTCCGAAGTTGGCAGCAGTGATCTTCAGGACTCCCGGCACAGTGCATGCGGCCATGATGCCAGCCCTCATCGACTCCTCGATCGCCTCGCGGCTGACTCCGTTGATGACAATCTCGTAGCCTGCCTTAACCTCAAGAGGCAGGGCGCAGGTACCGTCCTCCCGCAACGATGGGCAGTAGGCTGCGTTAGTCGATGCCTTCAGGAACTTGTACTTCGAGCCGACCTTCGAGCCGCTGGCGACGATGCCTCCGGGAAACGGCGTGATCGTTCCCTTGAGCTTAC
>Ga0335081_10021749_pt1 | contig 10374 bp, 10 predicted proteins | sample Lox_Sample_35_FD_206713 | JGI IMG/M metagenome (GOLD analysis project Ga0335081, IMG submission 206713) | Soil microbial communities from Loxahatchee National Wildlife Refuge, Florida, United States - Lox_Sample_3.5 | ecosystem: Environmental > Terrestrial > Soil > Wetlands | place: USA...
TGGAATCAAACAATTCTTTGGCAGTTCTCTGTGGATTGACGACGCGCGAGTAGTATGGATGCGGCATTAGTCTCACAACCCAACCTACATTGGGATTGTCCAATGGCTGTTAGGTATCCAATATCTCACTCATACTTTGACAATCTATGACGGGCAGGCTGTCCTGAGGAATCGAACCCACTTAATGGCGCTACCGTCGGGCCGCACTCGTTCGGGTTCGGGCCCTTCCTCTGGCGCGGCAGTCGCGGTGGTCTAAGTCTGACCGACGCCCAGATCACAGATGCTGACGGCGTTGCAGTGCAGGCCGCCAGTTGAATCCCATAACGCTACCGACGTCGTAGCTCGCGCCCTTTCGCTTCATGGTTTCTTCTTGTCTCTTTGACGATGAACTGGGCACCCCTAGTTGGACTCCGTCTCGCGCTATTCAGACTAAGTCAGGGCGAAGAGCCGAGGCAGGAGGAATGAGACTCGTTTCTGCTCAGCCTCTCAAACCAAGATTGCTCCTGTCAGAGCTTCTTACCCCTGCGGTCCAAATATTTGTAGAACCAGACTTTGGCGAAGTCCTGGACGAAGAACCAGACCAGCGCATATCCCCACACAAGCGCCGCGAGGTTCCACCCGATGGCTGGAAGAAGGATTCCATACACAGTTATCACCGTGGCAAATACCTTCGTAACGACGACCGCGGAGAATAGGGACTTCCCCGGTCTGATGGACCAGAACGGACCCTTGGTCCTTGCGACGAAGAGCGTGAGATGGCCCGCGACTGCCAGCTTCAGCAGCATGAAGGACTGGATGACCGTCGTGTTCAGGTGCAAGGTGACGAACCCGATATACAGGAGCCCGAATGACGACAACACCCCGATCCCGCCGAGTAACGTCGACATGGCAAGCAGCGTCCTCATGTCCCATCTTTCCGGTTCGGATGAATACCTGACGTTGTCGTAGGCGATAGTGATGATGGGCATGTCGTTGAGCAGCGCCAACAGCACAATCATCAGGGCCGTGACAGGATAGAACTGGAAGATGATGATAGAAAGGGTCACGAACGCCAAGACCCTGATGGTCTCCGTGATGCGGTAGGTGGCGTAGTTGGTCATCCGCTGAAAGATCTTCCGGCTCTCCCTCACGGCGTCGATAATGACGGACAGTCCGGGGCTGGTGAGCACCACGTCGGCTGCTGACTTCGCCGCATCGGTCGCACCCGCGACTGCAATACCGGCGTCTGCCTTCTTGAGAGCAGGGGCGTCGTTCACGCCGTCCCCGGTCATGCAGACGATGTGGCCCTTCTTCTGAAGGAGGTCGACTATCCTGTACTTGTGTTCGGGGAAGACTTCGGCGAAGCCGTCGGCTGCCTCGACCGCCGCCATGGCCTCCGGGTCAGGCTTATCGAGGAACGATGCCGGGGTTACGATATTCGTCTTCAAGCCCACTAGCCCAGAAACTTCCTTGGCGATGGCGATATGATCCCCGGTCACCATCTTCACGTCCATCCCCAACGACTGGGCGGTCACGATGGTGGAAGCAGAATCCTCTCGGGGCAGGTCGAAGAGAGATACGAGACCAACGAACTCCCAGCTTCCGGGATCCTTCGTCCTTGCCACCCCCAGCGCCCGGAAGCCCTTTTCAGCGAATTCGTCAACCTTGACGTCGACCTCGCCGGCGACTCTTTCATCTGCGTGGACGAGTTCGAGGATGGCCTGGGGTGCTCCCTTCGAGGCGTGGAAGTGCTCTCCCTCTCCCTCGACCTCGGCCTCGGTGCGCTTTGTGACGGGGTCGAAGGGCTTGAACGCTGTGACCTTGTACGCTCCTGTACGCACGGCACCCGCGCCTAGATTCGTGACCCTGGCTATGATGGTGTCATCGATGGGGTCCTTGTCCTCCGCCCTGGATGCGAGGGCAGCGTAGAGCAGAGCGTCCTCCGGCGTGTAGCCCGGGAGAGTGAACACCTCCCCCACGGTGAGCTCATTCTTGGTGATTGTCCCCGTCTTGTCTGCGCAGAGGACGTCGACCCCCGCCAACTCCTCGATGGAGACGAGTTTGCTGACTATGGCTTCCTTCTTAGCGAGGGCTTCGGCTCCTACCGCCATCGAAACAGACAGGACCGCAGGCATCGCAGCGGGGATGGCGGCGACGATCAGCACCAGGCCGAATTGGAGAAGGTCGAAGGCCGGGAGCTGGCGAATGAGGCCAACCACGGTCGTGACGGTGACGAGCGCGGCCGCGATGATGATGAGGTAGTCACCTATCCTTACGATTGCCTTCTGGAAGTGGCTCTTGGTCTCGGCTTCCTCAACAAGCTTGGTGGTCTTCCCGAAGTATGTCCCCATCCCGGTGGCCACCACCACCCCGTTCATCTCCCCCTGGCGGACGATCGAGGAAGCATAGACTAGGTCGGAGGGGTGCTTCTCGACCGGGAGCGACTCCCCTGTGAGAGCTGATTGGTCTAGGAGCAAGTAATCTCCGTCAATCAGTCTGGCGTCGGCAGGGACGACGTTGCCAAGGCGGAGACGGGCTACGTCCCCGGGGACCAGCTCCGCCGCGGGGATTGTGACCCACTTCCCATCCCTCAGTACCGTCGCCTGAAGGGCCAGTCGGTTCTTCAGGAGCTCTATGGCGTTGCTCGCCTTGTTCTCCTGCCAGAAGCCGACGACCGCATTCACGGCGAGAAGGATAGCAATTATCCCGAGGTCATCCCAGTGTTGTATCAGGGCGGAGATTACGGCGGCCGCCTCAATCATCCAGGGTATCGGACCCCAGAAGTAGCGGAGGAAGGCGGCGAGTCGAGAGTGGCTCTTTTCGACGATCTCGTTCCTGCCGAACTTCTGGAGTCTTTCCGACGCGTCAGCCGAAGAAAGGCCGTTCTTCGATGTGGAGAGTTTCTCTAGGAGCTCCGGAATCGGGGGTTCTGCATCCTTCGGGGTCTGGCCTGAAGCCAAGCTGTCACCAATGCGGGGCTAGGCAGATTCCTCTTCTGCCGCAAATCGGGCCTTCGCCCGGTCTAGCTTCGGATATCTCATCCCGAGGCTCTCGAGGCATTCTACCACTGCCTGGGAGACGACGAGGTCTCTAAACCACGGGTGGTTAGAAGGTACCACGTACCATGGGGCCTCCTGGGTGCTTGTCCTTTCGATAGCTTCCTCGTATGCTTTGGTGTACTCCTTCCAAAATTTCCTCTCGTTGTAGTCCAGGTAGCTGAACTTCCAGTGCTTGGTCGGGTCCTTCAGCCTCTCCCGGAAATTCTTCTCCTGCTCCTTCTTGTCTATGTGGAGAAAGAACTTCAAGATCGTGGTCCCTTCGTCGTTCAGCATCTCTTCGAAGTCGACTATCTGCTGGAATCTCTTCCTCCAGACCTCAGGTGGGACGAGGTTGTGGACTCTTTCTACGAGTACGCTTTCGTAGTGGCTGCGGTTGAAGATCGCAATCTCTCCCTTGCCGGGGACCTGCCTGTGAACACGCCAGAGGTAATCGTGGTCGAGCTCTTCCTGGGAGGGTTTTCCGAAGTGGGCCACCCGCACCCCTTCGGGGTTCACCCCCTCGAAGACGCGCCTTATCGTTCCATCTTTCCCTGAGGAGTCCATCCCCTGTAGGACAATCAGGACCTTGTGCCTGTGCTCGGCGTACAGAAGTTCCTGAAGGGGGTCCATTCTCCTGATGATGGCGTCCATCGCCTTTTCCCCAGCTTTCTTGTCACCATGGAATGCCGACGTGTCGCCCGGATCCAAAGCGGCGAGGCGGACCTTCGAGCCCTCTGTCACGATGAACCGTTTGAGATGTACTTCCGCGCCCACAGGGTGCATATTGTGGCCTTTCCTTTAGAAGTTTCGCATAGTCGGCTGTATAAATTGGGCGTCTTGCCCGTCAGAATCCCCATGGGGAGGCGGGTGCATGGGCTGGCCGGCGAAGCGGGTCAGGATTTACTAGCCCTGGAGTGGGCGAGGTCCCCGGTGGATGGGGCGGGGCGAGGATTGACTATGATGCCAAGGCTGTAGGTGTCCCACGAAAAGCTTCTGCGGAAGACCGTGAGTCATCCTTCCTCAATTCGCGCGACCTCAGCGCCCCTTTTTCCTTACCTTTCTGTGTCCGCGCAGCTTGGACGGGACCCACCCCCCGTCTTTCGTCCTCTTGTATCCCTCGTCGTAATGGTGAAAGAAGTCCTCGGGTGAGATCAGGGACTCTTCCGGGACGACCGCCGCCCACCCTCCACCGCTCAATAGCATCTCCTTGAAATCCGGGTTGACGATGATGTCTTTCGAGGACTGGGCCCGCTCGTGCCACACCTCCATGTCGAGGATTCGGAGCCGCTCCCCCAGGTCGGCGATAAGCTGTGTGGCGGCCTCGGGCCCCGCCGGCTTCCCGATCAGGTCCCCTGACTTCACCACCATCTGCTTCCCGTTGTATCTCAAGGTCCCCTTCCCTTCGAGGATGAGGTAGTACTCGTCTACGTGGGAGTGGCTGTGGAACCTGGCCGCACTCTCGCCTTTCTCTACCACCCTGACCCTGAAGAAGGCCCTCCCGGGCCCAACAAGAGGCATCAGAAACCTGTCGACAGAGCCGGTCTCCTTTTTCGAAGTCAGAGAACGCTCTGCTGCATCGAGGGCGTCGTCGTTGAGGACATTCACCACCGGTCTTCTCCACAGGTTATCGGAAAGGATTCCTTTCTTCCTAACGTAGACTTCGTCTGCCCAGAACGACGCCAGGCGCAGGACGAAGTCCATGCCGTCGGGCTCCAATGAGGGGACGACGACGGTCGCCTCCCCCTTCGAATACTTGTGGAGTCGCCCAGCCCTTCTCCCGAATTCGTCCCAGAGCCAATCAGCAAACGGGAGCAACGGCTCCCCGTGTCCCTTCGGCATCGCTGTCTTCGACCCGAAGAACAGCTCCCACGCCAGATCGGCGCGTATCGCCCTATCGGTCGCACAATCATCGAGGATGATTTTCATGTGGTTCGAGTGCGCACTGACTCCGTACATAAACGCAAATTCGGAGACGTGCGCTCCCCTGATCCGCCTCGCCGGAACGTCGAAATGACTGAACTGCTCCCCGTTCAGCCACGACCTTCGAGCTCATTGCTAGGTACAAGGAGGTTGACTTTCAGATAGTGCATGAGTGTCCTGGCTAGAGCCAGGTCGGGCTTCATCTTCTTCGACTCGATATGCTTGATGAGCGAGGGTTTCACGTTCATCAATCGGCCAAGCGCCTCTTGAGTCAGACCCATCCTCTCACGTGCCTCTTTGACGATGGAGTGATACTCTGGGTCGATCTCGAGCTCCACCCCACCCATGCCCTCGGAGTGAGTCCGGGGACTTCCGAGGGGGCGGGTTTTCACCAGAGTGGGGACGATGACTCCTCGACTGGCGCACTTCTGGCACACCTGGAGTACGGCTCCGTCGATTTCAATCCGACTGGTCGAGGTTTTCATCGGACCCCCGCATATTTCGCATGTTCGCACCATCGATCCCCCTTGCTGGCTTCCGTCAGGGTGCCCTCCAGTGCCCCCTCATCAACTCTCTCCTGTGTCCTCTTGTCAGGTAGCGTGTCTGAGATTCAGTCGGAGCCGGGGGAGACCAGCTCTTCCATTCGTGGCTCGTCCGCAATGCCGGGCCTCCCCCTGCCCCGGGCGACAAGGAATGTTGCGCCTGCAAGGCTCATCCCAACGACCATCAAGTCCGCGTTGGTGAACCAAGGAAGGAAGTGCAGCTGCTCTTGTATTGAAGTCGCATGAATGAAAAACTCCGGGAAGTCGAATATTGCGACATCGATTGTCAGCACGCAGGTGAGAAGAGCAGCAACCCTAATCGAGCGCAGGACTGCGAATGCATTCCCCCTGCTCCTGTAGATCAGGAATGTGCCGTAGAGGCCCAGAGCCAACAGAAAGAGCGCCTCGACATCGTACACCGCAAGGCCATAGTACAGGTGGGTGGCATCAGAGTACTGGCCTGGATTCGATACGAAAAGAGAAGCGAACGTCGAGTAGACCTTGAAGGGAGAGAGGGCCGGGTCGACCGATCTCAATGCCCTCGAGGATCCGAGCATCATAACGCCAATCCCGCCTAGACCCACTCCGGCTGCCAGCTTGGGCGCAAGGGGTGTCCTCGGGAGGTCCGAAAAGCCGAGCATGAGGAGCACGAGGAGCTCCGAACCGAGCACGAACAGCGCGATTGGAGGCCACACAGGCATCGCGATCGGGGCAACGTGTGTCACGGAGCAGATGTCTGGGATTGAGTAGCAAACCTCGGTGCGACCCGGCGCAGCTGCCGCCTCGGCTAGAAAGGGGAAAACCAAAAGGTCCGCTGAAAAGACAGCGAGCAGCAGAGCATTCCATCGAGTGAGCTTTTTCCCCTTCAACCACCGCAATGGAATTCGCCCTCCTCCGGCGAGCCGCCGAACGCCGCCATCCCCGTCTTCGGGGAGTTCAGTCCTCTCCAGCCTATCAAGTGTTTCCTAGGCGCCCGCGCACGCGCAGAGGACCATGCTCACTTCGCGTGTGCTCTACAGAAGTCGTTTACTCTCTGAACGCAGTCGCCCATGATCTCTTCGGGTGCCAGGGCCACTATCCTGAAGTGGCCGGGGGCGCCGAAACCGGACCCCCTCGTCGTCTGGACGAGCTTCTCTTCAAGCAGGGCGTGCACGAATTCTCTATCGTTCCGGAAGTCGAGGGTTTTCATGTGTATCTTCGGGAAGATGTAGAACGCACCCTGCGGTCTGACCGCACTGAGGTGGTGATTCTCTCCGAGGCCCTTCATGGCTACCCCCACGATCTTCTCAATTTTCTTGACGAGTTCTCTTACCGTCCTCTGGTGTTCACCTGTGTTGTTCATGGCCGCTGCGATTGCGTATTGGGCGGGGGTGTTCGACGAAAGTCTAACCCTGCAGTAGTCGGCGAGCTTCCGCTTCAGCTCCTCCGACACCGTGTCCTCCTCCGGGGCGAGCACGTACCCTATCCTGAACCCAGTCGCATCGAATGCCTTCGACGCGCCGTTGAGTATCAGGTGCGGCATCCCCTTTGCCAGCTCACACACGCTGGTGAAATTCGCCCCTCCGAACACTATCTCGTCATAGATCTCGTCGCTCACCAGCAGAATGCGGTTCTCGTTGGCTATCTCCACGACCTGCTCCAGCGTCTTCCTCGGGAGAATCGTCCCTGTCGGATTGTTCGGATTGGTAATGAGCATGTATTTGATCTTACCTGAGCCTCCTTTCATTCTTCGGACAACCTTCGCGACCGAGTCCAAGTCTATGCTCCACCCAGTGCCCTCATCGTACTCTCCCACAAGCGGCCTCCCGCCGAACATCTGAATCGCCACGGGGTACTGAGTGTAGTACGGCTTGAGTATCAGCGCCGTATCGCCGAGGCCGATTACAGCGCTGTTGAGGAAGGTCAGGGCTTCGGCGACCCCGCTCGTGACAAGCACGTCCTGCTCCTTCATATCGATGCCGTAGCGGTGCCAGTATCTCTTGATCACGGCGTCCACCAGGTCGAGCACCCCCTGCGACCGGGAATAGGAGGTCCTGCCGTTGGCAAGGGCCTCAACGTATGCGTCCACGATGTACTTCGGGGTCGGGTAGTACAGGGCGGGGTCCCCGCTGCTCAGCTTGACTACCTTCTTGCCTTGCTTTCTGAGCTCCTCAGCGAAATCGTCCTCCTCCCTTATCGCCGAGAATACGTACTTGCTATGCTCTGAGAGGATTGACTTGGGCATGCGACCCGGTTAGGGGGTTTCCGTCCGCACTTATCTTATTCCTTCCGCCCTTCTGGGCGCTCGTTCAGAGCGCCCGTTGTTCCGCCAGGAACCAGAGCACTTCGGGGGTGCCCCAATACATCTGTCCGTTCACAAAGTAGGTTGGGCTTCCGAAGACCCCTCTCTGGTAGGCGGCTTCTGTCTCCCTCCTCAGCCTGAGCTTCGTCTCCTCTTTGCCTATGAATTCGAGAAAGTCAGAGTCGGTCATCCCTAGCGACGCGGCGATGTTTCCCAGTGCGCTGGCGTCGGATATGTCGGTCCCCTCGACCCAGTATTCGTGGAAGACACGGGCGACGTACTCCTCGACCTTCCCCCGGCTCTCGGCGAAGTATGAGCCGCGAAGCGCCCTCACCGAGTTGACGGGAAAATTCGAATGGGGGAACGCGAAGCCTATGCCCAAGTCCTCTGCGATGCGCTGAAGATTCTTCACCATGTAGTTGTATTCGTTAGTTCCTCTCGCAACCGGGCCATCGCTGGTCATCTGGAAGAGCCCCCCCAGAAAGAGCGGCGTGAATCTCAGTTCGAACCCTGACTTCCTGCGCATTTCTTTGAGCTTGTGAAGTGCGACGTAGCAGTTGGGGCTCGCAAAATCGTACAGGAATTCGACGACGGTTGAGGACATCGCCCCCTCTCGCGTCCCAGGTACCACCACGCTTCCTTCGACCAGGCGGAGATACTCAGGCCAGGCACTTATTCATATCTAGACAGTTGTTTCGGAGGTTCGGAAAGCGGCGTCCTGCGATTTGGTGAGTCCCCTGCGTGGGGCCTTTGCCATTGCATAGCTCAACTAGGCTCTGGAGAGAGCAGAATGCGGTTGTCCGCACCTAGCGCCGATGAGCTGCAGAGGAGAGAGTAGGCGCCACACGATAATCAGGAATCTACGTAACCGTCCTGGGGATTCTGGGGATCATCGTGGGGGGCGCAATGTACGGGGCCAACTACAATCACACCATCGGCGAGGCATGCGTCGGCCTGGGGGTAGCCATGATGGTCGTCGGGATTGCCCTCTGGATGATGAAAGAGAAGGCGCCCTTGGCAGCCACCCCACAGCAAGGGCAGGCAAAGTCACAGTAGCCTCCCTTCCCCCGACCAAGCGACATGAACGCCAGGGGGCCAGGCACATCCATAGTTTAAATCGCCCCGACCTAGGATTCCCACTATGAGTGTTCCAAAGGCTGCGAGGCTTATCCCTCAACCCCTGTCCGGGGGACCCTTCGAAGAAATAGTCCACGTCTCGTCATTCGTCGTCGTGAAGAACGGTGCACGAATCCTCCTTGCGAAGCGGCTTCGGCCCGAATCCACCGCAGGCAAGTGGGTGCTCCCTGCCGTGGTGATCAATTACGGAGAGGACCCAAGGGCGGCGGCCAGCAGAGTCGTGAAGGAACAGCTTGGGGTGGAATCCACGAAGGCAAGTCTGATCGACGTTCAGTCGTACGGAGATAGGCACTGGGACATCTGCTTCGTGTACAGAGTCGACGTACCCGGAATCGGGAGCATCTCGGGAGACATCGAGAAGGTCGAGTACTTCGACCTGGGGGGTCTTCCCCCAGAGCTGAGGAGCGACCACAGGGAGGTCATCGACATGCTGTCGGCGCGGAGCGCCATCTAGAGGGTTCCTCCCCAATCGCACAGGGATCGTGAATGGAAACCGCCACCACTGGCTCCCCCCATCAGAGCATCACTTCCGCCGTTGCGTCCAGGTTCGATAGGGTGGCTGGAGTCTATGACGAGACAAGGCAGCCACTCTCGAACGAGGCGATTGACCGGGCTTCTGCCGTGCTTCGAGAAGACGGGATAGCCCAAGTACTTGAGGCAGGGGTAGGCACCGGACGGATCGCCGGTCCCCTTCAAAGCAGGGGGTTTGATGTTGTAGGCTTGGACGTATCCTCGAAGATGCTTCACCTTGCCAAGGCAAAGGGAGTCTCCGCCGTCGTCCTCGCTGATGCCAACAGGCCCCCATTCAGAGCGGGTGTCTTCGATGCAGTGGTGCTCGCTCACGTGCTTCATCTCCTCGACCATCCAGAGTCAACCTTCAGCACTCTAGCGAGGGTAGTGAAGAAGGAGCTTGTCGTCTTCCTGCGAAAACCCGACCCTCCGGAGGGCTCGCGGCGAGGAAGAAGCGAGGTTTACCAGGCTTTCATGCGGGCCGCAACGGAGCTTGGCATCGCCATTGTGGGGCCCTATCAGAGTTGGCGGGAGCGTTACGCGCGACAGGAAGAGTTCCTTGCCCGTTTCCCCCCGACTGAACGCCTTACGATTCAGGAGCTGAGCAGCTCCACAACCCTGCGGTACTACTTGGCAGGGATGGAGAAGCGAGCGTTCAGCTTCGCCTCGGAGCTCCCGGAGGAGGACTTCCACCGCATCATCGAGCGTGCCAAGGAGTATCTCGACCTAGACTCCCCAATACCCTATCACCGGGTGGACCAGTTGGCAATCTGGAGAATTGGCCAAGCGCACTTCGACTGACTCCTCCGCCTTGCGTGCTTCCGGGCAGGCCGCCTAGGGCGAAATAGGCGCTACACTTTTCGGTGACCATTTCCTTGGCCGGAGGCTGGTATGGCGAAGTTTCCGAGCGACGAGTGGGTAAAAGAGTACATGGCGAAGCTCAACGCCAACACCGTCTACGCGGACG
>Ga0335081_10021751_pt1 | contig 10374 bp, 5 predicted proteins | sample Lox_Sample_35_FD_206713 | JGI IMG/M metagenome (GOLD analysis project Ga0335081, IMG submission 206713) | Soil microbial communities from Loxahatchee National Wildlife Refuge, Florida, United States - Lox_Sample_3.5 | ecosystem: Environmental > Terrestrial > Soil > Wetlands | place: USA: Florida...
GACCTTCTCAGCGATGGCGGCCGCGGTGAACGGCTTGGGGAAAAAAGACTTCCCCGCTTGCTTGATGCGGCGCACGCGCGCATCGTCGTGGTAGCCCGATATGTACAGAACCCGCATGTCCGGCTGTGCCGGTCGCAGCTCGTCGGCCAGTTCCGGGCCGCCCAAACCTGGCAGCACCAGATCGGCGAGCATCAGGTCGATGACCTCGCCGTTATCACGCCCGATCAGCATGGCCTCGCGCGCATTGCGCGCCTGCAACACGCGGTACCCGCTGCCGGCCAGGATTTCGTGCAGCGAACGCCGCACCAGTTCTTCGTCTTCAACCACCAGGACCGTGCCCGAACCCGGCGCTGGAGTTTCGCCCTGTGACCGCGCCGGCAGAATCCGGGCCTCGCCCGCGGACTGGGGAAAATAAATCTCCACCCGCGTGCCACGTCCGGGGGCGCTCTCCAGCCTGATTTCCCCGCCGCTCTGCCGCACCACTTCCCTCACCGTCCACAGACCCAGGCCCGAACCCTGGCCTGGCGCTTTGGTGGTAAAGAATGGTTCGAGGGCGTTCTTCCGGGTATCCTCATCCATACCGCAGCCGGTGTCGGAAACCATCAGCCGGACGTAGCGGCCCGGCCGCAAATCCGGGCAGCGGGGGACGCCAACGTCATCGGCCACAAAGTTGGCGCTGCCGATACGAACCACGCCGCCTTGAGGCATAGCATCGCGGGCATTGATGGCCAAGTTCACCAGCATGCGCTCGATCTGCGTGCGATCAGCCAACACCGCTCCCAAGCACTCTCCATAGCTGGTCTCCAGACTGCTGCTCTCGCCCAGCAGACGGGTCAACATGTCGCGCATGCTCTCCACTACCTCGTTCAAACAGAGCAGGCTGGGCGTGAAAGGGCGCTGATCGCCCAGCGCGGTCAACTGCGACACCAGCGAACGACCTCTCTCGGCTGCCAGGTTGACGTGCTCGGCCTGGAGGCGCAGCGGACTCTCCGGCGGCAACTGGTTCATGAGCAATCCGGTGTAGATCAGGATGGCGGTCAGCAGGTTGTTGAAGTCGTGGGAGACGCTCGCCACCAGCCGGCCCACCACCTCCATTTTTCGGGCCTCGCGCAGCTCTTCCTCAAGTCGCTGGCGTTCACTCTCCAGCCGCTCGATTTGGGGGAGGCCATCCATCGCCCCCAAACGAAAGCATTCCCGATTCCGTTTCGGTCGCGGCTGTAAGTAGTCGAAAAGAAAGCTCGTTCCGAAACCGGACGGCTGCACTCTAATCCGGCAATTCCCGAAATAGGAATTGGCGAAAAAGCACCCGAGCAGAACACTAACATAACTTATTTTATTTCATAAGGTTATGCAATATGTCGATTACAAACAATATTCCCAATATGGGAATATCGCCAATGTGATGTGGAAAAAGAGGACTTTCGGGTTTCTGGTTCAGCCTGGGCTAATTGCTCGATGATGGGGCGGGAATGCCGGAGCGTGCTGAATCCTCACTAAGGATGTGGTCTTTCTGGGCAACCACGCCGTCGAAATCGGTGCGCGCGTATAGACGTCCGCCGCCCAAGCTGATGCCCCGCAGGCGCGAAGTCGGTTCCCCGGTGCGATGCCAGGTGCGACCGAGGTCGGCGCTCTCGAAGGCTCCACTGATGGTGGTGGCCAGCAGGCGGCCATTGTCGCCGTCGTACATCATGGAAGTGACATCGAGCGCGTCGATGCCGCTGATGGCGTGCTGCCAGGTTTCACCGCCGTCACGGGAGGCATAAGCGCCGCCGCGTGATGCCAGCCAGATGCCCTGCGGCGCCAGGGCCACTCCTGTCAGGGGCGCGATGTTGTCAGGCAGATTGGGGGCATACCAGTGGTGGCCGCCATCGCGGGAGACCACGAGCGTCGCCGGGGTGATCGCGACAACCATTTGCCCGGCGGCGCGCACGGCGACGAAATTCCGCTGTCCAAGAACAACGCCACCGCTCCAGCTTGCGCCTTCATCAGCGCTTGCGAACAATCCCTCGGCGGTAGCGGCGAACCAGGTTTCCCCAACGATTTCCAACTGGGTCACGCGCCCGCTCAACTCATGGGATGGCGACGGATCGTCAGTCGGGATTTTCTGCGATTTCCCGGTATGCAATGCGGATGCGGGCAAGATGGCCTGGTTCGCTGCCGCTGTGGCATTAATAAGGTTGTTCATTGGGCGCCAGGCCTTGTCCATCTGGGCGCGGGCGAAGATGCCGCGATTGGTTCCGGCCAGCAGCGTGCCCTCGGGGGTCTGACCAAGGGTGAAAATGTCGTGTCCGGCTAGGCCGTCATTGATTTGCGTCCAGTGTTCGCCGGCATCGCGGGAAACGAACAGCCCGCCGTACTCCTTGTCATTGACTACACCAGCGTAGAGCACGGTGGGATCATTGCGATCCACGAGAAGCGCAGCCACCTGGCGGTGGGCGAACCCACGATTGGAAGCGAAAAAACTCGCTCCTCCGTTTTCGCTGCGCAGTATGCCGCTGCGGTCGGTGGCGAGGAGAACAGTGCCGGGATGGCGCGCGTCCACCAGCACGTCATTGACGATCACGCTGTCAGCCGTTACGCGATGCCAGCTCTGCCCCGCGTTGATGGTAGCCCACAGACCCTCGGTCGTGCCGGCGTAGACCATGTTGGGATCGAGAGGATGCTGGCTGAGCACGCGCGTCCGGCGCGCCGACTTGGGAATACCCTGCACTTTGCGAAAATGGGCGCCCGCATCTTCACTCTTGTAAATCCCGGTACAAGCGCTGGCATAGACAAGCCGCGAATCGCGGGGGTCAAGGATGATGGAGAAAACGTCGGAATCGTCGATCACGCCTTCTTTAATAGAGGCCCATGTGCGGCCGCCATCTACGGTTTTCCATGGCAGGTGCCAGGTTCCGGCATAGATGATCTCGGGATAGCGCGGATCGATGGCCAGTGATTCGATGTTCTTGAGTTCCGGATGGCCGGGAGGCGAAATGCGCTCCCAGGTATCGCCGGCATCGCGGCTGCGGAAGATGCCATCCAGCGCGCCGGCAATCAGGAGGCTGGAGTCGGAGGGTGCGATAGCAAACGAGCGCACCGATTTGCCGTGCATCCCGGCCAGCGCGCGCCAGGTGCGACCATTATCATGGCTGCGAAAAACGTCTCCGCCGTCGGTCTCAACACTCCATGCCGCGGCGTAGATGGTATCGGGATGCGCGGGGTTGAACACAATATGATCAACGACATAGTGGTCGCCCTCGCCTACCCGCGCGAGCCGCGACCAGGTGTATCCACCATCGTTTGAAACGAACAGTTGGCTGGAGCTCGTACCCAGCAGGATGCGGTCGGGATTGCGCGGATCGGCGGCCAGGCTGCGCGCGTCTCCGCCATCCGGACCAAGGGGCCGCCAGGGCGCTGCGGCAGACGCCACTAAGGCCGCGAACACAAACCCGAGAAACGCCGTTTTACGCAGGAAAGATGGCATGACGTCTTGCCAACATCATATCAACACGGGAGTTATGGTGTATTCAGCAATTCGCAGGAAAGGGCACAAAAAAGGGCCGGTCATGGCGACCGGCCCTGGTTGGTTGCCGCAGGTGGCGGCTCTATTGGGTGGCTTTCTTCTTCCGCGCCGGAGCGGCGTGCCGCCCATACGGCACCTTGCTGGGCGCTGCGTTCACCACCTCCGTACCCGGCTGGTTGAAGCTGGCCCCGGCCGGCACCATCCAGATCTCCGCCGTCATCCCGCCCGCGGTCCCGGTGCGGGTCTCAATGCGGCTCGGATCGATGCCCTTCTCCTTGGTCAGGTACGCCTTGGCGTTGGCCGCCCGTTGCGCCGCCAGCATCGTCGACTTCAGCTCCTTCGCGTCCGCGTTGCCCACGATTACCGCTCGCGCATCCGCCTCCCGCTGCAGCCGCAACGCCACATCGTCCAGGATCGCCTTCGCCGTGTTGTCCACCCGGGCGCTGTTGCGCGCAAAGCCGATCTCGTTCAGCTTGCTCGCCTGCGGTGGCGGTGGCGGCACTTCCACATTCACCGACGCCGCCGCCCGCGCACTCAATCCCCGGCTGTCCGTGCACGTGGCCGTCGCCGTGATCGGTCCCGCCGGCGCTCCCGTCGTGTCCAGCGTCGCCATGTTCCCGCTGCCGCTGATCCGCCCTCCCGTCGCCGACCAGTTGCTGATGCTCACCTGCACCGGATAATCCGCTGTGTTGTCCGGACTGCTGCAACTGCAACTGATGCTCGACGGCGTTCCCGCCCGCACTGATCGCGGACTCGCCGAGCACGATACCTGCGGCGGATTCTTCGGCCGCTCCTTGATGCTGAAGCTGGCTCGGCAACTGGCCTCTCCCTTGTGTCCGTCCGTGATCGTCGCCCCTACCGTGTAGCTGCCGGGATTCATCCCCGTGGTATCGATGCTCGCCCGCGAATCCTTCCCGCTCAGCTTCCCCCCGCTCCCGCTCCAGCTGTAAGCCAGTGTCCGCTTGGGGTTGAAGTTCATCCCCCGTGCCGTGGCATTCACCGTTTCCCCGGCATACACATCCATGGGCTCAACACTGCACACCGCGCTCGGCGGCGGTCCCGGCGGGGCTATTCCCAGCAGGATGTTCACACCGGCCCGATAGCGCAGGCTGTTGAAGTTCACGTCGAGAGGCGTTGCCGGAAGGCCCAGGCTGTGCTTGGAATGGATAAAGTCCACCTGCGCCAGCCGCAGATCGAAATGCCGCGAGACGTGGGCATCTAATCCACCGCCCACGCCCAGTCCGAAGGCGTTGTCGGAAAAGCTGGAGTTCGTCTGGGTTATGCGGTGCAAACCGAACAGGCCTTCCCCGAAGATCGTGAAGTGGTTGGTTCGGCCTTCAATGTGGGGCCCGAACATGATGGTTCCAAGATGAATGTCAGCGCCGCCAACCTGCGGATCAGTGGCGTCGAAGGTGTGATAGTGTCCACCGAAATCGGCAGTAAAGCCCAAGTGCGGCAGGAAATTGAAAGTGGCGGCCGCGCCCCATCCGGCGGGAACGTTCTCCAGGTTGGCATTCGTTCCGTTCACGTTCACGCCGGGATGCAGGAATGCATATCCGCCAAAGAGTTCGAGTTTGGGCTGGGGGTTATCTGGCGACTCCGCTAGTGCTATCGTGCCGATGGCAACCACTCCCACCATGATCGCGAGCAACAGCACGCGGACTGGGAACCTCTCACTGCGAGGTGACATGGTCTTACCTCCCGTTTTTTGGGTACCGCGATTACCGCTTTGACAAAAACTGAGAGACTCAGAGACTGCGCCGGAGAGGACGCACAAGAAGCACTCCGACCGGCCCTCGATTTTACATCGGGAGTCGGTCAGAGGGAGAAAGTCAAGTAAATATTTGACTTTACTGATTGACTGCGCGCAACCGCACGGTGACGAATCAGCAAATGGACTCACCGCCCGTTGTGCGCATCCTAACTTATGATCGGCGCCTGGCGGTTGGCTGCAACTTCCCGGGGGGTGCGGATTTGACGCCCGGCGGGAGCCGTTCTCCCGTGCATTTTCGGGCTGATCCGCTTGCGGGCTTTGGCTTCTGGCCAAGATAATGAAGATAATCGTGCTCCCATGAATCAAGAAAAGATCCTCATCGTTGATGATGAAGAAAATGAACGCACCGGACTGGCGGAACTGATCGCCGGCTGGGGCTATCGCACTGAGACCGCCCGCGATGGCCTGGAGGGACTGGAGAAGGCCGCCTCCTGGAGTCCCGATCTGATCATCACCGACCTTAAGATGCCGCGGCTGGACGGCATGGGCCTGCTGCAGCGCCTGGCGGAACAGCCGCAAACCGTCGCCGTGATCCTGCTGACGGCGCAAGGCAGCGTCGATTCCGCAGTGCAGGCCATGAAGATGGGCGCGTACGACTACATCCAAAAACCGGTAGACGTGCAGCGCCTGCGTAACATCCTGCAAAACGCGGCACGCCTGCGGGAAACGTCGGTCGAACTGGAAGTCACGCGCCGCAAGCTGCGCGATACGGGGGTGCTGGGCTCGCTGGTGGGATCATCTAGGAAGATGCAGGAGATCTTTCGGCTCATCGATCTGGTGGCTCCTTCGACAGCGTCGGTGCTGATCACGGGTGAGAGCGGAACCGGCAAGGAGCTGGTGGCCCGTACCATTCACAATCTGAGCCCACGCAAGGTGAAACCCTTCGTCGCAATCAACTGTTCAGCGATTCCAGAAACCCTGATCGAGAGCGAGATTTTCGGCCACGAAAAGGGCGCCTTTACCGGAGCGCTGGAACGGCGCGCCGGCTGCTTTGAACTGGCCGAGGAAGGTACGCTGCTGCTGGATGAAATCGGCGAAATGCCGATCGCCACGCAGGCCAAGCTGCTGCGCGTGCTCGAAGATCACAAGCTCCGTCGTTTGGGGAGCAAAGTGGAAACTGAAGTAGACGTGCGGGTGCTGGCCGCCACCAATAAGGTTCCTGAGGAAGCGGTGGCCAGCGGCCAGTTGCGCAATGATCTTTACTACCGGCTGAACGTCTTCAACATTCACATGCCCCCGTTGCGCGAACACAAAGAGGACATTCCGCAATTGGTCGAAGCCCTGCTGGCGGACGTGAACACCAAGCATCAGCGGCATGTGACCACGGTGGCGGATCCGGTAATGGGCCTTTTTCACAACTACGCCTGGCCCGGCAATGTGCGGGAGATGCGTAACACGCTGGAGCGCGCGGTAATCGTGTGCGAGAATTCGACCATCGAGATGAAACACCTGCCGCCGGCCTTCGGCAGCGTCACTCCACGGCCTGCCGTGCAGGAAGCGAATGCGGTTCGCCTGGGCGTCGGAACTACCGTGGAAGAGGCCGAGAAGCTGCTGATCCTGAAAACTCTCGAAGCCACGAACAACAACAAGACGCGCGCCGCCGAGATTCTGGGTATCAGCCTGAAGACCTTGCACAATAAACTGAAAGAATATGGATCAGTGGCAGAAGCAGCCGAAACCGGAGCTTAGATTCCTGCCGGTTAGCGCCGGGTGCGGGTGTAGAGTTTCAAGCCAACAGCTAAGCGCTCAGAGCTGAGAGCTGCAGTCATGCGGTTTCGCCTCAAAACCAAGCTCGTGCTCGCCATCAGCGGGATAGTGATGGCCGTGGTAGCCATTTTTGCCACCATCTACATCTCGCGTACTGTCCGCGAGGGCCTGGGAAACGCCAATGCGGAGGCGGGTTTTGTCGCCCAGGAGGTTTTCGAACTCATCCACAAAGTGGATCTCAGCAAAGCTAACCTCGACTTCGACAACCCCGAGGCGATGCGTCCGGCGTTGCAGGAGGCTTTCAAGAGCGATTCCGGGTTGAACACCCTGGTGCAATCAGCAATCGGATATTCCCCCACTATCCAAGACATCTCCATCGTGGACGCCGGCGGACACGCACTGTTGCGCACCGACGGGGGCGAGCTTGGCGCAATCATTCCTCAGCGTGAGGAGTTGGTTTCGATCATGCGTGGCAGCTTTTTTCGACAGATGGATCTGGTGTTCGGCAGGCAACAGGTGTATGAGCTGCGCATACCGCTGGAAGCCAACAAGCGGCCTTTTGGCGCCATCCGTGTCGGAATCTCGACAACCTTTTTCAAGAATGATCTGCAGCCGAAACTAAAAGCTTCGATTCTATTTTCACTCATCGCTATTGCAGCTTCCCTGGTACTGGCCGCGATCACCTCTCACGTGGCCCTGAAGCCGCTCGAAGACATCAACCGCCGCCTGGACCTTTTGACTGCGGGCCAGGAGCCGAGCGCCAAGGAACGGCAACGCAGCGATGAATTTGGCGTGGTCACCACCAAGATCGACCGCTTGGGCCGGCAGATGCGCGATGTAAAAGAGGTCTTCTCCGCCTTGAAGGAGAACCTCGACCAGATCATGGCCAATCTCGAGGATGGGCTCATGCTTTTCACTCGCGACTGGCGGGCAGTGCTGGTTAGCGCGTCCGTGGAAGGCTTCGTCGGCAAGCCCCGCAGCGAAATGCTGGGCAACAGTGTCAGTGAAATCTTCAGCCACGATACCCGGCTGGGCCGGCTGGTGCTGACGAGCTTCGAACGCCACCAGTCGCTTTCCGGCCGGGAAGTGCAAAGCGATAGCGGCATGCGGGTGCAGGTCTCACTCGACTTCATTGAGGAGCGGGGCGAACGCATCGCCGCGCTTCTAACCTTGCGCGACACCGAATCGGTGCGCCGCATCGAGGACGAAATCGAACTCTCCCGCCGCCTGGCGGCCATCGGAAGACTGACTTCAGGAGTAGCGCACGAAGTCAAAAATCCAATCAACGCCATTGTCGTGCATCTCGAGGTACTACGGCAGAAGCTGCAGCAGGTCGACCCCGACACACGGCGTCATATCGACGTGATAGGCAGCGAAATTCAGCGCCTTGATCGGGTGGTGCAAACGCTGGTCGATTTCACCCGGCCGGTCGAGCTGCGGCTGACCGATGTGGATCTGCGCCGGCTGGTGGATGAAGTGGTCGTGCTGGCGCAACCCGACGCTGAACGGCACGGCGTCAGCATCGTTCGTGATTTCCCCAGCGAAGCCATGCCCGTCAAGGTGGATGCCGACCTGGTCAAACAAGCGGTGCTTAATATCGTGCTCAACGGTGTTCAGGCAATGCCCGGGGGTGGGGAGCTGACGCTGGTAGGAAGACTCGCCGACGAAAACGCTCAGCTGGAGATCCGCGACCGCGGCACGGGTATTCCGCAAGAGGTTCGCGACAAAATCTTCAACCTTTACTTCACCACCAAGAAGAACGGGAGTGGGATAGGGCTGGCAATGGCTTACCGCGCGATGCAGTTGCATAACGGCTCGGTAGAATACGACTCCATGGAATCGCAAGGCACGACGTTCCGGCTGCGATTTCCGGTGTTCACGGCAGAAGAAGAGCCTTCCCAGGAGGTTGCGGCGCGGCCTGCGAGTTAAGCACGTTACGGGGAAGCGCGGCTTCGGGTAATCTAGTAGGAGAGAATGAATCGCTTACTGTCACTGATCGGGATTGCGGCTCTGCTGGCCTCACTCGCTGGCTGCCCGTTCAAGAAGCAGCCGCCCCCGGTGCCGCAACAGGGGCAGGCGCCGACCGTGCAGCCGGAGCCCACAACTCCGCCGCCTGAGCAGCCCACCGAAACGACGCAGCCCGCTCCGCCGCCCTCCGAGCCGCAGCCGGAGAAGACCGAAGCCACCGCCGACAAGCCGAAGCCCAAGAAACCGAGCGCGGCCAGGAAACCAGCCGCTCCGGCCACAGCAAGCCAGGGTCAGCCAACTCAGGCCTCAATCCCGGCCACTCCCACCCAGACCAGCAAGCTGATCATCCAGGAAGGCAGCTCGGGCAACTCGCAGGGACAGGTGGCCGCCGGTGTGGCACTAGAAGACTCTTCTTCACGCAACAAGCAGAGCACGGAGCAACTGCTGCAGTCGACGGAGGCGAACCTCAACAGCATCAACCGCCCGCTGAATCCTGATGAGCAGGCGATGGTTGGCCAGATCAAGGAATACATGAAGCAATCCCGCGAAGCCACTAAGAGTTCGGATGCTGTGCGGGCGCGTAACCTCGCGTTGAAAGCCCGGCTGTTGTCCGACGAACTGATAAAGCATTAACCGCCGCTAAGCCGCGGCCTTTCAGGCTGTGGAAAACTCCGGCGTGCTCCGCCACCCAGAAACCCTTCCGAGCATTTATCATCGTAAGTTTGTGCGACCTTTGTTGGGGTGTAACGAGAGGCTGGACGACCCGGTATGAAGGATATCGCTTCCTGGATTCTGAACACTGCCCAGAGCCGCGGCGCAAGTTACTGCGACCTGCGCGTGGTGGATGAACGCGCCCGCACCATCGCCACCAAGAACGGCAAAGTTGGACATGCGTCGAACTCCGAGTCGCTGGGAGTGGGTATTCGCGTAGTCGCCGATGGCGCCTGGGGCTTCGCGGCAACGCAAGACCTCGCCCGCGCCTCGGTCGAGGCCACCGCCACCCGCGCCGTGGAGGTGGCTCGCGCTTCAGCCCGCGTCAAGCAGCACGAGCTGCAGCTTGCGCCCGAAAAAGCCTACGTGGACGAATGGACGACGCCTTACAAAATTGATCCCTTCACAACCTCCATCGCCGACAATATCGATCTCCTGCTGAAGGTGGATTCCGAGTTGCGCTCTGTCGAAGGCATCACCTTGGCGGAAGCGTTGTTCAGCTTCCGGCGATACGAGCAATGGTTCTACTCATCGCTTGGCTCCGACATTCACCAGACCAAGTTCATCACCGGCGCCGGATATTCCGCATATGCTTTCGCGGGGACAGAAATTCATAAGCGTTCCTATCCCAATTCCTTCGGCGGACAGTACCAGAACAAGGGATACGAACTGATAGACGAGCTGAAACTGGTAGAGAATGCGCGCCGCA
>Ga0335081_10021753_pt1 | contig 10374 bp, 8 predicted proteins | sample Lox_Sample_35_FD_206713 | JGI IMG/M metagenome (GOLD analysis project Ga0335081, IMG submission 206713) | Soil microbial communities from Loxahatchee National Wildlife Refuge, Florida, United States - Lox_Sample_3.5 | ecosystem: Environmental > Terrestrial > Soil > Wetlands | place: USA: Florida...
CCTTCTGAAATCCCCGGCGTCACGTTGGTCATTGTCGCGGTGTTGTTCTGAATCACGAAGACGAAGGAAGTGTCGCCGTTGTGCTGGATGGCCGAGCCCGGAACCAGCACCTGGTTGCGTAACGTCCGCACCAGCAGGCGCGTGTTTACGAACTCGTTCGGGAAAAGCTCGTCGTTGCGATTGGCGAAATCCGCGCGCAGCTTCACCGTCCCCGTGGTCGTGTCGATCTGGTTGTCGATGGTCTCCAAGCCGCCAGTGCCGATTTTCTTGGTCATCTCCCGGTTCCACGCCTCCACTGTGAGCGTTTTTCCGCCCTTCATCTGCGTCAGCACCTCGCTCAGGTCGTTCTCCGCAAGCGTGAACACCACAGTGGTCGGCTGCATTTGCGTGATCACCAACAGCGGCGTCGTGGCGTTCGCCGTCACCAGGTTGCCGGGGTCCACCAAACGCAGGCCCACCCGCCCGTCGATCGGCGAGCTGATGTGGCAATATCCGACCTGCACCTGGTCGTAATGCACCGTGCCCAGATCGTTCTTCACGATCCCCTCGTCCTGCTGCGCCAGGCTCTGCTGATCTTCGAGCTGCTGCCGCGCGATGCCGTTGCGCGACCATGCCTGCTGATATCGCGCCAGGTCCATGCGCGCCTGCGCCAGCAGATTCTGATCGCGCTCCAGCGCGCCCTGCGCCTGCTCGAGTTGCGCCACGTATTGCCGGTCATCCAGGTCGATCAGCGGGTCGCCCTTGTGGACTTCCTGCCCCTCCTTGTAGTGCACCGCGGTGATGACGCCGGTCTGCTGCGCCGTGATCGAATCCGTGTAAACCGGAGTCACCGTGCCGATGGCATCGAGATATACGCCGATGCTGCCCAGCTTCGCCGTCGCCGTCGTCACCGGTACGGTGACCGGCTGCGGCACTCGCGCCGAGTTCGCCGCGCTCGCCTGGTATCGCCGGAACCACAGGAACAAAGCCGCCGCCACAATCCCCAGCACGATCGCCGTGATCCACAACCAGTGGTGTCGGCGTCGCGGTGGTTCCTCCGGCGCCGGATGCCCGTCGGATGATGCCGGTGGTAGCTCCGGTACAGGCGGCTGTCCAGGAGGCAGCGCCCTTTCCGAAGAAGGCGGTGAAACGTGCGTGTCAGGTTCCATTGCCGGGCGGCGTCCCTGCGCTGTTGATCTGTCCTTCGATTTCAGGCGGATGAAGGCAGGCTATCCGCACGGAGGGTGCGGAAACCGGGGCTTTGATAGCGTGAATTGAAGGCCGCCCGCTGAATGCCGCTCCTCCGTCCGCCTGCACTCATCTGTAGTCGTAACGCGCATCCCAATTTTGTTCCTTTGAGTGCCGTGCCAGGACCCGCCAATCCCCACGTCGCGACGGCATCCCGGCCGCAACACCTCTAATCTATGGATTCGAATTCCTAACGTTTGTTTCACGCCGGATCGGAAGACGTCTGGACGGGCCCACTACCGCGTGCGGGCTTCCCGACTCCGGTACCCGTCTGTCCTACGCGCACGTTTGCGATCGGGCGATGCGCGACCCCGAACTCCTGCGCATCATTCGCAATATAATGACGGAGGCGGAATTCCGTGGCCACGAAGCTCGGTATCGAGTTGCCCGTTCAGTATCGATCAGTGCATCGCCGGGCTCCAGATCCCATGCCTCACACCCGAAGCGTGTACGCCTCGGGCCGCCCTTTGGATCAAATCTGCAGGAGCAGAAAATGATTTTTCTCACCCGACTCCGATCGCGCGCCCGTCGGACCGCGCGCGTCAGCAATCGGAGCAACGTCCTATGAACCGCTGGATGCGCCTCACCGCCGCGGTCGTCGCGATGATGATGATCGCGAACCTGCAATACGCCTGGACCCTTTTCGTCAAGCCCATCATCCAGACCACGCACTGGAAATTAAGCGACGTGCAATGGGGATTCACCCTCTTCATCGCTTTCGAAACCTGGGCGATGCCCTGTTCGGGCTGGCTGATCGACCGCCTGGGTCCGCGCGCCTTCCTTTCGCTCGCCGGAATTTTCTGCGGCGTGGGCTGGGCCGGAATCGGCCGCGCTACCAGTCTTCCCGAGCTTTACGTTCTCTACGCGCTCGCCGGATTCGGCGCCGCTCTGGTGTACTGTGGCGCCACCGGCATCGGCCTCAAATGGTTCCCCGACAAGCGCGGACTCGCCGCCGGACTCATCGCCGCCGGATTCGGTTCCGGCGCGGCATTGTTCATCAAACCGCTCGCCTACATTCTGCACACGCAGGGTTACGCGAGCGCGTTTCTCTACACCGGTATCATGCAGGGTGCGCTCATCATCGTCGCCGCGCAATTTCTACAAAACCCTCCGCGCCCCGTGGCAGCCGCCGCGCCTTCCTCCAACGTCAAGGTCCGCCGCCACAACGAGGACTTCAATTCGCTCGAAATGCTCGCCACGCCGCATTTCTGGCTGATGTTCTCGATGGCGGTGATGATGGGCATCGGCGGATTGATGGCCACCGCGCAGGTCGGCCCCATGTCCGACACGCTCAAGTACGGCGCAGCGATTCTCACGCTTTCGCTCACCCTCAACCCGCTCGCCAACGGAGGCGGGCGCATCTTCTGGGGCTGGGTCTCGGACCTCATGGGCCGCGAGCGCACCATGTCGCTCGCCTTCTTCCTTCAGTCGCTCATCCTGCTGAGCGTGGTCGCCTTCGGAAAACACTCGGCCACGCTGTTCGTCATCACCATCGCGCTGGTCTTCTTCACCTGGGGCGAAGTGTACTCGCTGTTCCCCTCGGCCTGCGCCGATTACTTCGGCCCGCGCAACGCCAGCTCCAACTACAGTTTTCTGTATGCCGCCAAAGGCGTCGCGTCGATCATGGGCGGCGGACTCGCCGCGACCCTGTTTGAAAAAACCGGTTCATGGGATTATGGCTTCTACGGCTGCGCCGTGCTCGCGCTCATCTCCGCGCTGGGCGCGATCGTTCTGCGCCGCATGCCGCTGCCGCACAAAGTGCGAATGCCCGCGGCTTCTTCCACCGCCGCGGCGACATCCGATTAAACGAATATGTCGAAAGCCGCCATGGCCCCTATCCTCGAAATCCGCGCGCCCATTTCCGCCGCGCAATCCGAAATTCTATCCAAAGACGCTCTCGAATTCCTCGCGCGCCTGTTCGCCGAATTCGAGCCTCGCCGCCAGGAACTGCTCGCGCGCCGGGTCGAGCGCCAGCGCGAAATCGACGCCGGAAACTTTCCCGATTTTCTCCCCGAAACCAAATCCATCCGCGACCAGGAATGGATGGTCGCGCCGATTCCATCCGATCTTCACGACCGCCGCGTGGAGATCACCGGCCCGGTCGACCGCAAGATGGTCATCAATGCGCTCAACTCCGGCGCCAACGTCTACATGGCCGATTTCGAGGACGCCAACTCCCCCACTTGGGCTAACACCGTCGACGGCCAGATCAACGTGCGCGACGCCGTCCGCCGCACCATCGAATACCAGAGCCCGGAAGGCAAAAAGTACAGACTCAACGACAAAATCGCGGTCCTGCTCGTCCGACCGCGCGGCTGGCATCTCAACGAAAAGCACGTCCTGCAAAACGGCAAGCCGGTGTCCGGCTCTCTGTTCGATTTCGGCCTGTTCCTGTTCCACAACCGCCAGCGCCCGTACTTTTATTTGCCCAAGCTCGAAAACCATGTTGAAGCCCGGCTCTGGAACGACGTTTTCGTGTTCGCCCAGAACGCGCTCGGCATTCCGCGCGGGACCGTTCGCGCGACGGTGCTCATCGAAACCATCCTCGCGTCCTTTGAAATGAACGAAATTCTGTGGGAATTGCGCGAGCATTCCTCTGGCTTGAACTGCGGCCGCTGGGACTATATTTTCAGTTTTATCAAGAAGTTCCGCAATTTCCCGCAATTCGTGCTGCCAGACCGCTCTCAGGTCACCATGGACCGCGCGTTTCTCAAAGCCTATGTGGAGCTGCTGATCCACACCTGCCATCGCCGCGGAATCCACGCCATGGGAGGCATGGCCGCTCAGGTTCCGATTAAGAACGATCCCGTCGCCAACGAAAACGCGCTCGAAAAAGTGCGCCAGGACAAGCTGCGCGAAGTCCGCGCCGGGCACGACGGAACCTGGGTCGCTCACCCCGCGCTGGTTGCCGTCGCCAGAGAGGTGTTCGACGCGCACATGAAAACTCCCAACCAGATCGCGAAACAACGCGGTGCCGTCCATATCACCCAGCGTGAGCTGCTCGAAGTCCCCAAGGGCGACATCACCGAAGCCGGCTTGCGCTGGAACATCGACGTCGGAGTGCAATATCTCGACGCCTGGCTCGGCGGCACCGGCTGCGTCCCTATTTACAATCTGATGGAAGACGCCGCGACCGCCGAAATCTGCCGCGCGCAGGTGTGGCAATGGGTGAAGCACAAGAAAATGCCTCGCGAGCTGGTTTCAAACATCATCGACGAGCACGCCGCTCAGCAAAAAGCAGCGCAGCTTTTCAAACAGATGGTGCTCGCCGAGGATTTCCCGGAGTTCCTCACGCTCGACGCGTACAACTACATTGATTAGCCGCGAATGAACGCAAATAAACGCGAATAAGAATTTTGTATCCGCGTCCATTCGCGGCCATAAACTAACTCGCCACCGCCTCGATCGCCTTGAGCTTCGCCGCGAGCGTTGTCCTCTTCAGTCCGAGCATCTCCGCCGCCGCGGTCTTGTTCCCTCCCGCCCGCCGCATCGCCTGCTCCAGCAGATTCCGCTCGATCGCTCCCACCGTCCGCTCGAAATCCATCCCGGCATCCGGAATCGTCGCCGGCGCGCCCGCGTCAGCCAACTCGAAATCCGCCGGATGCAAAACTTCCCGATCTCCACTCAGCGCAACCGCCCGCTCCACCGCGTTTTCGAGCTGCCGGACATTCCCCGGCCACGCATGCGAACACAGAAACTCGATCGTCTCCGCTGCCAGACTGCGAATCGCAATCTCCTCCTGCCGGCAGATTTTTTCCAGAAAATGCGCAGCCAGCAGCGGCACATCTTCCAGCCGCTCCCGCAGCGGAGGCGTCGAAATGGGCACCACGTTCAGCCGATAGAACAGATCCTGCCGGAATTTGCGCTCCCGCACCCGCTCCTTCAGATCGACATTGGTCGCGGCGATCAGCCGCACGTCCACGCGCATCGTTTCCGAGCTCCCCAGTCTCTGAAATTCGCGCTCCTGCAAAACGCGCAGCAATTTCGCCTGCGTCTCCAGCGGCAGATCGCCGACCTCATCCAAGAAAAGCGTCCCGCGATGCGCCTGCTCGAATCGTCCGATGCGTGGTCCGATGGCGCCCGTGAACGCGCCGCGCACGTGCCCGAACAACTCGGCTTCGATCAGCGTCTCCGGCAGAGCGTTGCAGTTCACCGTGACCATCGGCTGGTGCGCCCGCGGACTCGCCAGATGAATCGCCCGCGCCACCATCTCTTTCCCGGTTCCCGTTTCTCCCGTAATCAGCACCGTCGCCCGCCGCGGACCCACCAGGCGAACGATTTCCGCCGTCCGCAGCATCGCCGCGCTCGAACCGACCAAAAAATACCCGTGCGGCAAGATCTCGCCTCCCGCCGCATCGATCGACTTTTTCGCCGCCCGGGACTATCGGGCAGCCGAGTACCCCGGTGGAGCTACGCGGAGTATAAGGTGTATGTCCAATATCTATTTCTCCGTCAATTGCTCACACTTAAGGCATCCATGGAAAAGTGCCGAGATTGCAACGCCACTCTGAAAAAAGAGGAAAAGGTCTGCTGGTCCTGCGGCTCGGCCGTCCAACGCACAGACGGCGGCGCCGGATTTCCCGACTATCTGCTTAAGGCCGCGACCTTCATGATGTTCGCATCGGCGGCGTTCACCGTGGCCTCACTGTTCGTGAGCTTCACCCCGGGGTTCCTCAAGTGCGCCATCACCACGCTGGTTCTCGGAATCGTCAGGAGCTCGGCGAGCCAGATGGTCGAACGCAAGAAGAGCTGATCCGCCACTCCCCGCTGTAAATATTGAAGCGCTCGCCGCGAACGAACCCGGCGAGCGTCATTCCATAGCGCAGCGCCGCCTCTACGGCCAGGCTCGACGGCGCCCCGACTGCTGCGACGATCGCGATCCCGGCCATCAGCGCCTTTTGAATCAATTCGAAACTGGCTCGCCCGCTGAGCATCAGCACGTGCTGTTCGAGCGGCAGCCCGCGCCTCAGCAACGTTGCCCCGATCAGTTTGTCGAGCGCATTGTGCCGCCCTACATCTTCCTTCAGATCAATCAGATCGCCAGCCGTGTCGAATATAGCCGCGGCGTGCAGCCCCCCGGTGCGATCGAAAACCGATTGCCGCGACCGCAAAACCTCGGGAAGCCGCGGAATCAGGTCCGCGCCGATCTTCGGCCGTTCCCGATCCAAAAACGGGCAGCCGATCGACTCAAGCGCCTGAATCGAGGCCTTCCCGCACACCCCGCAACTCGAGCTCAGGTAAAAATGCCGCTGCAGCCGGTCCAGATCCACCTCCGCCGACGTCGCGATCTCAATTCGGTTCCCATTGCTTACAATGGCTTGGGGAGGCTCGCGCAGAATCCCTTCGGTGAACAGAAAGCCTGCGGCGAGTTCCGGATCGTCGCCCGGCGTACGCATGGTGATGGAGATATTTGTTCCATTTACAAGGATTTCCAGCGGTTCTTCCACCGCCACCAGGTCCTGCTCGGCCGCCGCCGATTCGGCTTCGATTTTGCGGATGGGCACGCTGAGGATACTGCGTTTCACTTGTCGCTAGTATAGCCCGATGCTTTATGCCATACTGTAGGTGCTTATGTTTGATGGCTTGTTCCAACCGATGCACCTGCTGATCATTCTTGCGGTGGGTGTGCTCGTGTTCGGACCGAAGAAGATTCCGGAACTCGGCAAAGGTCTTGGTGAGGGCATTCGGGGATTCAAGGACGCCCTGAAAAGCGCCACCGAATCCACCAACGACGTCGAGAAGAAGTAGACCCCGCTTTCGGTTACCTGTCGCCATCGCGGCGCAATACGTGTGAGAATTTTTCCCTCCGCGCGCAACTACGCTTGTGAGTGCGCGATCCGCTTGTTGCCCCGCTGATTGCGGTCGCTTCCGGCATCCTGCTGGGGCGCCTGTTTCAATTTTCGATCTTCGACGCCGCCTGGCCCATCGCGGCGTTTGCGGCGCTTGCAGCCATCGGATTGCGCCGCGCCAATCTGCTGCTCGCGCTGGTTTTTGCGGGCGTGTTGACCGAAGCGTGGCATCGCCCCGGACCACCGCCCGAAATCGACGCAAGCTCACGAGAAATTCTTCTCGCCCAAGGCTGCGTGGTCGAGCCGACGGTTTTTTCGCCCGATCGCGAACAGTTCACGCTGGAACTCGCGGCGCAGGCCCGCGCGCGCGTGAGCCTTTCGCTGCGCGACGGCGACACTCCGCAAAAGCTCGACTATGGGCAGCGCGTGGAGATCGAAGCCAAGTTCCGCCGCCCACATAATTACAACAATCCCGGCTCGTTCGACTACGCTGCGTATCTCGCGCGTCAGAATATTTTCTGGACCGCGTCGATGAGCGCTGGTTCGCAGGCGAAAATTTTGCCCGGCCGCTGCGGATCGCGCTTCATGGCGCTGGTCTTCGCGCTGCGCGTGGCCGCGCTCGAACGCATCGAGCGTTTGTACGGCGACGACACTTATTCGACCGGGATGATGGAAGCCATCCTGATCGGGGAAACCTCGAAGCTCGAAAAAATCTGGACTGAAAATTTCCGCCGCACTGGAACATTTCACGCGTTGGTGATCTCCGGCGTCCATGTCACCGTGCTCGCCGGCGTGCTCCTGTTTCTCCTGCGCATCTGCATGATTCCCGAGTTGCCGGCGCTGGCAATGACCGCGCAAGCTGCGTGGCTTTATGCGCTGGTTTCGGGGTTCTCCGCACCCGTGGTCCGCGCCGCCGGAGGATTCAGCGTCTACCTGATCGCGCGATTCCTGTTCCGCCGTGGGCGCGTGATGAATCTGCTCGCCGCCGTTGCCCTGGCGTATCTTGTGCTTGATCCCGAACAGCTTTTCGACGCGAGCTTCCAACTCTCGTTTCTGTGCGTGGCGGCGATCGGCGCGCTGGCAGCTCCGCTGCTTGAAGCCACTTCGCTGCCGTTTTCGCATGCCACGCGCGATATCGCCAATGCCGATATCGACTCGCATCTTAAACCGCGCGCCGCGCAGTTTCGTGTGGAGATGCGCCTGGCCGCGGAAGCCATCGCGCTGTGGATTCGCGCTCCCGTGCGCATGGTCATCCAAGCGCTCAATCTCGGTGCGCGATTCGCCTTTTTCGCGTTCGAGATGGCGCTGGTCTCCACCGTCGTGCAGATCGGCCTGGCGCTGCCGATGTCCGAATATTTTCATCGCGTCTCGTTTACCGGCCTGACCGCGAATCTCGCCATCGTTCCTTTGCTCAACTGCGTGGTGCCGATCGGATTCATCGCGATCTTCAGCGGTTGGCGCTGGATCGCACAAATCGCGACGCTTCTGCTCAGGTGGGCCGCCTCGATCGCCGAATGGCACGCGCATCTGGAACCCTCCTGGCGTGTCGCGGACCCTCCGTTGTGGATCGCGCTCGGGTTCGTGGCGTCGCTGATCGCGATGGCCCTGGTCATGCACCGGCGCTGGGCACGATGGACCGCGCTCGCCTCGGTTCTCGGATTTTTCGCGTTGCTTTTATGGCACCCGGTCCGCGCGGATATTCGTCCGGGAACGCTCGAACTGACCGCAATCGACGTCGGCCAGGGCGACAGCCTCCTGGTCGTTTTCCCCGATCTGAAGATTATGATCGTCGACGGCGGCGGCATACTCCAGTTTGGCCGTGCGAGGCGCACGAACCTCGACATCGGCGAGGATGTCGTGTCCCCGTATCTATGGAGCCGCGGAATCCGTCGCGTGGACGTGATCGCCGTCACCCACGGGCACGCGGATCACTCCGGCGGCATTCCTTCGCTCATCGAAAATTTTCATCCGAAGGAAATCTGGGTCGGAGCAAGACCGCTGCAAAAAGTCGTCGATGAGGCTGGCTCCCATCGCATTCCGCTGGTCGCGAAGCGCGCCGGCGACCAATTCGCCTTCGGCGGCGCACAAATCGAGGTGATCTCTCCGCCTGCCGATTACGTTCCCAAATCCGATCCCGGCAACAATGACTCGCTCGGTCTTCGCATCGCTTTCGGCCGCCGGAGCTTCCTGCTGACTGGTGATATGGAAGCCCCCATGGAGCGGCGCGCGCTCGCCGGCGACGACCCTCTACACGCCGACGTGCTCAAAGTGGGCCATCACGGCTCGAAAACTTCGACCACGCAGCCATTCCTCGATTCGATCTCGCCGCAAATCGCGCTCATCTCGGCGGGATTCGAAAATTCTTTCGGCCATCCGCATCGCGACGTGCTCGAGAGGCTCGCCCGCGAACATGCTGCCGTTTTGCGCACCGACCTGGATGGCCTGCTCAGCGTCCGCACCGACGGCGATCACCTCTCGATGGACACAATGCTATGGCGCGGCGCATCGAGCTGGTGGCAGGGCGAGCACGCCTTCAACTGGGAACTCGCCGAGGGCTGGTAGCCGCCGTCACCCTTCGCGCTGCAATACGGTATGCGCTTCATGCACCAGCCGCTCCGAGTTCTGATAGAGCAGTTGCACGTCCTGGTTGTATCCCGGATTCCACAAAAGGTCGCGATGCGAGCGCCCATACAGGATCGCATCTTGCGTATCGTTCGCCAATAGATTCACGCGGCGCCCGATGCGGTTTAGCGTTGCCTGCTGGTCCGGCGTCATTGCATTCGCATCTTCCATCTGCACCCGGCGCACGGTGCGGCCCAGGGCGTTCACGTCGTCCTGGATCTTGGTAAGTTCCAGACCTTGCGCCATCCAATCGAGCTGATCGGAGGTGTAAGAGTTCAGACGGCCGGCATCGCGCTCCGTCGTCACCGCCTGAAACTGAATCTTTTGAAGAAGATCGTGCGCGCTTGCGTCCGGCGCCGCCAGAGCCGGCATCGCGACGATCGCAGCCGTGACACAAAGCGTTACAAATGTCCGTTTCATTGCATCATCCTCTATCTGTTGGACGAACGTGGCGGCCGGGGGAGGCAGGGACCGCGCAGCGCACCTCAGGCCTATTTGTAACGTGGATCGAGCCTTTCAAATCAGCACGAAGCGGTTGAACCCGAATGGCTTCGGGGCGCATCTGTTACACTAGAAACTTGCGAGTGCATCCTGTGCGTTTTTTCACGCTGTTCAGTGTTCTTGCCATCGGGCCTTTGTGGGCCGCTTCTCATGAAGATACCCAAGGCCGCCAGATTATCGACCGGTACCTCGAAGCGTCGCACGCCCAAAGTGAAGCGTTGCGCGGCATGCAGAT
>Ga0335081_10021754_pt1 | contig 10374 bp, 9 predicted proteins | sample Lox_Sample_35_FD_206713 | JGI IMG/M metagenome (GOLD analysis project Ga0335081, IMG submission 206713) | Soil microbial communities from Loxahatchee National Wildlife Refuge, Florida, United States - Lox_Sample_3.5 | ecosystem: Environmental > Terrestrial > Soil > Wetlands | place: USA: Florida...
TATGGACCGCCGATCACGGCCGGGCGATGCGGATGTCGCGGCGCCTGGACTTCGGCTGCGTGTGGATCAACACCCACATCCCGCTGGTCGCCGAGATGCCGCACGGCGGGTTCAAGCACTCCGGCTACGGCAAGGACCTGTCGATGTACGGCTTCGAGGACTACACCCGCGTCAAGCACGTAATGTCCGCACTCGACTAGACCCGTTCTGGGGGATCACGGCCGGCCGGGACCGCGGTGGCCAGCAGGGGTAGGCGGGGAGGCCTGCCGCGGACGGTGACCCACCGGGCCTGCATGAACGCCTCCAGGTTGGCACTCAGCCACTTCACCGGATATCGGCCAGTAAGATCATGCTTGTGCTTCAGGACGACGAGGTCAGCCGGATACTGGTGATTGTCGCGCACCCCGACGACGTGGATTTCGCGGCCGCCGGCACGGTCGCGTGCTGGACCGACGCCGGCATCGAGGTCATTTACTGCATCGTTACCGACGGCGATGCCGGGGGGTTCGAACCCGGAGTCTCGCGTTCCGACATGGCGACGCTGCGCCGCTGCGAGCAGACTGAGGCTGCCAGCCGGGTCGGAGTGCGGGACCTGCGGTTTCTCGGTTACCCGGACGGCCGGGTCGAGGCCACCCTGGGTCTGCGCCGGGACCTGGCCCGGGTGATCAGGCAGGTACGCCCGGACCGGGTGGTCTGCCCGTCCCCGGAACGCGACTACGTCCGGCCCGGCATCAGCCATCCCGATCACCGGGCGGTCGGCTCCGCGGCCCTGGATGCCGTGTACCCGGACGCGCGCAACCCGTTCGCGTTCCCCGAACTGCTCGCCGACGAGGGCCTGGGCGCCTGGGTCGTGCCCGAGGTCTGGATCAGCGGTACCAGCGAGCCTACGCGGTACGTGGACGTCACCGAGACGTTCCCGCGGAAGATCGCGGCACTGCGAGCGCACGCGAGCCAGGTCGGTGACCGGGACGGCCTCGAGGAATGGCTCCGGCAGCGCCTGGCGCGTGCCGCCGAGCAGGGCGGCCTTCCCCAGGGCAGCCTCGCCGAGGCGTTCCGCGTGCTCGACACCGGCGAGCCGGCGCGACGCCGGCCGCAGGATCGGCCTGGCTAACATGGGGCGGTACCTCACCCGGCGCGGGCGGCGACCGGCCGGGCACGGGCAGCGGCGGCAGGAGTCTGAACGATGGAGCTAGAGCACTCATTCACCGTGCCGGTTCCCGAGGACCGGGCGTGGGAGGTGCTGCTGGACGTGGAGCGGGTCGCGCCCTGCATGCCGGGCGCCACCCTCGATTCCGTGGACGGCGACGAGATCAAGGGCCGGATCAAGGTCAAGGTCGGCCCGATCGCCATGACCTACGCAGGCAGGGCCAGGTTCACCGAGCGTGACCCGCACGCCCACGTCATCACGCTGGAGGCGTCGGGCAAGGAGACCAGGGGGGCGGGCACCGCGTCGGCGACCGTGCGCTCGATGCTCGAGGGCCGTGACTCCCACACCCACGTGGTCGTGCACACCACGCTGAACGTGACCGGGCGGCCGGCGCAGTTCGGCCGGGGCGTGATGGCCGAGGTGGGCGGCAAGCTGATCGGCGTCTTCGCCTCCAACCTCGCGGACATGCTCGGGACCGAGCCATCGCGGCTACCGCAGGGCGAACGCCCGGCCGGCGAACTGGAGGGCGGCATGGACCAGTCTGTCGAGAGCCTGAACCTCTCTCTCCGGTGCTACAACAGCCTGCGCCGCGAGGGCATCCACACGGTGCCGGACCTGGCCGCGCGAACCCAGGAGGACCTGCTGGCCATCGACAACATCGGCCCGGCGTCGGTGGAGGAGATCAAGCAGAAGCTGGCCGACCGGGGACTGACCCTCAGCGCGTCGGCGGCCAGCAGCAACGGCGCCGGCGGCGGCACCTCCCTGCCCCCCGCCGCCTCCGCCTCCACCGCCTCCACCGCGGCGGCCGCGGCCTCCGCGGCCACCCCGGGCACCAGTGGCGACGGCCCGCCCGACGATGAGGCGATCGACCTGATCAGCGTGGCCGGCGGCCCGGTGCTCCGGCGCGCGATCCCGGTCGCGGCCGCGGTCGCTGCCGCGGCCGTGATCGCCGTGCGCATCCGGGGCAGGCGACGGCAAGCCCGCGGCTGACCCGGCCCGGGTTCAGCCTCCGGGACCCGACTGGCCGCATAGGGCGCGTAACGGGCCCCGGTCTTCGTCCTACTCCCACTCGATGGTGGCCGGCGGCTTGCTGGTCACGTCGAGCACGACACGGTTGATCTCCGGCACCTCATTGGTGATCCGGGTCGAGATCGCGGCCAGCACCGGGTCCGGCAGCCGCGCCCAGTCGGCGGTCATGGCGTCCTCGCTGGTCACCGGGCGGAGCACGACCGGGTAGCCGTAGCTGCGGCCGTCGCCCTGCACGCCGACCGAGCGGACGTCGGCGAGCAGCACGACCGGGCACTGCCAGATCTCGCGGTCCAGGCCGGCCCCGGAAAGCTCGGCGCGGACGATAGCGTCGGCGTCCCTGACAATCCGGAGGCGCTCGCTGGTGACCTCGCCGATGATCCTGATCGCCAGGCCGGGGCCCGGGAACGGCTGCCGCCACACGATCTGCGGCGGCAGCCCGAGCCGGCGGCCGATCTCGCGCACCTCGTCCTTGAACAGCGCCCGCAGCGGCTCCACCAGCTCGAACGCCAGGTCGTCCGGCAGCCCGCCCACGTTGTGGTGAGACTTGATGTTCGCCGTCCCGCTGCCTGACGTGCCGCCGCCCGACTCGACCACGTCGGGGTAGAGGGTGCCCTGCACCAGGAAGGTCGCTGGCTCGCCGTGGCCGGCCGCGCCGGTGATCTGCCGGGCCGCCTGGTCGAACGCGCGGATGAACTCCCGCCCGATGATCTTTCGTTTCTCCTCCGGGTCGGTGACGCCGGCCAGCGCCGTCAGGAATTCCGACGCCGCGTCAACCACCGTGAGGTCCACGCCGGTCGCCGCGACGAAATCCCGCTCCACCTGCTCGGCCTCGCCCGTGCGCAGCAGCCCGTGATCAACGAACACGCATCTCAGCCGCGACCCTATGGCCCGCTGCACCAGCGCGGCGGCAACGGCGGAATCCACGCCGCCCGACAGCCCGCAGATCGCCCGGCCGCCTGCGACCTGCTCGGCGATCCGCTCGGTCTGCTCCTCGATCACGCCGCGCATGGTCCACCTCGGCCTGCAGCCCGCCGCGTTCAGGAACCGGCGCAGCACCTTCATGCCGTGCGTGGTGTGCAGCACCTCGGGGTGGAACTGAACGCCGTAGAGTCTCCTGGCCGGGTCCTCGGCCGAGGCGACCGGCGTTCCGCTGGTCCGTGCCGTCACCGCGAAGCCCGCGGGCGCCGTGGCGCAGGTATCGCCGTGCGACATCCACACCTGCTGGCGCGCGGGCAGGCCGCCGAGCAGGTCACCGCCGCCGAGCACCTCGAGCGAGGTCGCCCCGTACTCGCCGCCGCCGGTGCGCAGCACCGTGCCGCCGAGGCCGGACATCATCAGCTGGAAGCCATAGCAGATCCCGAGAACCGGGATTCCCGCCTGGAACACCCCGTCCGGAGCTGGCGGGGCTTGCGGCGCGTAGACCGACGCGGGCCCGCCGGACAGGATGATGGCCCGGGGCCGCCGCGCCAGCATCTCGGCGACCGGCATCGCGGCCGGCACGATCTGCGAGAACACGTGGCACTCGCGGACCCGGCGCGCGATCAGCTGCGCGTACTGGGCGCCGAAGTCGACGACGAGGACGGTGTCTGGCACCGCGGTGTCGTCGGGCACTGGCGCGTCACCGTCGTCCCCGTCAGGCGATCGCACGGCGGCCAGTCTAGTCGGCCTGAGGCGCCGGTTCGTGGCGTGTGTCGGCGGGCACGCCCGGCGCCTGGCCCACCCGCACCCGGGCAATGCGCCGGCCGTCGAGCTGGGTCACGGCCAGCTTACGCCCGGATACCTCCACCGACTCACCCTCACCGGGCAGGTGCCCCAGAGCCGCCAGGAGGTAGCCTGCCACGGTCTCGTACGGGCCCTCGGGCAGCTCGACCCCGGTTTGCTCGGCGAACTCGTCGAGGTTCAGCAGCCCGTCCACCTCGAGGTCGCCGCTGCGCAGCTGCCTGGGATGCCCGTCATCCAGGTCATACTCGTCGTGGATCTCCCCGATCAGCTCCTCGACGAGATCCTCCAGGGTCACGATGCCCGCGGTGCCGCCGTACTCGTCGAGCACGATGGCCAAGTGCGCGTTCTCCCGCCGCATCTCAGACAGGGCAGACAGCACGGTCTTGCTGGTGGGAAGGAACTTCACCGGCCGGCAGACCTCCCCCACCCGCAGCGACCCCCGCCCCTCGCGCGGGCCGAGCAGGTCCCTGGCGTGCACGAAGCCGATCACGTCGTCGTAGGATCCCTGGTACACGGGGAACCGGGTGTGCGGCGCCGCCGCGACGATCCCCGCCGCCTCGGCTATCGGCATGGTCGCGGGCAGGAATTCCACCTCGGTCCTGGGCACGAGCACCTCGCGGACCTGGCGCTTCCCCGCGTCGAACACCTCGCCGAGGATGTGCCGCTGGTCGGCGCTCAGCGCCTGGTACCCCGCCACCACGTCGCGTAGTTCCTGCTCGGTCATGACGCCGCGGCCGAGGCTCGGGTCGCCGCCGAGCACCGCGACCACGAGGTTCACCGACCTCGACAGCAGCCACACCAGGGGCGCTACCATGGTCGCGATGCGGTCCAGGATCGGCGCGGCGAACAGCGATACCCGCTCGGAGCGCTGCAGCGCGATCCGCTTGGGCGCGAGCTCGCCGAAGACCAGGGTGAAGAACGAGATCACCAGCGTCACCACCGCGATGGAGGTCGCGGAGGCCAGGCCGCCGGACAGGTGATGCGCAAGCTGCGATCTGAGGTCGTTGGCCAGCGTGGCGGCGCCGAACGCCCCGGACAGCAGGGTCGCCAGCGTGACGCCGATCTGGACGGCGGACAGGAACCGATTGGGGTTGCCGGCGAGCCTGGCCGCCCGCTGGCCGCGCTTGCCGCGCTTGCTGAGGGCCCGCACCTGGCCGTCGCGGAGCGAGACCAGGGCCATCTCGGCGGCGGCGAAGAAGCCGCCGATGAGAATGATGACCAAGACGATCAGGATGTCCCAGCCGACGGCGTCCACTTTCGATCCCTGACCTCGGCAATCGGCCCCCGTTGCCCGGCGGCGTTGTCCGCACAGTCTAAGTGAGCGGAGTGCGGATCGCCGGATGGTCCAACGTCATACCGTGATCTTGCTGACAGGCGGTTGACAATGGTGGTAATGCACGGTGCGCGGGTGCCGGCGAGAGTGCAGCCGCTCGACCAGCACCGGCCGCCTGCCGTGAAGGCTGGCGCCTCCGCTTGGTATACTGTTCCTGCACCTTGGAAATCTCGATAGATCGAACTATCGAGAGGCTAGTTGTTACGGGGGACCGTGTCCAGTGATCGCAGGGCTGAGCTGGTCGCGGCGCTCACCGAGCAGATGCGCGACAGCGCCAGCCGGGCGGTGCTGCTGCACCAGGCCATCGCGGACCGGCTCGGCCTAAACGCGACGGACCTGCGATGCCTCGACCTGGCTAGGAACGAGGGAGCTCTGACCGCCGGCCGGCTCGCCGAGCTCACCGGCATGAGCACCTCGGCGATCACCACCGTTCTCGACCGGCTCGAACGCGCCGGCGTCGTCGGTCGGCGCCGCGACGGCGCCGACCGGCGCAAGGTGATCGTCGTTCCCACCGGCCGGGTCGATGAGGCGACCGCGGCGATCTTCGCAGAGCTCGGCGGACGGTTAGGCGCGGTGCTAGCGGACTACGACGACGATCAGCTCGAACTCATGATCCGGTTCCTGGCGCGCCTCAACGCCGTGGCTCGCGCGCTCGTCCCGGCACCGCCCGGGCCGGCTGCCCGCTGACCAGCGGCGGACCTGCTCAGAGGCTCGCCACGTCGGCCTGCTTGGCCCGGACCGCCTCCGCCGCCTGCCGCAGCGCGGCCAGCTCGGTCTCGGTCAGGTCCCGCTGCACTATGCGGCGCACGCCGGTCCGGCCGATCTCGGCCTCGACGCCCAGGTAAACGCTGGAGATCCCGTACTCGCCATCCACCCAGGCGCACACCGGCATGACCTCGCCCGAGTCCTCGGCCACCCCCCGCGCCATCCTGGCCGCGGCGGCCGACGGCGCGTAGTAGGCCGATCCGGTCTTCAGCAGCGCGACGATCTCGGCACCGCCGTCGCGGGTGCGCTGTACCAGCGCCTCGACCTCGGCGGCGGGTATGAGGTCGGCCAGCGGCTTGCCATCGACCGTGCAGGCGGACGGGACCGGCACCATCGTGTCCCCGTGCGAGCCCAGGGTGAGCGTGCGCACCGAACCGACCGGCACGCCCAGGCGTTCGGCCACGAAGTAGCTGAACCGGGCGGTGTCCAGCATGCCCGCCTGGCCCATGACCCGGTGCGGCGGGAACCCGGAGACCCTCGCGGCGAGCGCGGTCATCTCGTCAAGCGGATTCGACACCACGATCAGCACGGCCTCGGGCGCGTGCTTGACGACCTGCTCGGCCACGCTCCGCACGATCTTCGCGTTCACCCCGATGAGGTCCATCCGGCTCATTCCCGGCTTGCGCGGCAGGCCAGCGGTGATCACCACGATGCCCGACCCGCCGATCGCCTCGTAGCCCTCGCCCGCCGGGCCCGTGGTCTGCCCGGTGATCTTCGTCTCGAAGCCCTCGATCGGCCGCGACTGGTTCATGTCGAGCGCCAGCCCTTCCGGCTTGCCCTCCACGATGTCGGTCAGCACGACCTCATCGAAGATGTCGTACTCGGCGAGCCGCTGTGCGGTGGTCGATCCGTAGAATCCGGCCCCGACGACCGTCACCTTGCCTGTGCGGGTCATTTTTCCTGCTCTCTGACTGGTATTTCGACTGATCTCCGGCTGGACGGATGTGGATGGCGCAGCCGGCTGCTACCCGGCCTGGGTGGACTTCAGGTTCTCCGCCAGCGCATCGAGGAACTCCTCGGTGGTCAGGAACGGCGTGCCGGCGCCCACGAGCAGCGCCAGATCCTTGGTCATCTTCCCGCTGACGACGGTGTCGACGCATACCCGCTCGAGTGCGTCGGCGAATGCGATCACCTCGGGGGTGCCGTCAAGCTTGCCGCGGTGGGCGATCCCGCGGGTCCAGGCGAAGATCGAGGCGATGGGGTTGGTCGAGGTCGGCTTGCCCTGCTGGTGCTGGCGGTAGTGCCGGGTCACGGTCCCGTGCGCGGCCTCCGCCTCCACGGTGGAGCCGTCCGGGGTCATCAGGACGCTGGTCATCAGCCCGAGCGAGCCGAATCCCTGGGCCACGATGTCGGATTCGACGTCGCCGTCGTAGTTCTTGCACGCCCAGACGATGCCGCCGTCGCCCTTGATGACCTGGGCGACCATGTCATCGATCAGCCTGTGGTCGTAGGTGATCCCGGCCGACTCGAACTCGGATTTGAATTCCTCCTCGAAGATCTCGGCGAAGATGTCCTTGAACCGCCCGTCATAGGCCTTGAGGATCGTGTTCTTGGTGGACAGGTGCAGCGGGTAGCCGCGATCCAGCGCATACCGCATGGTGGCCCGGGCGAAGTCACGGATCGAGTCGTCAAAGTTGTACATGCCCATGGCGATGCCGCCGCCGTTGAAGCGAGCCACCTCGAGCTCGGCGCCCACGGCGGTCCTGTCGTCGGGCACATAGGAGATCATCACCCGGCCCGGTGCCGGGACGACGAAGTCGGTGGCCCGGTACTGGTCACCGTGCGCGTGGCGGCCGATGATGATCGGTTTGGTCCAGCCGGGCACGAACCGCGGGATGCTGGACACGACGATCGGCTCGCGGAAGACGACGCCGCCTAGGATGTTCCGGATCGTGCCGTTCGGCGAGCGCCACATCCGCTTCAGCCCGAACTCGGCCACCCGCTCCTCGTCCGGCGTGATCGTGGCACACTTCACGCCCACCCCGCGCCGGGCGATGGCATTCGCCGCGTCGACGGTGACTTGGTCATCGGTCGCGTCGCGGTGCTGGATGGACAGGTCGTAGTACTCGAGATCGATGTCCAGGTAGGGCAGGATCAGCCGATCCCTGATGAAGTGCCAGATGATCCTCGTCATCTCGTCGCCGTCGAGCTCGACGACGGGGTTTGCCACCTTGATCTTGGACATGCCGCTATTTTCCCTTCATAACCGCGGTCTGGTACAGGCCCGGCTCCAGGCAGTTCAGGGCTGCACGGGCAGCACCAGCCCAGCGACGAGCAAGCCGGTGCCGAGCGCCGCCAGGACCGCCACGTCGGCGAGCCGGCGCCTCGACGCCAGCATGCCCGCGCGACCCTCCGGCAGTGCCAGCCTGGCCAGAGCAGCTGCGAGCAGGATCCCGGCCACCGCCAACGTACCCCCTCTGACATTCTCGCTGCCCTGCCACATCCACAGCAGCGCCAGCACCAGGCAGGAGATCACGATCCCGTAGGGGAGCTGTCGCCCCCGCAAGCGCCATGGCCCGCCTGCCCGATGCGGTCCGGCCGGCCCGCGGGCACGATCGTCGCCGGCGGCGTCCGACGGCTGCGTCGCTCCAGCACGGCGCTGCCTGCGCAGCCGGGACGCGGACGGCGCGGAGTGCCTCATCGCGCTTCCGGCACCGCTACGCCATCGGCCAGTCCGATGGGCCGCTGTCGCGGCATCTTCCCCGGCATAGGTCTTCCTCCCGGACGGCTCGCTCGGCAGTGTACTTGCGCTCGCCAGGCGCGCATGATCGCCTCGCCACTCTCGGCGCCGGGCGCTTTCACCGGGACGCTCAACCCGCCGGGTCCCATGCGGTACAACAACCGCGCAGAAGGGTAGCTGGACAGTGAGGTGTCAGTAGCTGCTTCGGCAGGCGGGGAGGAGCGGTTCATGGATGGCCCTTACATCCGGGTCGAGGACAGCGGGCTCATGATCCCGCTGCGGGAGGATGTGACCACCATCGGGCGTGGCAGGTCCGTCGACGTCCAGCTGGCTGATCCGAGCGTATCCAGGCTGCATGCCGAGATCATCCGCCGCGGGCCCTATGCCTACGTGGCCGATCTCGGGTTATCACGGAACGGCACGCGGGTAAACGGCCGCCTGGTGGCCCGCCGGGTCCTCGAGGACGGCGATGTGCTGAGCTTCGGCTCGGCGCGCTGCCGGGTGTTCGGCATCGTCACGGAGGAGCTGGCGGCCGATGCGGAGCTCCGCAAGCCCGCAGCGCCCGAGCTGACCCGCCGGGAGCTCGACGTGGTGACCTCGTTGTGCCGCCCTGCCCTGTCCGACGAGGCGTTCGTGGCGCCCGCCACGGCGCGCGAGATCGCAGCCGACCTGGTGGTGACCGAGGCGGCGGTCAAGCAGCACCTGCTCCGCCTGTACCAGAAGTTCCGCATTCCCGAGGGAGCCAGCCGCCGGGTCCGGCTCGCCAACGAGGTGGTGGCGCTCGGATTGGTCCGGCCGCTGCCGCCCGCCGGCAGATCCGGGCTGGCGGAGCGGACCGAGGAGGACGGTCGAGTGACCAGGGCCCCGCGGGCGACCCGGGCCAGGCGAGCGGAGGCGCCACCGGCGGCCGGCGCCTCGACAGCCACAGGGCCAGCGGCCGGGTCCACAGGGCCAGCGGCCGGGCCGGCGAGGCCAGCGGCCGGGCCGGCGAGATCCGCGCCCAGCGCTGGGCCGCCGACAGCCGGGCCGACCGCCCCGCCAGCCACAACGCCGGAAGCGGCCGCAGTCCAGGCACCATCCGTGCCGCCGTCGCTGCCACCGTCAGTTCCGCCGCCAGCCTCGCCGCCGCCCGTGGCCGCCGGGGCGGCGCGCGGCCGGCGTGCAAGCCGAGCCGACATGACGGCCGCCGCGCCCGGCTGAGACCGCGCAGCCCGACGGCCCGCCGCCTGGCGAGGGATCTGCGCCTGGCGGCCCGCTCCGTCGGCGCCCGCACCTGGCCCCCGTCCCGGCGCCCGCACCCAACGGTCGTCCCCGGCCGGGCTGGGCGTCGGCCGATGGACGCAGCGGTCAGCCGGGGGACCTGCCCAGCAGCCTGAGCCCCTGGCTCCTGACGTCGTGCACCACGGTGCGCACGGGCCCGAGATGCTCCAGCCATCCGGTCAGTTGGTTCAGCGGCCAGAAGAACGGCGGGTGCGAGGCCGCCACCACTACCGCCGCGATGACCACCGCGCTCAGCGCAACGAGCGCGGTGGCCGCGCGCAGCGGAGTATCCGCGACGGCATCGAACAACCTCCTGATCGGCCGGCGCGGGGCGCCTGAGCCCGGCCCGAGGCCGTAGAACGCGACGAGCGCACCGGCACCGTAGGCGCAGGCCAGCTGGATAGGGTGATGGGACGCGGCGACAATGGTGACGGCTGC
>Ga0335081_10021755_pt1 | contig 10374 bp, 6 predicted proteins | sample Lox_Sample_35_FD_206713 | JGI IMG/M metagenome (GOLD analysis project Ga0335081, IMG submission 206713) | Soil microbial communities from Loxahatchee National Wildlife Refuge, Florida, United States - Lox_Sample_3.5 | ecosystem: Environmental > Terrestrial > Soil > Wetlands | place: USA: Florida...
TGCGCGCGCGAAGCCGCGGCGACAATTGGGAGTGCCACTCCGCCGGCCGGGTGCCAAAACGCGCGGCAAAGCGGTCGAGAAATTGCGTCGTGAGCGCAATCTCCGGCATCAGGATCAGGCTTTGCCGGCCGCGCCGGATCGTGTCCGCCACTGCCTCGAAATAGACTTCGGTTTTTCCCGAACCGGTGACGCCGTCGAGCAGCGTGACCGAATAGCCGCCCTGCGCCACCGTCCTTTGCAAGGCGGTCGCCGCGGCGCGCTGGTCGGCGGTGAAATCCGCCTCCCTGAAATCGGGATCGGGCGGCTGCGCCACCGGCTCGGGCGGCAGCACCACGGTCGTGAGCGTGCCTTCGTCGATCAGGCCGTCGATCACGCCGGCGGAAACGCCGGCTTCGCGCGCGGCTTCGCTCTTGCCGCGCACCATGCCGTCGGCGAGAAGATCGAGCACGCGCCGGCGCGCCGGCGTCAGGCGCTCGGGCGCCGCGCCTGCAAGCCGCACGCCGATTCGCTCGCGTTCGGCGCCGAGATGCTCGCCCATGCGCAAGCACATGCGCAGCACCATGCCGCGGGCACTGAGCGTGTAATTCGCGACCCATTCGACGAACCGGCGCAATTCCGGCTTGAGCGGCGGCAATTCGAGCCTCTCCTCGATGTCCTTGAGCCGATTATCGAGCTGCGGATTTGGGTTGGCGTTTTCGGCCCAAACCACGCCGGTGGTCTCGCGCGGCCCGAGCGGCACGGTGACGATGTCGCCGGGCGCAAGCTCAAGCGCCGCCGGCACGCGGTAGGAATAGGCCCGGTCCAGCGCGACCGGCACCAGCACATCGACCACACGTCTGGCCATTTCCCAATTCTCGGCCGATTCTCACCGATTTAGGAAGGGTAAAGGCGCGAGCGGCTAGTATCGCCGCTCATTCCGCGAAAGCGGGAATCCGAGCGAAACATGGCGCCGAATATGGCGAAGAATAGCGAAGCTAGCCTCATCGCCCCCAAAGTCGCGGCTGAAATCGATGCCTGGCTGCGGCACCTGCAAGCCGAACGCCATCTGTCGGCCAAGACCGTCGAAGCCTACCGCCGCGACGTGCGCCAATTCCTGCATTTTCTCGCCGGGCATTTAGGCGGCGCGCCGTCGCTGAAAGACCTGGCGGCGCTGGCTCCCGCGGACGTGCGCGCATTCCTCGCGGCGCGGCGCGCGGACAATATCGGCAGCCGGTCGCTGATGCGGGCGCTCGCCGGCATCCGCGCCTTTGGCCGTTTCCTGGAGCGGTGCGGCAAAGGCAGGCTCGCGGCGCTCGCCGCCGTGCGCGGGCCGAAACTCGGCAAGACCTTGCCGCGGCCGCTGCCGATCGACGCGGCCAAGCGCATGGCCGATCCGACCCTTGCCGCCGGCGACGGCCGCGGCGTGTGGATTCACGCCCGCGACGCCGCGGTGCTCGGATTGCTCTACGGCTGTGGCTTGCGCGTTTCCGAAGCGCTCGGTGTCAAGCGCGCCGAGTTCGACGGCGGCGACGTGCTGACCGTCACCGGCAAGGGCCGCAAGCAGCGCATGGTGCCGCTGATCGCGCCAGTCGCGAAGCTCGTCGCCGATTACATCGCGCTCTGCCCCTACGAACTGCCCGCCGACGGTCCACTTTTCGTCGGCGCCAAGGGCGGGCCGCTATCACCCCGCCTCGTGCAGCTGGCAATGGCGCGGTTGCGCGGCGCGCTCGGGCTTGGCGCGAGCGCCACGCCGCATGCCTTGCGGCATTCCTTCGCCACGCATCTCTTGGCCGGCGGCGGCGATTTGCGCGCGATCCAGGAATTGCTCGGCCATGCTTCGCTCTCGACCACGCAAATCTACACCGCCGTGGACGCCGAGCGCCTGATCGAGGCCTATCGCAGCGCCCATCCGCGCGCTTGACAAAAAATCGTTCTATCCGTCATTCCGGATTGCCGCGAAGCGGCAAGTCCGGAATCCATACCCACGAACCGTGATTATGGATTCCGGGCTCCTCGCTTTCGCTCGGCGCCGAAATTACGAGGGAACCATGTCCGAAATTCACGAGACCATCGAAAAAGCGCAAGAAGGCGAGCACTCGCAATATTTCAATAGGCGCATCGCGCTCTTGATCGCGGTGCTCGCATTATTTCTTTCGTTTTCGGAGACGTTCGGCAAAAGCGCGCAAACAGAGGCGATCAGCGCGAATGTCGAGTCATCCGATCTGTGGGCATTCTTTCAGGCCAAAAGCATCCGCCTGACGCAGGTCAATACCGCGGCCGAGGAAATGCTGGTCGCGTCAGAGGCCGCTTCCGACCCGGCCGCGAAAACCTCAATGCAGAAGCAGATCGACGCCTGGAAAAAGACCGCGGCGCGCTACGATTCCGAGCCGTCGACCGGCGAAGGTCGCAAGGAGCTCGCCGAGCGCGCCAAAGAGGAGGGAGAAAAGCGCGACCTCGCATTGGCGAAATATCATCACTATGAGCTGTCCTCGGCGGCGTTCCAGGTCGGCATCGTGCTGTCTTCCGCGGCAGTAATTACCGGCACGGTGGCGCTCGCCTGGTTCGGCGGTGCGCTCGGCGTGCTCGGCCTGATGCTGATGTTGTTCGGATTTTTCGCCCCGCATGCGCTGCCGCTGATCGCGGTGTTGTAGCCGTTGGCCTCGTCATCAGCGGGCCGCCGCGAAGCGGCGAGACCCGGTGATCCAGTTTAGCGAATGGAAAGATGGATTGCCGGGTCAAGCCCGGCAATGACGAGTCAGAGTACGCGTCTTAAAAATTAATCGCGCGCTTGGCGACGGCGAGCGCCGATTCCTTGATCGCCTCGCTCAAGGTCGGATGCGCGTGGCAGGTGCGCGCGATGTCTTCGGACGAGGCGCCGAATTCCATGGCGACGGCCGCCTCGCCGATCATATTGCCGGCGTCCGGTCCCAGAATATGCACGCCGAGCAGGCGATCGGTCTTGGCATCGGCCAGAATCTTCACGAAGCCCTCGGTCGTCAAATTGACTTTGGCGCGCGCATTGGCGGTAAAGGGAAATTTTCCGACATTGTAAGCGATGCCGGCCGTTTTCAGCTCCTCTTCGGTTTTGCCGACCGAAGCGATTTCGGGATAGGTGTAAACGACGTTGGGGATCACATCGTAATTCACGTGGCCGGCCTGTCCGGCGATGATTTCGGCGACCGCCACACCTTCGTCCTCGGCCTTATGCGCCAGCATCGGGCCGGCAATGACGTCGCCGATGGCATAGACGCCTTCGACATTGGTACGAAAATGCGGATCGACCAGGATCCGCCCGCGATTGTCCTTTTTGACGCCGAGCGCTTCGAGGCCGAGGCCCTCCGTATAGGGCACGCGGCCGATCGCCACCAGAACGACATCGGCTTCCAGCGTCTCTGCCGCGCCGCCGCCTGCCGCCGGCTCGACCTTGACCTTGAGCACCTTGCCGGAGCTGTCGACGCCGGCCACTTTGGATGACAGCCGCACCGCGATGCCCTGCTTTTGCAGGATGCGATGGAATTGCTTGGCGACCTCGGTGTCGATGCCCGGCAGGATATGATCGAGGAATTCGACGATCGTGACGTCGGCGCCGAGGCGGCGCCACACCGAGCCGAGCTCCAATCCGATAATGCCGGCGCCGACGATCAGGAGTTTTTTTGGCACTGCGGGTAATTCCAGCGCGCCGGTCGAGGACACGATGCGTTTCTCGTCGAAATCGATGCCATTCAAGCGGGCCGCGTCGGAGCCGGTGGCGATGACGACATTCTTCGTCTCCAGCACCTGCGCCTTGCCGTCGGCATTTTTCACTTCGACTTTACCGCGCGCGGCGATGCGACCGGCGCCGTGGAAGGTCTCGATTTTGTTTTTCTTGAACAGGTAATCGACGCCTTTGACGTTGCCGTCGACCGCTCCTTGTTTGTATTTCAGCATGGCGGCGAGATCGATCGTTGGCATGCCGACCTTGATGCCCATGTCGGCAAACTTGTGCGCCGCTTCCTCGTAAAGTTCGGACGCGTTGAGCATCGCCTTCGATGGGACGCAGCCGATATTGAGACAAGTGCCGCCGAAGGTGGCGCGCTTCTCGATCACCGCCGTTTTCATGCCGAGCTGCGCGGCGCGGATCGCGCAGACATAGCCGCCGGGGCCGGAGCCGATGACGATGAGATCGTAAGGCATGAAAAACTCCCGAACTACCAATCGTCATGGCCGGACTTGTTCCGGGCATGACAGAATCACAAATCCAGCACCAATCGCGCCGGATCCTCCAGGCACTCCTTGACGCGGACCAAGAAAGTCACGGCTTCGCGGCCGTCGACCAGGCGATGGTCGTAGGACAAAGCGAGATACATCATCGGCCGTACCTCGATCTTGCCGGCGACCACCATCGGCCGTTCCTGAATCTTGTGCATGCCGAGAATGCCGGATTGCGGCGCGTTGAGGATCGGCGTCGACATTAGCGAGCCGTAGATGCCGCCATTGGTGATGGTGAAAGTGCCGCCCTGCATCTCTTCGATCTTGAGCGTTCCGTCGCGGGCGCGGCGGCCGAAATCGGCGATCGCCTTCTCGATTTCTCCCAGTGACTTTGCATCGCAATCGCGCACCACCGGAACGACGAGGCCGCGCTCGGTGCCGACCGCGATGCCGACGTGGTAGTAATTCTTGTAGACGATGTCAGCGCCGTCGATCTCGGCATTCACGGCGGGAATTTCCTTGAGCGCCTGCACGCAGGCGCGCACGAAGAAACCCATGAAGCCGAGCTTCACACCGTGTTTCTTCTCGAACAAGTCGCGGTATTGCGTGCGCAGCGCCGTGATGTGGCTCATGTCGACCTCGTTGAAGGTCGTGAGCATGGCCGCGGTGTTCTGCGCGTCCTTCAGGCGGCGGGCGATGGTCTGGCGCAGCCGCGTCATGCGCACCCGCTCCTCGCCTGCCGCGTCGTCGGGCGGCGCTGGCGCCCGCATCTGGACCGCGGCGGCGGTGGCGGCGACGGGGGTCGGCGTGGCGGCGGCGCGCTCGATGGCGGCGAGCATGTCGCCCTTAGTGACGCGGCCATCCTTGCCCGAGCCGGCAATGCTCGCGGCATCGACGCCCGATTCTGCGGCAAGCTTGCGCACCGCGGGCGCGAGCGGCGCATCGGACGGTTTTGCCGCTGCCGGCGCGGCGCTGGTCGCAGTCGTCGCAGCCTTGGGCACCGCTGCGGGCGCGGATTGTGGCGGCGGAGAAGATACGCCTGGCCTCGCCGCCACCGCCGATTTCACCGCGGCGCCGGCTGCGCCTTCCTTGATCTGGCCGAGAACGGCGCCGACCGCGACCGTGTCGCCATCCTTGGCGGCAATATCCGCGAGCACGCCGGCCGCCGGCGCCGGCACTTCGATCGTCACCTTGTCGGTTTCGAGCTCGACCAGGGGCTCGTCCACCGCGACGGCCTCGCCCGGTTTCTTGAACCATTTGCCGATAGTCGCCTCGGTGACCGATTCACCCAGCGCCGGCACGCGTATCTCAGCCATAGGCCAATTCCAGATGTCAGATAGCGGATGACAGAGATCGAAGATCGCAAGTCGAAAGCAAAAATTCCCGTCCGAGCTCCAACATCTGACCTCCGTCCTCCCTTACGCCAACGCCTCGTTTAAAAACTTGCCGAGTTGCGCCAAGTGAAGGGACATTTGCCCCACCGCAGTCGAGGCGGCGGCGGGCCGGCCAACGTAGCGGGCGCGCCGATGCTTGGCGTCGATTTGATTGAGCACCCATTCCAGGAATATGTCGACGAACACCCAAGCGCCCATATTGCGCGGCTCCTCCTGGCACCAGACCACTTCGGTCTGTTTGAAGCGCGACAATTCGGTCATCAACGCCTTGGTCGGGAACGGATAGAGCTGCTCAACGCGCAGGAGATAGATGTCGTCGATGCCGCGGCGCTCCCGCTCCTCGTAGAGATCGTAATAGACCTTGCCGGAACACAGGATCACCCGCCGGATCTTGTCATCGGCAACGAGCTTGATCTTTTCGTTCGGCTGCAATTGCGCACCGTCCCACAACAGCCGATGGAACGAGGTGCCCGGGCCCATTTCGTCGAGCCGCGACACCGCACGCTTGTGGCGCAGCAGCGACTTTGGCGTCATCAGGATCAGCGGCTTGCGGAAGTCGCGCTTGAGCTGGCGGCGGAGGATGTGAAAATAGTTCGCGGGCGTCGTGCAGTTCGCCACCTGCATATTGTCCTCGGCGCACATCGAGAGAAAGCGCTCAAGCCGCGCCGACGAATGCTCGGGCCCCTGGCCCTCGTAGCCGTGCGGTAGCAGGCAGACCAGCCCCGACATGCGCAGCCATTTGCGCTCGCCGGACGAGATGAATTGATCGAACAGAACCTGGGCGCCATTGGCAAAATCGCCGAATTGCGCTTCCCACAGCGTGAGCGCATCCGGTTCAGCCAGCGAATAGCCGTATTCGAAGCCGAGCACGGCTTCTTCCGACAGCATCGAATTGATCACTTCGAAACGCGCCTGGCCGTCGCGGAGATTGTTGAAAGGCGTGTAGCGCTTCTCGTTCTCTTGATCGATCAGCACCGAGTGACGCTGCGAGAAGGTGCCGCGTTCGGAATCCTGGCCCGACAGTCGAACGCGATGCCCATCGAGCAACAGCGAACAGAAAGTGAGCGCCTCGGCGGTCGCCCAATCGATCCCGGCGCCAGTTTCGATCGCCTTGCGCCGATTGTCGAGAAAGCGTTGCAGCGTTTTGTGCAAATGAAAATCAGGCGGTACCGCAGTGATCTTGCCGCCGATATCCTTCAGCGTGGCGATTTCGACGCCGGTTTGACCGCGGCGCGGATCGTCGGCGTCGCCCGCGGTCGTGTAACCGGACCAGCGGCCATCGAGCCAATCGGCTTTGTTGGCGCGGTAGCCCAGCCCGGCCTCGAGTTCGGCGTCGAGGTGGGCGCGCCATTGCGCCTTCATCGTCTCGACTTCGCCGGCGCTCACGACGTCTTCGCCGATGAGTTTCTTGCTGTAGATCTCGAGCGTCGTTGGATGCGCAGCGATCGCCTTGTACATCAGCGGCTGGGTGAACGACGGCTCGTCGCCTTCGTTGTGGCCGTGACGGCGATAGCAGAACATGTCGATGACCACCGGCTTCTGAAATTTCTGCCGGAATTCCGTCGCGATCTTGGCGGCGAACACAACCGCCTCCGGGTCGTCGCCATTGACGTGAAAAATCGGCGCCTCGATCATCTTGGCGACGTCGGAAGGATACGGCGACGAGCGGGAATATCGCGGATTAGTGGTAAAGCCGATCTGATTGTTGACGATGAAATGCAGCGATCCGCCGGTGCGGTGGCCGCGCAACCCGGACAGCCCGAAACATTCCGCTACCACGCCCTGCCCGGCGAACGATGCGTCGCCATGAATGAGCAGCGGCATCACCATGGTGCGATCGTCCGGCGTGGCGCCGAGCTGATCCTGTTTGGCGCGCACCTTGCCGAGCACGACCGGATCGACAATCTCGAGGTGCGACGGGTTCGCAGTCAGCGACAGGTGCACCCGGTTGTTATCGAATTCGCGATCGGAAGAGGCGCCGAGATGATATTTCACGTCGCCGGAGCCTTCGACCGCGTCCGGGGTCGATGAACCGCCTTTGAATTCATGAAAGATGGCGCGGTGCGGCTTGGCCATGACCTGCGCCAAGACGTTGAGGCGGCCGCGATGCGGCATGCCGATGACGATATCGCGCACGCCCAGCGCCCCGCCGCGCTTGATGATCTGCTCCAGCGCCGGGATCATGGCTTCGCCGCCATCGAGGCCGAAGCGCTTAGTCCCGGTGAATTTCACATCGCAGAATTTTTCGAAGCCCTCGGCTTCGACCAGCTTGTTGAGGATGGCGCGCTTACCCTCGCGGGTGAACGTGATCTCCTTGTCCGGCCCCTCGATACGCTCCTGAATCCAGCTTTTCTGCGCGGCATCGGAAATGTGGAGGAATTCGACGCCGAGCGTCTGACAATAGGTTCGGCGCAGAATGGCGACGATCTCGCGGACCGTGCCGAATTCGAGCCCCAGCACATGGTCAAGGAAAATCCGGCGGTCGAGGTCGGTCTCACGAAAGCCGTAAGAGCGCGGATCAAGCTCCTCCTCGTTCTGCGGCGGTTCGAGCCCGAGCGGATCGAGATTGGCATGGAAATGCCCGCGCGCCCGATAAGCCCGGATGAGCATCAGCGCCCTGATCGAATCGCGCGTGGCCCGCTCGACCTCGACGGAGGTGATTTCTACACCGCGGGCTTGCGCCTGCGCTTTCAGCTTGCCGCCGATCGCCGCGGTCGCCTCTTGCCAACCGGCGTCAAGCGCGCCGGTGAATTCATCCGCGGCAAGCGGGGGCCAATCGGACCGCTGCCACGATGGCCCCTGCGCATTGCGCTCGACGTCCGCGCGTTCGTCTTTCAGACTTTGGAAAAACGATTGCCACGCCGCGTCGAGCGCTTTCGGGTCGGTCTCGTAGCGAGCATAGAGATCTTCGATATAGGCAGCATTGCCACCATAGAGGAACGAGGTGCGGGCGAAAGCGGCGTTAGCGTCTTGGCGAGGCATCAGCGACCTTCAAGCAGGCTCGAGCGGGATTCAAACGGTGAAAGAACAAGCGCGGGAATAGCCAAACGGCGCTCCCGGCAACCCGCAGGATTTCCCTTCTAGCTCTATTTAATCGCTCACCATGTCAGGCAAAAGATGAAACAATGAACAGTCACTTCCATATTTCAGCCAGCGTCTTGCCGAGCCGCGCCGGGGACGGCGCGACTTTGATGCCGGCTGCTTCCATGGCGGCGATCTTGGACTCGGCGTCACCCTTGCCGCCGGCGATAATCGCGCCGGCATGGCCCATGCGGCGGCCAGGCGGCGCGGTCCGGCCGGCGATGAAGCCGACCATCGGCTTCTTGCGGCCGCGCTTCGCTTCGTCCTTGAGAAATTGTGCGGCATCTTCCTCGGATGCGCCGCCGATTTCGCCGATCATGACAATCGCTTCGGTTTGCCGGTCGGCGAGAAACATTTCCAAGACCTCGATGAAATCGGTGCCTTTGACCGGATCGCCACCGATGCCGGCTGCGGTCGTCTGGCCGAGGCCGACCTGTGTGGTTTGAAACACGGCTTCGTATGTCAGCGTGCCGGAACGCGACACGATGCCGACTTTGCCGTGTTTGAAAATATTCGCGGGCATGATGCCGATCTTGCATTCGCCCGCGGTCATGACGCCGGGACAATTGGGTCCAATCAGCCGCGAGCGCGACCCGGACAGCGCACGCTTGACCTTCACCATGTCGGCGACCGGAATGCCTTCGGTGATGCAGATGATCAACGGAATCTCCGCCGCGATCGCCTCGCAGATCGCGTCGGCGGCGCGGGGCGGCGGCACATAGATGACGCTGGCATCGCAGCCGGTTTTATCGCGGGCTTCGATGACCGTATCGAAGACAGGCAGGCCGAGATGCGTCATGCCGCCTTTGCCGGGCGAGGTGCCGCCGACCATTTTGGTGCCGTAGGCGATCGCCTGCTCGGAATGGAAGGTGCCATTCTTGCCGGTGAAGCCCTGGCAGATCACTTTGGTGTTTTTGTCGATCAAGATGGACATCGGTCCGGCCCGGCGCTCACACTTTCTTCACCGCCGCGACGATCTTCTGCGCGGCATCGTCGAGATCATCGGCCGAAGTGACGTTGAGATTTGATTCGGCGATGATCTTCTTGCCGAGCTCGACATTGGTGCCTTCTAGCCGCACCACGAGCGGCACGCGCAACCCGACTTCCTTGACGGCGGCAACCACGCCTTCGGCGATCACGTCGCATTTCATGATGCCGCCGAAAATGTTGATCAGAATGCCCTTCACGTTGTGATCCGACGTGATGATCTTGAAGGCGGCCGCCACTTTCTCTTTGGTCGCGCTGCCGCCGACATCCAAGAAATTGGCCGGCGTCTCACCGTAAAGCTTGATGATGTCCATGGTGGCCATGGCGAGGCCGGCGCCGTTGACCATGCAGCCGATCGTGCCGTCGAGCGCGACATAATTGAGATCGTGGCGCGACGCCTCGATCTCCTTTTCGTCCTCTTCATTGATGTCGCGCAACGCCATCACGTCGGCGTGGCGGTATAGCGCGTTATCATCGAATGCGATCTTGGCGTCCAAACAAATGATCTGGCCGGCTTTGGTCGCGACCAGCGGATTGATCTCAAGCAGGCTCATGTCCTTGGCCAGGAAAGCCTGGTAGAGCTTCGGCAGAATATCTTCGGCTTGCTTGGTCAGCTCGCGGTTAAGGCCGAGGACACACGCCACGTGCCGCGCGTGATGCGGCATGAAGCCGGTCACCGGATCGACCGAAAAACTCTCGATCTTGTCCGGCGTGTTATGCGCGACTTCTTCGATGTCCATGCCGC
>Ga0335081_10021759_pt1 | contig 10373 bp, 7 predicted proteins | sample Lox_Sample_35_FD_206713 | JGI IMG/M metagenome (GOLD analysis project Ga0335081, IMG submission 206713) | Soil microbial communities from Loxahatchee National Wildlife Refuge, Florida, United States - Lox_Sample_3.5 | ecosystem: Environmental > Terrestrial > Soil > Wetlands | place: USA: Florida...
CGGCCAAGGATTTTGCGCTCGAGGATGGCGTGGACCTCGGTTCCTGGAACGCCGCTCTGGCCGGGCGATCTGACTGGGGATTGGAGTTTGGTCCAGGCTCTGGAGTGGAGTCGCTGGTGGAAGGTGAGGCCCAGGGAAGTCTTTACGGCGGCTGCCTTTCTCTGCTGGTTGCCTCGCTTGGAACTCCCTACGAGGTGCAGACCGCCGGGACCATTCTGTTCATGGAAGACATTGCCGCCAAGCCCTTTCAGATTGATCGCATGCTGATGCAACTCAAGCTGGCGGGCAAGCTGGCCGATGTGCGCGGCATCATCTTCGGCGAAATGAAGGAGTGCATTCAGCAGCGAGACCAGGGTTACACCTTGCAGGAGGTGGTGCTGCGCGTAGTGGGGGAATTGGGTATTCCGGTAGCATACGGGCTGCGCTCGGGGCACGTGTCGCGGGCGAACATCACGCTGCCTATCGGGGTGCAGGCGAGGTTAAGGGTTGGAAAAGATGAAGTGAGTTTAAGGATGCTGGAGCCGGCCACGGTTTTATAGCGCTTGCTCCGGAAAAATCGGTTAACCCCAGAGGACACAGAGGACAGAGAAAACCGCATCAGCGCATATGGAAAAGAAGCACATCCATCTCATCGGCGTCTGTGGCACGGCGATGGCTTCGCTTGCGGGAATGCTGGCGGAGCGCGGCTTTCGCGTTACCGGCTCGGACGCCGCCGCTTATCCGCCCATGTCGGACTTTCTGAATTCGCTCGGCATCCCGGTCTCTCAGCCCTTTTCGGAGGCGAACCTGAACCCGCGGCCCGATCTGGTGGTGGTCGGGAACGCTATTTCGCGGGGCAACGTGGAGCTCGAACACCTTCTCGACCAGCGCATCCCGTTCTGTTCCATGCCGCAGATTCTTCACGATGAATTCCTGCGCGGCAAGGAAGTATTGGTGGTCGCGGGCACGCACGGCAAGACCACAACCACATCCATGCTCGCCTGGATTTTTCACTCGGCGGGCTTGCAGCCGTCGTTTCTGATTGGCGGCATCGCCGAGAACTTCGGCAGCAGCTTTCAGTTGGGACCGGGAAGGCATTTCATTCTTGAGGGCGACGAATACGATACGGCATTTTTCGACAAAGGCCCCAAGTTCCTGCATTATTTTCCCGATCAGGTGATTCTGACCTCGGTAGAGTTCGACCACGCCGATATCTATAAAGACCTTGACGCGGTCGAGACCGCGTTCAAGCGCCTGGTGAACCTGGTGCCGCGCCGCGGGCGCATTGTGGCCTTCGACCACGGAGAAAGCCTCAAGCGCTGCCTGGTCAAGGCATTTTGCCCGGTGGAGCGTTATGGCGCGAGCGATCTTGCCGGCTGGAAGGTTGACCATCTCCGCCTGGAGCCGGAGCGCACCAGTTGGTCGGTCGTGCACAATGGCGAGCCCTGGGCCGACCTCGAGTTCGCGCTGGGAGGCGAGTACAACGTATGGAATGCCACGGCGGCCGCGGCTCTGGCTGCGGGCTGCGGCATTTCCCGAGAGGCGATCGGCGAAGCGCTGAAGACTTTCAAGAGCGTGAAGCGGCGGCTGGAAGTGCGCGCGCAGGTAAACGGCGTCACAATGATTGACGACTTTGCGCACCATCCCACCGCAATCGCCGCTACTTTGACCGCGCTGCGCGCGCGCTATCCTAGGGCGCGGCTGTGGGCGATTCTCGAGCCGCGTTCCAACACCATGCGGCGCAACGTGCTGCAGGAAGCGTTAGGCAACAGCCTGGCCCTCGCTGACGAGGTGATCGTGGCCGGCGTATTCAAGTCGGAGGCCATTCCTGAGGCCGAGCGGCTTGACCTTGATGCGGTCGTGAAGCAGATCGCGAAACAAGGAAAGAGAGCGCGCATTGTGACGGAAGCAGATGGCATCGTTCAGCTTGCCGCGCCTGAAATGCGCCCGGGCGATGTCGTCGCCATACTGTCGAACGGGGGTTTTGGCGGCATCTACGAAAAGCTGCCCCGGCGTCTGCAGGAACTCGCCGAAAATACGAAACAGGAGGCTTCAGCGAAGGCATGAGAACAGGCACGGCCAGGCTCTCCAGGCAGCCAGGCGCACGGTTTCACCTGGTGGGGCTCGTTCTCTTTATTGGAGCACTGGCCGGGTCTTCGTTCGCTCAAATCGGTCAAACGGCAATTTCGTACACCGTCTCCCTGGCGCAGCCCGGCGATCATTTAGTACACGTCACGATGGCGCTGCCGCCGGGTCCCGGTGAGCGCCAGTTGCAGCTGCCGGTGTGGAACGCGCTATATCAGGTGCGGGACTTTTCGCAATATCTGGATTGGGTTCGCGCTGAAGACGCCGCCGGCAAGCCATTGCCTCTGCGGGAACTGGATAAAAGCCGGTGGCAGCTCGATGGGGCGGAGCACGGCGCCAGCATCAGCTATGAAATCCTGGCCAACGATCCCGGCCCCTATGGCGCCCAGTTGAATGCGCAACACGCCTTCTTCAATCTGGCGGAAATTCTCATGTACCCCGTGGATGCGCGTTCTTTCCCCATGCGGGTGCGTTTCGTTGACGTGCCTTCGGGCTGGCGGGCCGCCACCGTGCTGGCCTCGCCGGCGCCCGATGAATTTAGCGCGGAGAACTACGATCGCCTGGTGGATTCGCCGGTGGAATGGGGAACCTTTCAGGAAGAGGATTTCGATCAGGGCAGCGGCCACTACCGCATCGTGGTGGATGCGGCCCCCGGCGACTACGACATGCAGAAGATCGTGCCCATGGTACGGAAGGTCGTGGCTGCCGAAACCGCCTGGATGAACGACCGCCCGTTTCAAACCTACATGTTTCTTTATCATTTTCCCCGGGCTGAGGGGCAGGGCGGCATGGAGCATTCTTACTGCACGGCCATTGACGTCAGCCCGCAGGCCGTGGCCAACGACCCGCTCACCCTGGACGACGTGACCGCCCACGAGTTCTTCCACCTGTGGAACGTGAAGCGCATCCGGCCGCAATCGCTCGAGCCGGTGGATTATACGAAAGAGAACTACACTCGCGCCTTGTGGTTCAGCGAAGGATTTACCAACACGGTGGCCGGCTACACGTTGCTGCAGGCTGGCTTGACGGATGAGAAGGCATATCTGGCCAAGCTGGCCTCCACCATCACCCGCCTGGAGCAGCGCCCGGCATTTCTCACCCAGTCAGCCGAGGACTCAAGCCTGGATGCGTGGCTGGAGAAATATCCGGCGTATTGGGCGCCCCGCCGCAGCATCTCTTATTACAGCAAGGGCGAAGTGCTGGGCGTGATGCTGGATCTCGAGCTGCGCCAGGCCAGCCACGGCACCGCCTCGCTGCGCGATCTCTTCCACTGGATGAATGATAATTACGCCCGCAAGGGGCTGTTCTTTCCCGGCACCGAGGGCGTGCGCCGGGCGGCTGAGGCGGTGGGCCACACCGATCTTGGCTGGTTCTTTCAGAAATACGTCGCCGGCACCGACCAGATTCCGTGGAATGATTTCTTCCGTACCGTCGGCCTGCAACTGGTGCAGCAAACCCACGCCCTGCCCGACATGGGCTTTCAGGCAACCCGCAGTTTCGACAGCGCGGCCACGGTCATGGCGGTGAGCCCGGGCAGCGACGCAGAACGTGCCGGGCTGCGGGCAGGCGAGGTGATCGAAAAAATCAATGGAAAGACAGCCGAAGCCGATTTCCAGCAGCGCTTTTTGGAATTGCAGGTCGGCGACACTCTGCGCCTGAAGGTCCGCAGCGAGTCAGGCGAGCGGGAGCTGGAATTCAAGGTCGGCCATCGCGATATGGTTGAATTCGAGCTGAAAGACCTGGAGAACATCACACCTGCGCAGCAGGCGCGACGCGCGGCCTGGCTGAGCGGTCAGGACCAGCCGGCCAACGAGGCGCAACCGTGATTCGGACGAGCCTGATGCTCGCCTTCTGGATAGTTCTGCTGCCGCTCGTCGTTCTGGTCACTTTTCCCTGGACGTTTCTTACCGGCGACATCCGCTTTCTTTACCGCCTGGGAATGTGGGGCGCCTTTGCCGGGGTTCGTCTGGCGGGGGTGCGGGTGCAGACGATTGGGCTGGACCGGCTGAATCTGGATCGAACTTATATCTTCATGGTCAACCACGTTTCCAACATTGATCCGCCGCTGATGATTCCGCTGATCCCCCGGCGCACCTCGGTGATGGCGAAGAAAGAGCTCTTCAGCTATCCGCTGTTCGGGCGGGCCATGCGCATGGCTCGCCTGGTGCCGGTGGACCGCGGCAACCGCGAGGCCGGCATCGCCGCGGTCCGCGCCGCCGCCGAGGTCATTCATGATGGAATCAACATGACCATCTACGTGGAAGGCGGCCGCTCCTTCGATGGCAAGCTGCTGCCCTTCAAGAAAGGCCCGTTTTACCTGGCCGAGGAGTGCAGCGTGCCGGTGGTGCCGGTGACGATATCGGGTACTCACTACGTGATGCCCAAGGGGCGCTTCGCGATCAAGCCGGGCAAAGTCGAGCTGATTTTTCACGATCCCATCGAGCCCAAAGACTTTGGCGGACGCGAAAGGCTGATGGCGAAGGTCCGTGCGGCCATCGAAAGCGGACTGCCCACAGAGTACCGCTCGCAAACCCAACCAGTTTGAGGTTCAGGAATGCTTCTCGGCCAGCGCCCGCAGCGCTCTGGCCATTTCCGGAAGTTTGCCCAGCAGGGCGGAATATTTCAGCCACAGCTTGTGGTCCACGGCGGGGGCGCCGCTCACAATGGCGCCGGCGGGAATATCGCCGGCAACGCCGCTTTGCGGCGTCACGATGGCGCCGTCGCCAACCTTGCAATGGCCGACCACGCCCACTTGCCCGGTGAGGATCACGCTTTTGCCAATCTCGGTAGAGCCGGCCATGCCGGCCTGGGCCGCAATGAGCGAATCATCGCCGACCTGCGACCCGTGGCCAACCTGGACGAGGTTGTCAATCTTCACGCCGCGGCCGATGTGGGTCTCACCCACGCTGGCCCGGTCAATGCAGGCGTTGGACTGAATCTCCACGTCGTCTTCGATCACCACCGGCTGCGGCTGCGGAATCTTGTGCCAGCGCCCGGCCTCGTCCTTGGCGAAGCCGAAGCCGTCGCCGCCCACGATCGCGCCATTCTGCAAAGTCACCCGATTGCCGAGCCGGCAGTTCTCGCGAACCACGGCATGAGCATGGGCGAAGAATTGATCCCCGATTTGCGCTCCCCGATAGATCACGACATGAGCCAGCAACACGGCATCCGCACCGATCTTTACATCTTTATCCACGACCACATAGGGGCCAATGTGGGCGCGCGGCCCAATGCTTGCCGAGGAATGAACGGCCGCTGTGGGGTGAACCCCCGGCTCATACTGCGTGGATGGATGAAAGAGCGCAATGGCGCGAGAAAAATCGAGATACGGGTTCCGGCTGCGCAACATGGCCACCGGAAGCGCAGGAGCGTTTTCGGCGATGAGCACCGCGGAGGCGCGCGTAGTCCTGGCCGCGGCTGCATACTTCGGGTTGGCCACGAACGTGAGCTGTCCAGGCCCGGCTTCTTTGATTCCAGCCACGCCGCTGATCTCCGTCTCCGGCGAGCCGTTTTCCAGACGGGCCCCGAGTGTGCTCGCAAGTTCTCCAAGTTTCATAAGAAGTTCCTGATTGTGAAATCACAAACGTGCTGAAGTTGAAAAATGATTGTAGCGGAGAGAGGTGAGGAGGTTTAGTGCCGGCCCAAATGCAGGCCGAGGAGCGGGAGCGGCCATGAACTTCAGAGCGCAATTGCGGTGCGGTTCATGGCCGTCGTTCTCTTTAAGACTTCACTTTCCGTACTGCTGTACTGCCTTGGCAATGCCGGGAGCGGCGGCAGCCAGATCCTGCGGATTCATGACCGGCCGGAAAGAGATTTTGGCGTTGAACGACAGAAACCAGGGCTCGGCCAGGGCTGGAATCTGCGACGTATCCTTCATATCGAACACAATCGAGCCCGAGCGGTTGCCGGCGTCGTCGGCCATGAAATAGGCGGCCTCGGGTTTCAGATCGGCCAGTATGCGCTCGATCGTAGTTCCCAGTGTGCCCGCTTTGATGGCGGCGTTTCCTTCTTCCGCCGGAATAGATACTCTCATTAGCATTCGCATGTCGTTTCCTCCTTAGGAAAGGGCGCGCTATTATCACCCGTCCCGGCCGGCCGAACGCAAGGAAATGTTAAGAGGAGGTCTTTTTCAGCCTCGCTCTGGCTTGCCGTCGAAATGACTTCGTCAGCCTTGCCTGTCTCCCGTCCGTAACCACCTCGCCAACTTGACTCTCTCAGAACACTCTGGGATCATTCGCAGCCATACCGATCGACAAGGAGGTTTTATGCCACATTACCTGCACCAGGTTTCGTACTCGCCTGAGGGTTGGGCGGCGGTGGTCGCGCATCCTCAGAACCGGGTGGAAGCTGTGAAGTCGTCCATCGAGAAGTTGGGAGGCAAGATCACCACTGCGTGGTTTGCTTTTGGCGACTACGACGTCGTGCTGATTACTGAAATGCCGGATAACGTCAGCGCGGCGGGTATTGCCATCGCCTTTGCGGCAGGCGGCGCCTGCAAGAGCGTGCGTACCACGCCCTTGCTCTCGCAGGAAGAAGCCCTGCAGGCCCTGAAGAGAGCAGGAGAAAGCGGCTACCGGCCGGCCAAAGCGGCGTAAAGAACTGTTCGGAGGAAAAGGCGGCCTGCCGGGCCGCCTTTTTTTTCGCTACTGAACGGTGAGCTGGAAGCTCGCGGAATGCGTGACGCTGGCGGTGCTGGCCCTGACGTTTACGGTATAGGTGCCCTTGGGAGTGCCGGGAACCGTGCCTCCGCCGCCGCTGGCGTTTGTATTCCCGCCGCAACCCACTCCCGTCACCAGGAAAGCAAGCAGCACCATCCCCAACAAGCTGCTCCAGGCGCGGCGTTTGGTTGGCCCTCCCACCAGGAAGACGCCCGCCAGAAGTGTTCCGCTTAAGGCAAAGAGAGAAGCGAAGTACTCCAACCGGCGCCGCGGTCGCAGGGCGGCACTCTGCGGCGCTGCGGTGGTGATGCTTAAGGTGGTGCTGCCGCTGCCGGGCACGGTCGTCGGATTAAAGCTGCAACTGCTCTTTGAGGGCAGGCCGGCGCAGTCACCCGGAGTGAAGGTAATCGTGCTGTTGTAGCCGGTCGTTCCCGTGATCGTGAGCGTGATACTTCCGGTCTGGCCCTGAGTGACCGTGAGCGATGGCGCCGACGCCGCGATGGCGAAATCCGGCTGAACCGTGACAGTTGTGGGCGCCGAGGTCGAGGTCGTGTAGTTGGTGTCTCCGTTGTATTGCGCCGTGATGCTGTCCTGCCCGGTAGGAAGCTGTGAGCTGGTGAAGAGCGTAATCGAGCTCGCCGGGCTCAAGCCATCTTGCGAGACGAAACTCACTGGCGCAGACCCCAAAGAAGTGGTGCCGGAAAAGAAGGTCACGGTGCCGCTTGGAGCGTTGCCGAAGCTCTGAGTCGTGATGGTTGCCGTCAGGGTCACTGCCGCGCCGCTGGTGACGCTGGTGCTGCTCGAAATCAGCGCCGTGGTGGTTGAAGCCTGGGTGATCGTAATATTGTCGGTCCCCGAGGTGCTGGCGTTAAAGCTGGCATCGCCCAGGTAGTGGGCGGAAATCGAATGCGAACCTGGCGTCAGCGTCTGGTAGCCGTTCGGGCTGGTGGCTTCTCCGTCGCTGCTCAGCAGGTAACTGACGAAGGGTGCTGAGCCATCGAGGAATTCCACGCCGCCGGTGGGGATTCCCTGGCCGGATTGCCCCGCTACGTCGGCGCGCAGATAGAGGAACGAGCCGTAGGGTCCGGTGGTGAACGGTCCTGCTCCGCCGCCCGGCAGCAAGGTCAGGGCGGTAAGCGCCGTGCTGCTGGCTTCGGGCGTAACGGTCACCGTGACCGGGGCCGAATCGCTGGCTGCGTAGGTTGAGTCTCCTGCGTAATGCGCAGTTACGGTGTAAGTTCCACCCGGAAGCTGGTTAGTGCTCGAAGCGATGCTTCCGCCAGCCAATGTGAAGCCGTCGGCGAAGATTCCTGTGCTGGTCTGCAAGGCCACGTCGCCTGTGGGCACGCCCGTGCCACTGCTGGGAGCCACGCTCGCAGTCACGTTCACGGCCGCGCCGTGGGCGATGTTGGTGGTCGGCGCCAAGCCGAGGGTAGTCACGGTGGGATTGAAGCTCACTGAACTCCATTTGTTGATCAGGTTGGCGACATTGACCGAGCCCAGGCCCGTAGCCAGATCGTACCCGGTGGCGCTGGTATAAGAGTTCGTACCGCCATATCCTGCCTCGCCCGGCACGGCATTGTTTCCAACCGTGACGTCGTTGAACACGCAAGTGGAAGCCGGCAGGCCTGAGGTCTTTGAGCCATTGCATTGTGAAAGCGTTTCAGCCGCCGCCAGGCGGTACAAAATGTAGTTGGCATGCCCCTGGCGTCCGCCCATCTTCTGGTCCACCAGGGCCATGACGCCGGCAAAGGAAGGCGCCGACGCGGAGGTGCCCGAGATGAACCAAATGAGGTCTTGTTCGCAAGATCCCTCGAAACACAAGAGGTAGGGATCATGGAAGGCCGCGGTCAACGACACGTCGGGCAAGTCGCGCGCGCCATCGCTCGGGATTCCAGTTACCCCCGATTGCCACGAAGGCTTCGCGAAGAAAACGCTGGCCCCGCCTCCGCCGGCGGCGATGTTGGCGTTTTCGCCGCCGCACTGTGCTACGGTGCAGCTCTCATTCCACACATTCTCCGGAATGTAAGAGAGGGCGGTCCCGCTTGGGAAAGAAGATGAACTCCAATATTTGCTCGACTGGGTGCCTTCATTGAACATCGTGCCACCGACTGCGGTGGTGAAGGGAGTTGCCGCCAGAATGTTTACCGAGAGAGGGCCGGTAGCGATCTGCTCGATGTTGGGATTGTCGCAGCCCTCGGCGCCGGAATCGCCGGTGGAGACCATGTAGGTAATTCCCTGGGCCGCGGCCTCCTCCGCCAGCAAGCTGATGCCGAGAGCGTCAGCACTCGTATAGAAGGCTTCGCAGGAGCCGAAGCTCTCGGTCATGACGTCGGCCAGATTGTTATCAACAATATAAAGCTCAGAAAGAACCACGCCATCGGTAGTGTCCGTGGACGCGGAGACCACCAGCTTGATGGTGGCGCCCGGGGCAGTGACTCCGGACCAGGTCGCATCCAGCACAGCCTCAAATTCCTCCCCGCCGCCGAGATCGCCGGGTTCAGCGCCATCGTCCACAATCTGCGGCAAGTTCAGCGGCAAGCCGAACGCGGCGCGGAAATCCGCAACGTCCTGCAGGTTGATATCGGTGCGGCCCACCACTCCGATGGTCACGCCTGCTCCGGTGATTCCGCTGTTGTAAGCTGGATTGATGTTGTAGATGGTGGCGTAGTCCGGCGGCCCCAGAGCGTGAATTGTGGGATTTGTAAACGTCACGTGCGGCGTCGGGGTGCGGCTGAAAGTCGCCGGCACCTGCTGGGTTCGGCTGATCTCTGGCTTGGAGTAAAAGTTGTTCAAGGTGAGGACCCCTGCCACCACCGGAGCTAAGGCCGTGGGAATGGAGGGGTCACTCGAGTTCGCCCAGTGTTGCTCTCCGTTCACAACATAGGAATGAATCGCGGTGTGGAAGGCCTGCTGCACCTGGGCGGCGGTGCCGGAAAATTCGATCACCGTTTTTCCCCTGGAAATGCTGGCCACCTGAAATCCCTGGGTTTGCAGCCAGGAAGTAACCGTCTGAATGTCCTGATCGGCGGGGCCGAAGAGCTGCCCGAACTGCTCCGGCGTGAGCCACTTGTGATAGTTGGGCGAGGCCTTATCCTGCTGATCGTCAAGCAGTTTGCGCAGCGAGGCCTCCTGCTGCGGGCTGCGCTGCAAGACCAGCAGCATGCGGTTCATGGGCAGGTCGGGCGGGGCCGCGCCCCGGTCGAACTGCGCGCGGGCCAGAGGATGAACGTTACCTTGCAGTACGGTGAGCTGGGTTTCATCCACCGGCTGCGTGATACGCGGCTGGATGATTGACTGAGCCGTCGCGCGCTGTGAGAAAAGCAGGGGAAAAGCTAGAGCAAAGAGAGATAAGAAACACAAAGCAAAAGGGAACCGAGTGGAGCGCATGGAACCTGCCTGGGTTGAGATCGAATCTTGGCGTTGACCGCCCTTTCAGCAGCCAAGCAACGAGGGGAGCAGTACGGTACCCTACTTGTCGGGCATTGGCAAGCAATATTAAAGGTTTGCTTTCAATATGTTGGCAGTAATCTGATGCGCAGGAAGAGTACCGCTGGCCGTCTCGCTCTAGGTCAATTCAGAGGGACTGGCGGCATATTCTTCGATCATCCGGCCAGCCATGCGCCCGCCTTCGTATTCCGGAATAATGAC
>Ga0335081_10021760_pt1 | contig 10373 bp, 11 predicted proteins | sample Lox_Sample_35_FD_206713 | JGI IMG/M metagenome (GOLD analysis project Ga0335081, IMG submission 206713) | Soil microbial communities from Loxahatchee National Wildlife Refuge, Florida, United States - Lox_Sample_3.5 | ecosystem: Environmental > Terrestrial > Soil > Wetlands | place: USA...
GCTCTTCCTATCGCACGGGCATCTCGCCGCCTTGGTCCGCAGACGCGCTTAGCGCGGAAACCGCGCACGTCGGATCCGACAGCCTCCCCCGACGGTATGCCCGGATCAGAAGTCGCGCATCCCGCGCAAGGCAGGGAAGTGGCCCACACTGGCCGAGATGCCCCCCGGAATCGCAGAGCAGGTCTCGACGAGCGGACGGCGCTGCCGGTTCAGGCGCCTATTCCGGCAGCGAGCCCTGCGTGGCTGCTCTGCTTGGTCGATGGGCAGTGCCGATCTGGCGACCTGCGTCTGGCGCGAGGGGCAGGGCCCGCCCGGACGTCGCATCAGAGACCTGCATCGGCCAGTTCGGGAGACGACTCAATGTCCGCGAGTCCGGCGTGATTTGGATAAGGTCGAGTTCCACTGCGGAGTAGGAGAGACGTCGTGCGCAATGAGCAAGACAAGGCCAGGGTGATCGCGGCCGTCGCGCAGCTACAGGCAGTCAACAGCATGGGCGCGGACGCGGTCGACATCGCTAGAGAAGCCGGTCTTGGTGGCTCGTCCGTGGCTGAGCCGATCTTGAGGGATCTCGAGAAGACAGGGACCGTGCACTACACCAGTGGCGGGCGTTGGAAGATCGGCGCTAGCTGACCCTCGCGCTAGAGCAGTAGGCCGGTGGGCACGGTTGCGTGCCGTTCCGTCTGCCGCTAGCTCAGCTAGTCGGCCGCGATGGCTTCGAGGTTCGCGAGGAACCAGCTCGCGAGCTGCGGCCCGAGCACCGTCGTTACCGGAATGCCGAGTTCCTCGCTGAGCTCATCTCGCGCCCGCGCGAACTGGGAGTCCTCCTGGAGCGCCGTTGTCACGATCACGGCAGCAGCGACGGGAGCGTGAGCGGAGAAGGCATCGCGGATTTGTTCCAGAGGCCGTTGGCCGCTCAATACCTCGGCGTAGTCCTTGAGCTGCACGACAGTGCGGCGCTCATGATCGAAGGCATTGGACTCGACGATGAGGAAGTCGGCGCCGCGCTCGTTCCGTCCCGCCTGCTTCTGGACATCAGCTTCGGGAAACATGTGCGTCAGCAGGCGAAGCACCGGCTCTTCGAGTTGGTTGGCCCGGAAGTTGTCGCGCAATTGGGGCAGCAGCGCGTTGCGCGCTTCGTTGAGGACGTTCTTGAGGCGGTCGGTCGGGGCGTCGCCGCGTGCGGCGTCGCTGCCGGCGGCAACCAACCGGTCGACGTGCTTGCTCAAGCCGTCGATGTTCCACATTGGTCCCTGGTTGCGCATGGTGCGCTGCAGCGCTGCGCTTACGGCTGTGTTGCTCGAGGCGATCTCGGAAACCAGTGTCTTTACGGGGAGGATGTGGCCGTGATCGCCTGAGCGGGGATGCCGCTCGAAGCGGTACTCGCCGACGACTTCCACGAGGCGCCAGCGTCCCCAGTAAGGGACCTTCGGGAGAAGGATGCGATCCCCGATTTGGACAGGGTCCCAGTGTTCTGGCCAGAAGCGCTGCACGCGTCGCCAGGTCGCCTTCTGGTCGTCATTCAGGGCATTGCGGCCTTCGTTGTAGACCGGGTTGCCGATGATGTTCAGGTCTTGGTCGTCTTGATAGCCCCAGCCCTGGCGCAGGAGGCCTTCGTTGAGCGCCGGCATGATCACGTCGTCCAGTTGACGCCAATCCGTACGGACCACCCAATCTCGTGCCACCGCGTGGGATGTTCGCAGAGACCCGTTTGACACACCGGCGCTAACTCGGTCGCACGCCGACCACCGGGACGCCCTCCTTCTCCGTCAAGATATGGGTGCTTCGAGGGACTAACGGGTGAATTGGTGAGCACCGTCAGGCTGTACACCGGTACCGGCGCAAGCTGGTCTGAAACCGAGGTCGCCCGTCTCGTGGACGGCACCGTCGAGGTCGGCCAGGGGCCAGCCACGATCTATCCGGCGCATGTGGACCGAGACGGCACCGTCTTCTTCGGCGCCACCTGGACCTACGGTCCGGCGCAGACGGTCCTCGGGCATGTGAACGAAACGGACCGGACAGTTGTCGACGGCATGTCCCGCTACGGCGACACCATCGGCGGATGGGACGAGGACGGCACCGTCTACGGCGGTCCCCCCTACCGTCGCGAGAAGGTCGGCCGATGCGACCCGCCGTCCGGGGCAGGGGCAGCCTGCGTCCTGCTCCTCTTTGCTGACGGCGTTCCGCACAAGGATGCTTTGATCGCGGCTGCTCAGCCGGACAGCGACTTCTACGGGCTTGAGGTCAAGCGACCGAGGGCGAAGAAGGCCGCTGACCCGGCCGACACGGCGGCGAAGGCGGTCGGGATCGCAACGGGAGCGGCGGCCCTCGGGGTTGAGGTAGGCATCGCGCGCTGGTGGCGCAAACGCAAGAAGGCTCGAGCCGAGCAAACGGCGGCGTCTGCCGCGTCATCAGGGCCGACACTGCAGGCCAGCGATCCAGCGCTGGAGCGATCAGTTCATGCCGATGCGACGCGACCGACGCAACCGGTGTGGGCACCGCGAAATCGATTCTTTATGGAGATCCTTGGCGAAGAGCAGGCTCATCCCGGCACCTATCTGCAGAACGAGGAGCGCGTCCCCGGTGCTGTCACGCATCAGGCGACACCAGAGGTCGACATCGTGCAACCAGACCCAGCGTTCTCGGCACAACCCGAGGTGTTTGCCGGTGATGATCCTCGTGCCGATGCGGAGGCACGGAGGATCCTCGATCACATGCGGACGTTTGTCGACGCCGAAACCATGGACGGGGAGAACGGCGTCGCGTGGGCCTACGAGCGCCGGTATTTGTCTCTCCAAGACATACGAGCGTCGTACAGGCGCTACCTGGATCTCAAGGACCTGGTGCACCGGTTCATGACGCGGCCTGGTGAATAGTCGCCGGCTCGGCAACCGGAACGCTCGCCCGTCGCGGCGGCGGACGCTCAGGCGCGCCACTGCGGAAAGCTCGCAAGCGTGGGCAAACATAGATCCACCCCGTGATGGATCGAGCGCGGCACCGTTCCGGCCCTGCATCGACTGCCGCACGGGTATCTCGGGTCCGGCGCGGGGCGCCTTCCTTTGCGCGGCTGGGGGGTCGCGGAGCCGGCCGCGCCACCGGACGGCTGCCTATGCAACCCGCGCGCATGAGCCCGCGCCGAGTCTGTATCTGTTCGCTTGGACCACCCCGGCGCGTTCTCGCGAGTCCTCCGTGGCCGTTGGGCGTGCGGTGGGCCCCGCCCACAGCGGGGATCGTCAGGCTGTCCGCACACGGGGACCGCGGTGCCCTCGGTGCCGACCTGCGCTCGTGACAAGGCGAGTCCGGGTCCGACGGGAGCGCTCGCGTCGGGCTGCGTCGTTGGCCTCCGGCCGGGTCGCGGTCCTCATGGCGCGGTACCTTCGGGCCATGACCTCAGCACCGGAGACGGGTTTGAACCAGTCTGATCGAGAGCGGCGCTGCACGTACTGTCGCAGGGCCCGGCCGGTCTCGGCTTACACGACGGTCGAGCACGTGATGCCGGCATCGCTGGGCGGAGCATGGACGGCCAGGGATGTCTGCGACGACTGTCAGAAGCGAGCGAGCGAGGTCGCTGACGAGCTCGTCATCAAGGACTTCCTCGTCGTGTTCCTGCGAGCCGCTTACGGGATCGGTGACCGCGACCGCGATGTTCCGTTGCCACCGAGGTTCCATGTACCTCTCGATAGCGGCGACGGCACCGTCAAGGTCACGGTGCACGGGGAGGGCGTCACGCTCGATGGCGCGATGTCGCCTGCCGCCGCCGCGCTGCTGGGCCTGGAAGGCGAGTCCGAGGCCGACCGCGACCGACTGCAGGAACTCGTGGGCGATGACGTCCGCCGCCTGCTCGATGACCCTCGCGAGCTCGCGCGCGCAATTCAGGTTGACCGTACCCCGCCGTTGGCCTGGTCGCGTTTCATCGCCAAGCTCGGCCTCGCCTGCGGTAGGAAGGCCTACGGCGACGCGTGGCTGGATTCCCCACACGCACGTTGCCTCAGCTGCGACCTGCTCTCGGACAACCCGCCGCAGCTCAGCCAGCAGCGCGAGCACGTCCCGCCGATCGGCGACACCTGGCCGTTCGAGCCGCCAAAGCACATCATCTGGATTGAAGACTTCAAGGACATCGCGCTCTTGCACGTCGTCATGTTCGGCCAGCTCCTGGGCGCGGTCGCGGTCAACGAGGCGGGCGCGCCGTCGGAGTACTCCGCTTGGCGGTTCGACCCGAAGGCCCGCAACTTCAGCCACTCGTCCTATCCGGCCATCTGGCTGGGGACCGTCGCCGCTCGTGCCGGTGCGACTGGGCGATCCTCAGTGACCGCTTTCGATGACCGGCCGTTAGTGTTCATCGAGGACGGACCGGACGACCCGATGGAGATACCAGGCCCGACGCTGCGTGCCGAGTCTCCGGTCGACGCGCTGCGCGTCATCGCCCAACACTCCTCTCGGACCCAAGCCGCGGGTCAATGACCCTAACGTGGGAGGCGCTCGAGCTGCCGGTGCTTCGCTGGGTCTTGGAGCACGGGGACGGAGGCACGGGCTGTCTGGCCTTCGGGAGCACGCAGCCGTTCGCGGGCATCCCCGAGCTGACCGAGGCACAGGTCGCAGAAGCGATCAGGCGGCTCACGCAACACGGCCTCGTAACAGGCCCCGGGCCAGTCGTCACAAACGCCTACGACCGGTGGCCTCGGCTGCGCCCGACCGCCGACGGGCTGCGCGTGCTGGGCGAATGGCCGCCCGCGAAAGCGGCAAGTGTCAACGAAGCTCTCGCGCTCATCCTCCGATCCCTCGCCGACCGTGACGAGCTCGACGAGGAAGAGAAGACAGCTACGCGCAGGGCGGCTAGCACCGTCGTTTGCACTGCCGGCGAGGTAGTGCTTGACATCGCAAAGGGCGAGCTCGAACGCGCCATCACCGGCGACACCGGCATCCACGACGCAACCTCGGCTGGCAGACACCATCGCGCCGGCCGTCAGCCCAATGCAACGGACGCCGGACAAGAAGGCGGCGGTCTTCGACACACCGGCGAAAGCGGTGCCACCGACGCGCGGATCGGCGCCTCCTCCGAGGACACGCCTTGAGTCTCTGGAGCGAGCGCGACCTTCCAGTGCTGAACTGGCTGGCAGAGACGCCGCGCCCGTCCGACATCCTCAGCACGTATCGCCACGACCGCCCGCATGACGGAGTCCCAGCACTCACACACGCGCAGGTCAGCCGTGCCGTGGAAACCCTGCACGACGCCGGCTACGTCTCGTCCGACCCGCCGGTTTACGAGGGAGGCGGCGGCGTCCACTGGACACGGTTCCAGGTCACGGGGGCGGGCAAACAGGCACTGGGCTTGTGGCCCGCATTCGACGCGCTCGGCGAGCCGAGCGAACTCGCCGCAATCCTCGAAGCTCTCGCCGATAACGCACCGACCGAGGAGCAGGCGTCCTACCTCCGCCGAGCTGCTGCTGCTGTCAGGCGGGTCGGGCCTAGCGTTGTTCGCGGTCTCGTCGTTGCAGGCCTGAGCGCAGCCGCACGACGCTACCTTTTCGGCGGCTGAGCACACCATCCCGATCGAGCTGCCCGAGCACCTGGCGGGATGTGAGTTGCTTGGAACCGCTTTGCGTGGTCTAGACGACCGGCCTGTTCTGTGCTCGATGACCAATCCTGGATCGCGACCCAGCAGACCTGACCCGAGCGCCGTCCGACTGCTTTCACTTCCGAAATCACCCAGGAGCGGCCACGTGAGCATCGCGTTCGGGTTATGACCGGAAGCGTCCAAGTGTCGTCGAAAACGGGGGAAGTCCAGGGCCGGTGACTCGCTTGCGCTTCCGGACATAGTCGGTCACGAACTCGGGGCCAAGCTCCGGTAACCCGCGCGAGCATGAACGCAGGCCACGCTGCGCCCGGTGTCGGGAGTCGCGCTAATCGCCATTGCCCGTAGCCACCCAATAGGACGTCTCGAGCGCTACACCGCCTGGGGAAGAGCCCCGTCGGCGAGGCGCCGCCTGCGACGGTCCTCTTCGAGGCAGGAGGAGTCGTCAACGGTATGGCCCCGGCGTGCGATCCTTGCGTCGCCGATCCAATCACCAGGTCGGGTGGTCGTCGGGGTGATCGCTCTCCAGGAACGCGGTCGTCGGACGGCTGGCGCGGTTCGGCGGAGCCACACCGCTGAGTTTGGGCGAAAGTGCTCATCCGCCACGGTGACGATCGAGCTCGGCCCAGGGATTCGGAACGTCGCCATAGGCATCGCCGGGGGTCGGGATGATCGCTCTCGTGGAGTGCGGTCGTCGGCTTCCCGCGCTGAGTCAGTGGAGTAGCGCTTTGGTCCGACCGCCAAATTCCCGGAGCTATTCCCCGGTCCCTGAGGGCGGTGGGCCGGATATCCTCGAGACATGACTTCCGATTTGCGGGGAATTGTCAAATGTTGTGGATTGGCGGTGAAGAGATGAGTCAGGCGGCGACCTTCTCGTCCGTCATTCCGTCGTCGTGGTTGTCGTCGTCGGTGACCCGGATGCCGTCCTTGAACTTCACGCCGTCGAGCACGTCGGCGACGAGGTGGTGGCCGTTGAACCGCCGCCAGCGTTCCTGCGCTGTGGCGAGCAGCTTGTAGGCCATCGCCAGCGCCGCGGTCTTCGACCCGGCGCCCTTCGTCACCCGCGTACGGAGCCGGACGGTCGCGAACGCGCTCTCGATCGGATTCGTGGTCCGCAGATGCCGCCAGTGCTCGGCGGGGTAGTCATAGAACGCGGCCAGCTGCGTCCAGTCGCGGTCGAGCTTCGCCAGCGCCTTCGGGTACTTCGCGCCGTACTCCTCGCGGAACACCTCGAGCGCGAGCTTCGCGTCGCGTCGTGTGGGCGCTTCGATGATCTGTGAGAGCAGCCCCTTCGCGCGGGAGTGCAGCCGCTTGGGCAAGCAGTCGATGATGTTCCCTGACGCGTGGAACCAGCAGCGCTGCTCGCCGGCGCCGGGGTACACGTCGCGGAGCGCGGCCCACGCGCCCAAGGCGCCGTCGCCGACCACGAGTTTGGGCTCGTTCAGCCCGCGCCGCTTCATGTCCCGGAACACGCCGGCCCAGCTCTCGGTGCTCTCGCGGTAGCCGTCCTCGACCGCCAGGAGCTCCTTCTCGCCGTCCTCACGGACGCCGATCACGATCAGCAGGCACACCTTCGGATCCTCACCCAGGCGCACCGAGACGTGGATGCCGTCCATGAACAGATAGGCGTAGCGGGTGAACCCGAGATGCCGCTTGCGGAACCGGTCGTGGTGCTCCTCCCACTCCCTGCACATCCGGGTGATCGTGGTCGGCGATAGGCCGGCGGCGTCCTCGCCGAGCAGCTGCTCGAGCGCCGGCTTGAAGTCGCCGGTCGACAGCCCGCGGAGGTACAGGATCGGGATCACTTCGCCGACCTTCGGCGAGCGCCTGGCGTATGCCGGCAGGATCCGCGAGCTGAACTTCTGCCGCTCGCCGGTCTCCTCGTCGACGCGCTTGTCGTTCACGCGAGGCGCCTTGATCGGGATCGTGCCCGACCCGACCGTCACCTTGCGCTCCCTCGCACGGCCGTTACGGACCACGAGCTGATGCCCGTGCTCGTCGACCTCTCCCGCGTAGCGCTCGACGTACTCGTCCGCCTCCGCGCGGAGCGCGGCAGCGATCATCCGCCTGGCGCCCTCCCTGGCGAGCTCGTCCAGCGCGATCGTGAACTCCTCGCCGCCCCCAGCGCCTGGGAGGCTGACAACATTCGTCATGGCGTGCCTTCCTTTCCCGCCTTCTGGCGGTCGGTCTTGAATCAACCGGGAAGGTACGCCGCCTTCCTCCTCGCCGACGTCATCCACAACATTCGGTTATAGCCCCCGATTTGCCTTTGCCGCCGATCAGGGCAATCAAGGACGCCACAATGGCGGACACCATGTACGACCGCATTGAACAGCATGTCAACCGCGTTCAGGCAGAGCTAGAGGATGACGAGGTGCTGACCTTGTACTACTACCTCCCAAGTGGCGAATCGCTCGTGGTGACAAACATCGGGTACCACAACCCGTACATGATGAGGTTCACTGGCACGGATTCAGCCGGGAACGATTGCGATGTGCTTTGCCATTTCTCGGAGACTAACCTCTTGCTCCGCCGCACCCGGGGATCCGCGACGAAGAGGCCCATTGGCTTCACGGGAAGCGCTGAGTCTGAATCCAAGCCGAGCGGGCCCTGACTTCACGTCGGCGGAGTCGCACCGCTGCCTCCGGCCGAACGCACTCGTCGGTCACGCTGATTATCGAGCTCGAACCGGCTTGCCGAATGTCGCCGAAGGGATGTTCAGCTCCGCGGCCCGCCTCAATGACGGATGCGATCGCCCACGAGATGTGCGCTTTCCGCGCAAAGCGAGCATCCCAGGGACTGCGAGCGAAGTACCGCGGCGCGAGAGAAGCGGGCCTCGCCACCGCCGTCCGGTCCGCGGCGCTGCTGCTTCCAGGGAAAGGGGTGGTCAAGCGGTACCGCCGCGTCTCGATCTAAGCGGAAGCTCGAACTCGCTCTTCTCGACGCGGCCGCGACTGGGCGCCCGCAGGGTCTGCGAAGCTACCGATCGATGACTGACCAGCCCGGCACTATGAAGCACGATTCCGACGCCGAGCGCGCGAGGCTTGTCGACGCGATGCATCGAGTTGCGGCTGACGAGGAGTACTTCGCGTTCAATCTCACCGCCACTGAGGACGGGCGGATCGTGACCGAGGTCCAGTCGGAATTCGTCGCATGGCATCCTCGGCAGAAGGGCTGGGAACTGCGAAAGGCAAGCCTCATTAATCCTGGGCTTTACAAGCTCTCCTTCGGCGAGGGCAACTATGTCGTCGTTCACGATGAGGAGCAGCTTGCCGTCTGGACGGTGTGCGGCGGTCCGGCCCTCGTAGAAGAGAGCACCGCGCGTGCGCATCTCGCCGACCTTCTCGAACCTCATGAATCGGTACCAACGTGGTTCGAAGGCTTTCGTCATCCCGACGATCTGCCACCGGGGGCACTCAGCCGCCGTCCCGGTCGGGCGGGCCGCAGGGCAGTGAAAGCACGCGACAATTGGCGCTGTCGTATCTGCCATCGACACGCTGATGACGCGGCAGGTGTTCGCCTAACACTCCATCACGTTCGTCCGCGGGAGTGGGGAGGTCTCACCATATTTGAAAACCTCCTCACCCTATGCACCGACTGCCAACAACGCTTGAACCCGCATTTCGACCGCTCTTTGATTCCTTTAGTGGCTCCTCTTCCAGCGTTAGGCGAGGGGAGGGATGACGCGGGCGTTCGTCGGTACCGTGAGTTGATGCGTGCGGGCTTGCGAGCCGAGGAATCCGAAGGCGAGAGTGACTAGCAGCGGCGGCATCCTGCCTCCTTGGCGTGCTTGAGCGGTCAATGCTGCTCTCGCCCGCGGGCGCCAACGTGGGACTACTCCCCTGGGTAAGAGAGCACCGGATTGCGCTCGCGCGCGGGTCCTGCGCCGCCTCAAGCACGAGACTGCTCCGTCTCGATCAATGCCGGTAGCGATCCGAGCGTAGGCTCGCTTTCGACCGGGCCTGGCTGGCGTCGAGAGGTCTTGCGGACCGGGTTTCTCACGTGCTGCTGTGCGGGCCAATACGCAATTGCCCTGCGGGGCAACACGGAAGCGCGTCACACGGTTCTGACGTACGGTGGGCCGATTGTGGAACGGCTGGTTCGGATCGTCTGTCTTGGGGCGCTCGTGATGCTGGTGGCGTCTGTGACGACGGCAGACGCCTAGCCGCTTACTGGCGTTCGTTGGGCCATTCAGCGGGTTCCGATCCCTCCCGGTTCTGATGGCGGCGACTTGACCGCCGTGTCGTGTACGTCGAGCAGGGCGTGCATGGCCGTGGGGGAGTGGGGAACTGCGTCGAGCGACGCTTTCTACCCTCTGGTTGAGCGCTGGAACGGATCGAGATGGTCAATCCAGCCAACTCCGCCCCTGCGCGGCATTTACTATGCCATGTTCAACGATGTGTCGTGCAGCTCGCCGCGCTCGTGCACATCAGTCGGCGAAGCGTTGCCCGAGAGCCCCACAGGACTCGAAAACGTTGTGCTGGTTGAGCACTGGAACGGATCGACATGGTCGGTGCAGCGAACTCCGCTCGCGCACAGCCAGGTGCCGTGTGCGTCGGACAGCGCCTGCATGGCGATCGCGCCGTACGGTCCTGCCGAGCGGTGGGACGGAAAGCGCTGGTCGGTTCTGAACGTCCGTTTCCCGCCTGGAGCGAATCCCTCACTGACCGGGGTGTCCCAGGGCGGAATCAATCGGTCGTCGCAACGTTGGCTTGTTGACATGCTTGCAGATACTCGTCCAGCGCCTCGGCGGGTGTCTTCCAACCGAGTGTCTTGCGAGGGCGGCTGTTGAGAGCGGCGGCGA
>Ga0335081_10021761_pt1 | contig 10373 bp, 6 predicted proteins | sample Lox_Sample_35_FD_206713 | JGI IMG/M metagenome (GOLD analysis project Ga0335081, IMG submission 206713) | Soil microbial communities from Loxahatchee National Wildlife Refuge, Florida, United States - Lox_Sample_3.5 | ecosystem: Environmental > Terrestrial > Soil > Wetlands | place: USA: Florida...
GCCCCATCACCGCGGCGACCGCCGTGCCGCCGTACCCCAGTTGCCGCAGCGCCGCGACCGCGATGTTCCGCATCGCCGTGTCGTCCTCGGGGTACCGGAACAGCTGCCGCGACCCGGCGAAGATCACCGTCTGGCCGCCGCTGTCCAGGCGGTGCAGGTCACGCGCATCAGGCATGCCATCCAAGATGGCAGCAGCGGCAGCGGACATACACCAACCCTACCATTATTTAACATATTATGCAAAGAGTTGCATACCGTCACCGCAGGTCACGGGCACACCTGCCGGAGATCTGAGCCCCGCCAGCCCGCCCTGTCACGACGACACGCCGGGCAACCCTTACATCATCAAAATCCTGACAATTCAATTTCTGTAATCGCCTTGAGATCCGGCACGATCACGGCAGACTGGGCAGATGTCACGTAACAAGTATTGTCCAGCGTAGTCACGTCATCATTGAGTATTGATTCCGCCGACCTGAGGCCAGGCGTTGTTCCATGTTCGGCCATAATGCTGGCCAGCGCGCTCGTGACGGGGTTGCTCTGGCCAAGGAAATTGTTCAGCAGGTCGCCTGTGGTCTTCGCCAGGGCAAGCCTGCATAGTCCCCGTTGAACACGATGTTTAGCGTGCTGCTGATCTGGGAGCAACCGCTGGCTGCATGCGAAGCGGTCGCCTTTGGTGCCAGGGCAGCGGAATGGGCTGACCTCGCCCGCACCAACCGAGCCTAGATCAATCCCGCGGGACGGGGCTGTCACCAAATCCCCCAGTATGCCCGAATCGGCAGCAGAATCAGGTGAATAACTATGCCGATCCAGGCGGCGTCAGGCTTACTGAGTTCCGCATGCGAATCGATCCTTGGCTAAATATTTCAAGCTCTTCTCTCAATAATCTGGGTGAACGCGTAATAAGGCTGGGGGATCCCGCTGCACGAATCGGCAGCGGTGCTTGTGCCCTGCACGCAAGGCCTGTCCCGGTTCACCGACCAGAAGGTGAAACGGGCCAGGTTGTGTGCCTGCACGTAGTCCAGCACAATCTGGAAGGCAGCCGGGGTCATGATGTCGCCCGTGTTATCCTTTCCGGCTATAGATGAGATGCCCATGGTCTTGTACGCGGCGGCGGCCGACTCGTGGTAGGCATTCTCCAGGTCAGTCTTGAGCCCCTCGGCGGCACGCACGCTCACCGAGCTCATGTCTGGCTCGGCAGGCACGAAATCGATAGGCATAATTGTCCACGCATTGATGCGCAGACCGCTGGCTGCCGCCCGCGCGATCAGGTCCTGCCCGCTGGCGTCGGGGCCCTCCGGAGCGCTAGCCATCGTGACGGAGATGTACAGGCCCGGGTTGTGCTGCCGCACGATCGCTAGCGCGCTGATGACACGCTGCCGGACAGCGGGCGTGGCAACCTCCGTGTCTTCCAGGTCCAGGTCAATTGCGCGCAGCCGGTAGGTGCTGATCACCTGCTGGTAGGCGCCCGCCAGCGCGCCCGGCGAGCCGCACGTAACGCCGAGCTTAGTCCCGCCCTCACCGCCGAACGAGACGGCCGCATCCCCGCCTGCCGCGCGTATGGCGGTGATGGCGGCTCGCGGGTCCGGCCCATTCCAGACCGGTGTGCAGCCACCGCCAGAGACGATAAAGGCGAGCGTGAAAGCATGGACTCCCGTGGCCTTCATGATCTGCACGGGCGCGGGACCGCCCGCAGCGAAGTAGTCATATGGTGCTGCGGCCCAGGAGACCGGCTGGCTCGGCGGGACAGGCTGGCTCGGCGGGACAGGCTGGCCGGGGTGCGCCGTGCTCGCAGTCGCGCACCCGGCCAGCACAACGGTCGCTATGCCGGCAGAGACTACCCGCGGGATGTTCATACCGTCCCGGTGCGCACAATATGCGCCCAGCCCACCGCCTTACCCTTCATCGCCAGGAACACCGACTTGTACAGGACGTACGCGCGCAGCGGCTCATAAATCAGCCGGTACGCCGGCACGAGGAATAGATGCCACCAGCGCTCGTGCACCATGGCGATAGCCACCGCCGCCGTGACGAACTGGATAACCGCGATGACTGCGGCGAATATCGCCACCGGCTGCCAGTGCCCGGACGCCAGGACCAGCCCGAGGAAAAGATAGGCCAGCGGCATGAACAGGAGCGGGATAATCAGCGAGATCAGCGCGTAAGGCAGGACCGCCATGCCAAGTGCCCCAGCATCCGGACGGAGCACCATCCTGCGGTATTTCCGGTATGCCTGCAGAAGCGCGAACGTCCAGCGTACCCGCTGCTTAGCCAGCGCGCGTACCGTCATCGGCGCCTCGGTCCAGGAGACGGCATCATTTTCCAGCTCAATGCGGTAGCCAAGCTGCTGGAGGTGCAGCGTCATGTCGGCGTCGTCAGCCAGCACCTCAATCGAGATGCCGCCTGCCTCCTCCATAGCACTCTTGCGCCACGCGCCGCACGCACCGGGCACGATCGAGATGGCGTTCATCAGGTCCTCGGCCATCCGGTTCAGCCCCAGACCCGAGATGTACTCCAGGCTCTGCCAGGCGGTCAGGATGTTCCGCCGGTTGCCGACTTTCACCTGCCCGGCGACAGCAGCGACACGCGGGTCGGTGAAATGCCGGGCCATCGCCGCGATAGACTGCGGCTCAAAGACGGTATCACCATCAATCGTGACGATAATCTCACCCCGCGACTCGTGCAGCGCGCGATTCATGGCCGCAGCTTTGCCCATATTCCTTTCCTGCCGGAATATACGCAGCCGGGGCCAGACGTCCGCGTAATCAGACAGCACGCCCCAGGTGTTGTCGGTAGAGCCGTCATCTACGGCGATAACCTCAAAGTTCGGGTAATCAGTCTTCAGCAATGACCTGAGCGTTTTCGCCAGCACGCTCTCCTCATTGTAGGCGGGCACCACTATGGACACCATGGGCGGGTTAGGTATCACCGGCCAGACCCGCCGGCGCTGCCGCCGCAAGTTGATGAGGGCGAGCACGAGGTACGCCAGCGACATGACCACCACGGAGCCTGCCCCGAACCAGAACAGCCAGCCAATCAGCAGGCCGGGCAGCACCAGCAGTGCCTGCGCGGTGTAAAGCGTGAAGCGGTCAGCAACAGAAGCCGTCACATGCTTCTTCGGCTCATACTGCGCAGGCACGAGCGCCTGGGGGGTGGTGAACGTGTAGCTTTTCGCTCTCGCTTCCGCAATCAATCTGGTCAGAAAATTGACGGTTGCCGCACGGTCAGCACCGCCATCGTGCATCAGGATGATATGGCCTGCCCCGTCCAGCTTCGGCAGCGGGATGGTCTGCCCTTTGTGAGACTCCCAGTCGTGCGAGTCCAGGTCCAGGTTCACGACCACGTAGCCGAGCTGCTGTGCCTGCAGCTCGGTCTGCAGGTTGCTGTCCGGGTCAGCGTTCGGGATGCGGAGAAAGCGCGTCTGGTACCCGGCCACAGCGCGGATGATGCGGTCGTCACCGATCATGTTCTCGCGGTCGAGCAGCGAGCCGTGCCCGGCGTCCTCGTGCATCAGCGTGTGGTTCCCCACTACGTACCCTTCCCGCACCTCCCGGCGGACAAGAGCCGGATATTGCGCCGCATACTTGCCGATGACGAAGAACGTGGCGGCTACGTGCGCCTTGCCCAGGATGTTGAGGATCCGCGGGGTGAAGACCGGGCCGGGGCCGTCATCGAACGTCAGCGCAAGCTGGTGCGAGGCCAGGCGCCCGTAGTATTCCTCAGCAATATGATGCGACCCGATAACCGCCACCTCGGGCGGGAGGGCCTTCCGGATGATCCGGCCGCTGAACGGGTCCACGAGGCAGGTAACGCCGCCACGATGCTGCACAAGGTCAACCCGCGCCAGGTCATCCGTGGTGTCCGGATCAGAGCTTTCAGCACCAATGACAGGTACGCCGCCATGATTACTGGCGAGGAGTTGCGCGGGATACCCGCTTTCGCTGTGCTCCGCCACGGTCCACACCGGGCGCTCGGCGAACACGGTGAGCGGGACGACCACGGCGACGGCCAGGGCCAGGGCAACGATGGCGCAGATGATGACCCTGCGCCACCGCCTGCCACCCACGTCGAAGAACACCGGGGTGATCTCGCGAGTGGCAGGCTTTGCCCTTGGCCACAACATCAGGTGGCCTGGTGCCAGTCATAGGCGGGCCGAAGCAGCTCTGGCCGCACCCGGTGCGCGTTCCGCCTGACGATACCGGCCAGCGAGCCGATCAGCTCTTCCGAGAGCAGGTGCGGCTTCAGGCCAAGCTCCTCCAGCTTGGTGTGCACCACGTTGTAGTAGCCGTCATCCGGCTCCACGCGCGGGTTGGGGACCTTGTCGATGACCGTGCCGGGGAAGCAGTCCGCGACCATCTCAGCGACCTGCATCGGCGGCAGCGTCTGGGTCACCTGGTTGAAGACCCGGTACTCGCCCTCTTCTGGCGGGTTCTCGCACGCGAGCTGCACGCAGCGCACGGTATCCCGCAGGTTGATGAACGGGCGGCCCTGGCCCCCGCCGCCGTATACCGTGATCGGCTCGCCGATCGCTGCCTGGATGACGAACCGGTTTATCACCGTGCCGAACACCGAACAGTAACCGAGACGGGTGGCGAGCCGGGTGTCCATCGCGGTTTCGGGTGTTTCCTGCCCGTACACGATGCCCTGGTGCAGGTCGGTCGCGCGCAGCTTCCACGCGCCACAGGCGAACTCGATGTTGTGGCTGTCGAAGATCTTGGACAGGTGGTAAAAGTCTGCGGACTGCTTCGGGTACGGCACCACGGCCTTGCGGCCGTTGTGCTCCACCTCCAGCCAGCCCTCTTCCACGTCGATGTTCGGCCAGCCGTACACGCCCATGCTGCCCAGCTTCACCAGATGGATGCCCGGGTTGATCTGGGAGATGGCGTATAGCACGCTCAGCGTGGACACCACATTGTTCGTCTGGGTATAGACGGCGTGGTCGAAGTCGATCATGGAGTACGGCGCCGAGCATTGCTCCGCGAAGTGGACGATGGTGTCCGGCCAGAACTCGGTGATAATCCGGCGAGTGAAGCCGTAGTCCACCACATCCCCGAAATAAGAGACGATGCCCTTGCCGGTGAGTGACTCCCAGGTGTCCAGCCGGGTGCGCAGTCCCTCGATCGGGACCAGGCTGCCGGTACCCAGCTCCGCATCAAACCGGCGGTGCGCGAAGTTGTCTGCCACCGCCACGTCGTGCCCCTGTGCGGACAGGTGTAAGGCTGTCGGCCAGCCGCAGTACCCGTCGCCGCCCAGTACCATGATCCGCCGCTTTACCAGATGCTTCATTACATTTCCCCCATTACTTGTTCGACCGTCCTATCCGAACCCTTCGCCAGCACGCTCTGGCACAGCGCGGTAGCCCAAGCAAAGAGCCTCACTTGGCTCTTTGTGAAGATCATCCCACGCAGCGTGCATACCGGTACCTAGAGGAAAATGACCCGGATATAAGGGTAGAACGTCCCCGACGTGACAATATCGGACGTCCGTCCGGAACTCGGGACGATTGGTTAGGGATGAATGCCTGCTTCTGTCCAACCTGTGCCGTGTAGGGTGACCCTTGATCCCCGGATCGCATGGCAAGTCTGCCGCGGTTCAGGCCAGTCTCGCAGGTGAAAGGACATCTGCCGACCGCTGCGGGCGGCAGTTCCACCGTTGGCCGGGCACTCCCCTGTCTGGCCTGGCAGGCCGACAGCTGGTCATCCGTTGACGGGCTGCAGCCGGAAGGCGCTGACCCCCTTGAAGATCTCCTCGTTGACGATGTAGGCGAAGAAGAGGGCATACAGCGCGGCGAGCGGCAGGAAGGCAAGGTACACCGCCCGCTCCCGGCCTGCCTTCTGTTGGCGTGCGACCCACCGCCTGACCGGGGAGAGCCTGAGAAGGAGCAGGGGGAGACTGCACGCGGTGAGCTGGTACAGGCGCTGGTGCAGGACGGGGTTGTGGTCGAAACCGCTGCCCGGCCCGTTTGTTCCGTTCTGGAAGCCGAATCCCTCCAAGAGTGCCAGGTGAACGAATAGCAGGCCCCAGATGGCGTACGTCAGCTTCTGCAGCGGTTTCCAGTATTTCCCGAGCCACCGTTGCGCGCTGGTGTTGGAGATGAGCAGCAGCGGGAACAGCAGCGACACCATCGCGAAACCGGCCAGCAAGAAGGTGTGCCCGGTGAGCCGGCCGAGGACCCCTCCGGTGAACGATGAGGTGATAGCGGCCAGGATCGCGTCGGCGGTCGCCGTGCACGCGAGCACGATGCCATACCACTTGCGCAGCGGCACGAACCAGTGCTGCCGGGTAAGGGTGACCATCGGGGTGACGGTCAGGGTCAAGATCAGCAGCGCCATGGCCCCGGTGCCGAGCACATCAGCTTCCACCTGGTTCATGGTGCTGCTGTTCAGCTCGATGACCGCGCGTGACATGAAGAACAGTGGTGCCAGTGCGGGGATGCCCAGGACAAAGACCGTGACCGTCTTTCTTTTTATGACCGAGCCCGCGAACTTCAAGTCCTGTTCCATCCAGGCGTCGACACGATTCCTGGTCTTAGGCGGCCGTTCTAGGGTGTGTTCGGCCGGATCCGGCCGTCTGGCACGGGCACCGGCTGCTGGGTTGGCCATGCTGCCTCCATGTGGTGCTTAGGGGTCGCGCCCTGCCTGATCCTGCCGGTGGCGTGCTCCCTGCGGGTCAGCCTGGCCGGACCCTGCGCGGCGGGGATGATGAGCCGCCGGCGGCTGAGACGGAGCCGGGCCGGAAGACCCTTGCTGTGTTGCACCTGTACCGGCCGACCGGAAGACGAAGAAGCCGTATCCGTGCAGGGCCAATTCCCCGGTCGCGGACATCAGGCCAAACACGATCGGGATCGTCATGGCGAGCACTGCCAGGCGCATGGCGCGGACCTGCCGGGGTCGTCCGGCTGGCTTGGCGGCCGGCTTTGCGGGCCGGGGCACCGGTTCGGCAGGCGCGGGCCGCGGTATGCCTGGCAGTGACACTGGTTTCGTGGTCCGCCGTGCCATTGGGTGTGTCGTGTTCCGGGCCGCTGGCGTCGTCATCGGCGTCATTGTGCTCTGCAGGGCCCCTGCGACGCAGGCGGCCACCTGGTCCAGCTCAGCCCGCATTTCCATAAGGGCCGGCCGCGGTTGGGCGGCGTCCCCTTCGCAGGCCTGGCGCGGCGCAGCGGCCACCGTCGGCGCTTGCTGGCTTATCCCGGCGGCCGGATGGACAGCATCTGGCACAGTCCGGTTCGCCAGCCGGACGGACTGCTGAGCCCGGAAAGGGTCAGCGGGCACGGTCGGCTGTCCGGCTGGGCGGTGCGGTACCTGGTGGCCGCGGGCACCCGGGCCGGTCGCCCGCTCCCGGTCGCCTGCTGGGGAGCCGATCACACGCCCCGGCGGTGCAGGCGCCGACGTTGGTGCGATGGACCGGTCACGATCGTGCTGCAGTCCCGGTCGCGGTGCCCGTCCTGCCCTGCCCGGCGCCCTGGCGTGCGCGGGCCTGCGTCTGCGGGTGGGACCTGCTCGGCGCCGGATGAGCCTGAACGCTAGCCCAGCGGCGAGGAAGGCCAGCACTGCGCCGCTGATCATGGCGGCGCTGCCGGTGCCTGCCGGCCCGGACAACCGATGCGACACCGGCGCAGTCACGCCGGGCAGCGGACCGAAGTGAACGCCCGGGCCGGCTGCGTCCGCGGGCAGCTGGAGGATCCAGCCCGGCTCGATCAGTCGGGGATTGGTAAGCCGCGCGCCGTTGGGCTGAAGCCGGCCCTTGTTCAGGTTGAAGATCTTCATGAACTGGCTGCCGTCGCCGAGAGTCTTGGCCGCGATGGTGAACAGGGAATCGGCGGGGCCGTGCCCGGGTGGCGGAACGATGTAAAACTTGACCGGTGCCGGTGCCGGTGCCGGTGACTGGACGGCGGCGCGTGGCCGAGTGTCGGCGCTGGCAGCAGCGAGCGGGCCAGCCCACAAGGCGGCGAGCATCGCGGTGACGGCGAGGACAGCTGTGGCCACGTGCGCCACTGCCCGGGGAAAGCCTCCTGCACGGCTGCGGATACCCCAGCTGAGGGTCATTATCTCCATGGCCTACTTCCCGGCACTTGAGAACGGTAGGCCCCGCGGCGGTCCGGGCCGCCCAGCTGGTACCGGAATGAGGAACGAATGACGCTAAGGCGCCGGGAAGCCCGCTGGGGCGCCGGACCGCGCTGGATCGGGTTTCTTGTCGAGACTGAGTGCACCATGCCCCCGGAGCCGCTGGAAGCTGTGTTGCTGCTTTCGGCCGGGAGGAGCACCGTCTAGCTGCATACGGCGGCACCGTCTACCGCGGCCACATCAATAATTAGATCATATATACGAGTACTGTGGTGAATTAACCTATGATTAAAATACACGTTCGTATCTAGGCTCGGCCTGGGGCCCGGAACGCCCGGGGGGAATAGCGATCACCAGCCGGCACACGGCAACCTCGCCGTCTGGGCCGGGTCTACGACCACGTCCTGCGCCCGCTGATGGCGCCCGACCGGCCCAACGCACCACCGGCACTCGCCGCCGCGCTGGCCACCTTCGACCAGCTCACCGCTGACCACATCGCCAGGGCCCGCGTCCCCACCGCAGCCTGACATCCCGTCACCGCCCGCAGCCCACGGCCAGACCGGTCTCCAGCCTGCCCGACAAACACCCGCACCATTACCCGCTGTCACACTCAGGACAATCGTCAAAGACGTGGCACCGCGCCGAGCCGTGCCGCTGCCTGCGCGAGACTCGTCCCGCGTTCCAGGCGCAGTGGGCGCAGCGCCAGATCAGTGCGCTCAGTGTTCGTCGTCATCGTCGTCCGTCTAGTTGTAGCTGGCGGCTACCTGCTCGGGGTCATCGGCAGCCGTGCCGGCGACGGTGGTGCCCCGGAGTTGATCGCCTGCCTTACGATGTCAGCCATCGTGTAGTCCGGGTCGTCGCCCTGTACGCGGTCGAGCGCGACATTGGCCAGCGCGCCGTCCCCGGAACTGCCAGGCTGCGAAGGCGAGCAGTCGTTAACGACAGGTCATGGCGCGAGACTGCGGTCAGGCAGCCTCTGGCGTCCCTCGTGAATCTGCGTTGTATGCATCGTGGTGGCCTGGGCGCATGGGCTAGGCCGAGGCTGGCTGACACCTGCGTACCGGATATTCAGCCATCTGGAGGACCGATGACGGGTCCTGAACACCATGCCGAGGCCGAACACCTGCTGGCCCTCGTCGACCGCCTTAGCTGCGCCGTCCACTCGATGACCAGCCGGCGAGTCGGCCGGACTGGGCAGGGATTGTTCTGCATCCCTTACTGCCAAAAACTCTGCCCGTAACCAGAAGTCTGCCCGTAGGTTGGGGCGTCGCGCGGCTCGTGATGCCGGTGTTAGCTGGTGTGGTTGAGGCCGTCGGTAAGCAGGGATGGGCCCAGCTTACCGTTTAACCGGGGCGCGTCACGGGGCGGACCAGCCCGCCATGGGGAATCCGGACAGCAGGTCCCTGACGTCGCGGGCGATCCGGTCCAGCGCCGCCTCGTCGTCTTTGGCGGCGGCCCTGATCGCGTCGTCGATCCAGGCCCCGATGGCCGGCATGTGCTCCTCGCGGAGGCCGCGGGTGGTGATCGCGGGTGTGCCCAGCCGGATGCCCGACGGGTCGAACGGCTTACGCGGGTCGTAGGGCACGGTGTTGTAGTTGAGCTCGATGCCGGCCCGGTCCAGGGCCCGGGCGGCGGGCTTGCCGCCGATCCCCTGGCGGGTCAGGTCGATCAGGATCAGGTGGTTGTCCGTGCCCCCGGAGATGAGGTCGTAGCCGCGTGCCGTGAGCGCCCCGGCCAGCGCCTTGGCGTTGGCCACGACGTGATGCGCGTAGGAACGGAACTCCGGCTGCGCGGCCTCGTGCAGCGCCACCGCGATCGCGGCCGTGGTGTGATCGTGCGGGCCGCCCTGCAGCCCGGGAAACACCGCCTTGTCCAGCGCGGACGCATGCTCCGCGGTCGACATGATCATCGCGCCGCGCGGCCCGCGCAGCGTCTTGTGTGTCGTCGTGGTGATCACGCCAGCGTGCCCGGCCGGGGACGGATGAGCTCCGCCGGCGATCAGCCCGGCGATGTGCGCGATATCGGCCACGAGCACCGCGCCGACCTCGTTCGCGATGTCCGCGAAGGCGGGAAAGTCGATCGTCCGCGGGATCGCCGTCCCGCCGCAGAAGATGAGCCGGGGACGTTCGCGGCGGGCCAGGTCGCGGACCTCGTCCAGGTCGACCCGGCCGGTGTCAGCGCGGACGTTGTACGGCACGCTGTGAAACCATTTGCCGGTCACCGAGACCGGCCACCCGTGGGTCAGGTGACCGCCCATCGGCAGCGACATTCCCATGATCGTGTCACCGGGACTGGCAAAGGCGAGGTAGA
>Ga0335081_10021763_pt1 | contig 10373 bp, 5 predicted proteins | sample Lox_Sample_35_FD_206713 | JGI IMG/M metagenome (GOLD analysis project Ga0335081, IMG submission 206713) | Soil microbial communities from Loxahatchee National Wildlife Refuge, Florida, United States - Lox_Sample_3.5 | ecosystem: Environmental > Terrestrial > Soil > Wetlands | place: USA: Florida...
TCATGCACTGCTCGTCACAGTGCGCCACGTATCCAACTGGTTCGCGGCCTCAGCGCCAGAACGCGGGGCGCTCCTCCACGCCATTGAAGCGGCTCGAGAAACGATTCAGTCAAAGTTCAGCGCCGATGGGTACAACATCGGCATCAACAATGGTGTAGCCGCAGGACAAACCGTCCCACATCTTCACGTCCACCTCATTCCCCGGCGCCACGGAGACGTACCCGACCCACGCGGTGGAGTGCGCTACGTACTGCCACACCGGGCAAATTACCTGCATGGTGAGATAGAGGATGCGCCGCCGCCGCCGTATGGCGCGCCTTCTGCGACTGCATACCGTTCGACCCTGATCACGGGTGGCACCCAGGACCCGTTGCTCCCTGAGCTCAAGCATCACCTTGCAGGATCGCGCGCCGCGGACTTCGCCGTCGCCTTTACGCTCCGGAGCGGACTCGATCTGCTCCATCCCCACCTACAAGACTTGCTCGACCGCGAGGGGCAGCTTCGCATCATCACCGGGGACTACATGGATGCGACGGACCCGGACGCCCTACTCCGACTCTTGGACCTCCGCGGCCGAGTTGAATGCCGAGTTTTTCAGACTTACGGCGCGCTTAGGATCGATGGTTTCGCCCAGACTTTTCATCCCAAGGCCTACCTCTTCCACCATCGCGATGGCTCCCGTGCCGCCTTCATTGGCAGCTCGAATCTCAGTCAGATCGCCCTGATGAGCGGTGTCGAGTGGAACTACCGCGTGCTCGAATCCCGCGACCCGGCAGGCTGGCGCGAGCTCACGGCAGCGTTCAACAAGCTATTTATCTCGCCCAACACCGTACCGCTGACGGCTGATTGGATCGCGCAATACCGCGGCCGGCGCGCCAAAGCGCCGCCGTCTCCAGAACTCGCCGCGGAGCGGCCGCTGGAGATTCCATCGCCCCATTCGATTCAGAAGGAGGCGCTGGAGGCCCTACAAAAAACACGCGCAGCAGGTCAGCGGGCTGGGCTGGTCGTGCTGGCAACCGGGCTCGGAAAGACCTGGCTCAGTGCATTCGATTCCGAGGGATTCCGGCGCGTGCTGTTTGTCGCGCACCGTGAGGAGATTCTGGACCAGGCGCTCGAGACTTATCGAGCGATACGCCCCCATGACTCCTTCGGGCGCTATACAGGCGGTGAGAAATCGCCAGCAGCCTCGGTGCTCTTCGCATCTATCCAGACTCTGAGCCGGCAGGCTCATCTTGAGCGCTTTAGTCACGACGAGTTCGATTACATCGTCGTGGACGAGTTCCACCACGCCCACGCTGTGAGCTACCGGCGCTTGATTGACTACTTCAATCCAAAGTTCCTTCTTGGTCTCACCGCCACCCCCGAGCGCACCGACGGAGCGGATCTGCTCGCGCTCTGCGAGGACAACCTCGTCTACCGCTGCGATCTCACCGAAGGTATTCGACGGGAACTGCTCTGCCCGTTCCGCTACTTCGGCGTGCCAGACACCGTCGATTACCGCAACATCCCCTGGCGCAACAGGCGGTTCGATGAGAACGAGCTCACCAAGGCGGTCGCCACCCAAGCGCGGGCGGCGAACGCCCTCGACCAGTACCGCAAGCGCGCCGGCCGCCGCACGATCGCATTCTGCGTCTCACAGACCCACGCGGATTTTATGGCCCGCTATTTTGTGGAGAACGGTATTTCCGCGAAGGCGGTGCACGCCGGGCCGACGAGCGCTCCGCGGGCGGAATCGCTGGAGCAGCTCCAGGAAGGAGCGCTGTCGATATTGTGTGCCGTCGATATCTTCAATGAAGGCGTCGATGTGCCGGCGCTGGATACCGTCATGATGCTGCGGCCCACGGAATCGAGGATTGTGTGGCTGCAGCAATTCGGCCGAGGATTGCGTCTCAACGACAGCGAGCCGGAGAAGAAACTCACCGTCATCGATTATATCGGGAATCACCGATCCTTCCTTCTCAAGCCGCAAGCACTGTTCGGCTTGCCTCCAGGGGATCGCGAGGTACTGAACCTGCTCGAGCGCGTCGATACGGACGCCCTGCCGCTGCCTCCAGGGTGTGAAGTTACCTACGAGCTCGAAGCCAAGAATATTCTTCGCGGGTTACTGCGAACCTCTGGATCAGCGGCCGAGCTTCTAACCCGTCGCTACCGGGATTTCCGGGACACGTTCGGCGTGCGGCCGACCGCCGCCGAGATGTTCCGCGAGGGATATAACCCACGCGTCATGCGGCCTGCCTTCGGTTCCTGGCTGGGGTTTGTGGCATCAGAGAGCGGGCTAAGCACCGTAGAGGCTAAGGCCGTTGAGGAGATGCGCGACTTCCTCGCCTCCCTCGAGAGCACGAGCATGACAAAGAGCTACAAGATGCTCGTTCTTCTTGCTCTCCTGAACCGCGGGCAGTTTCCAGGCTCTCTGACGGTCACCGATCTCTCGTCGGAGGTCGATGCCCTCGGACGCCGAGATCCTCGAGTCCGCGCGGATTTGGGCGAAGCATCCGGCAACCCCACGGCGCTCGCCAAACTTCTGAAGGAAAACCCCATCGCGGCGTGGATCGAGGGAAAAGGCACGGACGGGGTCAGCTACTTCTCTTATGAGGGCGACACTTTCAAAACACAGGTTCACCTGTCGTCAGATTACACCGCCGCCGGACAGGAACTCGTGAGAGAGCTGGTCGATTGGCGACTCGCGGAATACTTCACCCGACCCGGCCTCGCCATGCGAGGCGAGCACATTCTCAAAGTCAGTCACGCGGACGGCCGACCCATCCTCTTTCTCCCGGATCGGGACAGCAATCCTAGTCTTCCGGAGGGATGGACCGACGTCCGAGTGGGCGATGAGACTCTCAGCGCCAACTTCGCCAAGGTCGCCATCAACGTCATGCACCGGCCTGGCAGCGCCGACAATGTCCTGCCGGACGTCATGCGCGGCTTGTTCGGCCCCGATGCTGGAAAACCGGGCACCAAACACCAGGTTATTCTCCGCGACGAGCAAGGCTACTGGATTCTTGGGCCCGTGGGTGGCCGCTCGGTCGGCGCCGTCCCTTACAAGGCTTATCGGCGCTCAGAAATCGCGCCGCTGTTCGATCTACCTTATTCGGAGCGATACTGGGGGCAAGGTTTCGTTCGGCAAGGCAACCACACGTTTCTCTTTGTCACCCTGGATAAAGCCGAGCACGCCGCGAGCTTCCAGTACAAGGATCACTTCCTTTCTGCCGATCGCTTCCAGTGGCAGAGTCAGAATCGGACCACCCAACAAAGCGAGGCCGGCAGGTCGATCCAGGATCATCGCGGTCGTGGTATCACCGTGCACCTTTTCGTGCGAGCCAAGGGGAAGACCCCTTCCGGCACCGGCGCTCCCTTCTATTACTGCGGGCCGGTGGAGTACGTGTCCTGGACTGGCGAAAAGCCAATTACGGTGATCTGGAAGTTGACGACGCCTGTTCCGGCAGCACTATGGAGCGAGCTTTCCGTTTCGACATCCTAGGTCGAGAGCCGAAATGCCGGTTAACAAGTCAGCAGGTTGTCCGGAGCTACGGTAAACGACGCGAGTCGCAGGCAAGAAATGGCAACTTTTTTGTCGAGCCCTAGGAATGCCGCTGTTCGCGCGACGCCGGGAGAACTCCGGGTAGCCGAACGTCTGGAGCACTTTCTTGAGGACGACTACCTGTGCTGGTACGACGTCCCGATTGGTCCACAGCATCAACACCCTGATTTCCTGGTTTTGCACCCTGGCCGCGGCATTCTCGTGCTGGAGGTAAAGGACTGGAAAATCGATCAGGTGTGCGAGGTGAGCCCGAAGTCATTCACGATGGACTTTGGCAGAGGTCGTGAGACGAAAGTCAATCCGTTAGAACAGGCACGTGCCTATGCTCATGCTGTTGTGGACGTACTGAAGCGGGACAGACAGCTGCTCCACAACGCCGGCAGTCTTTACGCAGGCAATCTGTGTTTCCCATGGGGCTACGGTCTCATCCTGACCAACATCACACGGAACCAGTTTGAATCGCAGGAGCTGCGCAACGTCCTGCCCGAGCATCTCGTTATCTGCAAGGACGAAATGACGGAGTCTGCAGACCCGGAGCAGTTCCAGAAACGTTTGTGGGACATGTTCAATGTTCAGTTTCGAAGCAAACTGACGATGCCACAAGTTGATAGGATTCGGGCTCTCTTGTTTCCAGAGATACGCATACCGCACCCCTCATTGCCATTAGGATCAGCCGAGTCCATAGCGGAAACCCCTGCGGACGGTGAGTTGCTCGAGGTCATGGATCTTCAGCAGGAAGCGATTGCTCGAGGACTAGGTGAGGGGCATCGCGTCATCCATGGTGTCGCGGGCTCCGGCAAAACGCTGATTCTTGGGTATCGCTGCCAGCACCTGGCGCAAATACCGGGTAAACCTATTCTCGTCCTTGTCTACAACAAGGCCCTGGCATCTTGGCTGAATCAGCAGATGGTGGAGAAGGGTATATCGGATCGGGTCATTGTCCGGAATTTCCACGCGTGGTGTCACGATCAGTTGACGCTCTACCATGTTCCTGTACCACCCGACGGTCCGGGCTTCTACGGACGGATGGTGGAGGTGCTAATCCAGGCCGTCGACCGCGGGCAGATACCTCGCGCCCAATACGGAGCGCTTCTGATAGATGAGGGTCACGACTTCGACGCAGACTGGCTGAAACTCGTCGTGCAAATGCTCGACCCGGAGACGAACTCCCTGCTGCTACTGTACGACGACGCCCAATCAATTTACGGTCAACGGCGATCGTCCGCTTTCAGCTTCCGTAGCGTAGGCATCTCCGCATCAGGACGAACGAAGATATTAAAGCGCAACTATCGGAACACGGACGAAATACTGGAATGCGCGCGCGAATTCGCTAAAGACATACTCCAACCGAAAGATGCAGATGACGACAACGTGCCGTCCTTGATGCCTGAGTCAGGAGGCCGCAAAGGTTCCACACCGCGGTTCGGACAATTCCAATCCACGGAAGCGGAGGCGAAGAAGATTGCGCAAGAACTCATGCGCCTGCATCGAGCTGACACCCCGTGGCGAGAGATGGGTGTGTTCTACACAACACCCTTCGTCGGCGAGGCGGTCAAAGATGCCCTGGATCGCGCACATATCCCAGTAGACTGGCTGAAGGACAGCATATCGAAGCAATTCAATCCTCGGCTCGACAGTGTGAGGCTGATGACGGTGCAGAGTTCCAAGGGGCTTCAGTACCGGGTAGTCATTGTGGCAGGTGCCGGGTTCCTCCCTTACAGGTCAGAGCACGATGATGCCAAAGTCATGTACGTCGCCCTCACCCGAGCTACACATGAGTTGATCGTTACCACCAGCAAGACCAGTGCGTTCAGCCAAAGACTGAAGGCCCTGTGCGAGCCATTGGCAGCCTAGTGCCTCATGAGACGTGGCGTATAACGTGTCTCCTTGGAACGTCCTACTACTGGCAATGTGGGACCCCCAGACACGGACTTGACTGTCAGCCTCGATGGGGGGCGGGCTCGGTCGGCACGGGTATCCTCGCGGGGTGCGGACCGGTCGTGTATCGCACGACTTTCGCCTCCGCGAAAGATCCAATCCCAAGGAGATTTCGCGCGAAACCCTGGCTACACTGATGCCGTGAAGCGCATCGTCGTTTTTCCTGATACAAATGTCTTATTACAGTGCCGCGCACTGCACGAACTTCCTTGGGCTCACCTTCTGGAGGTGGATGAGATCCTGCTCCTGATCGGGGCCCCCGTTCGAGATGAGATCGACCGCCTCAAACAGGACGGAAACAACCGCCGCGCGAAGCGCGCCAGGGAGGCGAACTCGCTCTTTCGCCGGATCCTGCAATCGACGGATGACTCCGTAGTTGTCCAGGAAGGCCCGCCTCGGGTCCAGATCCGCTTTGCACCCCGGCTGCGAGCAGCCCGCGAGACACCAAAAGGGCTTGACCTCAGGCGTGCCGACGAGCAGCTAATCGAGGAAGTCCTCCAATACCGGATAACCGATCGCACCGCCCGAGTTCTCTCGGATGACACTGGCCTGCAACTCGCCGCGCGCGACTACGACGTCCCGGTCCTCGCCGTGCCCGAGGACTGGAAACTCCGTCCCGAGAACGATGAGCGGGACAGGAGGATTCTTCAGCTGAACGCGCAGATCACGGCGCTAAAGGAGACGGAGCCCGCTCCGGTGCTCGTTCTGACGGAGACACAAGGCATGGAGATCGGCGCCGGGCTGAGACGCCTGCCCCTCTATTTAGACCTCTCCGATGAGCAGACGTCACAACTCACCGAGGCCGTCAAGAGACAACACCCGAAAGCTCACGCTCCAGACCCGATTCCGGCACCCCAGGGGCCTACGGAACCTCAAGACCTCATGGCGCACCTCGCTCAGATGACGCAGGCGTTTGCGTCCTGGAGTGCGCCGACGCCCGAACAGTTCGACGCCTACGGAAAGGAGTATGCGAAGTGGGTAACGAGCGTACAAGAGTACTTCAAAAACTTGGCATGGCCCCTCAACGCCCAGGCTCGACTGGTTCCACTCACGATCACCCTCACGAATCCCGGCTCGCGAGGTGCTTCCGATACTCTGGTCGAACTCCGCGTGACAGGGGAGGTCCGCTTTTTTGCATCCGCCAGCGATGAGGTGCCTGAGCTTCTGGAGGTGCTGACGCTACCGCGGAATGTGGTCCCAAAACCACCCGATCCGCCCACGACTCGCATGATGGGTTACCTTTTGGGTAATCAGCCGTCCGCGAACGCTAGCGTCTGGGATCTCAACAACCTTCGCCTGCCGCCCGAGCCGCGATTCCGCTCGCCGCTCCATCGCGACCGGCACGTCTTCTATCGACGCGAGGATTCGGACGGGCCGGTCGTGCAGGCTTCCTTTACCTGCGCGGAGTTCCGGCACGGCTGCGAAGCACAAACATTTCGTGTGTGGTTGGTTGTGCCTCCCCGCAGAGACCCGATCCGAGCGCACCTGTCCTGCCGAGTGTCGGCCAGCAACCTTTCGCGCGCGCTCGAACTACACCAGGATTTCACGTTCGAGAGTGACGTCCAATCAGCCCTCGCCGTTGCAGAGAACTGGCGGCTTGAGTGAAACGGCCTCGCGCAAATTTATCGGGAAGACCTTGACGTTACGCGAGAACGGTTGCGCGGACCGACCGTGCTGGCCCCCAGCGCGTTCGACCTGTCTCTATTCCGCTGGGGCGCGTAAAGACTCCCCTTCCCGGGCACTGACTGAGCGCGTCGGCGAATCCAACGCGGCCTTCAGCTGATCCAACGTAGTTCCAAATTCCTTCACAAACTCTCGGACGGCCTGCGTCTCACTCTCATCGAGCAGTCCATTCCTGATCAGTTTTTCGCTGCTCTCCACCGCGCTTGTAAGGCTTCCAAGAAGCGCCGAGGTGAGAAACGCGACATCGAGCAGACGAAACGTGAGAGGGGGCAGGGGTGGCCGGTTCGTAAACTCTAACTGAAGGCGCAGGAGTGGACCCAGTTTGTCTCCAAGTCCCAGGTAAAGGGGTGATGCCCGCACTCCAGAGAGATCATCAAACGGCAACGAAGAGGGATCGACTTCACCCGTCGCCACATTCACAAAGGCACGTGCGGTGGCCTCGATTCGCTTGTGTTTGAAAAGCGCAGGAGCCGTCGTGTTCACGCGAGCGATGAGCTCCTGCATCTTCTGCACGAGCGGCTCATCGACGCCCTCGAGTAATGCCGCCTCCTCCGAGGCAGCCACCGCAAAGGCGAGAAGCAGGAGCCCGGGTTCGCCGATCTCTTTAAGTAGAGCCTCATCGCCGAGGGCACCCCGATCGGAGAGCAATTGAAGGGCACGAAGCTTCTCTTGAGGTAATACCTCGGCGTCCCGCTTCAAATTCGCGATCAGGTCGGACCGTTGAACCGCTTTGGGGCTACTCCTCGCCATGACCCATACGTCCGGCTTTCACACGTCCTGCGATCACGGCCGAGTGAAGCAGTTGACCCACGCGCGCGGTAGCGCGAAGGCTGACGGGGGAGCCCTTCGTAAAATGGGTCACTTCCTTGCTGAGAGCGCGGTCCGCTCGCGGAGCCTCAATCCAGCCGTAGCGGCTCCTCGCTGTGGCGGATGGTTGGATCACGCCCCCATGTATCTGCACATAGACCTTGTGAGGCTCTGATTTGAGCCCCAGATGCAGCTCCATCTCTCGGACGCGCGTGGCCCGGTCCCGCTGCGCCAGTTCCGCAAGCTCCTGGCTGGCAAGACGGACCTTTTCCTCCAAACGCTGGGTGAGCGGATCGTGATCCACTTCCGTGACCTGCCAGCCAGGTTTGCAAGCTTCAAGAAGCTGCGCGCCGAGTGGAGTGAGAACGACGCGCTTCGCCGCGCCCTCCTCCGTGAGCGTCACCAGTCCGCAATCGCTCATCGTCTTGACGAGCTCGCCAATGTTCTGAGCCAGGGCTCCCACGGCCACGGCGAGATCTCCCATGCGCAGCGACCCCTCACTTGTGGGACGGCTAGCGCGAAGGGTAAGTGTCGACTCACGAGCCTTTCGCCCGAGGGCATGCAGAATCGGCAAAGCGTATTTGCGTCCTTCGACGAGGGACTGCCGCGCATCCGCGCCCGCGCTCGCCAAGACGATGCCAAGAATCCCCTCGATGCTATAGGTCATTCCCTTCGCGAGCGCGGCATCGGCGCTGTTGGAATTGCGATCAGATTTCCAGATCGAGCGCAGCTCCTTGAGCACGTTCTCAATCTGAGCCGCATCGCCTCGTCGCGCAGCGCGCGCCGCCGGCTCATAGAGCTGCTCGATGCGCTCAGCCAAAGAGGTCTTGGATCTCATGGGTGCATATCCGGATGGCAGACTATGCTAATAGATTATAATACCCGCGGGCCCGACCATGTCACACTTTAAGGATGGGGGTGACCAGAACTGCGGGAGGGTCAGAAGCCGACGCCCTCGGTGGCAACGTTACACTCGTAAGCCCATGATTTGGCAAAACATAGTAGGCCAAAGATCGAAGGTCTGGGGAAGTCGGTCTAGGTTCCATCCGGGCCAATATGGCGCAGGAGTTCCCAATTGCAATTCTTGATCCGGGCTCTTCTGCGAGATTGACCGCATGCCGCAGCCGCCATCCCGACTCAGAGAAGAGCCCATTCATCACGACGACCACCCCCATATCGACACCAAAGTCACGGATGGCGTTCTGGACCGGTTCGCTACGGGCTAAGTCCTCACACACCACGACGCAGAACCGCCCCGATCCCGGAATGTCGCGGATTACGACCTTCTTGCGCGTGCTCGTTCCCACCTCGTTCCGTTTTACCTTTCCAAGCTGCCTCTGCAGCCCCCATTGGGCGATCTGCTCCGCGCTGATCGAGTACGGATGATGCTTATCCTGGGTCCAAAGCTCCCGGCCCGAAGGACCTAAGACGAACGCCCGGTTAGTTCGTTTCGTAGGCGAGTCGGACCTCACCGCTTCACTTCCGCAAACGACTAGGAGTGGCGTGTGGGCTGCGTGACTGCGGAGCTCCTCGCCCACACGCTCGCGAAGCGCGATCGAAGAAACGAGCTCTGGGATGACGATCACGTCGGCACGGCGCGAGAGAAGCCACTCGAGGGAGCGGATCACCCGCTCAATCACCTTCTTTTCAAACTTCGGGTTCAAGCGAACATGGAAGGCTCCGCGCTCAATGCTCCAGGACATCTCCCCTGCGGCGTGGACCGTGGGAATGAATCCAACGATTAGGGCCGCTCCGGGCGGCTTGGTCGGGATCGAGGAACTGACGCCGTAGTCGACGCCTTGATCTGCGGCAGGCCCGACGCGAAGCAGATTCCCGTAGAACTGCCTGAGAGAATTCCCGCGGACGCTTCGGGCGGCCGAGGGAATAAGTCGACCGGAAGCCTCCTTGGTGAAAGTCCCACGGGTGCGTAAGAGGTCGCGCGCCGCTTGGAAGCGGTCCGGCACGAGCGACCCCTGATCGAGCGAAAGCGGGAAAGCCTCCGCGTCGATCGCGCGGGAGAGGACTGCGAACTCGCGCGGGAAGTCCCGAGCATCCGGCGCCTCGGTACCGAGATGCCCCTCATTCCAAGCGCCTGCGCCACGGATTGCCGCGAGCGCACGCTCACGAAAGGATGCGCTGACTTCCCAATTGCGCGCCGCGGATCCTCTGAGCTCCACGCGTGCGCGCGCCTCCTCATCGCTGACCCGAAGGGGATCGCGATTTGCATCGATGAAGTCTGCCTGTGCGCTCTGCCAGATCGAGTCCACGGCGAGCACGTCAACGAGCGCCACGAACATGTCCGGCGGCCAGGAGGAAGCCTTGATCAGCTTCTCGGCGCGTTGGAGAGCATCCTTGACTTCGGCGTGGCGAGCCATTGTCGGCTATTAGTCCACTGAAGGATTAT
>Ga0335081_10021764_pt1 | contig 10373 bp, 8 predicted proteins | sample Lox_Sample_35_FD_206713 | JGI IMG/M metagenome (GOLD analysis project Ga0335081, IMG submission 206713) | Soil microbial communities from Loxahatchee National Wildlife Refuge, Florida, United States - Lox_Sample_3.5 | ecosystem: Environmental > Terrestrial > Soil > Wetlands | place: USA: Florida...
TAACGGGCAAACCATCCACGTCGGTACTGGGAGATAGTTTAGCTCTGTAGGTTGGGCAAGAAGCCTGTTAGACGACCAATTAATCTCGTTCCAATTTCTTCAAAGCGAGGAGGGCTGAGGCTCGCACATTCAGACTCTTGTCATTCAGTGCCTCTCTTGAGGCGGGGATGCCTGATTTATCGCCAATTTCTCCCAAGGACCAGATAGATTGCACGAGCACTGGCAAACCCGGAATGGCTGGAAAGAAATAATCGCGGCGGTGGCGTGCAACCAGACTGCCTGAAATGGCTGGGATCTTCTTGCCGAAGTGGTCGTGCCTGGAGTTGAGATTTTTTGCGGTTGTCTGTTGACTACCCGGGTTGTTCGAGCGCGAGTACCGTTGCGACATTCTTGAACTGATTCGTAAACTGAATGAGGATTCCGCATGATGAAAACGCACTCAGGTCAATTGGCGCGAGTCTCGATTTTGGTAGCGTTCATCCTTATGGGGTCAGTTCCCGCGTTCGCACAATCATCTAAGCCGGCCATAGCCACCAAAACCTCGATCGATGGTCCCAGTTCGCTGGCGCTCTACAAAGACGCGTACCTCTTCGTCGTCGAACTAGGGGACTACCACGTAAGGGTCCTTCGGATCGACCTCAAGAATCGCACGATCATCACACTGGCCGGCAACGGTACCGATCGTTGCTACAAAGAAGGCGCACCAGCCACTCAAGTGGGTTTTGGCTGGATAAATTCTATCGCCGTGGATTCGCAAGGCGATCTGTTCATCGCGGATGACAAACAGGTTCGGAGAGTTGACGCTGAGAGCGGAGTGATTACCACTGTCGCCGGAAATGGCAGGAGCGACGATACGATCGAGGGTTCATCCGCTCTGTCGACCAGCTTCAAGTCCGTTGACGGACTGGCCGTAGACCGAGCGGGGAACTTGTTCATCTCCGATCGCATTCAAAGGAAGATTTTCCAAATGGATTCGGTGAACAGGACGATTTCGAGAGTCGCGGGAAGCGGGAAGAGCGGTTTCGGTGGGGACCAGGGCTCAGCGGTTGACGCTAGTTTTCTCTCTCCTGAATCCATCGCCCTTGACTCCGCAGGGAATATCTTCGTAGCTGACTCCGAGAACTGTCGAATCCGCCGCATTGATCAAGAGACCGGGATAATTGAAACAATTGCGCAAACAGGTGGACCAGATCAAAATTGCCCTCCGCAACCGGGACGTATCCCCTGGCAGCCCTCTCCGTCCGATCCAGCCGTGGATTCTCAGGGCAACGTCTACTTTGTTCAAGGTTCTGAGGACGTTGTAGCTCGTGCGGGTCCCAACCCCGAGAGACAATCAATTGTCGCAGGCACCGGGAAGAGAGGATTTAACGGAGACGGCGTCGCGGCGACGGCTGCACAACTCGCAAATCCCGCCGGGCTGGCTGTCGATTCGGGGGGCAATATTTTCATCTGGGACTACGTAAATAATCGAATCCGTAGGGTCGATGCGAAAACAAGAATAATCAGCACGGTTGCAGGAAATGGATTACCACATCGGATGGATGTTGTGATGTAGCTGACGATTTATTTGAATTATGGCAGAACAGTACTATAGATTGACAGTAATCAGAATCTATACTATGTTTCTTTATGATTGTCGCGCCAAGCCCGCCTGCATCGACGCCCTCAACGCGCACGAAACCCAGCAACTCCAATCCCTTCATGCGCTTACGCACAATTCGCGGTGCACCCCCAGGGTGGGCAAGGCCAGTCGCCCCAGCAAACGCACGGCACACCAGCAAAAGGATCCTTTCTTTCCCCGTTGGCCACTACTCACTACTCGCCCCCTACTTTGAGCGGAGTCGAAGGTCATTAACTCGCTTTGTTTTCACACTCTTCTGCACTTTTCTGCAGCCCGCAAAATGCTATCCCCAACATTTTCAACAGCTTCCGCACTCTTTGCGCAAAAAACACCCGCGGGCGAGGTACCCTGCAAGTCCGACATGCGGCCACGCTTCCGTTCCTTTACTTCCTTTACCTCCTCTACTTCCTTACCTCCCCTCCAGCCCCTCCATCCCCTCCATTCGTACCGTTGCGCCCCCGCCCGCAAAGTGCCAGAATTGCCGTTGTTGCCTTTTGCGCTACGGGCCAGGAAACAACTCCGCTCCCTCCGGTGTCTAAGCCTGAGAGAGCGGACATGAGGTACGGCGAAGCCACAACGCCGTCCCTGGTCGCAAGTCGGTCCGAGTCCCCGGATCGCACTCGCAAGAAGGCCTGGGTCCATCGTTCCAACTTTGGACCCGTCAGCAGGGTGGCCCGATCGCCACATCGGGCCGGAAAGGCCGGCAGTGTCCGAATGGGCTAGCGCCCTTTCGTGGGGCCGTGATGAAGCCGAACTCGTCTCCGAGCTGCAAGCTGGCTCGGAAACAGCCTTCGACTGGCTCGTCACGCACTACCATGCGCCGGTCTATAACCTCATCCTGAGCATGCTCGGGGACACTTCCGATGCCGCCGATGGCACGCAGGAAGTCTTCTTGAAGGCTTTTCGCGGAATCCGCAAGTTCCGCCGTGGCAGCTCTTTGAAAACCTGGCTCTACCGCATCGCCATTCGCGAAGCCCTCAATCACCGGCGCTGGTTCAAACGTCATTTGCAGAAAAACGTCTCCATTGATGCGCAGCCGGAAGAGGGACAGGCGGCCATCGAAATCGAAGATCTTGGCGCCACGCCATTCGATCAGTTGGCTTCGCGCGAAATCCAGATGGCCGTGCAGCAGGCCTTGCAGGAGGTTCCCGAAGTGTTCCGCACGGCGGTCATCCTGCGCGACCTCGAAGATTTGAGCTATGACGAGGTCGCCGAAGTGCTCGAGTGCAGCGTAGGCACGGTGAAGTCGCGCATCTTGCGTGGCCGCCGCGCCCTCAAGCAGGCGCTGGAGCCGCTGCTTGGCGAAAGCGAATCGCGCAGCGCTTCCGCGGCGACGCCCGAGCAGGCGCAAAGTTCCGCGCACCAAAGTGCGCAGGCTCCCTCGCACGGATTTGTCGCTGGCGCGACTACCCCGTTGCCGGCGTCATTCGCTGGCGCGCACATTTCTGCGCGCAGCATTGAGGGTTCTTCGCAAAGTGTTTCCCTGCGGGCCACCCCCGCTGGGGAGAGGCTTCCATGAAGTGCATCACGGTACGTAAAAAACTCGCGGGCTATCTCGACGACGCGCTTACCTGCACGACGTCCGCTGCGGAGCGCGTCCAGATTGGTGAGCATTTGAACGGCTGCTCCGCTTGCCGCGCCGAACTCCAGCGCTTCCGCAAAATGGCTGTAATGCTTTCCCGCGTTTCCAAGAATGTTCCGCCGGCCGATCTCGCCATACGCATCAAGGTGGCCGCGGCGCAGGCCCAGCAATCCGACAATTGGGCCGGGCGTTGGCAATACGTGAAAAATCGCGCGGACATCATTTTTGATCACGTGTTTCGTCCGCTGACGGTTCCCGCGACCGGCGGCGTTTTCTCCGCCATCGTCGTGTTCGCCCTGGTGTTGCAGTTGATCGCTCCCGGCATTGCGGTGAAAGCCGTTCCTAACGACGTTCCGCTGAATATTCTGCGGCCCGCCGAGCTCGTCTCGCTTTCGGAGTACCCGGAGTCGTGGTCCTCCGAGCAGCATGAGCCGGAGCTTTCTCTTCCGCAGGGCTTGCAGGTGTATGTCACCGTGGACGCGCGCGGCCAAATGATGGATTACGAAATTCTCTCTGGGCCCACCAGCCCGGACCTGCGCCGGCAACTCGACCAACTCCTGCTCTTCTCGCGCTTCCGCCCGATGATGAGCTTTGGCCGGCCCACCGCGGGTGGCCATGTCATCCTGAATTTCAACGCTGTCCGCGTTCGCGGCTAATCGCCGATGAAAATTCGCTGCATTTTCCGCGGCGCCGCGACAATCGGCGCGCTGCTCGGTATTTTTATTTCGACGGCCGCGTCGCAAGATCAGCCGCCGAATTCCCCTCGAATCTCGCGGCCGCCTTCCGCTTCTTCGGCGCCGTCCGGTTCGCGACGATCTTCGCGCCAGCAACCTTCCGAAACCGAACAGTTTTTCTTCGATGCCGCCAACCACGAGCGCGCTGCGCAAGGATTGTCGCAGCTCAAATGGGACAACGCGCTGGCCGCCGCCGCGCGCAAACACGCCGCACTCATGGCCAACGAAGGCGACATGGCGCACCAGCTTCCTGGCGAGCCTACGCTAGCGCAGCGCGCCAGCGACGCCGGCGCGCGTTTTTCTCGCGTCGCTGAAAACATCGCCGTTGGACCCGACCCTTCCTCGATCCACATTGGATGGATGGACTCGCCCGGCCATCGCGCGAATATCCTGGGTGCGAAGTACAACGCCTTGGGCGTCGGCGTCGTCGAAGCAGATGGACAGCTTTACGCCGTCGAGGATTTTTCGACCGCCGTCGAAGCGCTCAGCATCGAGCAGCAGGAAGAAAAAGTCGCGGCTATGCTTAAGGCGCGAGGGTTCCGTGTAACGGAGGATCGCAGCGAAGCCCGGAGCGTTTGCTCAGGCAAGGCGCACATCGATAATGTGCCCGATATCCGCACCAGCATGCAAATCCTGCAGTACGAAACACCGGATCTTAGTAATTTCAATGCAGAGATGGATCGCAAGCTCCGCGCGAGCACATTCCGTCACGCGGCGGTCGGTGCGTGTAATCCGAAGGACGCCGACAAAGGACTCCCGCGGTTTCACGTCGTGGTCCTGTTGTATTGAGGATCCACGGCGAGGGAGAGCTATCCGAGCGCCTGAAAAGCGTGATGACGCATTTTTGTCGAAAAGGTGAAAAAGGTGTTGTTTCTCCAAAAGAGCTGAAATACAATCCGCTGATGATTCGCGGCGCCTACTCGTATTGGTTTCGATTTTGGTACCCACCCACATAGGGAGCGAGGGGCGATTCTCTAATTAGCAGCACCAAAAGAAGTCTCGACCCACTCGCAGTTCCGAGTGGGTTTTTTGTTTTGGGGCGAAGAAAGTTGAACCCAGACACACCGGGTGCGCAGGGAAGAAGCAAAATCCAGACGAGTTTGAGGATCAGCGTGAGGAGAGGGCGACATGATTATTTCGATGAAGCTGCACGCAACGCGGCAGGAGATTGATGCGGTGCGCCAACAGGTCGAACATTTCGGCTACAAGGTGCACTCGATCGAGGGGGAGGAGCGCGTGGTTATCGGCGTGGTGGGCGTAGGCGATGTGACGGCGTGCCTGGAGTCGGTCGAGTCCATGCCGCAAGTCGAGAAAGTTGTGCGCATTTCAGCGCCGTACAAGTTCGTGAGCAAGGAATTTCGCAAAGGCAGGACGCGCGTACGCGTCAACGGAGTGGAGGTCGGCGGCGACGAATTTGTCGTGATGGCGGGTCCATGCTCGGTGGAATCGGAGGAGCAGATTATGCGCGCGGCGGAGGGAGTTGCTGCCGCCGGTGCGAAGATTCTGCGTGGCGGCGCATTCAAGCCACGCACGTCGCCGTACGATTTTCAGGGCATGGAAGAAGAAGGGTTGAAGCTGCTACAGAAAGCCAAGAAGGCCACGGGACTGGCGATTATCACGGAAGTGATGAGCGACCGCGACGTGGATTTGATCGCGCAGTACGCCGACATCATGCAAGTCGGCGCGCGCAACATGCAGAACTTCGTGCTGCTGAAAGCGCTGGGAAAATGCGGGCGGCCAGTGCTGTTGAAGCGCGGCATGAGCGGAACGATCAAAGAGTTGCTGATGTCGGCGGAATATATCGTGGCGCACGGAAATTCGGAGGTGATTTTGTGCGAGCGCGGCATTCGCACCTTTGAAACCGAAACGCGCAACACGTGCGATATCGCGGCCATTCCTGCGCTAAACGAGTTGACGCATCTGCCGGTGATCCTCGACCCGAGCCACGCGACCGGGAAGCGCAGCCTGGTGCCGGCAGTGTCGCGCGCCGGCGTGGCGATTGGGGCGGATGGGCTGATCGTGGAAGTGCATCCGGCCCCGGAAAAAGCCATCAGCGATGGCGCGCAATCGCTGGACCTAACCCAGTTCCAAAATATGATGAGGGAACTGAATCCCTATATTCAGCTCTGGAACACTTCGAGGAAGCCCGCGACGGTTTCGGCCGTCTCTGCCGCGGTTGGCGGCAACTGAGCTTCTAACGGGCAAACCGACGTACCTGTTCCGGCGTACTGGCCGAAAGAGCGAGCGCGGCTGGCAGCGCGTTCCATTGTGTGGCGCAAGCTCGAATGATTTCCTGACAACACGAGAGTCGTTGAGAAAAAGCGCAGGGATCCCGCGAAAGCGGACCCCTGCGCGCGGCGGCGACTTTCGGAAGGAGAGTCAGGAACATGGGTGGCGAAGCTGCCCGAGAAAAGTGGCGCAGCAGTGCTGCACGGCTGATCTGGCGCGCGGTGCCCGCTGGGGCGTTGCTATTCGTCTCGATGTTCGGTGATTCGCGGGCAGAGGCGCAACGCGTAGTGCAAGCCAAGACGAAAGATGCGCCGGGATTGCTCGGAGCGGAAGAAGGACGAGTGCTTGTCGACGTGGCGCTCGAGCAGATAGCGCCGTTGGCAGGTGCCCGGGATTGTTCGCACGTAGTGCATGCCATTTATGTGAGCGCGGGACACGCGTATCCCTACGCCAGCTCATCCGAGATCTACTCCGGAGACAGGAATTTTGTCCGGGTGAGACATCCGCGAGCCGGCGACGTGATTGCATGGTGGGGACACGTGGGGATTGTGGTCGATCCGGGGAGGCACAGCTTCTACAGCCTGGTGCGGACGGGATTACAGGCGCAAGACTATGAGTCCGCGTATTGGAAGTCCCGCGGCCAGCCGCGGTTCTACCGGCTGCGGGTGGCGAGCACTGCGCCGCCAAGGACCTGGTCGCGGACGAAACCCGCAGGCTCTACTGACTAGCCGTGGAAGTTGAACGGCTGCAAAGGCCGCTATTCGTGGCGCAGGGCGGTTAGGGGGTCGACTTGGGTGGCGCGGCGGGCGGGTAGGAAGGCGGCCAGCAGGGCCACGGCAATCAGCGTGAGCGCTACGGCGGAGTAGGTAAGGGGGTCGCTGGGTTTGACGTTGTAGAGGAATGTAGCGAGCAGGCGGGTGACGCCGAGGGCGAGCAGGGCGCCGGCGGCGATGCCCAGCAAAGCCAGTTTGAGCGCGAGGCGAACCACAAGATTGAGCACATCGGCGGAGCGGGCGCCGAGAGCGACGCGAATGCCGATTTCGCGCGTGCGCTGGTTGACGTAGAAGGACATGACGCCGTAGATGCCCATCACGGCGAGCAGCACGGCGAAACCGCCGAACGCTCCCAGAATCTTCATGAAAAATTGATAGTCGCCAGTGGTGCGGTCGAGGAGGTCGTTCATGGTCATGACGTGCGTGATGGGCTGGTCGCCATCGAGGTCGGTGACTATTTTTTTGACCGAAAGCGTCAAGTCTTCGGTGCGCATGCCGGGCGCCGAGCGAATGGCGAGTTCCTGGCGCAGATGGCCGATGATGGTGCCGCCGGGGAAAACAGCGGGCTGCTGGAAAATCGAGGAATAGATGTAAGAGGGCGTGTCGCGGCCGAGGCCGTATTGTTTGGTGTCACCGACCACGCCGACGATGATGCGGGGGCGGTCTTCGTCCACCGGATAAGGATCATAGCGAAGAAGAATTTGGCGGCCGATGGGGTCCGCTTCCGGGAAGAAGCGACGGACGAAGGTTTCGTTGACGACGACAGCCCAGGGGGCCGCGGCGGAGTCGTGGGCATCGAGGTAGCGGCCGCGCTTGAGAGGAATTTTCAGCGTTTGGAAAATCGCGGGAGAACATTCAGTGAAGCCGGCTTGCGGACGCTGATCGGGTGGCGGCGGAGCCTGGCCGAGGATCGAGAACGAGTGTTCCTCGTAGCCGCGGCCGGGAAGGCTGGTCATGGAGCCGACGGATGCGACGCCGGGAAGCGCGGCGACACGTTCGAGGAGTTGTTGATAGAACGCGGCGACTTGCGGCGTGGCGCGTTCCAAGTCGCCGCCGGACACGCGCTGCATGTAGCGGCCGCCTTCTGGGAGTTCCAGGCGCATGGTGAGGAGGTTGCTGGAGTCAAAGCCGGGATTGACGCGTTGGACGCGGAGCAGGGAATTGATCATCAAGCCGGCGCTGATGAGCAGAACCATGGCGAGGGCGATTTCGCAGACGGCAATGGCGTGGCGCGTGATGCCGCGCGAGCCGATCGAGCGGCGCGTGCCCTCGCGCAGGGTGGAGTTGAGGTCGGGATTGGAGGCCTGAATGGCGGGGAAAAGGCCAAAGAGAAACGCGGTTAACAGCGAAATGCCGAGCGTGAAGAGGACGACGCGCGAGTCGACGTGAATGATGGAGGAGCCGGCGAACTCGCCGGTGAGGCTGCGGAAGATGTTGATGCCCCAGAAGGAGAGAAGCACGCCGAACAGACCGCCGGTGAGCGCCAGCAGCGAGCTTTCGGCGAAAAGTTGCTGGACGAGACGGGCGCGGCTGGCGCCGAGCGAAGCGCGCACGGCATATTCGCTGCGGCGGGTTTCCGTGCGTGATTGGAGAAGATTCGCGACGTTGGCGCAGGCGATGAGCAGGACCAGCAACACTGAGACAAAAAGCGGATAGGTGGGCCCTTTGGCGAAGCCGAAGATCGCGTCGTGGAGTGGCTGAACGATCTTGCCGATACCCTTGTTGGTTTCGGGATGCTGCTGCGCGATGCGCTGGGCGATGACATCCATTTCGGCTTGCGCTTGCTGGAGTGTAACGCCGTCTTTCATCCGGGCGACGGGCATGAGCCAGTGATCCTGGCGGGCGGAGTAGCGCGGGCTGGGGGCGTTTTTGGGCTCCCAAAAATCCACGGGCTCGCCGTATAGGTCGGTGAAGCCCGGCGGCATGACGCCGACGATGGTGCAGAGAATCCCCGTGCTGCGAATGGTGAAGGTTTGGCCGATCGCGTTCGGGTCGCTGTGGTAATGCGTTTTCCAGAAGGAGTTGCCGAGGACGACGGTTTGCGTCAGCTCCTGCATTTCGTCAGCGGCAAAGATTCTGCCGAGCAAGGGCTTGGCGCCGAGCAGGGAGAAATAGTTCGGCGTGACGTCAGAGACGCGAACGGTTTCCTGGCCGCTAGGGCCGTTGACGAGCGCGGAGTCCGTGTTGCTGGTGAGAGCGATGTCTTCGAAAACGGTGTTTTGCGCTTGCCAGTCGAGAAGCTCGGCGATGGGCGGCGGTTGCCACTGATCGGGATGACCGATGGGCGTTTCCCAAATGGCGACGAGACGCTGGTGGGGGTCGTAGGAGAGGGGCCGATAAATGAGCGCGTTCATGACGCTGAAGATGGTGGTGTTGGCGCCGATGCCCAGCGCGAGCGAGAGAACGACAATGGCGACGAAGCTGGGAGCTTTGGCAAGGCCGCGTGCGGCATAACCGATGTCCTGCAAGAAGGTTTGCAGCCTGAAAAGAGGGCGCATGTCCGCGGTACCTCCGGCGGTGAGTCGCGGGTCGAAGACGACCGAACAGCGAAGCTGACTGAGAATAGCCTAACTAACGTAGACGTGGAGGAAGAAGTTCCGTTACCGTGTGAGGGGTCGGGAGGAGCCCAAGAAATGGAGCCGAGTTTGGCGCGGATTCGGGAGGCAGGGGAATTTTTGGGGACGTGGTTTGGAGAGACGCGGGTGGTGGAGGCGCCGTTCTTGAGTAGGGACACGGGGAGGCGCGTGTGGTTGAAGCTAGAGACGGAGTTGCCGACGGGGTCGTTTAAGGTACGCGGGGCGTTGTGGGCGTTGGCGGCGCGGTTGAAGAGCGAAGGGCAGGCTACGGAGGTTGCGGCGCAAGAGGGCACGATGAATCGTGCCCCTACAAGTTGGGCGGCGGGCGCGCAGGCCGGTGGGATTCGGGAGGTGGTGGCGTCGAGCACGGGGAATCATGGGGCGGCGGTGGCGTGGGCGGCGAAGATGCTGGACGTGAAGGCGCGGATTTTTTTGCCGGTAGGATGCAATCCGGTGAAGCGCGGGCGGATTGCATCGTTGGGCGCGGAGATTGTGGAGAGCGGCGGGGCGGATTTGGCGTCCGCGTTTGTGCTGGCGAATGAATATGCGCAGCGGCCGGGCGTTTACTTTTTGAATGATGCGACGGATGAGAATTTGCCGGCGGGACCGGCGACGATCGGGTGCGAGATTCTGGAGCAAGTGCCCGAGGCGAGCGCGATTTTTGTGCCCATGGGAGATACGGCGTTGATCCGCGGCATTGCGGCGGCGGTGAAGCAGCTTCGGCCGCAGTTAAAAATTGTGGGCGTGCAGGCGGAGCGCGCGCCGTCGTATTACTTGTCGTGGAAAGCGGGCCACGTGGTGGGTACGGAAACGTGCGACACCATCGCGGACGGATTGGCGACGCGCACGCCGGACGCG
>Ga0335081_10021765_pt1 | contig 10372 bp, 10 predicted proteins | sample Lox_Sample_35_FD_206713 | JGI IMG/M metagenome (GOLD analysis project Ga0335081, IMG submission 206713) | Soil microbial communities from Loxahatchee National Wildlife Refuge, Florida, United States - Lox_Sample_3.5 | ecosystem: Environmental > Terrestrial > Soil > Wetlands | place: USA...
GGCTTGCGGGGTGCCGATCGTGGCTTCGCGCGTGGGTGGCCTTCCGGAGGTGATCGACGATGGGGTCGAAGGGTACCTCGTGCCGTTGCGCGACGTCGAAACCATGGCCGAGCGGTCTCTGGCCATCCTCACCGACCCTGATCGGCGGGAGCAGATGGGTCGCGCCGCTCGCAAGCGCGCCAGCACGCAGTTCTGCAGCGACAAAATCATTCCGCTGTATGAGAGCCTGTATCGGCGTGTGCTCGATCACCAGTGAGCGGTGTCTAGCCTAGTAAACGCTGGCCAACGACAACGATCCTAGGGATCAGCCCGGTTGCGCCGGGGCTTCGCGTACGGGTGGATGGGGGAGCGGGACAGGCCAAGGAACGAGACCGTTTTAGAAGGGAACGTCTTCGTCTGTGATCCCGGTATCCGCAGGCTCAGGGGCCGGCTCGGGCGCGGGTGCCGGACGCTCGATGCTGGCCGGTTCGCTTGCCGGCGGACGGGCGAAGTCGCCTTTAGCGCCGAGCATTTTCATCTGATTGGCCACGATGTCGTAATTGGTGCGCTTATTGCCGTTTTGGTCTTCCCATTGGCGGCTTTGGATGCGGCCCTCAATGTAGACCTGCTTGCCCTTGGTGAGATACTCGCCGCAGATCTCGGCCAACTTGCTCCATGCCACGATGTTGTGCCACTCGGTGCGCTGCTGTTGCTCGCCGGTTGTCTTATCCTTGTAGACTTCGTCGGTGGCGAGCGAAAACTTGGCTACGGGTGTGCCGTTCGCTGTGTATTTTAGCTCCGGGTCCTTGCCCAGGCGTCCGATTAAAATCACCTTGTTGATTGAAGCAGACATGGTAACACTCCCCCCTACAGCTTACTTCCTACTGCGAACTTTCTTTCCGTACCTGCGGCAGCCGATCGCCGCAATCGAATGGCAACTTTCTTTGTGTCGACCATCGCCAAGCTGGATGTTCACCGGCGCCGCCGGGGCGCGGGCGTTTGAAGTTTCTGCAGCTTCTGGCGCGCAATCTTCGCCTCGGATGAATTCGGGTAGTGCTGGATCAATGAGCGCAGCTCCTTGGCGCCGTTCGTGGTTTGCCCCAACGCGAGGTAAGCCAATCCTTTCTTGAGTTGGGCGGCTTGCACCTTGTTCCCGTCGGGATACTGCTCGATACATCGGTTATAGGCCTGAATCGCCTGCGCGTAGTTGCCCTGAGAGTAGTCGCATTCTCCCATATAGAACTGCGCGTTCGAGGCGCGGTCGCTCGTCGGATACAACTGCAAGTATTGCTGGAACGCTTGCGTAGCGATCTGATACTGGCCGCCCATATAAGCGCTATACGCCGATTGATAGAGCGTATCCGGATCGGGTTGGGGCGGAGCCGCGGGTTGAGCTTCAGTGGCGGGCGCCCCGGGCTCAGCACCCGGTTGCTGCGCAGGAGCTGGAGCGCGCAACGTCTGCATAATGTTCTGGGTTTGGGCGATCTGGTCGCTGAGCTTGGCGAGGCCGGCCTTCGTTTCTTCCAGACTTTCCCCCAACGCCTGGATCTGGCTGGTCATGCCATCGATCTTGTTACTGCTGGTCGCCAGATTCTGCTGGTTCGCCCTCTGGATCTCAGCGATCGCCGCGCTCATGCGGTCGATCTGCTGGTTCTGCAACTCGAGAAGCGTCTTCAAGCTGGCAGTCTGAGTGTCGAGGGTGTGCTGCATAGCCTCGACTGACTGCTGAAGATTGTCCAGTTGCTGCTGGATCCGCAGAAGGTCCTTGTTAACCCCGAACGCCGGGATCGCTCCCAACGCTGCGGTAAGAACCAGGAGCGAAAAGAGAACAGATTGCTTTCTCAAGGTCAGTCGTCCCCGCGCTTAAAAGAATGAAAGGCTCCGGGAGCAAGCGTCATCAGCCGGAGCAGTGAATGACCATCCACATGGCCTGAGATTGCGTCACGGCTCTAGTTCCATTACAAACGGACCGATTCCGTGTACACCCTTCCCTCCCGCCTCCGTGCATATCATGCGGCGCCGAACTCTTGGGGAAAAGGCAGAAGCCGGGAGCCCCAGCGGGCTCCCAGCCTTGCCAATGGGTGCCTACTTAGCCCCACTAACGGTTCCGAACACCGGGGTCGCATTCCGGTTCTTTTGCCAGCACGTCTCATCGTGATCGGTGCAGACCGGCTTGTCCTTACCGTAAGAAATGGTGGACATTCGGTCCGCCCCAATGCCGAGGTTGGCAAGGTACTCCTTAGCCGCAGTGGCGCGCCTGTCGCCGAGACCAAGGTTGTACTCCTCGCTGCCTCGCTCGTCGCAGTTCCCGGCGATGGTGAATTTAATATCGGAATGCGCCTTGAGGAAGTCAGCATCCGCCTTCAGAGCTTCTTCCGCGTCGGGACGGATGTTTGACTTGTCGAAGTCAAAGTAAGCGATCTTAATGTTCTCACTGAACAACTGCTCTTCAGATGGAGCTGGTGGCGGTGGTGGCGGCGGCGGGGGAGGAGGAGGAACCGTCACGGTCACCCGGGCCTGACAAGTGGTGTTACCCCCCGGACCAGTAGCGGACATGGTGTACGTTGTCGATTCAGAAGGACTGACCGAGGTCGAGCCCGAAGCCTGTTGTTTGCCGACACCCGGCTGCAGGTCAAGATCGGTGGCGTTGGAAGAAGTCCAACTGAGGGTTGCGGACTGACCCTTGTCGATTGTGCTAGGTTCCGCCGTCAGGTTGCAAACCGGCGCCGCGGCAGGCGGTGGTGGCGGCGGTGGTGGCGGTGGTGGTGGTACTGCTTTCTTATGGTGACAGCCGACTAGCATCAGAGCCCCCAGAACGGCAACGAGAACGGAAATGCGGCGTTTTGTGGTGTGCATCTAAGAGCCTCCTTAGTCGCGAGCAGGAATTTGACGAGCTTGGATTGCTTTGGTTCAATAGGAACCCGTTGCGAGAGACGCTCAGGAGCTGCCTCCCGTGGTCCAACACGAAACCCTTTGACAACGAACACATGCTAGCATCAAAGGATTGCAAAGTGCAAACTTTCTCTAGCGTACACGAACGAGAATGAGTTGCCGAAAGAGATGATGGTAGTAAGAAGTCATAAGTGACATCCGACCGGCTACGGACGCGACTCACGATGGCCGAGGTGCAGAAAACATTCCCCGTTTTCCGCGCTGCTTTGTGCTTCATCGTGCCGCCTCGATTTCACTTCTTGCTAGAAAGACCACGTGGGGTTCCAATTCTCCCCGTCGTGAGTCAATTGCTGCGGATTGGTGCCGTCCGCGATCATGGTCCACACTTGCCGGCGCCCGGTCCGGTCGGACTCGAACACCAGGTGGCGCCCGTCTGGTGCCCACGACGGATGCTCATTGCGGCCCGCGTCGTGCGTCAACTGGACGATGCGTCCGGAGGCGATTTCCACCATATAGACGTCGAAGGTCCCCGTGTCAGAAACGCGCCAGGAAAAGGCGATGGCCAAGCCGTTGGGCGACCACGAGGGCGAACTGGCATCGCCGCCGCCGGTAATCAACCGCCGCACGTTAGTGCCGTCCGCATTCATGATATAAATCTGCGGCGTCCCGCTCCGATCCGAAACAAAAGCCATCTCGTCACCCGTTTTGGGGTTCCAGACCGGCGAGATGTCTACGCCTGGCGAGAACGTCAGGCGCTGCAGATTGGAACCGTCCAGGTTTGACACGTAGATTTCCGGATCGCCGCTCATGCTCGAACAGAAGGCGACTCTTTTCCCGTCAGGCGCAAAAGCCGGAGTGGCGTTGAGACCTTTATAGGTGGGAAAAGGAATGCGATGGTTGGTCAGCAGAGAGAACATGAAGATCTCAGGATTATTCTCGGCGTAAGTGGTGAAGGCCAGCCGGGTATCGTCGGCCGACCAGCGTGGCGTCAGACTTATGGACTTGTAGCTGGTAATGGGCCGCTGGTTGAAACCGTCGTAGTCCATCACCCAGATTTCCTGATATCCCGTGCGCTTGCTCACAAAAGCGATGCGCGTAAGGTTGATGCCGGGCACGCCGCCGCCTAGCGCCTGAATGATTTCGTTGGCAAACTGATGCGCCGTCTGCCGCGTTGAGACCTCATTCAAAGTGGCAACAAACCGTTTGCCGATCACTTGCGGATTCGCCGGGTTCTTGACATCGTAGAGATAACCGTAGACCACCAGGCTGCCGTTGATTACCTCGGTGTGGCCAAAGACCAGCATCTGTGCTGAGGCAGGGGCGTCCGTCCAGGACGGGAAGTCCACGTCCTGGGGTTGATGCGGAACCTTGGTCGGAAAATCGCTCTTACTCACAAGCTGAAAAATCCCCGCGCCATCGAGATCGTTGCCAAGCACCTGATTGAATTCCTGCGTCAGACTCACCAGCCGCTCGTCTACTCCCTGTGCCGGAAAATCTGTCAATGCCAGCCGCACCAGCGGCATGCCTCGGTTGATGATCACCTTGAATTGGTCCTGGCTACGTCCAGAGATATCGAGGCCCAGAAAGCCGACCACAACAGTAAGACCCAGCGCGGCGATCCACGCTGGGGAGAAGCTGACGAATCGTTTCATTGTTGGAAACATTCCCCTTTTTTAAGATGCGGACACGATGTTCCTAGTTGCGATATAACTTGCGGAGTCGAAACTCGAAAGTGAGAGTCAAGACCCACCAGGTGAGGTCACGCTCTTTTCGACTCTCAATTCCCGGCTTTCGACGACGATTCTCAGTGTCGATTAAAATCGAAGTATACCTGCACGGTGACCTCATTGCCGGCGTAGTCGGCCGGCAGCGGACCCAGCGGGTTGGAGGCGAGCACGGCGCGCATGGCGGAACGATCGACTTCCGGAATACCGCTGGACCTGGTCACGACCGGGTTGCTGATACTCCCGTCGCGGCGAATATCAAAGGTAACATAGAGACGCGGCGCCGTCTCAATGGAGGGGCTGACCGTGGAGAGCAGCCAGTTAGAGCTGATCCGGTTCTGAACTGCGGTGACGTACCAGCCGTAGCGCTCGCCGAAGCCGCCCCCGATGTTAAAACCGCCGGACCCGGCCGCATTGGCAAAATTGCCATAACTCAGCGATGGCTGCCCTCCTTCGCCGTAGGGGATTGCGTTGGGAGGCGGCTCAATGGCTACCTTCTGGATGCGCTTGTTGATCCTGACAGGCTTCTCAACCTTCTCCGCATCTTTGAATTTGGGGATTTCTTCAGCTTGCGGAGGCGGCTCCTCTTTCGGTTGCGGTTCCGGCTGATAGAGCCCGGGGTTCTCGGTGGCGACCGTATTGGGGGTGGCGAGCATCGGCGCAGGCAACGGAACGCCGGGCAACGAATTTACCGCGTCGACGTGCGTGGAATCACCCAAGGCGCCGGCCGAGCCTGAGTCTGAGTGCATGCCCCAGATCGGCCCGCCGCCCGCCCTGATCCAGGGTATCACGATAACCGCGGCAAAGAACAACCCGTGCAAGGCGAGCGAAAGCGGAAGCGCGCGGCGCAAGTTGTCGCGGGGATCCTGCACTGCGATGAACGTAGCAGCACTCATAGGAATTGCCGATTTCCGATCCTCGATTGCCGATTACCGATCGCGGAAACCCGGAGAAGACGCGTAGCGCGACGTTGAATGAGAGGCGCGAGTTTCGAATTTCGAATTTCGAGTCTTGTCCACAAGTCAATCGTCAATCGACAATCGGAAATCGGCAATTAGCGCTCCCCCTTGGTCGACAGCGGTTCGGTCACGATGTTGATGTTCTTCAGGTTCGATCGTTTCAGCGCGTCGATGACCTCGGCAAAAGCCCCGAAAGCCACGTTCTTGTCGCAGCGAAGATACACCGGCGTATTGTTCGCGCCCTTCAACTGCGCCAGAATGTCCTCGCCCAGCAGGTGAATGTTCACCGGATCGTTGCCCAGATAAATGGTCTGCTTCTTATCGATGGTCACCACTACCTTCTGATCCGATATCACCTTCACCGTCCTGGTCTTGGGCAATTCGACTTCGATGCCCGACTGGAGAATGGGCGCGGTGAGCATGAAGATGACAAGCAGAACCAACACCACGTCCACTAACGGCGTGATGTTGATGTCAGAAAGCGAAGTCTGCGTGCGGCCGGAGCTGGAGATGAAAGCCATTCTCAGTTCTCAGTTGTCGGAAAAAGTCGAGAGTCGAAAGTCGAAAGAGAATACGGGAACCAGTAATCGCTGGGCTCTGTTGACCTTCCACTTTCGACTCTCGACTTGCAGTCACACAAAATGCCTCTCCACAATGTTCAGGAACTCCAGGGAGAAATCGTCGGCCTGCGCGCCGAATTCCTTCACCCGCTGAAGATAGTAGTTGTAAGCGATCACGGCAGGAATCGCGGCGGCAAGTCCGGCGGCAGTGGTGATGAGCGCCTCGGCAATGCCAGGAGCGACGCTGCGCAACGTTGCCGTTTCTGCATTCCCCAGGCCTTGAAAGGCATCGATGATGCCCCAGACGGTTCCAAACAATCCGACAAAAGGAGTGACATTGCCCGTGGTCGCCAGCCAGCCCATCCATTTTTCGAGCCGGGTGATTTCCTTCGAGCACGCGATCTGCAACGCCCGCCGGACACCTTCCAGACTGCGCAACCGCATCTTACCCGGATTCTCGCTTACCTCCATCTGGTTCTCAAGTTCACGGTAGCCACCCAAAAACACTCCCGTCAGCGGGCTGGCTTTTAGGTTGTTGCAGGAAGCACGAATCTCCGAGAACTTGCTGCTGGTGCGGAAGACCTCCAGGAACTGTTTCGAGGTACGGCCAGCTTCCCCGAAGCTTCGATATTTCTGGAGGATGATGGCCCAGGAGAGTACGGAAAATGCCAGCAGGACCGCCAGCACCACACGCGCCACCAAGCCGGTGTTAGCGAATAACGGCCAGACGTCAGTTTGAACGTAAAACAGCAGCGTTGCTTCCAACTCACCCCCTTAGGTGATCGACCAGGGAAAAAAGTTGTACCCTAGTCGGTGTCACCGTCGATTGCTTCGTCCAATTTCCTATCATCAATCGTCAAGCGCCTCATCGTCAATCCCAAGCGCATCGCATCGCCAACCGCGTGCTCGCAACCCAAGTATGGGGCGACATCACAACCGCTCCGCTCTTTGCGCAGCCTCCCTAGTGTGCTGTCACGCCTCATTCTTGACGGTGGTTCAGCGGCTCCGCCGCCCCGATGTGCGGAAAGGCTGAGCCTTTCCGCATGTCAGGGCGGCAGAGCCGCTGGCCGTTGTCGAGTCTTAGGTGTGACACGACACTAGGTCCGACCTGCACCAGCCCGAAGCCTTGCGCTTGACTAGCACGGACCCCAAGCTCCCCTCTTTTTCTTTTCTTGCCCTCCGGGAAAAGCACCCCGTTGACCAATGACCGGTTGACACGAGCGACCGCACTTGATAAGTTTTAACAAATTTGGTTGCGAAAAACCCGCGCTTAGCGCCACTTAAGTGCCCGTTCGGTGTACGTTTTTGGTCGAAAATGGTAAAATCTGGCACGATTTTGCAGCCAAAAAACGCCTCAAAACGGGCTTTTGTCACTATAACCCTTTTGTTTGCAATACCGCCTTCGCGCGCAAGGTCAGAGTTACTGTAATTAAATTCCGAGTTAATTTTATCAGTTTTACCGTGGAAGTAACTATAGAGGATCACGACATCCATCCGAAATCCGTCGGCACATGTACTCGCTCGATCATACCCTGCATCATATCTGCTCAAGGCAGCGAACCGCCCTTCCCTCATACGGATCGAGGCTAGCACATAATTATGTAAAAGTCAAGTCTATTGTTACCATAAAATCTAACCCGCACTTCTCACCACGTTTGAACGGCGGTGGAAGGGCGCCATCCAGGCTGGCGCAGAGCGTAAGCTCTGCGAGGCAGCGCGTAAGCTCTGCGAACCGCATGGCTGCGCCATGCGCCAGCCAGAGTAGAATGTGTTGTCTTACAATCAGCAATCGGGAATAACTAACCCTTCGGCGGAAGGCAGCAGTCAGGCTGGCAGAAGTCGGCGCCCGGTCCCATGGTGCCCAGAATCCTTCGCTCGCCAGTTTCCTCGACGCGCTCGGCAATCAAATCGCGAATCATACGGATGAACTGCGGATGCGTGCCCACCGTCGCGGCGCGCACCATATGGATTCCGCGCTCGCGGCAGAGACGGCCGGCCGCGGTATCGAGGTCATACAGCACCTCCATGTGGTCGGAGATGAAGCCGACGGGCACGATCACCAGACTCGTGCCCGCCGCTGGTTCCATGGACCTCAGGTAGTCAAGGATATCCGGACCGAGCCATTCCTGGCCCGGCGGACCGCTGCGGCTCTGGTAGACCAGAGGGTCGGGCCTGCGCCCCAATTCCTCGGAGACCAACCGCACGGTTTCTTCGAGTTGTTGGACGTATTGTGACGTCTGAGCGGCCACCACGGGCACGCTGTGCGCGGTATAGACCAGGGGAACAGTCGCCCGGATTTCCGGAAGAAATTGCATCAGCGCTTCTTGCACCCGCTCCACGAGTGCCGCGATGAACCCGGGATGGTTGAAAAAAACACGGACCTTCTCCACCGCCGGGGAGCCCGGTCCCACCTCGGCGCGGGCGCGGGCGATATCCTCCAGATACTGCCGGCAACCGGAGTACGAGCTGTAGGCGGAAGTGACAAACGCGAGTGCGCTCCGCACTCCGTCCCGCTGCATCTGGCGTAGCGCGTCGCTGAGAAAGGGATGCCAGTTTCGATTGCCCCAGTAGACGGGCAGCCGCGGACCCCGCTCGGCCAATTCGGCCTCGAGTGCGCCAATCAGCGCCCTGATCTGACTGTTGATGGGACTCTTTCCCCCGAAATGATAGTAGTGCTCAGCCACCTCCAGCATTCGCTCGCGGGGCACACGCTTCCCCCGAAGCACGTTTTCCAAAAAGGGCATCACGTCCGCTTCGGACTCCGGCCCCCCGAAGGAGACAACCAAAACGGCATCGTAATTCATAGCGTGTGGTGCGCAGTCCGTAGTCCGCTCACAGCCACGGGCCACGAACAACTGAGCACGGATGAAACCTCAGCAAACACCTCATTTCCGCCGATAACATCCCCTGACACGACGGCTCCCAGGCATCGGTGTCGGTCGTTCGCAGGAGGAACCATGCTACCATCAGACCGAGAAGATATCGAGACCGCGCTCGCCCAACTGAAGAATGAAGTCCGCGAAATGGAGGGCAAACTCTCCGGCCGCCACAGCGGCCTCGGGAACCTCCGTAGCGTCGCCAGGCGCATTATGTTGTCCGCGGAACGGATCGAGCAGCTTGCGGTAGAAATCGAATCCAAGCCCAAGCAAGTGGTAACTCCCCGTACGCAAATGGTGTACTGAGTTGGTTGCCGTTATCAGTCGTCGCTGGTCGGTTGTCGGTTTCAGTGCTGGTTCTCGGCCGCCAGTTCGCTTAGTACAGGCATTCGTAATTCCGGTAACGTATTTTGCGCCTTTGTAGGGTCGGGGCGTGCCCGGTCTCCTATAATAGTTCGATTGTGGCGCGAAAAACGGAGGAGGCATGACGAGTTCTCACCTTCTCATTCTGCCTTTTGATTTCTTTCCTTTTCGCCGCTATCATTCATAGTCTTGTCAGATTGATCAGAATGTAGGTGCTTTCTTATGGCAGAGTCCATGAAGGCGGTGGTTCACTATGCGCTCCGCGACGGCGCGATCGAGCTGCGCGAAGTGCCCGCACCGGTCGCGATTGACGACAGCGAAGTTCTGCTGGCCAGCCGCGCCGTCGGCGTCTGCGGCAGCGAGGTGCACCAGTTCCATAATCAGCAGAGCTGGACGGTGGCGGTGCCGGTGATCCTCGGGCACGAGTTCTGTGGCGTGGTGGCGCGGGTCGGCAAAGCGGTGACGGGATTCCGCGAGGGCGACCGGGTGGCTTCGGAGACCGCGGCCTCGATCTGCGGCGAGTGCCTCTATTGTCGCAGTGGCGAGTACAACCTTTGCCCCAGGCGCTTGGGCTTCGGCGCCCTGCGCGACGGTGCCATGGCGGAGTTCGTCAAAGTGCCGGCGCGCTGCCTGCACCACCTGCCGGACGCGGTTCCTTTCGAAAAGGCTGCGCTCACCGAGCCGTGCTGTGTGGCCTACAACGCTACCTGCGTGCACACCAACATCCGCCCGGGCGACACCGTGCTCGTCTTCGGACCGGGACCCATCGGCCTGCTTTGCCTGGCGCTGGCGAAACTCTCTGGTGCCGGCTGGCTGGGCGTGGTGGGGCTGCCGCAGGACGCGCCGCGGCTCGCCATCGCCCGGCAGCTTGGCGCCGATTGCGTCATCGATGGCGGCCGGGAGGAAATGCTGGCCGTGGCCCATTCGGTGGGCGATGGCCTCGGCGTGGACGTGGTAATTGATGCGGCAGGTCACTCGGCGACGCTCGAATTGGGACTTGCCGCTGTACGGCCCAAGGG
>Ga0335081_10021766_pt1 | contig 10372 bp, 8 predicted proteins | sample Lox_Sample_35_FD_206713 | JGI IMG/M metagenome (GOLD analysis project Ga0335081, IMG submission 206713) | Soil microbial communities from Loxahatchee National Wildlife Refuge, Florida, United States - Lox_Sample_3.5 | ecosystem: Environmental > Terrestrial > Soil > Wetlands | place: USA: Florida...
GACGAGCGGCTTCCCACCAGGTCCAAAGACCCAAAAGAGAAGCGCGCCCAGATCTTGAAGACCGGGCGCGCGAAATTGGTAGCGGGGGTGGGATTTGAATCCATCGCCCATGTCAAATCCTGCGTAATTCTGCATATTTCCGCAATCGCAAAATGCAGAAAAGTGCAGATTTGGGGTGGTTGTTTGTCACGTTTTGTCACGCGAAAATTGCGGCCTCCAGCGCCTCACTGCCGAGGTACTCCTGAAACATGACCACAGATCGTTCGGGGACGACAACAAACCTAGGACAGCATTTAGATTCTGATGCCTTTGCTGTGGCCTGGCGTAGGCGTATTCCGAATCGACGTGGAAGGACCGATGCCCAATGCGATTCTTGGAATCGTTCTGATCGATTTGACCTTGGCGCTCTCCTCCGTCAAGTATTCGCGAACCTTTGTCGGCACGGTAGCAAGAGTTCGTTCGCCGTAGTAGGTGAGGGCTTTGAGTGAGAGGACGGGGTTGAATTCAGGATAAAGTGCTTTGGCTGCTCCCAGCGCTTTGGGAAGGCTGACCCCCGACTTCAGAAGCGTGTAAATATCCTCGTAATCTCTTGGTTCGGCGCGGACCAGAATCACTTTTACCTTCTGCGCGGCCAGATCGAGAAGCGACGCAATGCGAACGCGGTTGTCTTCGCAGCGATCTGGTCGGCCCACGCGGCCCATGGTAAGCCCGCCGAAGAATGAGACTTTCACGTCGCCGCCTCGATCGACGGTGAATGATGCGGTGTTGATCTCCGATTGAATGAGCTTTGCGCCAGCAAGGAATGCCAGACTCCGGCCCAGCACATCCGCCGAAACGGGCTGGCTTGTGAAGAAATCGAAATCAACGGATCGTCTCCCGCCCAGACGCAGGGCAATGGCCGTTCCGCCATACAAGACGAAATGCTCTGGGACCTGAGAAAGCTCGGGCCACAAGCGACGCTGCTCGGCCGGGAGAATGTCCAACCGTGGCCTCATGCGGGAATCGTGCGCTGGGGCCTGGGAGGAACCGGGAGAAGGTGCAGCCGGTGATGCCAATAATGCCACGACCGATTGTCAAAGAGGCCCGGTGGAGCGGATCGCAACGCTTCACGGAATGTAGCTTCGCCATAATGACCGAGGGCAAAACAAGTATCGTCCCACGTGCCAAACACCATGACTTGACAGAGAAAGCGCTGTGTGTTTTCCAGCGTTGCCTCCGCCGATTGCCACCAGCAAACGCGCCGAGCGATGGAAGCGAGTTGGTCGGAATCCCTTTCCGCTGTCACCAAGCTTTTCACAACTATAACAGAATAGCAAACCGGGGTATTAATGTCGAGCTTTCGCCCGTGCCAAGTCAAAGATTGTTTTGGGAACGGATTCGCATGTTGGACAGCCCCGATGTTCACATTCCCGACCTGATGCGCGGCGGCAACGCCAGCAGGCGCGGCCTTGGCTCCTGATGCTCGGCCAACAACCGCAGAACGTCTTCTTCTCGGAAGCGGACGGCCCCATCCACACGCACAACGGGTAATCGACCCGACTGCGCGATCTGCGCGACCTTGCGGATGCTGATGTGCAGCCGGCTCGCCACGTCTGTCTTGCTCATCAGTTGCGGCACGAAATTCATCGGTTGCGCATCGTCGATCTCCAAAACGACGTTCTCGCCATCCACCCGCGCCCGGTACGATTTGCAGGTCAGCGTGATCATGGCCTCTCAGTCCCTCTCTGTCGTGGCCGCAGTCATATTCACCCTTGCAGCTCGCTGACGGTGATGTTGGTGATCCAAACGAAATTGTCCGCTGTATCAAGCTCGTAGCGCGACGGCACTGCCTTCACCCAGCCGACGTCGAACTTTTGCAGCGCAGATTCCAACCGCCGTAGGTTCTTGCCGACAATCAGGATTTCGTGAGTGTCTGAGCGCAGACAAAGCGTGGTGTGATCCGCACCGTGCTCGCATTCCACAAATGCGATACGGCTGTAAGGGACCAGGCAGGATTTCCCGTCAGCCAACTCCACTCGCAGAGCCTGGGCGTTGGCGTCCGCTTCCCAACAGGGGGAAGTCCGTCGGCTCTCGTCTTGTCCGTGCCGTATCATTGTATCCTCATTCCCTGTGTTTGTTGGATTGCCCGTGTTCGTAGCTTGGAGAAGCTATCGAGCCGGCGCTGCCGAAACCCTTCGGCATACGTTGGAATGCGCAGGCACAGCGTCCATAACCGGCGAGGAATGCCGAGACGTTGAAAATACCGCTGCTTCGACAAATCCAATGCCAAGGGCCGGTCCCCGGACCGCAGGATGTTCTCGCGGAGTTGCACCTTGTCGCTGGTGAAGATGGTGATTCCTTTGCGTCCACGAGAAATGGTCACGTACCATTGCTGCTGGTTCGTCGCGGCTTTGACGGCGGAATCTGAAAACAGGACGTGATCGACTGTCTTGCCTTGGGACGCATACGAGGTGATGGCGAAGCCACGTACGAACTGCCGGTAATTCTTTGCGAGAATTCGTCCATCGCTCAGGGCGATCCGCCCATCGGTGTTCACCTTTTTCACCGTGACCAATTCGCCATTGGCGACGCGCCGCCCATCAGTAGTTGCCGCATTCGCTTTCAATTGCAGGCGGTCACCGGCGGCGAGAGCGAGTTCCGTAGGCTGGCAGACGGTGAGCCGATCCACGAACCGAAACGGGACCGTGCGAATCTTGTCCGAACCTTCCAGAATCCAGCCTCTATTGCTGATGGCCAACAGCCGACAGGTGTGACCCTTCTGGAATCCGCCTGCATCCTGGTTCAACACCAGGACTGTATTGTCTTTGTAGAATCGTCCGTCTCGCTTTTGCGCGTCGGTCAAATCGACTGTTTCCAGCGCGGTCACAGTCTGGTCTTCGCCACTCAAGAGACCGCGAGATTTCAGGGCGGCCCGAACCTGCTCATTGATCCGGTGAATCTCTGACCAGGTTTGAGACACCACTACGACGGACTGGCGTTGCCCGGCTAGGGCCAGATACCGCTGGGCAAGACGCTCGGCTTGTTCCTGTGGCGGACAAACCATCACCGCTCCTTGACGATCCAGGCGACGGAATGACGCGGCGAGATTGCCTTCTGAGACTTCTTGCACAGCTTGTTTGTATTGGCCAATTCGCTCCCGTTCCGCCGGTGTGTGCCCGCGAGTCGGGTCTTGACGCCGAATTGTGCTAAGTTCGATGGCCTGCAACGTGGAATACTTCTCAATGGCCCGCAGCGCATCGGAGGCTTCCACCGCACCGTGTTGGCGAGTGTCGCCGGAGAGAATTACTCGACCCTCGTTGGCTTGCGCCAAGCTTAACAGCTGGTGCATCTGCCGACCGCCGATTTGCCCGGCCTCGTCAACCAGTAGCACCCCACCACGCGGCAGCGAGCCGCGAGTGAGAAACCCACTCACTGTTTGCGCACCTTGGAAGCCGTCGCGTTCCAAGTCCATGACCTGTTGGCGCTGCGGAGCGACCACGATGACCGTAGACCCGGCTTGTCGTAAAGCGCCGTACACTTGCCGCAACGTATAGCTCTTGCCAGTGCCGGCCCCACCGCGAAACAAGGTGACGAAGTCGCGCGACTGCAGGATGCGTTCGACGGCTTGGCGCTGCTCGGAATCGAAGCTGGCATTCTGAATCGAGTGTCCAGAGCAGTGTGGCGCACATCGACGAATGCCGTCCCGTGCCAAGCACACAATCTCCCATTCGCGTTGGATCACTTCGCGGGTCGTGATCCGGCCGGGATGCTGTTTGTAGCGCGCGTAGCTGCGCCGGGCCGTGGCGGCCTGAATCTCAGTCAACTCCACGTTCTGTCCGCGCACATGCTCCAGCGCGTGCCGCCACAACTCGTGTTCCAGCACCACTGAGCGCCTTTCAAACAGGTGCTCCTCAGCCCACGTGACGGCCTTTTCCGCCATCGCCTCGCTGGATGCCGCAGTTGACGGTTGCTCCGTAGCCAGTCGGCCAAGCGATGTTTTCTCCGCGTCAGTCAATTGCCGGTCCCAACTGCTCCGTAATTCGCGCAGGGTGATGCCCTTGATCTTGCGTGCCCGTTCCTTATGGGCGATATGGTCGCGGATGGCAGCGACGTTGCCAGTGGCCTTCTCTGGTTCACGTTCCAGCAGCTCGCGGGTCTTTTGGTCAATCTCTTGGTGGCGTTTCGAGAACTTCTCAATCAACGCCGGCGACACCCCCTTGATCTCAAAATCCCCCCGCCGCTGATTTTCGATGCCGTAGCCGAATCGGCGCAGACGCCGGGACAACTCGTGGTAATAGACATTCTCGATGAACTTCTGCGCCGACAACATGTCGTGGTTCTGGAGCGCTTTCCAGCGGGCCTCGACCGAGTCGAACGTGGCGTTAAACACGATACAGTGGGTGTGCAGATGCGGGTCCAGGGCGCGCGAGGTATCGTGGCGGAACACGGCAGCGACGATGTTGCCCGTGGTCCGGTCCGTGCATTGGCCATTCTTTCGGACGCGAGTGGACGCGAAGGTTTGCAACTGATTCAGTGCCGCCGCGACCGCTTGCTCGTGCGCCTCGACAGTGCGCGGGTCATGTCCCACCAACGCGGCAATGGACACTGACTTGGCCGGCGAGAACGTGAAATCGTAGAACACACGCCGATTGGCGTTCTGGCGGGGTTCACCATTCGGGCCAATGTCGGAACGCATCGTATTCTGACGCATGGTCAATTTCTCCCCGGTCTGTGGATGAAGGTTCTCACAGAGACGAACGAAGTCGTCTTGCCGTGTGACACCCGACAGCCCCAGCTTGTCGGCTCCCTGACCGTACCACTGGCCCAAGACCTGTTGGCCCTCGGTGTAGTAGTCACCGATGCACAGGTGTTCCGCGAAGTACTCCTTGGCGTCACCCAGTCGGTATTGTGCCTTGGTAGCAAGCATGGGCATTTGACTACGGGGACGGAAGACAGTTGCCGTTCCGCCGGCCACGCTTAGTTGGTTCACTGTTCCACGTGTTCACAGGCCATCGCTCTTTCTGAATCGCGCACGCGAGACTAACACGGGTGACATCGACATTTCGGAGTCCACCACGGTCGCATGTTGCCACGACTTGCCGCCGGTCTATCCCTTTAGCTTTGCTTGTGCAAAATTCTTCATTTTGTGCTGGACAGGTTTTGGAGACAGTCCGGGGATTTCGCCTCCGATGAGGCCGACTTCGGATTGTAGTGGCGAGAACCACATCAACCACTGCCGTCCTTTCTGCCCGATTACCGATGTTCACAGCGTGCAATGTGCCCGAAAGAAAGGGCTCGCGCGTGTAGCAGCTACACAAGCTAACGACGGTGGCCGGCTCATTACGCCAAATGTCAACGGGTCTCATTTTCGAGAGCATAGCCCGAAGCACCGCTCAAAGTGTTCGCAGTGGCGAACAAAGTAGACTGGCCAAGTGTGGCATTGCCGCCGAGAATGCACGGTTGACGAAGGCCAATAATTGACCCTAGATACCGCAGGACGGGACAACAGTGCCAGGCCCGCGCTTGAACTGGCCTGCTTTCTTCGTGTCTGACAAAGGCAGAGGAGACCCGAATGCAGGCCAGACCAAGCGACGGTCTCGGTCAACTGGCACACTCAACACCCGCCCCTCATCGCCGCTGCTCTGCCGTCTCCCCGCGTACACGACAACGCGGTACGACTCCGTTCCGCTTTCCGATTCGGGTCAGGCGCTCAATGTGCTGCCCAACTATGACCACAGCCGACGCCATTGTGACCATGCTCGTACCATCTCCTTTCCGAATTGGAACCAGCCTGTGTCCGCGATGTTTCCGCTGTGTTTCCAGTTCCTGTCCGAACTCTTTACACATGCATGCCATGTATGTACCACTCAATGCCTATTCACAGGCCACGCAGGGTGCCCGAATGGTTCACGCTCATCTCACGCAGACGATCACGCAGAGGATACGGACTTTCCGCGCATTGGCCACCGTACCGGCAACGCATTCGATCCGCGATTTCCGAGCCACAGAAACTCCGCTCATCGTGCACAAACCAGCATGGGGTTTCCCTTCCTATGCGGTCGGGTTACAGATCGGACGCTGTACCCCTTGTGTCCACAAGGCCATCTTTTGCACACGAGTAAGCTTTGGCGGATGTCCGCGCCGTTACCTTGCCGCGAACATATCGTGAACGCGGTCGAGCCACTCTGAGACCATGTCACAACCTTAAGCGATCCACAGACGAGTCAACCGATTACCACAGACTTTCCACGCATAGTCCTCGATCACGTTCAATCGGCGCACTGCTGATCATGCTCGATGTCCCCAAAGGAGTCCTGAACATGTCTTCGCGCTGTCATACCCGCCGAACAGACTCAGATCTCATCCAATCCGCGCCAACCGAGCGACAAGTCCACGAGCGAGCCACACAGATGACGGGCAGTGGCCAACGATATTGCGACGTACGAGCCAGATCTTGACAACGCGATGAAAGCGAGGCCGATTCTATGGCGGCGGCGCAGGCGTCAATGATACTACGGTTCGTAGCTTCCGTTCCTGATTGACCCCGCGCCGCCGCCGAAAAACTTGGCCCCTATGCTTTCATCGCACACATCTGTCGTTGTGCACCCGACTAATCACAATCGAAACTGAGCATGCGAGAGTTTGAGAGGAAGCACCATTTTCTATGGTGCGACAAGCAAGTGTCGTTCAATTGACAGTTGAAAATAACCCCCGAAGCTCAAGTGGAACGACTGGACGGGATGATCGCCCGCGACCTCGTGGAACCACGACCAGCGGCCGCGTCCTGTATTCAGTGCCCCAAGAAGTTCATTGACGACCACCTCCACGAACCGTTAAGCGTGCGGGAACTGGCCCGGCAAGTCGGCCTGTGCGGGGAGCATTGCGGACGGCAGCTCAAGAAGAGCTGCGGCGTTACCGTTGCAAATACGTTGTCCGTGCCCGCGTCGAACGCGCCAAGGAATTACTACGCGATGACATGGGCTGCCGTGAGCGAATAACGACAGATCCGCGGCTGCGCTCGCCTTCTCTCACGTCATGACGAGTTCAGTCCGTGAACAGATCCTACGGACAGCCATCGAGTGAAACACGATACCCCCGACGATCTCGACTACCATCATTGTTGCGGTGATCCCGATGACAATTCGGGTACGGCGTTCCGCGGCGGACGAATCGATTGCGTAATTGTGGGAGTGGCGCCAGGGGGCAGGGTCGGTGTGGTGCATACGATATAACAATAGAATACTAAGGGCGGACTGCAAAGTATTCTGTCACTTTGATTACAGTTTTACGACCGCGAGTGTACTGATGGGGCACGCCGTAGCCCACTGACGAACGACGTACCCGTTGAGGAGTTAACGCCTCACTACGAAAAACCAGACTCGTTCCCACAACAGCGTACCTTAGGGCAACAACACTCGCACGCGGTAGTACCGGTTGGTCGGGGCGCTTGGGATGGCTATGTCCGTCATGTTGGTGACAATCCCGGATCCATTCCCGCCGCTGAGGATATTGGTCTGCCCAGTGTCTTGCCAACCACCATTCGTGTAGTTGCCGCTGGTGTCACCGGTTGCGTAATCCAGCACATTCGTCCGTGACGCAATGCCCGGCGTATAGGTACTGTCCCCGTTGGGGCCGAGATACGTCACCACGAGGTTGGTGCTGCCCCCGACAGACTGCATCACGATACTGGTGATGTGCATAAACGCCGCTGGGTTCGTGGGATTGAAGCCCGCCAGGAATTTGTTCGTGTTGCTCATACCAGTGCCGGTGGAATCCGCATCCGGCGCGCCGTTTGGGTTGTTGGTGCTACCGAAGTAGCCCAGTTCCCACCACGCGAACGGAGCGTACACGCCGACCAAATTCACCACCGTGTCGGTACCGGACCCACCTGGGCCGCTGACGATTTCCTGTACCGTGTAGGAGCCCGGGTTGGCGTAGATGTCCGACGGATTCTGACTGATCGACGTGTTGCCGTCGCCAAACGCCCACGTCCAGCCTGTGATCGAACCGGATGAAGTATCCGTAAAGCTCACATTCAATGGCGCTGCTCCGTTGGTGGGATTGGCGGTGAAACTCGCCACGGGTGGTGGAGGTGTCGCACTGCTGACGACAATGTAATTGGGCTTGCTGTTGGTGCCAGAGCCGCCGGGACCGCTGACAATCTCCGTTACGCTATAAATACCCGCGGTGTTGTAGATGTAGACCACGCTGTTGGTCGCAAGATTGGTCGTGCCGCCATCACCGAAAGTCCAAGACCAATTGGTGCCCCCAGAGGACGTGCCAGTGAATGTCACCCCCAACGGCGCCACGCCATTGGTCGGACTGGCTGCGAAGACGGCCACGGGCCCTGTCGGTACGACGTTGTAATCCCCGACGATGGGGTAATGATCGCTCCCGGTGAAGGTGGCGCCGCTACCGAGTTCGTCAAGATCGTTGTAAATGGTCGTCGCATTCGGCACTGTGTTGGTAAGGTCATCTAGTGAGTGATTGTTGCGGTTGGTCGATACACCGTTCTCGGGTGTGGTCCCGTTGTTGCCAAAGACCTCGAACGCGTACGGATATTTGGAGGAGGGGAAGCCCGATGAATCGAATGGGTCCGACGTATCCGGCGCCAGTTGGACTCCTCCCTGGCTGTTGTAAGCGCCGAACATCAGGGCATTCGGGAGTTGAATGTCGATGCGCGAAGTAAGCTTATAGGTCGCATCGTCATAGAGATAAAGGGCATTGTCCCCGGAAACGTTAGCCCAAGTGGTGGTAGTCGGTGGCGTGGTCTTTGACGTGGGATCGTATCCCTGCGTCTGGTTGGTGTTGGCCCAGATCGCACTGCCGTCGCTCCAATTGATACCATCGGAAGTCGTCTGTCCCGTGAGGCACTTGTAGGCGTTCTCGCCGCTCCCGCTGAACAGATTCCAATCCCCACCATAAAGTATATGCGCCCCAGATGGCAGGTTGTATTTCGCGTCGCTGCGAACCTCCTGCGCCTCGGCGTAGCGCGCGTCTCCGACCGAGTCGTCGCTCGTGCTCCGAGCGTGGCTAACGTAAAAGTAAATATCTTCGTTCGAGCCGAAGCCGATCGGTCGGAGCTGATACACCATCGGCGCGCGGGTGACGCCGTTCACCCCGCCACCGGGGGAATGGGCCGCCGTGTAAGTGCCGTTCGACCCCAAGAGCACGGTCTGCCCCGTCTTCAATGCCCGCGCCGATACGACCTCAACCGTGTTCGTCCGGTAAATCAGCCCGTCCGGTCCGCCGCCGGTATTAGGATCAGTGGTCGGATCGAACGCGTAAGTCCCTGCGCCGTAAATGTTGTTGAGTTGCGCGACAAAGTTCGCGAGCGTCGTCGAGTTCAACTCTTCACAGCTCATCACATCAACGGGCTGCGCATTGCTGCCAAGGTGGTGCAGCCCGATCGCTTGAACCACCCTCGGCAAGCTATTCGTCGCATTATTCGTTGAGCCGGTGATGTTGTTATCGCTGCCTTCGTCTTCGCAATCGATATTATAGGAGACAATACGAAGCGTACTGCCCCGTGCACCGGATGTGCAAATCCAGATCCCCAATAAAGCCGCCACAATGATCCTGCTGTGATACAATTTCATATGTTCTCCATTGCCCTGAAAGGGAACTGATTCCTGGCGCGCGCATGCATTCTGCTCTGCGGAGCAGTCTTTTTTGCCAACCTTTTAGTTTAACACAGGTTGAAAGTGTTTACTAATGTAACTCCCACAATTGTAGAATCTCGTTCGGGAAAGTGATCGCGGTGGCGTACGCAACCTGGTTAGCGCTCCGGTGCTGTGGCTACCACCCAGTTCTTCGTTCATATTTCCAGTGATTTCGTTCCCATGATTGCATCGTTTCCCGAGCGTAGGTGTGTCAAAAGTTGACATCCCATGAGCCAGCGGCACGTTCTAGCTCGATAAGAGCGTTGGCTTGGTCGGCCAGAGCGTCATTGTAACTCTGATGAATTTCGTTGTCGTCGCGTTGGGCGTCGAGCAGGTCGAGCAACGTAGTTTGTCCATGCTCATAACTGAACCGTTTCGCAGTCAGCACGTCGTCCGCGCCCTTGAGCAGTTCGCCTTGGAATTTCTGGACACGCTCGCGCATGATTTGGTAGGTAGCAAACGACTGTCGAACCTGCACCTCGGCCTTGAGTTCGGCGGATTGCAACACTTCCTCGGCTTGCTCGGCGTTATATTTGGCTGTTTGAATCTCTGCGTGCTGGCGATTCCATAGTGGCAATGGCAATGAAAAGCTCAAGGCAATTTGGCTGTCAGATGGCGATGGATCGATGTCGTTTTGCGACGCGGTGGTGTGCGTGTAGTTCACCCCGACATCCACATCCGGCACGCGATTGGCCTTGGTGAACTCGATACCGCTGGTTGCGCTGTCGCGG
>Ga0335081_10021767_pt1 | contig 10372 bp, 9 predicted proteins | sample Lox_Sample_35_FD_206713 | JGI IMG/M metagenome (GOLD analysis project Ga0335081, IMG submission 206713) | Soil microbial communities from Loxahatchee National Wildlife Refuge, Florida, United States - Lox_Sample_3.5 | ecosystem: Environmental > Terrestrial > Soil > Wetlands | place: USA: Florida...
CCGGACGGACGCGATGCCTGGGGTGATGCGGATGCCGGCATCGGGCTTGGGCACCGCCGGCTCGCCATCATCGATCTGACGACAACCGGCGCGCAGCCGATGCACTCCGCCAATGGACGCTATGTCATCACCTACAACGGCGAGGTTTACAATTTCCGCGAGCTTCGCCGCGAGCTCGAGGCGCTTGGCCACGCTTTCCGCGGCACTTCGGACACCGAAGTGATGCTGGCCGCATTCACGCAATGGGGCATGGAGCAAGCCGTTCAGCGCTTTGTCGGGATGTTTGCCTTTGCGGTCTTCGACCGCCAGGAGCGCGCACTTCATCTCGTACGAGACCGCTTGGGCGTCAAACCGCTCTATTGGAGCATCAGCGACGGCTGGCTTTTGTTCGGCTCCGAGCTGCGCGCGCTGATGGCGCACCCGGCGTTTCATCCGCAAATCGACCGCGAGGCCGTCTCGGCTTTCCTGCGCTACAGTTATGTGCCGGCGCCGGCGAGCATTTTTCGCGGCGTTCACAAGCTTTCGCCGGGCTGCCTTCTCACAATAAAGGCCGGCGCTGAGCCGCAGATCAAACCCTACTGGCGTTTGCGCGATGTCGCTGCGCAGCCGGAGCGGCTGGACATCACGGCGCATGAAGCGGCTGACGGCTTGAACGAACTGCTGCTGCATTCCGTCCGCCAGCGCCTGATCGCGGACGTTCCGCTCGGCGCTTTTCTGTCGGGCGGCATCGACTCCTCGACCATCGTCGCGCTCATGCAGGCTTGCTCGGAGCGGCCGGTGCGCACCTTCACGATCGGCTTCAAGGAAGAAGCTTACGACGAAGCACCCTTTGCGCGCGCGGTCGCGCAGCGGCTCGGTACCGACCATACCGAAGTCGTGCTCGACGAGAATTTTGCACTCACGCTCGTTCCCACGGTCGCCGACTGGTTCGACGAGCCCTTTGCCGATTCCTCGCAATTGCCGACCTACCTCGTGTCGCGCATGACGCGCGCGCACGTCACGGTCGCGCTCTCGGGCGACGGCGGCGACGAACTCTTCGGCGGCTACCCGAAGTACGACCTGCTTGCGAAGACCTGGCGCCGCATCGGCCACCTCCCACGCGGCCTGCGCGCGCTCACCGGACTTGCGCTGCGCGCGTTGCCTGAGCGTGCAGCCGCCGCGGCGGCGAAGCGCGCGTTCGATCCGGGCCGCGCCGAGCGGCTGGGCGAGAAAACGCGGAGATTGGCGGCGGCGCTGGCGGCCCCCGATGCGGACGCGGCAACCGCGGCAATCGATGCAGTCGGAGCGGACGCCGCAGGCCTCGTGCTCGGCGCAACCGGCGCCCTGCATCCGCAGCGCCTCGCCCTGCCGACGCCGGATCTCGTCTCGCGCATGCAGGCGCAGGACATGGCGAGCTATCTGCCGGACGACATCCTCACCAAGGTCGACCGCTGCTCGATGGCGGTGTCGCTCGAATCGCGCGAGCCGCTGCTCGACCATCGCGTGGTCGAATATATCTGGTCGCTGCCGCCGGCCATTCGCCGCGGCGGCGAGACCAAGTCCCTGCTGAAGTCGGTCCTGGCGCGTTATCTGCCGGTGTCGCTGTTCGAACGGCCCAAGCGCGGCTTTTCCGTACCGCTTGGCCAATGGCTCGCCGGGCCGCTGCGCGACTGGGCGGAGGACCTCTTGTCCCCCACCAAGCTCGCCAACGAGGGCCTGCTCGACTCAGGCGGCGTCGCCCGGCTCTGGCAGCGGCACTTGTCGGGGCGCCAGCAAAATGCCACCGCTCTCTGGAACGTGCTGATGCTGCGCGCGTGGTCGGAGCGCTGGCTGAAACCCTGACAACAAACCGATGATGTCGAACCCGCGCCCGCGCCTGCTCTATCTCGTGTCGGAGGACTGGTATTTTCTGTCGCACCGGCTGCCGATGGCGCGCGCGGCGCGGGCGGCCGGCTACGACGTGCACGTCGCCACGCGCGTCGATGAAGGCGCCGGAGCAATCGCGGCGGAAGGGTTCACGCTGCATCCGCTGACCTGGCGGCGCGGCAGCACCGATCCGACCGACTTCATCAGCGCCGTCCGCGAGGTGCGCAATGTCTATCGCGCGCTGGCGCCCGACCTTGTGCATCAAGTCGCGTTCTGGCCCTCGATCGTCGGCTCGCTGGCGGCGACTGGGCTGCGCACGCGGCGGCTCTCGGCGCTCGCCGGCATGGGTTTTGCGTTCACCTCCAATTCGCCGAAGGCGCGCACGGTGCGGGCTCTGGTGCGGCCGTTCCTGCGGCCGCTGCTGAGCGGCCCACGCGCGGCCGTGCTGGTGCAGAACCCGGACGACCGGGCCGGAATGAGCGCACTCGGCATCGCGCCCAACCGGATATTCCTGGTTCCCGGCTCGGGCGTCGACGCCGACCGCATCGACGTCCTGCCGGAGCCGCCGAGCCCGATCACGATGGCCTATGTCGGCCGCCTGCTCGACGACAAAGGCTTGCGCGCGCTGGTGGCCGCGCAGGCGCTGCTCACGGCGCGCGGCGAGAACATCCGCCTGCTGATTGCGGGCGAGACTGACCCGGCCAACCCGGCGTCCATTCCCGATGCGGAAATCGAGGCGTGGCGGCGTCAGCCGCTGGTCGAGGTGCTCGGCCACGTCAGCGACGTCGGCACCGTTTGGGCCCGTGCGCACATCGCAGTCTTGCCGTCGCGGCGTGAAGGGCTGCCGAAGAGCCTGCTGGAGGCCGCGGCCTACGGGCGCGCCATCGTCGCAACCGACGTGACCGGCTGCCGCGAGATCGCACGCGCGGAGGTGAATGCGCTGCTGGTGCCGCCCGACGACGCCCGCGCGATCGCCGATGCCGTGCAGAAGCTGGCGCGCGATCCCGTCTTGCGCGCCCGCTTCGCGGCCGCCGGGCGCGCGCTGGTCGAGGCCGAGTTCTCGAGCGAGCGCATCGGCGCCGACATAGTGAACCTCTACCGCACCATGTTATCGTGATGCGCCAACCATCCCATCAAAGCGTGACACGCACACAATGACGGGCAGCATCGACGCTTGGGCGATCGCGGGAAAGCTGCTGGCACTGGCGGCGCTCGCCGCCGCCATCAGCGCGGGCCTCATGGTGCTGTTGCGGCCCCTGCTCGCGCGCTACGCCATGGCGCGACCGAATGCGCGGTCGTCGCATCTTGAGCCCACACCTCAGGGGGGTGGCATTGCGGTGATCGCCGCCGCCGTTGTTGTCGCCGCCGCCGCCGCCGTTTTCATGCCCGCGCTGGTGAGCGATCACCGGCAACTGACGATCCTGTTCATCGCCGCGGTCGGGTTGGCGATCGTCGGCGTGACCGACGACATCCGTCCGCTCGAAGCCATGCCGCGGCTGGCGCTGCAGGCCGCCGCCGTTGCGCTCGTGATCTATGCGGTGCCGGCGGAACTGCGCGTCATCGGCGTTTTGCCCTGGTGGCTGGAGCGGCTGCTGATCCTGCTCGGCGGCGTCTGGCTGGTGAACCTCGTCAACTTCATGGACGGCATCGACTGGATGACGGTCGCCGAGGTGACGCCGATCACCGCTGCGCTGGCGGCGTTCGGCCTGATCGGCGCGCTGCCGCCTGACGCCACTTTGGTCGCGGCCGGGCTGTGCGGGGCGATGCTCGGCTTTGCGCCGTTCAACCGCCCGGTCGCGCGTGTCTTTCTCGGCGACGTCGGCAGCCTGCCGATCGGCCTCTTGCTCGGCTGGCTGCTGCTGGTGCTGGCGGGGAACGGGCACCTGGCGGCGGCGGCGCTGTTGCCGCTCTATTATCTGGCGGATGCGACGGTCACCCTGCTGTGGCGGCTGTTCAAAGGTCACTCGATCATGCAAGCGCATCGCAGCCATTTCTATCAGCAGGCGGTCGATGCCGGACGCCCGGTCCCGCAGGTGATTGCCGGCGTGTTCCTGCTCAACCTGGCGCTGGCCGCGCTCGCGCTGGCGGCGATTCTGGTACCCTCGCGCGCGTTCCATATTGTCCTGGTCGCGATCGGCCTTGTGCTGGTGACCCTGTTGCTTCGCAGCTTTGCCAAGGGCAAGAAGCCGACATGAGCTTTGAAGTGAACCGATCCATGCCGGTGCGGCCATGCCCGGGAGCGCGGCGATGATCGGACCCGCGCCCCGGCTGCGGCTCTACACCTCGCCGAAGCTTTATGCCGACGTCGGCTGGTCGGTGCTGCGCCGCGACGTCAACAAAGGCGACGACGTCGCCAAGCTCGAGCGCCGCATCGAGAAGCTGCTCGACGTTTCGCACGCGATCGCCATGCCGATGGCGCGCGTCGGCATCTACCTGATGATCAAGCACACGATCGCGCCGGGGCAGAAGGTGATCCTGTCGCCCTATACCATCGCCGACGTGATCAACATGGTGGTCTGCGCGGGCGGCGTGCCGGTGTTTGCCGACATCGACCGCGAAAGCTGCAACATCAGCGCGGCCTCGGTCGCAAAACTCATCGACGACAAGACCGGCGCGGTGATGGTGACGCACTTCTACGGCCACATGGCCGACATGGACGCGATCCAGCGCCTATGCGAGGCGCGCGGCGTGCCGCTGCTCGAGGACGCCGCGCAGGCGTTCGGCGCCCGCCACGGCAACCAGGCGGCCGGCACCATCGGGCGCGCCGGCGCGCTCAGCTTCGGCATGTACAAGAATATCAACTCCTTCTACGGCGGCATGGTGGTGACCGACGACGCGGCGCTGGCGAACGCGATCCGCGCCGAGATCGCGAGCTGGCCGCCGGCCGACACCGTCCATCTCGCCAAGAAGGTCATTTCCGGGCTGATCACCGACATCGCCACCTGGCCGCCGCTGTTCCGCAGCGTGACGTTCCGGCTCTTCCGCTGGGCCTTCCTCAACAACGTCGACAGCATCAACAACAAGCTCAAGATCGACGTCGATCCGAAGGCGACGCGCGAATTGCCGGCGGCGTATCGCCAACGCATGTCGCCGCTGCAGGCGCGCATGATCGCCAACCAATTGCCCAATCTCGAGCCGCAGACGGAGGCGCGCATCCACGCCGCCAAAATCTATCATGAGGGCTTGCGCGACATTCCCGAGCTCATGGTCGCGCCGCTGAAGACCAACCGCGAGCACATCTACTGGTACTATCCGATCCAGTATGCCGACCGCGCCGCGCTCGTCGCGCACGTGATGCGGCAGGGCCGCGACATCACCATGAGCTATCACCGCAACTGCGCCAGCATGCCGTGTTTTGCGGACTACGCGCGGCCCTGCCCCAATGCGCAAGCCACCGCCGACAGCTTGATCTATCTGCCCACCTATCCGCGCTACGGCGAGGAAGAGATCAGAAAAACAATCCGGGCAATCCGCTCCTATTTCGGGCGCTGACCCGTGCAGGTCGCGGTGATCGGAAGCGGACCGGCGGGCATGGCGTGCCTCAGGGCCCTGATCCGCGCCGGCCTCAAGCCGACCTTGATCGACATCGGCGACCGCCTGCCCGAAGCGCAACAGTCCGCCGTCGGCCGCATGTCGGCGCTGATGCCTGAACAATGGGACGCGGACGACCGCGCTCTGGTGACCGCCAATCCGACGCTGTTCGACGCCGACGTGCCGAAGAAGATGGTGTTCGGCTCGGAATATTATTTCGGCGGCGACCGCCCCTTCAGCCCGATCGACACCGTTCCGGGCATGCCTTCGCCCAGCTTTGCGCGCGGCGGCTTCTCGGTCGCCTGGGGCGCGGCCTTGCTGCCGGCAAGCGACGAGGACTTGCAGGACTGGCCGATCCGCCGCAGCGACCTCGAGCCGTCCTACGCGCGCGTGCTCGCCGACATGCCGTTATCGGCCGTGGACGATGAACTCGCCGCAGCGTTTCCGCTTTACAAAGAGGCGCCGCATGCATTGCCGCTGGCGTCCGAGGTCGGCGCATTTCTCGCCGATCTGCCGGCGGCGCGCGGCGGCAAGGACGCGTTCGTGTCCGGGCGCGCGCGGCTCGCCGTCGACGCCGCACTCTGCCGGCTGTGCGGCTATTGCCTTTCCGGCTGCGTCTACGGCGCGATCTATGCCACCGACAGCGACCTCACGCGGCTCGAGCGCGCCGGCCGCGTGCAGAGCCTCGAAGGCTGGGCGGTCACCGACCTAAGCGAGGATGACGGCGGCGTCGCCGTCGCGATGCGCCACGCGAGCAGCGGGGAAACGCAGCGCAAACGCTTCGACCGCGTGTTCCTCGCCGCCGGCGCTATCCAGTCGACGCGCATCGTGCTGGCATCGCTGCGCCTCTATGACCGCACGCTCATCCTCAAGGACAGCCAGAAATTCATCATGCCGCTGCTGCGGCTCAAGCGCTCGCCCCTGAGCTGGCCGCGTTCGATCGCGCTGGCGGCGGCGTTCATCGACTTCAAGGTGCCCGGCCTGTCCGAGCATTGGGTGCACGCGCAGGTGTCGAGCGTGAACGACTACGTGCTGCGCCGGCTCAGGATCGAGCCCGGCGCGCGCTCGCTGCGCGCCTCCGTTCTGGCGCCGCTCTACGAGCGTCTGCTGGTCGCCTGGTGTGGGCTGCATTCGGATCATTCCTCCGGCATCGCGCTCACGCTCACGCCCACGCTGCGCGACGGCCTGCCGGTGCTGCGGGTGCGGCCGCAACGGCGGCCGGACGGCGCGCGCATCGTGCGGCGCGTCGCCAATCATCTCACGCGGCGGCTGATGCCGGCGCGCACGCTCGGCATCACGCCCGCACTCGTTCTCGGCCGGCCCGGCAGCGGCAACCATCACGGCGGCACGCTGCCCATGCGCGAGCGTCCGCGCGAGCGGCTCGACACCGACACGCTCGGCCGCATTTCCGAGTGGCGGCGGGTCCATGTCGTGGACGGCGCTATTCTACCGTCGATTCCGGCGACCACGCTCGCGCTCGTGCAGATGGCCAACGCCGACCGCATCGCGTCGGCGGTGGCCGCAGGTGCGGCGGCATGACGCAGGCGCCAACGATCGTGCGCGACCCCGGCGAGCAAACGCTGCGCCAGGCCGCGGCGCTGCATTGCCTGCTGTTGCCCGGCTCGGCCATCAGCCGGCTCGAGCCGAGCTTTGCCCGCTCGTTCTACCGCTATGCCGCGCGCTCCCGGGCGGAGATCGTGCTGGCGGCCGTGCAAAACGACGCCGTGATCGCGGCCGCCGTGCTCAGCCTGCGGCCGCAGGATCTGCAGAGCCGCCTGCTGCTGCATACGCCGCTTCTGCCGCAGATGGCGCTGCATCCGTTGGCCGCGCTCGACATCGTGCGCGACCGGCTGTTCGGACGGACCGAGGGCGCGGTCGATCCGGCCTTGCCCGAGGTGATCGCCATCTTCACCGCGCCGGCGCATCAGGGCCGCGGCATCGGCGCACGGCTGCTGCGGGGGATCGAGGCGGAGCTATCGGCGCGCGGACTGCCGCGTTACGGGCTGCGGACGGAGGAGGCAGCCGGCAACCGGGCCATCGCGTTCTACGACAAGCAGGGCTTCAAGGCCGTCGGGCGCGCGCACACCGCGCACGGCCGCTTCCGCGTCATGGCGAAAGAGATTCGCTGAAACGCCTGACCACTGCGCGCGCGGCGAAGAAATAGATCGGGAAGGTCACGGCCAGCACCGGGATCGGCGCCAGCGCCGCCGGCACGCCGAGGCGCTCGATCACGACGCGCAGCAAGAACAAGTTGACCAGGAAGTAGACCGTGCCGCAGGCGATGTGCGCGGCCATGACGCGCGGGTTGAGGCGGCTCGAAAAGGCCACGCGGATGTTGAGCAGCGCGGTGTAGATCGCGCCGACGACGAAGGCGATGACGTAGGCCGCGAGATAGCCGGTGAATTGCAGCGCGGCGAGGTAGACGAGGTAGGTGAGCGCCGTGTTGGAGGCGCCGATGAGCACGAACCAGGCGGCTTCCTTCAGGCGCATGTTTACCGGCGCTTGCGGCCGCTCGCCGACCACGACATGCCGTTGACGTGCACGAGGCGGATATCCTCCCAGCCGGCGTCGCGCGCAAGGCCTTCGACGAACTCCTTTGGCCAGTAGTGCGCGATGCGCGGGATCATCTGGTCGAACACGATCGCGCGCAAGTGCCGGAACGTCAGCCGCCGCAGCAATTTGTAGTACTCGAGCCGCGACAAGCCCAGGCGCAGCGCCAGCCAGAGCGCAACCGTTGCGTAAAGCGACAGGTGATAGACGAAGCGCAGCGGCATGCGGCTGAACAGCCCCTTGCGGATCGGATCGAAGTAGCGCGTGAGCCAGCCCATGTTCTCGCGGCCGTAGACCCAGATCAGAACGTGGCCGCCGGGCTTGGCCGCGCGCGTCAGCCGCGCGAGCGCCGCCGCCGGCTCGGCTAGGTGGTGGATGACGCCGATCGAGAACACGACGTCGAAGGCGTCCTGCTCGGGGATGTCATAGATCGACTGGTTGCGCACCTCGAGCGCGCGATGCGGCGCAAGGTTCTTGCGCGCGGCGGCAAGCGAGCGCTCGTCGATGTCCATGGCGACGCCGCCGGCCGCGCCCTCGAGCATCGCCCAGTGGCTGTTGCGGCCGATGCCGCAGCCGGCGTCGAGGAAGCGCGCGTTCCTCCAGGCCTCGCGCGGCAGCGCCGCGGTCCAGCGCAGGAACTGCTCGCGATGCTCGGGCAGGATTTCGGAAAAGATCGCCCACGAGTAGCCGAAGCGGTCGGGCGAACCGAGATCGACATCAGCCATCTGCGAATTCTCGCCTACACAAATGAGCTCGGGGATGCAAACTCGCAAAGGCGCATTCGACGCGAGAGCCGCGGCTCGGAAAAGCCCGTGCCAAAGACAGTCCAGGTTTGCCTGTGCTAATCATAACTGTGTTAGGTAGCACAAGAAATGGAAACGCTTGTCCGAAGATCGCGTCGGGCGGCTATTATTGTGGGGTCGGGGTCGAGGACAGATGGTCGGTCTTCCGCATGAACCGCTCGCGACCGGCAAAGAGCAGCCGGGATCGCCGCGCAATTTCGGCCTGGTCATGGCAGCTGCGCTCGCCGTCCTGGCGGGCCTCAACTTCTGGCACCACGGGCGCACCTGGCCCTGGCTGTTTGCAATCGCGCTGAGCTTTCTCGCCTCGGCGCTCTTCATTCCGCGCGCCCTTGCGCCGCTCAACCGGCTCTGGTTCCGCTTCGGCCTGGTCCTGCACGCCATCGTCAATCCCGTCGTAATGGCGCTGCTTTTTTATGGCGCCGTGGTCCCGACCGGCCTGGTCATGCGGCTCCTGGGCCGCGACCTGATCCGGTTGAAACGCAATCCAAATGCCGATAGTTACTGGATCGTCCGCACGCCGCCTGGCCCGGCTCCGGAAAGCCTCAAAGACCAGTTCTGATCCAGACAGGAGCGTCATATGGGCGTTGTGACCGAGCTTTGGCGCTTCATGCGGGTCCGCAAGAAATTCTGGCTCCTGCCCGTTCTGTTCATGATGCTGGTTTTCGGCGGCCTGGTCGTGCTCACCAAGGGCTCGGCGGTCGCGCCCTTTATCTACACGTTGTTCTGACTCCCATCCGATGCGCGTCCTCGGGATCTCGGCATTCTACCACGACAGCGCGGCCGCGCTCGTGCAGGACGGCCGCATCGTCGCGGCCGCTCAGGAGGAACGCTTCACGCGGCGCAAGCACGATCCCTCGTTTCCGCACAACGCGATCGGCTATTGCCTCGAGGAAGGCGGCATCGACGCGTCCGCACTCGACCACGTCGTTTTCTACGACAAGCCCTTCCTCAAATTCGAACGCCTGCTCGAAACATACGTGGCGATGGCTCCGCGCGGATACCGCTCCTTCCGCGCCGCCATGCCGGTGTGGTTGAACGAGAAGCTGTTCCAGAAGCGCTTGCTGCGCAACGAAATGCGCCGCTTTGACGGCGGCATCGACTGGGAAGAGCGCACGCTGTTTTGCGAGCATCATCTCAGTCACGCGGCCTCGGCATTTTATCCGTCGCCTTTCGAGCGCGCGCTGGTTCTGACCATGGACGGCGTCGGCGAATGGGCGACAACCTCGGCCGCGATCGGCCACGACAACACGATCGAAGTGTTTCAGGAGATTCACTTTCCTCATTCGCTCGGCCTGCTCTATTCCGCCTTCACTTACTACCTCGGCTTCAAGGTCAATTCCGGCGAATACAAGATCATGGGGCTGGCGCCCTACGGCGAACCGAAATTCGCCGGCCGCATTCTCGAGAACATTATCGACGTGAAGCCGGACGGCTCGTTCCGCCTCGACATGGGCTATTTCGATTATTGCACCGGCTTGACGATGACCAATCAGCGCTTCGCCGACGTGTTCGGGCAACCGAGACGCGAGCCGGACCAGCTGCTGACTTCGTTTCACATGGACGTGGCCGCCTCGATCCAGTCGGTGCTCGAGGAGATCGTGCTGCGGCTGACGCGCAGTCTCGCCAGGACGAGCGGCGAGAAA
>Ga0335081_10021769_pt1 | contig 10371 bp, 8 predicted proteins | sample Lox_Sample_35_FD_206713 | JGI IMG/M metagenome (GOLD analysis project Ga0335081, IMG submission 206713) | Soil microbial communities from Loxahatchee National Wildlife Refuge, Florida, United States - Lox_Sample_3.5 | ecosystem: Environmental > Terrestrial > Soil > Wetlands | place: USA: Florida...
CGGCATCAGGCAAAAACCTGGGCGTAGAAATCCGCACCAATGCATCGGTAGCGCGGATCGATGCGAGGAATGGCCAGGTGCTTGGCGTGGCGCTGGAAGACGGCACGGAATTTCGCGCAAAGGTGGTCCTCTCAAACGCGGATCCCAAGCGCACTTTTCTCCAGCTCACCGACGCGAAGGAATTGCCCGGAGAGTTTATCGAGGCCATTCGCGGAATCAAAATGGCTGGTCCCTGCGCGAAGGTAAACATGGTATTGAGCGAGGAGCCGCGCTTCACCGGGACTCCGTCCGGCGCGTCGCCGCAGGAGCGCTCCTTGTTCACGCTGGTCCCCTCGTTGGAGTTCGCCGAGCGCTGCTACGACATCGCCAAATACGGAGAAATTCCCGAAGAGCTGTGGGTGGACTGCGTTGTGGCCTCGAACGCCGACGATTCGCTCGCGCCCGCCGGGAAACACGTGATGACGTGCTTCGTGCAGTACGTTCCCTACAAGCTGCGCGAAGGCAGCTGGGAGGAAAAACGCGAGTGGCTCGGCGACCGCGTGGTCAAGAAAATCGCGGAGTACGCCCCGAATGTCCCCGGGGCGATGGTGGCACGGCAAATTCTCACCCCACTCGATCTCGAGCGGATCTACGGCCTGACCGAAGGCAATATTTTTCATGGGGATCTAAATCTCGAGCAGCTGTTTTTTATGCGTCCGGTCGCAGGCTGGTCGCAATATCGCATGCCCGTCAGGGGACTCTATCTTTGCGGTGCGGGCGCGCATCCCGGCGGCGGAGTGACCGGCGCTCCCGGGCGAAACGCGGCCATGCAGGTCCTGCGTGACTGGAAACGTCGCACGTGAAGAGATTCCAGCGGCGAAAGTGTAAGCTATGACCGTGACCCAGGGCGCAAACTCCGGCATGCAGAAGTCGCTCCCGAGCGGCTATTACCGCTCCGCGGAGATTTTCGCGCAGGAAAAGGAAAAAATCTTCTGCCGTGAATGGTTCTGTGCCGCCCGCGAAGCGCAAATTCCCGCACCGGGCGACGTCTTGGTGCTCAACATCGCAGGCGAAAGCGTGCTGCTGGCGCGCACCAAAGAGGGCGAAATCAGGGCCCACTACAATGTCTGCCGCCATCGCGGCTCGCGGCTCCTTCCCGAACCCGGCGAAGAACTTCCCGAAGATATTCGCTTGAATGGCGGCGTGCTCGGCGCGAACGGCATTCGCTGCCCTTATCATCTGTGGACCTATGCGCTTGACGGAAAATTGCTGAATGCGCCCTACGCAAAGGAATCCGAAGGTTTTTGCAAATCCGAGTTTTCGCTCTATCCCGTCGGCGTGCAACTCTGGGGCGGCTTCGTCTTTCTGAATCTGACGCCGGAGGCGGCTGCGCGCGAGGCCAATCCGCTGCAAGCCAGCTTCGGCGAAGCGATGGAACGCGTGAAGCGTTATCCACTCGGCGAACTGCGCGCCGCGAAGCGCCTCGTCTACGAAGTCGCCGCCAACTGGAAAATCGTCCTCGAAAATTACAACGAGTGCTACCACTGCGGCGCCGTGCATCCGGAACTCTGCGACATTGTCCCAGCATTCAAGCACCAGGGTGGCGCGGCCCTCGAGTGGGAACGAGGAATCCCGCACAAGGACGGCGCGGTAACGTTCACCTGGACCGGCAAAACGAGCCGCGCGGCTTTCCCCGGCCTTGACGAAAACGAAAAGGTGCGCCACAAGGGCGAACTCATCTATCCCAATCTGATGCTGAGCCTCGCCTGCGATCACGTGGCCGCGTTCACCATCTGGCCCAAGGCCCCGAATCACACCACGGTGGTCTGCGATTTTCTTTTTCACCCCGACGAAATGCAAAAGTCCGATTTCGCGCCAGGCGACGCCATCGACTTCTGGGACCTCGTCAACCGCCAGGATTGGGAAATCTGCCGGCGCGTGCAGCAAGGCACGCAGTCCCGCGTCCACCAGTTCGGCTACTACGCTCCCATGGAAGACTTGAGCCTGGACATCCGTCGCTACGTCCTGGACCGCCTAAAGTAACGCTGCCCCCGTTCCCACAATCGGCCTCCCGCCGAACAGTTGTATACTTTGGCCTGCAATCTTCACCCTGCAAGCCCCGCCCAACCTAAAGGAGCTGCGCGCATGAAGAAATTTTGCTTTCTTGCCTTCACCTTATTCTTGTTGGGGCTGAGCGCCGCCGCCCAGGACGTTCGATACAACTACGCCGAGGACGTGAAATTCTCCAAATTTAAGACCTACAAATGGGTGAGCATCAAGAACGCAGATCAGGTTGACGCCATCACCGCCAAGCAGCTCACCGATGCCATTGACGCCGAACTCTCCAAAAAGGGCCTCACAAAAACCGAATCGGACGCGGCGGATCTTTATCTCGGTTACCAGACCGCCATCGGCACGGAAAAAGAGCTCAATGCGTACGGCACGGGATGGGGTTATGGCCCCGGCTGGTATGGCGGGTGGTACGGGGGCGCGGCGCGCATGGGATCAACTACGGTGACCACCTCTACGATCTACACCGGCCAGTTGGACCTGGACATGTACGATTCGGCGAACAAGCAGCTCGTTTGGCGAGGCGTGGTTTCCAAGACGCTGGACCCCAAGGCCAAACCCGAAAAGCGCCTGAAGAACATCCAAAAATCGATCGAGAAGTTGCTGAAGAACTATCCGCCGCCGGCAAAAAAGGCTTAGTTTCGACACTCTCCAAGCACGCTGGAGTTCGCCGGCGCCGCGTGCCCGCACCGGCAGCGTATTCCCACCCCGCGGGCAATCCGGCCCGGAATACGCTAGGTTATGGAGTAGAATCGAGCCGAAGCCATTCGGCCGGTTGCGTTCAGGGGATTCGATCCGGTGTGTGACCCAGGTCACAAATTGCTGTGATGCGATGCACACGCCGGTGTGAGCCACGTTGCTATCGTTAGCCTGCAGTCTGGTTTTCCCGATCGCCCGGCCTCAGGAGACGCTTGCGCATGAGTTCCACCTCGGGATTCTCCCGGAGCAGAGTATTGGACCAGCCCGCTGGCGCGGCCGAACCCTCCCCGCTCCCTTGTGAAATTTCCGTCGTGATGCCTTGCCTGAACGAAGAGGAAACCGTGGGCACCTGCGTGCGCAAGGCCGTGGCCGTGCTGGAGCGCGAAGGCATCCGCGGCGAAGTCATCGTCGCGGATAACGGCTCGCTCGACGGCTCTATCGAACTCGCGCAAAAAGAGGGCGCCCGCGTCGTCAACGTCGCCGACAAGGGCTACGGCAACGCCCTGAAAGGCGGCATCCTGGCCGCGCACGGCGAATACGTTTTGATGGCGGACTCCGACGACAGCTACGACTTCAGCCACATTCCCCGCTTCCTCGAACAACTCCGCGCGGGCGCGGACCTGGTGATGGGCAACCGCTTCCGTGGCGGCATCGAATCCGACGCCATGCCCTTTCTCCATCGGTATCTCGGCAATCCGGTGTTGACCGGCATCGGCCGCTTGTTTTTCGGCTCCGCTTGCCGCGACTTTCACTGCGGCATGCGCGCGTTCCGCAAAGACAGTTTCCTGCGCATGGACATTCGCTCCACCGGCATGGAGTTCGCCAGCGAAATGGTCGTCAAGGCCAGCCTGTTCGGCATGGACGTCCGCGAAGTGCCCACCACCCTCTCTCCGGACGGCCGCAGCCACCCGCCGCACCTGCGCACCTGGCGCGACGGCTGGCGTCATCTCCGCTTCCTGCTCATGTATAGCCCGCGCTGGGCCTTTCTTTATCCCGGACTTATTCTCATGCTCGTTGGCGCAGCGGGTTGCGCTTTGCTGTTGCCCGGGCCCAGGGTCGCGTTCGGCGTTGGTTTCGACGTGCACACGCTGCTCTATGCCTTCATGGCCATCTTGCTCGGGTTCCAGTTGGTCAGCTTTGCGCTTTTCACCAAGGTGTTTGCCATTACCGAAGGGCTCCTGCCGCCTGACCCGCGCATGAACGTGTTTTTCCGCTTCGTTTCCCTGGAGACGGGACTGTTAATCGGGTGGGTGCTGATCGCTTTGGGTCTCGGCGGATCCGTTTGGGCCGTCTCCCATTGGGCGCGCGACAGTTTCGGCGCGCTCGATCCCGTGAAGATGCTGCGCGTTGTCATGCCTTCGGTGTTTGCCTTGACCCTGGGCGCGCAGATCACCTTCGCCAGCTTTTTCCTCAGCATTCTGGGTTTGCGCCGCCGCTAAAAGTCCCGGCAGGCGCACGCGGAATTCGCCCGTGCGGTAGAATTCCGCTTTGCACCAGTCTAGGAGATTCCTTGAAGATTTTGATGGCCACGCACTATTTCGGCTCGCACAACGGGGGCATCGAAATCGTTGCGGAAGAGCTCTTCCGCCAGTTCTCCAAACGAGACCTGGAAATCGCCTGGGCCGCCGGAAATACCACTTCGCCGCCGGAAGCCATCGGGGCGTCGAGCACGATCCGCCTGCCGATTTCGAATTTCGTCGAAGAAAAGATTGGTTTGCCGTTTCCTATCCCCGGCCTCAAAGCCATCGGCCAGCTTCGAGCCGCCGTCAAGAATGCCGACGTCGTGATTCTTCACGACTGCCTTTACCTCAGCAACATCGTCACCTTTCTTCTGGCTCGGCGTCGCGGCGTCCCGACGGTGATCGTTCAGCACATCGGCGCCGTGCCGTACAAAAATCCCGTTCTCAATGGCATGATGCGTCTCGCGAATCGAGTGGTGACCCGGCCGATGCTGGCTCGCGCCGGCCAGGTCGTCTTCATCAGTGAGACCACCAAAACATTTTTCCGGGACGTGGATTTCCGTCGCAGCCCCGAACTGGTTTTCAACGGCGTGGATACGGACCTCTATCGCCCGCCGGAGAGTGCCGCGCGAAAGGCCGAGCTCCGGCGCAAATACGAATTGCCCGAACGCGGGCGCGTCGTCCTGTTCGTCGGGCGTTTCGTCGAAAAGAAAGGCCTCGCGATTTTGAAAGAAATGGCCGCACGGCGCCCCGAATACACCTGGGCATTCGCCGGCTGGGGGCCCCTCGATCCCCGTGGCTGGAACGCGTCAAACGCGAGAGTTTATTCCGACTTGCGCGGTGCTTTGATGGCCGAGCTTTACCAGGCCTGCGACGTCTTCGTCCTTCCCAGCACCGGCGAAGGATTTCCACTCGTCATTCAGGAAGCCCTCGCGGTCGGAATGCCTGTCCTCTGCTCCGCGGAAACCGCCACGGCCGACGCTTCCTTGGGCCATCTGGTGCGCACGGTACCTATCCGCGACGCCAATCCGGGCGAGTCCATCGCCGATTTTCTCGCCGCCCTCGATGAGTTGTTCGCCGCTAACGCGGACTCGTCCAATGCCTCCGCCACGCGCCGCGTTTTTGCGGAGAATCGCTATTCCTGGGCCACAGCCGCCGACCGCTACCTCGAAATCGCGCAGCGCTTGTGTCAATCGGAAGCCTCGGCTTCGGTCGTGCTCGATGCCGGAACCGAAAAGGCCCCGCGATGACCTGGCGGCGGGTGCTGCTTTCCTTGTTATCGGCCGCGCTTGGTCTGTTGTTGATTGTGGCGCTCGTCGAGTTCAGCAAAATCGATTGGCGCGCCACCTTGCTGCAGCTTCGCAGCGTCAGTTGGATGTCGTTCGGCGCGCTCGTGGTGCTCAATGCGCTTCTGATACTCTTCTCCACGCTGAAGTGGCGAAGCGTGGATGCCGTCCTGCGCCGCTCTTCCGATTCCACTCCTTCGCGTGCCGCCGCGTTCGCCATCACCAGCATTGGCATGGCCATCGGGCTGGTGCTTCCCGTGCAAGTGGGCATGACCATTGCGCGCACGCTGGGAACCTATTTCCATGGTGGCGCGTTCCGCCGGGGAACCGCAGGCACGCTCCTCGAGCAAAGCTTCGACCTGCTGATCGTCGCTTTCCTCGCGATCGCCTCCACGCTCACCTGGCTTACGAAAGGGGAGGCGCTGGTGTGGTTTTCAAGTGCGGGCGCACTCACGCTGCTGGCGCTGCTCTTGGCCGGTCCGCTGATCGAGGCCGCGCGCAACTTTACGGCTTTGGACCGTTTTCAAAATGCGAATCCCCACACGCGCTTTGGGAAACTCCTGCGTGGCCTTGCCGAGCTCCGTCATTCCGGATTGCTGAACACCGGCCTGGCCCGGAGGCTGCTCGCGCTTTCGGCCTTGCGGTTTACCGTCATCGTTCTGATGTCCTATCAGACCGCGCAGGCCATCGGGTCCGCTATTCCGCTTTGGCAATTCGCCGCCGCCGTTCCGTTCGTTGTCGTCGTGACGGTCGTCGCCGTCACCCCGGGCGGCGTCGGCATCAACGAACTGACTTCGGTGACCGCTCTGAAAGTTTTTGGAACTCCCGTTTTCGCGGCCGCGGACTGGGCGCTGGCGAACCGCCTCCTCGTGATGGCCTCTTGCTTTGTGATTGCGGGGCTGGCGGCCGTATTTCTGCTCGTTCGCAAACTGCTGCTCTCGAAAACGGGCGAATGGAACAGAAATTCTAGCCCCAAGGAGATTTAGCGGATGCTACTGGCGGAAGCGAGATGGATCGGCAAAGCGCTGGCGCGTGTGGAGCCGGAGAAGCTTTCCCCGCTCCTGAATGTGGGCAGCGGCACCGCGGAAACTCGTGAAAAAATCCAGCCGTGGATCGATCGGGAAATTTTTGCGCCGCTTCGCCAGCGCGGCGTGGCCATTCAGCATCTGGATATCCAGGAAGGGGAGGGAATCGATCTGCACGGCGATCTCTACGACGACGCCTTTGTCGCCCGCCTGGGCGGCAGCGGGTACCGCTCGCTGCTTTGCTGCAACGTTTTGGAACATGTGGAGAATCCCGCCGCCATTGCCGCGAAACTTGAGCGCATCATCCCTGTCGGCGGCTATCTTCTCTTCACCGTGCCGAACAGCTACCCCTACCACCCGGATCCCATTGATACGATGTACCGTCCCAGCCTTGAGCAGTTCGTTCAATTATTTCCTCACTGCAATCTCGTCGAAGGCGCCGTGCAAAACTGCGGCACCGGCTGGGATTTCGTCGAGCGCAATCCGCTGGTGATGTTTGCCAAGGTGAAGCGCCGGCTCGCCGATCGTACGGAGCATGGGGGCACAAAGGGTACGGCCAGCTTTTTGCCCTGGCTTTTCAAGAGTTTCAAAATCAATTGCGTCCTTCTGCGCAAGGAACGCGGCACCTGATCTCAGCTGGACGCCGGTTTCGTGGCCACTGCAAATGCGTCCAGGCCGCGCTTGCTCGCCGACTCCCAGGCGAAGTACGGGAGGCACACGGTCACCACTGCCGATAGCGCGAAAAACGTGCCCCAGCTCCCGAGCGATTTTCCGTTGCGGCTGGCCCAATTCCAGCAGCTCATGTAGTAGCACCACGCCGATTGCACGAAAGGCGTCTGGTACACCTTCAGCTCCAGCCCGGCTTTTTCGCATACACGCGAAAGTGCCTCTTCATCAAAAAAGTAGATATGCCGCGGCAAGTCCAACAATGCCCATCGCTCACCAAACCACATTCCTCGTTCCGCCGCCTGTTTGCTGGGAATATTCAGGAACAATTGTCCGCCCGGCCGCAGGTATTGCGCCGCCGTCGTTAGCTCCATAATCGGATTTCGTACGTGCTCTAACACATTCCAAAAGGCCACGGCATCGAATGCGGAGTTTTCCCAAAGATTGGGCGCCAACTCGCCCACGCGAATGTCGAACCCGAACTTTTCCCGTAGCGCTTGCACCATCTCCGGGTTGTACTCGACAGCGCACGCCTTCCACCCGGCCTTTTGCGCCGCCACCAGAAAGTCCCCCGCTCCACATCCCACTTCCAGTAGATCACGGCCGGTGGCGTGCTTCTTCAACCGATTCACGCGCCGCGAAGTCGTCCAGGTTCGCAGAATCTTCCACAGCGGCCAGCCCTTTTCCCGCCATGCCGGGCGGTAGCATACATAGTCGCCGGATACGGAATAGGCCGCGTCCAGCTCCTGCACATCCGGCACGGGAATCTGCATCACGTGCCCGCAGCTCACGCAACGTGCCAGCTTGAAAATCTTCGGGTAGTTCGGCCGGCACAAATCGGTCCCTTCGCGCACCGCCGACCACTCCCCGGAACCGCACACCAGGCACCGGTCCAAAACTTCCTCTCCTGCACTCTTGGACATCCGCAGCTCCTGCGAAACATGAATCGTAATGGGGGAGCGAACATGAAGACGAATTCGCCAGCGTGTCGAATCAAGTCACTCGCAATAGAGCTTCGCCAGTCGCGAGTTGACTCGTGACATTTCCACGAATTTCCGGTTGCTGCACTCGGCGGCGGGCCGGTCCCATCGTGAGCCCGGCCGGGTGAAGACGGAGATGGCGTCCACCAGGCACGTTCCCTTCACCCAGTTGAGCAATTCCTGCCCGATGCATTTCAATCCGGCCTGCGCGCAAAATTCCCGGAAAAGTTTTCCCGTCATCGAGGGGCCGCGATTCGCCTGCAAATTGATGGACAGCATCGCCTCCACGCCGCTGGCCGCAAGCTTCACGCCGCCGCTCTTCGGAATCTCCGTGCGCGAAGATGTCGGGAGCTTGTGGAACTGCTTCACCAGGCTCGCGCGACCCGGATACGCTCCCAGATTCGAGTGGTGGATGAAGCCCACGCCGTCTGCGCTCAACTTGCCCGCCAGTTGCGCCACGTACGCGTGAATCACGTCTTTCTCCACGTGTACCAGCGAATCGAAACTGAAAACGAAATCGATCGATTGATCGGGCACCATCGCCAGCGAAGTCCCATCGTTCACATGAAATTGGAGGTGGGGATCGGAAGCGAAACGCGCTTTGCACGCATCGACGCACTTTTGCGAGATATCCACCGCCGTCAGCGTCTCGCACTGTGTCTTCAGAAACTGCGTCCAGCGCCCAAAGCCCGGCGCGATTTCCAGAATCCTGCGAGCCGGAATGAACCGGTGGATGCGCGGATAGAGGATAAAGAACCACAGCGCTTCGGTTCCTCCAAAATCCACGGACCACTCGTCTCCCGCGCCCCGCCAATCGTAACTCTTGTTCCACCTGTCCCGGTTCTGTTCGATATTTGCCATACCTGGGCCCTGGTCCCCTCTTCAGGAAAACCTCATCGAATGTCCTGACGTGCTCTCCTTCTATTCTGTCGCCTTTCCGCGGGGAACGCATCTTTCTCTCGCGGAAGTGGCGCAGCCTGCAGATGCACTCGCCGTCATCTCCCTATATCATAGAAGCAGCGCCATCACTTTCTTTGTGCTCCCAGAGAACGTACCGGCCAATTCGCAACGAAGGCCATCTTTTTGGAATCCACAGCACCCACTCCGGATCTGGCACGCCAGGAATCCGCAGCAGCGAGCCCTGCGGCTCGGGAACTCTCACCCTCCTCGGAGCGCGTCACCCGCGCTGTCTATTTTCTGATCCTCCTCAGCTCCATCTCCACCTGGTTCGTTGCCATCCGCGTGCCCTTGTGGCTCGACGAGACCATCTCTTACTGGCAAATCCGCTTGGGTTTTTTTCAGATCCCGGCGAGACAAGGCGGCCTGTCCTTCCCGGCGTTCTCCTACATCCTGTGGTTTGCCACCAGGATATTCGGCACCAGCGAATTCGCCCTCCGCGTGCCGGAAATTCTCGCCATGCTCGGTGCCGTGTACCTGCTGTATCGCACCGCGGCGGAACTGTTCGACTGGGAGATCGGCGTGATCTCCGCCATCCTTTTCAGTATCCACCCCATCGGGGTTTATTCCTCCATTGACGTCCGGCCGTACGCCTTTGCAACCCTCACCGTCTGCGCCAGTCTCTACACGCTGGTTCGCCTGCGCAACTCCGGCTCACTGTGGCTGGCGGCACTTTTCGGTTTGCTCTGCGCCTTCGCCGTCTACTTCCACATGCTCTACGGAGCGATCCTCCCCGCGTTGGGGCTGTCCTTTCTTGCGGCCAAATGGCGCGACCGCCCAAACCTTTGGAAACAATCCGCGGCTGCGCTCGCCGCCTTCCTGCTGGCCTTTTCGTTGAGTGTTCCCGGCTTGCTCTATATGTTCCGCACCAGCGGCACGCATGTTTGGGATCAAGCCCCTCCGTTCCGCGAATTCGTGTGGACCTTGGCTCCGGCCTTGTTGCCGTTCATCGCGGGCGGCGCCGTTCTTCTGGCCGCCTTCCTGCGGAAAATTAACTTCACCAGCAAGGTGGAACCCTGGCGTTTGATTCTCTGCGTTGCCGCCGGCCTCATTCCGCTCCTCATCCTTTTCCTGATCAGCGTGCAGACGCCGCTGCACATTTTCACGTATCGCTATCGCCTTGTCGCGATTCCCGGAATCGCCCTGTGTTGGGGCTGGCTCCTTAGCCGCCTGGACTCGCGCGCCCTGCGCCTTCTGTTTTGCCTCGCGCTGGTGGTCCCCACCACTTATGAGTATTGGACTTCGCCGG